>Ga0247817_10000258_pt1 | contig 32464 bp, 29 predicted proteins | sample UWRJL212509R1_FD_178010 | JGI IMG/M metagenome (GOLD analysis project Ga0247817, IMG submission 178010) | Plant litter microbial communities from Arlington Agricultural Research Station in Wisconsin, United States - UWRJ-L212-509R-1 | ecosystem: Environmental > Terrestrial > Plant litter >...
TGAAAAAAATAGCACACTTTCGGTTCCGCTGTCATTAATAACATAGGTTTTGAAAGCGCCTTTTAAAATAAATCCTTCGTAAGAACTGTTGGAATCCTGAATTTGCAAAAATTCGTTTTTCCTGAGCTTAATAAATGTTGCTTTTTCTTCAATACATTTCCATTCTTCGTCTGTTAGGTTAATTTTTCGTTCAATGTTTAATCTTAGGGCCTGGTACATGTTTTTTAGTTTTATTCTCACTTGGGGGCGTAAGTATTTGAATTAATTAAAAATGATGTAATCGATTACGTAAAAATACTTCTTAAAAATACTTTTGTCACTAAACAAGTGTTAAAAGTTGTTCTTTTTTATGCAATTTTTAAAAAACATTGAACTTGTTCAACTTTTTTAAAATTAATTATCGACAGATTTGCACTGTTAAATATTTTATAAACCCCCAAACTTTTATTATGAAATTCAAATCAACACTTTCAGCGCTTTTAGTAGCCCTGATGATCGGTTTTACAGGATGTAATACTGACGAAATTGCTTCAACAAATGCTGAAGCTACAACTGAAACTGCTACACCTACATCAGGCAGTTTAACAGCAAAAGTTGGAAACTGCGCGCAGGTTCCGGGATGGGCATCTCAAAATGGTGGTACAACAGGTGGAGGATCTTCAGCTGAAACAACTGTTACTACGTATGCTCAATTAAAATCTGCTATTGAGAGCAGCTCTGTAAAAGTGATCAAAGTAACTGGTACTATTACGGTTACAACAAGATTATCTTTGCAAGATCAAACTGGTAAAACTATTTACGGTACTAAAGGTGCTAAGCTAGTTTCTACTAATCAAACTAAAGATGCTTCTGGTATTATCAACATCAAAAGATGTAAAAACCTAATCATCAGAAACTTAATTTTCGAAGGACCTGGTGCTTATGATACTGACGGTTGGGACAATGCAATTTTAGACGATTGTCAAAATGTATGGGTTGACCACTGTGAATTCAGAGATGGTGTTGACGGAAACTTTGACATCAAAAACAAATCTGATTACATTACAGTATCTTACACTAAATTTGGTTACCTAAAAGCTCCTAAAGCTGGAGGTTCTGGAGGTTCTGATGACCACAGATATTCAAACTTAATTGGTTCTAGTGATGGTGCTACTGCAGATCGTGGAAAATTAAGAATCACTTTCGCTCGTTGCTGGTGGGCTCCTGGATGTAAAGAAAGAATGCCAAGAGTACGTTTTGGAAAAGTGCATTTAATCAACAACTACTTTAATAGTACAGTAAGCAACAAATGTATCGCTGCAGGTGTTGAAGCTGATATCCGTATTGAAAAAAATGTTTTCGAAGGTGTAAAAAATCCTATTGATTTAATGTCTGGTTACACAGCTGTTACTGAATCAAACAACATTTTCACAAACGTTACCGGAACTAAAGCTGGAAACAAAACAGCTTTTACTCCTCCTTACTCTATCGTAACTCTTGATGCTGCAGCTGTTAAAGCGGATGTAAGTGCTAATGCAGGAGCTACATTTACAGGAAACATTTGTGGATCTTTCTAAATAATATAAAACAATTTTAGCACCATAATATCAAAAAACCTACTTGAAATTATGGTATTAAAAATTGTGAGTTAGTTTAGTTTTGTCTAACCACATAAGATTTATAGGTTAATTTAAGGAGCACTGCTTCATAATCCTGTATTTCTTATGTGGTTATTCTGTTTTTAAGCGAGTTTTGTTTAACCCTTGTTTTAAAAAAAGACTTAAAAACACTTACAGACTAAGACAAATGGTTCTCTTTTACTCAAAATAAAGAGTACTAAATGAAGTCTTTAAACTCAAAATTCTTCTGTGATTTCTGTTATAAAACCAGCTCTTCAAACAGGCGTTGAATCGTTTTATCTAAGTCCTGACAAGTTCCCGGATGTGGTCTTGAGGTTTGTATTGCTGAACTTCTAATTGCTGTCAGCCAACGAAAACGAGACGGAATATCCATTTCGCCAATCGGACCGCCATCTTTGGCTCCGTTTGCAATTTTCTCTAATGCCGTAACATTGCAATGCAACTGCTCCAGATCAAAATCATTAGACAAAGCTTCGATTTTGACATCGTTAATATGGTGCAACACTTTTATAAACTTCGCTTTCTTGCAAAACAAAATAATCCCAATATTCAGGAACTCTTCTCTTTCTACTCTTGGTACCACGCGAATTACCGCATACTCATATAGGTGACTATCTTGCATTTTGCGCCTGGTTTACAAAGATTTCTGAATTGTTTAATCGTGTTTGCAAAAACTGTAAGTACACGTTTCGCAAAGCTTCGGGTGTTTCCTCTGTATCTTCCCATTCTAACCATTCCAGCGGAATCGTGTTTACAATTTCTTCCAGAATTTCTGGCGTTAAAAGGGCTTTAAATTCTGCATCTACTTCTTTTAAAAGCGATGCTTGTGGTAATAGCACATGATCTTTTATTAAAGCAAAAGGACTTTTAGCATGTTGCTCCCAATTATTCCAGGAATGATGAAAATACAAACAGGCTCCATGATCAATTAACCACAATTCTTTATGCCAAATCAACATATTGGTATTTCTAAAAGTACGGTCAACATTGGTGATATAGGCATCTAACCAAACAATCTGAGAAGCAAGTTTAGCATCTACAGTTGTGACAACAGGATCAAAAGTAATGGCTCCTGATAAAAAATGAAGCGCCAGATTTAATCCCTGACTTCCTTGCAGTAAATCCTGAATTTCTTCGTCGGCTTCTGTTCTTCCAAAAGCTTCGTCGAGAGTAGCAAAAACCAATTCCGGAAGCTGTAGTTTTAACGCTTTGGCAATTTGTCCGCCAACTAGTTCGGCAATCAAAGCTTTTATGCCATGACCAGCCCCTCTGAATTTTAAGACATATTTAAAATCATCATCGGCTTCTGCCAAAGCCGGCAAAGAACCACCTTCCCGCAAAGGTGTTATATAACGTGTAACTTGTACCGTTCTAAGATCGAAATTGTTTTTCATAAGCAGACAAAGTTAATAATTTATTCGCTGTAGGCAATAAGCTGTAGGCTTTAGGCTTTTTTTGAGCTTTAAGCTTTTGTCGGCTTTAAGCTGTAGGCAATAAGCTTGAGCGTGCTACTTATTCCTTATAGCCATCTACTGCCTAAAGCTTATTGCTTACAGCATAAGGTAAAAAGCTACCGCCCGCTGACTAAGTCTACTGCCTACTGCCTATAGCTTAAAGCCTACAGCCTACAGCCTATTAAAACTTAAGGCAAAAAGCTTACCGCCTAAAGCTTAAAGCTTATAGCTCACTAAAAGCTTTTCCCAAATAATCAATAATATCAGATGCTATAAAAGAGTGATATCCGGTTTGGGGTACTGCTAAATCAGCGGTTAGTCCGTGGATGAACACGCCTAGTTGTGCTGCCTGAATGGGTTCGTAGCCCTGAGCCAGAAAACTGGTAATTATTCCTGTAAGGGTATCTCCGCTTCCTGCGGTTGCTAAAGCGGCATTTCCGGTAGTATTTTCGTAAATATCTTTTTTATTTATAATGTAGGTTGGAGCGCCTTTCATAACGATGATAACATTATACTTTTCAGAAAAAGCAATCGTTTTTTGAAATTTCTCAGAATCGCTATTCCACTTCCCTATCAATCGCTCCAGTTCTTTTGGATGTGGCGTTAGTATACTTTGCTCAGGAAGCAATTCCAGCCATGTAATATTTTGAGCCAGAATATTCAATGCATCGGCATCAATTACCAAAGGAGCTTTATTAGTTCTCAAAAATTCAAATAAGGCTTTTTGAGTACCTAATTCCTGTCCTATTCCAGGACCAATTCCGATAGATTGTGGTGTAAATGGCAGGTGAATGTTAGTTATAAAATTGACATTTTCATCTGTTACCACCATAACTTCGGGAATTGAAATTTGCAGAATTTGATAACCGCATTTTGGCGTAAAAGTGGTTACGAGTCCGCAACCGGATTTTATACAGGATTTTGAAGCTAAAACAGCTGCTCCTATTTTACCATAGCTGCCGGCAATAAGTACGGCATGTCCCTGAAGTCCTTTGTGCGTATGAGGATTTACAGGTTTGTAAAACTTCTGCACTTCTGCTTTGGTAATTAAGACAATTGCTTTCATCAAGTTTATTTTGATCTTAAAGTTATAAAAATTGAAGCATAAAGTCCTTTTTTTTACTGTAAATCCCTAGCCCTGATAGTAACGGCATCCTTTTTCTGGCTTCTTTAGCCGGGAAAAGATATAGTGAATAGCAGGAAATAGCTCCTGATCCTTGCGAAATTTATAATTTTAACGATACTTTTTAGATATTTTTTGAATAAATTTGCGACACAATTTTATAAAACAACACAATGAAAAATACTGCGCTTACGCACATACATGAAAGTTTGGGAGCTAAAATGCTTCCGTTTGCCGGATATAATATGCCAATTACTTATGAGGGAGTAAATGCAGAACACGAAACAGTTCGTAACAGTGTGGGTGTTTTTGACGTTTCGCACATGGGAGAATTTTGGCTTACAGGTCCAAATGCACTTGCTTTGATCCAGAAAGTAACTTCAAATGATGCTTCGAATCTGACTATTGGAAGAGCGCAATATTCTTGCCTGCCAAACAATGAAGGCGGAATCGTAGATGATTTGATTGTATATAAAATGAAAGAAGAAGAGTATTTACTGGTTGTAAATGCTTCGAATATTGAAAAAGACTGGAATTGGATCTCCTCTCACAATGATTTAGGTGTTGAAATGAAAAACCTTTCTGATGATTACTCATTATTGGCTATTCAGGGTCCAAAAGCAGTTGAAGCCATGCAGCCTTTGTCTTCTATAAATTTATCAGCGATTGCTTACTATCATTTTGAAGTAGCTGATTTTGCAGGATTCAATGATGTTATTATCTCTGCAACTGGTTATACTGGTTCTGGTGGTTTTGAAATTTACTGCAAAAACAGTGATGCTGAAGCAATCTGGAATAAAGTTTTTGAAGCTGGTGCAGCTTTCGGAATCAAACCAATTGGTCTTGCTGCACGCGATACTTTGCGTCTTGAAATGGGATTTTGCTTGTACGGAAATGATATCAATGATACTACTTCTCCTCTTGAAGCAGGATTAGGATGGATTACTAAATTTAGTAAAGATTTTACTAATGCAGAAAATCTTAAAAAACAAAAAGAAGAAGGCGTTACCAAAAAATTAGTAGCTTTTGAAATGCAGGAGCGCGCGGTACCAAGACATGATTATGAAATAGTTGATGCTTCTGGTGCGGTGATTGGAATTGTAACTTCCGGTACAATGTCTCCTTCTATGAACAAAGGTATTGGTTTAGGATACGTTACTGTAGATAATAGCGCTGTTGATAGCGACATCTTTATTAGAATTAGAAAAAATGATGTTGCTGCGAAAGTAGTTAAATTACCTTTTTACAAGAAATAATTTTTAGAATACATAGAAAATTTAAAATGCATTACATCAATTGTAATGCATTTTTTTTGTTCTATATTGAAATTTAATTTTACGCAACTAGAAGCACCAATTAAACAAACCGAATCTTTATCTTACAAAAACAATCTGATATTCCTGTAAGATATTTTAGAAAAAATATAACTCTTAATGAAAAATTAAACGTAATTTTAATGGAAATGAAGACTTTGATTTATGAAAAAAATACTATTCGCTATACTCTTAACAACCAATATTCTATTTAGTCAAAGTAGCAATCAGTCCTGCGAAATACTAAATAAAATTAATTCGCTTATCCAGGCTGAACATATATTACCAAAACCTGTCAATGACAGTTTATCTGTCTTTGTTTTTGACAATCTCATCAACGATCTGGATCCTTCCCGCAATATTTTATTGAAAAGTGAATATGACGAATTATCAAAAAAATACCGTTTAAACCTAGACGATCTGATTCTGAAAAACGACTGCAGTTTTTTGCCTGATATTGTTTCAAAATACAGAAACGGGCTATTAAGAACAAAAACTGTTTTGGAAAAAATACAGTCTACACCAATAGATTACACCAAGAAAGATACGATTCGTTTTTACAAAAAAGCTTTTGCATTTTACCTTAAAAAAGAGAATGTCGAAAAAGTATGGGTCAAAAAACTCCGCTATCAGATCCTAGACGATATTGCTGAATCAAGCGATAATCTGGATTCTCTCAAAACGAACTTCAAATCGATAGAAGCAGCTTCCAAAAACTTGATTCTTACTAATGAGATTTGCAGAATAAATACGCTTCTGGAAGCAAAAAATACGCAGGAGGAGAAACTCTATAATTTCTTTTGTACTTATTTTGATCCGCATACGGCTTATTTTAGTAATGATTCGAAGTCTAGTTTTGTAGCCTCATTATCTAAAGAGCATTTGTCACTGGGAATGACGGTGAACTTAAATTCTAAAAATGAAATCATTATTGATGAAATAGATCCAAATGGTCCTGCTTTTAAAACGGGACTGATTAGAAAGGGAGATCAAATTGTGGCGGTGTCAAATAATAAAGAAACATTACAAGTATCATGCGCTTCTTTAGAGTCTATTTCTACTATGATTTTATCTGAATCTAATAAAGCAATTTTACTTACGCTAAAACGAAATGCAGGCAAAAGCTTTGATGTCTACATCGAAAAGCAAATTATGAAGGACGAGGAAAATTCTGTTTTCAGCTTTATTATAGGAAAGGAAAATAAAATTGGGTACATCAAAATACCTAGTTTCTATGCTGATTTAGACGGAAGTAGTCCGAAAGGCTGTGCCGATGACGTTGCCAGAGAAGTAATTAAACTGGAACGAGATAACATCAAAGGTTTAGTTATTGACCTTATTGATAATGGCGGCGGATCTATGGAAGAAGCCATAAAACTAGCCGGTATGTTTGTAGATTATGGCCCTATTTCTATTGTGGTAGACAACAAGCACCAAAAATCAGTAATCAACGATCCATACAAGGGATTAATTTACCGCGGTCCAATCGTAATTTTAATTAATAGCAATACTGCTTCTGCAAGCGAATTTTTCTCTTCTATTCTTCAGGATTATAACCGTGCCTTACTTTTAGGCAGCAGCACACTTGGAAAAGCAACGATGCAAACTATAGTTTCTCTAGATGAGGAGAAAAATACTGATTTCTTAAAAATTACGATTAATAAATTTTACAGGGTTACAGGAAAAAGTCACCAAAATGGAGGTGTAAAACCTGATGTTGTATTACCTGAATTTTATGAAGGCGTCTATCAGAAAGAAAGTAATTTTCCGACTGCAATTAAAAATGATAGTATAGAATCTAATTTAAAGTACAAAACGTACGTAAAAAGAGCCGTTATCGATAAAATAGCCAAAAGCAGCACCGTTCGTCTGGCCGATAATGTTTATTTTAATGACATCAAAAAAATAAATACTAAAATTGATCAGATGGTTAATGCTCCTAAAGCAGAAATCCCAATGACATTAGATGCGGTTTTTCAGCAAAAAAAGACTTTAAATACGCTTTGGTCAGAAATAAATACATTTAACGATCACAGTAATCCGTTAGATGTGTATAATTCAACCGTTAATCAGTTTTTACTAGGTGTATATCCTTCTGAGAAAACAATAAACCAATATCAGATCAATAACTTAAAAACAAATCCTTACCTGAACGAAGCGGTTAATATTATTACTGATTTTAATGCTTCAAGGTAGGATTTTAGATTGTTAGACTTATTAGACATTAGACTTATTAGACACTAGACTTCTTAGATTTTAGATTTGAAAAAGTGAAATGGCGATATGCTAAGTCTTGAAAATTGTATTGAAAATCATTCTTAAATTTTCATAAAACATAATTTAAAAAAGAATACGATTGATTTTGGAAAAATAAGGAATTACCGTATTTTTGCATCTCAAAATAAAAAATTAGTAATGGGAAGAGCGTTCGAATTTAGAAAAGGAAGAAAAATGAAACGTTGGTCAGCAATGGCTAAAACATTTACCCGAATTGGTAAAGATATCGTTATGGCGGTTAAAGAAGGTGGCCCTAACCCAGATGCCAATTCTAGATTAAGAGCTGTAATACAAAATGCAAAAGCGGCCAACATGCCTAAGGACAATGTGGAACGCGCTATAAAAAATGCAAGTAATAAAGACACTGCCAATTATAAAGAGATTTTGTTTGAAGGATATGCTCCTCACGGAATTGCAATCTTAATTGAAACAGCATCTGATAACAATAACAGAACGGTAGCTAACATTCGTAGCTATTTTAACAAATGCAATGGAACAATGGGAACTCAGGGTTCTGTTGAGTTTATGTTTGATCATACTTGTAATTTCAGAATTGCAAAAGGCGAAATTGATGCTGAAGAATTAGAATTAGAGTTAATTGATTTTGGTGCAGAAGAAGTTTTTGAAGACGAGGACGGAATTTTAATCTACGCTCCTTTTGGTAGTTTTGGTGCTTTGCAGAAAGAACTGGAAAACAGAGGAATGGAAATATTATCTTCGGGCTTCGAGCGTATTCCGCAAATCACAAAAGAACTTACTGAAGCGCAAATCGCTGATGTGGAAAAACTAATCGAAAAAATTGAAGAAGATGATGACGTTATGAACGTTTATCATACTATGAAAGAAGAGTAACATCTTCCTTATAATAACACTTAGAAAGCCTTGGATTTTTATTCAGGGCTTTTTACTTTGTTAAAAACCCTATACTAAAAGAAAAAAAATTAAATAAACTATTATATTTGCCCCAATCCTATTAACCCCTAAATCAAAAACGATATGCAAACATCGAAATACACAAGATTTGCCGTAATAGTTCTGGTAATCTTATTTATAGTTATTAGTGTAATAAGCTAGAAAATGTATAAATGTAAAGTCAAAAAGCCTTCTAATAGTACATTTGAAGGCTTTTTTTCCTAATTAAAATTATTAAAAAAGGTAATCATAAAACTAAATCTTACTTTAATCCGATGTCATTTTTTTGATGTCTTGTTTGTAATCTTTAGCAAATAAGTTCCTTCCGGCAAATCACCAATATTGCTGGCATTACTTCCTACTATTTTTCTTCCCTGCGAAAAAACCTCAACATTTTTAGCCGTATTTACAGGCTTTGCTACAACAGCATTTTTAGCCGTTTTGGTTTCCGTATTTGCAACGCTTAAAGACTCACTTACAGGCTTAGAATCATTGTAATACTGTAAAACCTGAGAATCTGTTAAAGCTACATTGTAAATTTTTAAATCATCTATATCAGCATTTATTCCTACTGTAGTATTTATTTCTCCAAGTCTGAATATATTGCCTTTAGTCTGACGTGAAATACCAGAAATCGACTTCAGCAATTCGCCATTACGATATATTTTTGACGACTTTCCATCATGAGTTATAGTATATTGATACCAAATATCACGTGCCAAAGGAGTAGAAACTATAATATCATTCGAAGTTCCCCAACCTGCAAGACTTAAATCAGAATTAGCCGTTGAAGTTCCTTGCTGCAATAAACCACAATATTGGGCATTAACAGCATTTCCGTAACCCCAAATATAATTTGCCGAAGAAATGGCATTAAACTTTACCCAAACCGACACAGAACGAGTATTATTGTCTTGTGGAAGATTATCAATAACAGCTTCCATACCTTTATTAACAAGTCGCTGAGCGCTCTTGACTACCCCCATCCTATCGCTTACAAAATTTACACTACCTGTAAATGATATGTTATTAGCTGTATTATTCAATGTTCCGTTAAAATCGAATTCCTGAATTGGATTTTGCGCGGTAGCAATAAAAAAACTAACAAACAGTAATGTGAGTAGTGTTTTTTTCATAGTAGTAGATTTTAGTATATTAAAAATTTAAATTTTAATCCTACTAATCTATATTAATAAGTATAGGTCTCGAAACTTTCCCGATGAAAAACCAAAATAATCGACGAAATAACCGAAATCGATATCTTTACAATAGCAATTGATTTTAATTATACTATTTGCAATTTTCTTAAAAAAGAAAATTTAAAGCAATACAAATGACAAGATCTTACAATAAAATATGTTATTCTCACAAAATAACGAAAACCAACATTTAGCAATGCTAGACGTGGATGACACGGATTCGCTCTGCGAAAACACAGATTTACACGGATTTTTTGAATATTTACTTTGTTGCTTCTGAATCAATTCTAACTTATATCAATAAGGTCGTGATTGGATAAATATTATGAAGTTCATTTAAATCAATAAAAAAACTCCATTTGACAAAGCCAAATGGAGTTTCTATATATCAGAATTCTAAATTTCTATTTTACAAATTCAATTTTTTGAACTTCTTCTTCATTGACACTATCAAAGAATCCTTGTTCATTCATCCAGTCATCACTAAACACTTTACTCATGTAACGTGAACCGTGGTCTGGAAAAATAGCAATTACATTGCTGTCTTTTGTAAACTCACCTTCTTCAGCATATTGTTTAATCGCCTGCATTACCGCACCAGATGTATATCCTACAAATAAACCTTCTTTACGAGTGATCTCTCTTGCTGAGTGAGCACTTTCTTCGTCGGTTACTTTCATGAACTTATCGATAATATCAAAATCGGTAGCAGATGGAATTAGATTTTTACCTAGACCTTCTATACGATATGGGTAAATTTCTTTATTATCAAATTCTTTTGTTTCGTGGTATTTTTTCAAAACCGAACCAAAAGCATCTACACCAAGGATTCTAATATTAGGATTTTGCTCTTTTAAGAATTTTGCAGTTCCTGAAATTGTTCCTCCGGTTCCGCTACAAGCAATTAGATGGGTAATTTGTCCTTTTGTTTGTTCCCAAATTTCCGGACCAGTGCTGTTGTAATGAGCATCAATATTTAATTGGTTAAAATATTGATTAATGTAAACTGAACCTTTTGTTTCTTCATGCAAACGTTTTGCAACGTTATAATATGATCTTTCGTCATCTGCAGAAACGTGAGCCGGACAGACATACACTTTTGCTCCTAAACTCCTCAACATGTCAATTTTGTCTTTCGACGATTTTGAACTAACAGCTAAAATACAATTGTAGCCTTTTATTATACTTACCATAGCTAAACTAAATCCTGTGTTACCAGATGTTGTTTCAATTATGGTATCTCCCGGAGAGAGTATTCCTTTTTTCTCGGCCTCTTCAATAATATATAATGCTATTCTATCTTTTGAGGAATGTCCCGGATTAAAAGCTTCTACCTTTGCATAGAAATTTCCTTCTAACTCGGCGGTGATTTTATTTAGCTTAATAAGTGGTGTGTTACCTATTAATTCTAAAACATTATTATAAGCATTTATTTCTTCTTTCATAAAAAAATAGTTAATCAAAGGCACTTAAAAATAACCTTGACAGATTGCAAATTTAACAAAAAATTTTCTAATTAGCTTCTAATTTTCTCTAAATCTAATAAAAAACTAAATTCTTTTGCTAAGTCTTTTAAAGCTTCAAACCTTCCTGAAGCCCCGCCATGTCCCGCATCCATATTGGTATCCAGAAACAAAAGCTTATCATTTGTTTTCATATTTCTTAGTTTCGCTACCCATTTAGCAGGTTCCCAATATTGTACTTGAGAATCATGTAACCCCGTAGAAACGTACATGTTAGGATAATGTTGCGCTTTTACATTATCGTATGGTGAGTAGGACAACATATAATCGTAATACTGTTTATTATTAGGATTCCCCCATTCGTCATATTCGCCTGTTGTAAGCGGAATACTGTCATCAAGCATTGTTGTAATTACATCAACAAATGGTACCTGGGCAATAATCCCGTTATACAATTCAGGAGCTTCATTTACAATAACTCCCATCAAAAGTCCTCCTGCTGATCCTCCTTCTGCATATAAATGTTCCGGAGATGTAAATTTTTCGTCAATTACAAATTTAGAGCAATCAATGAAATCTGTAAAGGTATTTTTCTTTTTTAACAGTTTTCCATCTTCATACCACTGCCTTCCTAAATCTTCTCCTCCTCTAATATGGGCAATTGCAAAAACAAAACCGCGATCTAATAAAGAGAGTCTTGTTGATGAAAAATAAGTATCCATCGTTATTCCGTAAGAACCATACGCGTAAAGTAATAACGGATTTTTACCGTTTTTATGCAATCCTTTGCGATAAATCATAGAAATAGGCACTTTTACGCCATCTCTTGCTGTTGCCCAAACACGTTCTTCGATATAATTTTCTTTATCAAATTTACCACCTAAAACCTCTTGTTCTTTTAAAACTTCTTTGGTTTTAGTAGTCATATTAAAATCAATTACAGACGAAGGCGTCGCCAAAGACTGGTAACTGTAACGCAGAATATCTGTATCAAAATCGATATTGGTTGTGGTGTACGCATTATACGTTTCACTGCCAAACGGTAAATAATAATCTGGCTCGTCATTCCATGGCATGATACGAATATGGTTTAATCCATTCGATCTTTCTTCTACCACTAAATAATTTCTAAATATTTCAATATCTTCTAAAAGCACATCTTCGCGATGTGGTATAACATCTACCCAGTTTTTTTTACCCGTTTTATTTTCGGGTGTTTTCATTAACTTAAAATTGGTAGCATCATCTTTATTCGTCAAAATATAAAAAGAATCTTCGTAATGCGAAATACTATATTCCAACCCTCGAACACGCTTCTGAAAAACTTCAAATTCTCCATCAGGATTGTCTGAATTCAAGATTCGGTATTCAGTAGTCAATGTACTTCCAGACCCAATTACAATATATTTTCTTGATTTTTCTTTGCTTATCGAAACATTAAAAGTGTCATCAGTTTCATTAAAAACAAGTACATCTGCCGCAACATCTGTATTTAATTTATGTCTGAAAACTTTATCCGCTCTTAGCGTAACCTCGTCCTGCTTGGTGTAAAAAATAGTATGATTATCATTTGCCCAAACAGAACCTCCTGTAGCATTTTCGATTTTATCTGCTAAAATCTCATTTGTTTCGAGGTTTTTGATCTGAATCGTGTAAATTCTTCTCCCAACAAGATCAACACCAAAACTGGCAAACTTGTTATCCGGACTAATACTTAAACCTCCTAATTTAAAGTAAGCATGACCTTTTGCCATTTCATTGCAATTAAACAAGATTTCTTCTTCTGCCGTTAAGCTTCCTTCTTTTCTTGAAAATATTGGATAATCCTGACCTGTTTCAAAACGGGTAATATAATAGTATCCATTATAAAAATAAGGAACAGAGGAATCATCTTCTTTAATTCTTGCTTTCATTTCTTCATATAAAGAAGCCTGAAGTTCTTTTGTATGAGCCGTACTGTTTTTATAATAATCGTTTTCCTGATTTAAATAATTAATTACCTCCGGATTTTCCCTGTCATTTAACCAAAAATAATTGTCAAGTCGGGTTTCTTTGTGTTTTTTTAATTTTTTGGGTATTATGTTAGCCTTTGGGGCCGATATATCGTTTTGCATTGATTAAGCGTTTGTTTTTATAAGACGGAGCAAAAATACTATAAACACAACATAAGATAAATAAATTTTTCATAAAATATTGCATTGATATAATATAGCAATATACTAATTTTGTGTGGAATAATATAAAATCAACAAAAATGGATTTAATGGGAATGATGGGTAAACTTAAAGAAACCCAACAAAAAATTGAAGATACAAAAAAACGTCTGGATACTGTTTTGATTGATGAACAAAGTGCTGATGGATTATTAAAAATTACTTTGACAGCTAACAGAAAAGTAACATCTGTCTCTATCGATGACTCGTTATTGGAAGACAAAGAACAATTAGAAGATTACTTAATTGTAACACTAAATAAAGCAATCGAAAAAGCTACAGGAGTAAACGAAAGAGAACTTGATGCTGTTGCAAAGATGGATATGCCAATGATTCCTGGAATGGATAATCTTTTTAAATAAGAGGGACAAAGGTTCTGAGGTACAAAGGGACAAAGGTTTTTCGTTGTAACTTTTGAAACTATTCTAAAAAAAAGGAAGCACAATTGTGCTTCCTTTTTTTTAAATGAACCTTTATGACTTTGAGCCTTTGTTGCTTTGCGCCTAAAAACCTTAATCCCTCAGAACCTTAGCAACTTAGAACCTTTCCTAAAACTTCGAAAGTGTTTCTAATACATACGTATGCATTACCTCTCTGTAATCTAAATGCGTTACAATACGAAGTTTATTGTGTCCCATTGAACTTATTGAAATATTTTTTTGTTTTAATTTTTCAATCAAAAGCTGATCATTATAACCTTCTGCCAGCGAAAAAATCAAAATATTAGTTTCTACAGGTTCTACAGCCGCTACCCAGGTTTTGGTTACTAAAACTGCAGCAATTTCTTTTGCTCTTCGGTGATCTTCTGCCAATCTTTCGATATTGTGTGCCAAAGCATACAACCCTGCCGCCGCCAAATATCCTACCTGACGCATTCCTCCGCCTAATATCTTTCTTATTCTCAAGGCTCTGTGAATATCTGCTTTACTTCCTAAAAGCACGGAACCAATAGGAGCACCTAATCCTTTAGATAAACAAACCGAAATAGTATCGAAAATAGCTCCAAATTCTTTTGGATTTTGCCTCTTCGCTACTAATGCATTCCAGATTCTGGCTCCATCTAAGTGGAATTTCAAATTATTTGCATCGCAAACTTTCTTTATTTCTTTTAAATCTTCTAATTCATAACAAGCTCCACCCCCTTTATTGGTTGTATTCTCTACACAAACCAAACTAGTTAACGGGCTATGATAAAATTCGGGATCATTGATCGCTGCTGCAACCTGACTTGCTGTAATCATACCGCGATGTCCATCAAGCAAACAGCATGATACGCCACTATTAAAAGATACACCACCACCTTCGTAATGGTAAACGTGTGCATATTTATCGGCGATTAATTGTTCGCCCGGTTGTGTATGTAATTTAATAGCGGTCTGATTTGCCATAGTTCCTGACGGAAAAAAAAGTCCTGCTTCCATACCAAAAAACTCAGCAACTCTGGATTCCAGTTCGATAACCGTCGGATCTTGCTTATATACGTCATCACCTACGTGTGCATTAAACATATACTGCAACATTTCGTATGTAGGTTTAGTAATGGTATCGCTAATTAAATTTATTTCCATATTATAAAAACTATATCTTATTTTTGTACAACAAAATTACGTATTACTGATAGTTATTCTGAGTAAGTTTTAGTAAATTTTAACTTGTCAATAACCTAGAACCAAATTAACGTAATATTTATAACAAACATATAAAACTACTATTAATTTATGACAACTACCGAACAAATAAAAGGTATTGTGGAGCGCCTTGGTGCGTTGAGGAGGTATCTTTGACGTTGATGCCAAACTAATCGAAATTGCAAACGAAGAAGAAAAAACTTTCGCGCCTGACTTTTGGAACAATGCAAAAGAAGCCGAAGTCATCGTAAAAAATCTTCGAAACAAAAAAAAATGGATCGAAGACTACAACAAAGCGATCGAACTAACAGACGAATTACAACTTGCCTACGATTTTTATAAAGAAGGAGAACTTTCTGCAGAAGAATTAGACGGACATTACGACACGACTCAGGCTCATATTGAAAACATTGAGTTTAAAAACATGCTTTCTGACGAAGGCGATAGTTTAAGTGCGGTAGTTCAAATTACTGCAGGAGCCGGAGGAACAGAAAGCTGTGATTGGGCAGGCATGCTAATGCGTATGTACATGATGTGGGGAGAAAGCTATGGCTTTAAAATAAAAGAACTGAACTTTCAGGCTGGTGATGTAGCAGGTATTAAAACCGTTACGCTGGAGTTTGAAGGAGATTATTCTTTTGGCTATCTAAAAGGAGAAAATGGCGTACATCGTTTAGTCCGAATCTCTCCTTTTGACAGTAATGCCAAGCGTCATACTTCATTTGCGTCTGTGTATGTTTATCCGCTTGTTGATGATAGTATTGAGATCGATATTAATCCGGCTGATATTGAAATTACAACTTCACGCTCTAGTGGAGCGGGTGGACAAAATGTGAATAAAGTTGAGACTAAGGTACAACTGGTTCACAAGCCAACCGGAATTCAGATTCAATGTTCAGAAACGCGATCACAACAAGACAACAGACAGCGTGCAATGCAAATGCTTCGATCTCAATTGTATGAAATTGAATTAAAGAAGCAACAAGCTCAACGTGCTGATATTGAAGCAGGAAAAATGAAAATTGAATGGGGATCGCAAATACGTAATTACGTTATGCAACCTTATAAATTAGTCAAAGATGTTCGTACGGGCTACGAAACCAGCGATGTTGATGGTGTTATGAATGGTAACATCGATCCTTTCCTAAAAGCATTTTTAATGATGATGGGACAGAAAGAGGAAGAATAATCACAGTCTTCAGTTTCGTAGTATCCAGTTACAACTTGAAACCTAAAACTTGAAACTAAAAAAAAGAAATTATGATAAAATGGGCAGATATTATTCGATTTACAAATAAAGGAAATCCGACTCCTGAGAAAAAAGTTGAGAAAACGGAAGAAGAATGGAAACAGCTCTTAACGCCGGAAGAATTTCAGGTAACCCGTCTAAAAGGTACAGAAAGATCTTTTAGTTCGGAGCTTTGCAGTTTATTTGATCCTGGAATTTATGAATGCAAATGCTGTGGAACAGTTTTATTTGATGCCAGCGAAAAATTTGAATCAGGAACAGGCTGGCCCTCTTTTACGCAGCCCATTCAGGAAAATTCAATTGCGTATCATGCTGATAAATCATACGGGATGATTCGTGTCGAAGTAGTTTGCAACAGCTGTGATGCACATCTTGGTCACGTTTTCCCTGATGGACCGGAACCAAGCGGATTACGCTATTGTATCAATGCCATTTCTCTTTCTAAAATAAAAGAGTAACACATTTAAGTTATTCTAAAAGCGATTCTCTAAATAAATAAAGAGAATCGCTTTTTTTTTCAGGCAATCCAAATAGTATAACTAACAATCAATATTTAAAATAAAGGATTAATCTTACCAATAAATAATACTAATTGAAAGAAGTTAAAAAATAACATTTTCCGTAACAAACAGTATGATTGACACTTAACTCTTAAATTAATATACACTACTGTTTTTTAATTAGAAAGCAATAAAATAATGTTTCTACTACTTCCAACTCGTTTAAATAAGTGCAAATAGCATTATTTCAACATGTTTTAAAAATTACCAAACTGTTAAGAAATTAATACTTTTGATGTTAATTTTGTAATATTTAAACTGTTATTTAAAATTCTTTCTGTAAAACTTACAAATAACATTAGGTAATTCAAATCTAATTTATTTTATTTGAAGAAAATAACCCGAAAACACCCCAATTCATTAGATGAAATCCTATTCAATTCAAGAAATCAACGAGGTCATAAAAGGAGAAATTTATGGCACAACTTCTCAAAGCATAACTGCAACAGAACAACTAGAGAAAGCAACAAGTTCTGAAATCTCTTTTATAGGAAACAAAAAGTATGAAAAATTTTGGGAAGCTTCAAATGCTGCTGTTGCGGTAGTAAACGAAGATATTTCTATTGAGCCCGGAACTAACCGTGCTTTTATCAAAGTTAAAAATGCTGATTTGGCGATGTCTCAAATTTTAGCCCTTTTTGCACCACCAACTCCCGTATTTCATAATGCTATACATAAAACAGCAACTATTGACGAAACTGCAATAATTGGCGAAGGTACAAGAATTGGAGCTGGCTGTTATATTGGTCCAAATGTAGCGATTGCAGCAAACGTAACAATATATCCAAATGTTACCATTTTAGACGAATGTACCATAGGTAAAAACACTATTATTTGGTCTGGAACTGTAGTTAGAGAACGTTGTCATATTGGAAGTGATTGTATCATTCATCCCAATGCGACAATTGGTGCCGATGGTTTCGGATTTCGCCCTTGTAGTGAAAAAGGTTTGGTAAAAATTCCACAAATTGGAAATGTAATAATAGGAAACGGAGTTGAAATTGGAGCAAACTCTTGTGTTGACCGTGGCAAATTTAGTTCAACCATCTTAGGTGATGGCTGTAAAATTGACAATCTGGTACAGATTGGTCACAACAGCAAATTAGGCAAGTTTTGTATTATGGCCGGAAACAGCGGATTGGCAGGTTCTGTTACATTAGGAAATGGCGTTATTATTGGCGGAAGCGCTTCTATAAAAGATCATACTACTATTGGTGATGGAGCAACTGTAGGTGCAGGATCCGGAGTTACGGGTGATGTTGCAGCCGGAAAGACAATGCTGGGTTATCCTGCTGTCGAAGCTCGTGATGCATTAAAACAATGGGCGATCTTAAAACGAATGGTTTGCGATTCTAAAAAATAATCAAAAAAATAAGTCATAAAAAAAAACAGAAGATCATCTTCTGTTTTTTTTGTTTTATACTCATAGCACTTCACATTTAAAGAATATACAAAATCAATTAAAATTCTTAATTTATGATACGAAGAATCTGATTTATAAATTGATTTTGTAAATTAGCCAACAGTATTTTGTAAAAACATCAATTTCTTATGGATTTAAACTTCAATAAAAACGAAGATCACAATAAACTATTACTTTCTGAACTAAAACAAAAATTAGCCAAAGTAAAATTGGGTGGTGGCGAAAAGCGTATCGAAAAACTTCATGCTGAAGGAAAAATGACCGCACGTGAACGAATTGCTTATTTGCTGGACGATAATACGAAAAGTATTGAAATTGGAGGTTTTGTTGGAGATGGTATGTATGCTGAACATGGCGGTTGTCCGTCTGGTGGTGTTGTCATCAAAATAGGTTACATAAAAGGCAAACAATGTATTGTTGTAGCCAATGATGCTACTGTAAAAGCTGGAGCCTGGTTTCCTATTACCGGAAAGAAAAACCTGCGTGCACAGGAAATTGCAATGGAAAACAGATTGCCTATTATCTATTTAGTAGACAGTGCCGGTGTTTATTTACCACTACAGGATGAAATATTTCCGGACAAAGAACATTTTGGAAGAATCTTTAGAAACAACGCTCAAATGAGCAGCATGGGAATCACTCAAATCGCTGCTGTAATGGGAAGTTGTGTTGCTGGTGGGGCTTACTTGCCAATCATGAGCGATGAAGCGCTAATAGTTGATAAAACGGGAAGTATTTTTCTTGCTGGAAGTTATTTAGTAAAAGCAGCCATTGGAGAAACTATTGACAATGAAACTCTTGGCGGAGCAACAACACATTGTGAAATCTCAGGTGTTACAGATTATAAAGCTAAGGATGATAAAGATGCTTTAGACAAAATAAAAAATATTGTTGATAAAATAGGCAACTACAACAAAGCTGGTTATAGCCGAATCAAAGCAGAGAAACCTGCTCTAGAACCCAACGATATCTACGGAATTTTACCAAAAGCCAGAAATGAGCAATATGATATGATGGAAATCATTAATCGTTTGGTAGACAATTCTGAATTTGAGGCTTACAAAGATGGCTATGGTCAAACTATAATTACCGGTTACGCCAGAATTGATGGCTGGGCTGTGGGAATTGTAGCTAACCAAAGAAAAGTGGTTAAAACTAAAAAAGGTGAAATGCAATTTGGAGGTGTAATTTATTCTGACAGTGCAGACAAAGCAACACGTTTTATTGCCAATTGCAATCAGAAAAAAATTCCACTGGTTTTTCTTCAGGATGTTACCGGATTTATGGTAGGATCAAAATCAGAGCATGGCGGAATCATAAAGGATGGTGCTAAAATGGTAAACGCAGTAAGTAATTCTGTTGTACCAAAATTTACTGTGATAGTAGGAAACTCTTATGGGGCAGGGAATTATGCGATGTGCGGAAAAGCGTATGATCCAAGATTAATTTTTGCATGGCCAAGCGCAGAACTAGCTGTTATGGGCGGAACTCAGGCTGCAAAGGTGCTGGCACAAATCGAAGCTTCTTCGCTTAAAGCAAAAGGAGAAATCATAGACGAAGCCAAAGAAGCAGAACTTTTTAATAAAATAAAAGCACGTTATGACGAACAAACATCGCCATATTACGCTGCATCAAGATTATGGACAGATGCTATTATCGACCCTTTAGATACCAGAACATGGATTTCTATGGGTATCGAAGCTGCTGACCATGCTCCTATTGAAAAACAATTTAATTTAGGCGTTATTCAGGTTTAATCCGTGATTTCTAAAATGAAAATAGACAGATATTAAAAAACTCATTTCCAGTACATTAACATGTTAAGTGATTAAAATTTTGTACATTAGTATGTATTTTTAATCACTTAATATCATGGAAAATGTAAAAAACTTAAATAAGTGGGCTAACGCACACACTTATTTGCCAGTAGATCTGGTACGCATTGCATTGGGTGTGTTTTTATTTATGAAAGGAATTTCATTTGTAACCAATGCTCAATATTTGCATGAATTAATTTCTCCTATCGACCAATTTGGAGGCGGAATGTTTCTTTTGCATTACATAGCTCCGGCACACATGATTGGCGGAATTATGATTGTTTTTGGATTACTGACCCGTTGGGCAATTACAGCACAACTGCCTATTTTGCTAGGCGCAATTCTAATAAACGCTATGGGAAACCTGCGTTCTGAAAGCTTGCTTTTGGCGATAGCAGTATTTTTAGTTTGTGTTTTCTTTTTATTTTACGGTAGCGGAAAACGTTCAGCTGATTACTATTTCAAAATGCAACAATAAGTTTTTTTTTAATTATCTGATTTTGAATATTTAGAATAAATTAACGCGCTACTAATCGTTAATTAATTCCTTAAAATTTCTTTAATTGTATTTTATGAATTAAATTCGCCACCATGAATTGGATTCGTAAAACGATAATTTTTGTATCACTTGTGATTATGGCGTCTTTTGCTTTTGAAGCAAACGGAATTCCTATGCAAAATATCGAAAATCAAAAATCCGATACTAATTTTTCACTAGATTATCTGGATTCTTCAGATTTTATACAACCTCAATCCGGTTATCAATTTGCTGCAAATCTCAAAACAAGCCATCCTAACTTAGTAAAATGGTTTGATTATTTACTAATTGTTATTCCTGGTCAGCAGGTTGTAAAATCAGTATCTAATTTTGCGAATCAATTTTCTAACCATAGCAAAAAGATATCCTTATTGCTCTACCCCTTCCATTATTTTTGGTAATTAAATTTTTGAAATTCTAACGGGAAGAATTATTTTCTTCCTGATCAATTACGTTATTTTCTAAATAAAAGTAATTTGACATTTCATATTATTTAATCGAATTCAAAAAATAAAAAATGGAAACAAGTGTAACCATAATTGGTATTGTAATCGCAATCATAGTGGCAATTCCCGTATATTTTACTGCAAGATCTAGTGCTGCAAATAAAGCTAAGATCTTAAATATCAAAAAGAAATTTAACCCAAATCATCCCGAAGATTTTGATTTAACAGAATCTCAAAGCAATAAAACGCTGACCATAGATCATAATAACAGAAGATTCATTTTAATGAATTTTAATCCTAATCAGCAAGAATCGACTTTTGTAGATTTAAAATCTGTGTCCTCATGTAAACTGGTTTTAACACATGATGGAAACTCAGATACGATTCTTAAAATCGATTACGAATTTCAACAAAGAGAAAGCGATAAAAAAATCATCATACCTTTTTATGATTTTGATGATGATCGCATCAAACAAATAAGTGCTTATCAAGATCACCAATTTGCAAAAAAATGGCTTAAAATCATTCAGGATTCTATTTAGTGTTAGTTATTTAATTCAGTAAAAAGAGGCTCATTATGAGTCTCTTTTTTGTTATATGATATTTGTCATTTTATATAATACTACTAAAAATTAATTTTGTTAGTCTAAAATCTAATTTTATGAAAACTTCTTTAATTCAAAAATACAATGTTCCGGGTCCAAGATACACAAGCTATCCAACGGTACCTTATTGGAATGAGACAAATTTTACAGAAGAAAAATGGGTACAATCTCTTCAAAAGTCTTTTGCGGAAAGTAATTCAGAAAACGGAATTAGTTTATACATTCATTTACCATTTTGCGAAAGTATGTGTACTTTTTGCGGATGCAATAAACGAATTACAAAAAACCATTCTGTTGAAGAGACTTATATCAAAGCAGTTCTAAAAGAATGGAGCTTATATTGCAAAGTACTACCCGAAAAACCAATTATAAAAGAAATACATTTAGGCGGCGGAACTCCCACTTTCTTTTCATCTAATAATTTAGAGAATCTGATTAATGGTATTTTTGCATTGGCTAAAAAAGCAGATCATCATGAATTTAGTTTTGAAGGACATCCTAATAATACAACACACGAGCAACTTCAAAAGTTATACAATTTAGGCTTTCGCCGAGTAAGTTTTGGTGTTCAGGATTATGCAGAAAAAGTTCAAAAAGCAATTCACAGAATCCAGCCCTTTCATAATGTTGCCAAAGTAACATTTTGGGCAAAAGAAATTGGATACACTTCTATAGGACATGATTTAATTTTTGGTTTACCTTTTCAAACTCTTAGAGATGTTATTGATACGGTAGAAAAAACAAATTCCTTAAAACCGGATCGATTAGCTTTCTATAGCTATGCACATGTGCCATGGATAAAAGGAAATGGTCAGCGTGGTTTTAATGACGAAGATCTTCCAAAGGATGCAGAAAAAAGAGAATTATACGAAACAGGCAAATTAATGCTTTCTCAAAATGGTTATTACGAAATTGGAATGGATCATTTTGCATTAAAATCTGACAGCTTATACAAAGCATCTGAAAACAAGAAGTTACACCGAAATTTCATGGGATACAGTGCATCAAAAACACAAGTAATGATCGGTTTGGGTGTTTCCTCTATAAGTGACAGCTGGTATAGTTTTGCTCAAAATACCAAAACGTTAGAAGAGTACTACCAATTGTTAGAAGAAGATAAATTACCCGTTGTAAAAGGTCATATTTTAAACGAAGAAGATCTAACTATTCGTAAACACATTCTTAATCTAACCTGCGAATTTGAAACAACCTGGAGTCCAGAATCGCTTTATTTTGATGAAATTTCAAGCGTATTGGAAGACTTAAGAGAAATAGAAAATGATAATCTTATTGTAATAGAAGGAAATAAAATTACAATTACCGAGGCAGGAAAACCTTTCGTTCGTAATATCTGTATGGCATTTGACTTGCGTCTAAAAAGAAAATCACCGGAAACAAGTTTGTTTTCGATGACTGTATAATTAAATTGCTGCTAAATTTAATGTGTAATTTCTAATGACAGTTTGGAGTCTGTTGCACAAATAAACTCATATTTGAAGGAGAAATATAAGGAATTCCTAAACCTAATCCCCGAAGGATAAATAAAACTCCAATAAGTACCGCAACATAAGGTATCGCTTTCTGAATTTTGTTTCGGAATGGCATCTTTATCATTGAATTTACGTAGACTACAAGCGTCATTAAGGGCAAAGTCCCTATACCGAATAATATCATATACAGTACACCCAAACTGGCGCTTTGCATTGCAATTGCGCCAAATAACGCTACATATACCATCCCGCAAGGCAAAAAGCCATTCAGTAAACCAATTATAAAAAGAGATTTGTAGCTTTTATTCTTAAAATGACTTCCTAAATTTGATTTAATTTTTGAAATAACTTTGTAAACCGGTTTTGAGAAATTATATTTCGCAAACAATTTTTCAGGAATCAAAACCACCAATATCATGGCTAAGCCAATAAAAATAGAGATTTTTTGCTGTAAACCCGCTAAGAAAAAACCTCTTCCAAGCAATCCAAAAACCAAACCTATTGAACCATAAGCCGTTAAACGTCCTAAGTGATAGGTCACAATCTGAGTCACTTTTTTCGCTTCATTCTGACGATCTACAGGAAGCATCATAGCAATTGGTCCACACATACCAATACAGTGCAGACTGCTAATTAATCCAAATATAAAAGCTGAATACAACATTTTGCGCTGTTTTAGTTTACATAAACTACTTCTTTTGATAAGTACTTTTTGCCATCATATTGCCATTCCATATTAACGTCCCAGCGTCCTTTTATCAATTTATTTTTTGGAATTAATAAGCTGGAACTTGTCAAAACTATTTGAGTATTAAAATCAAATTTTTTATTAGATGGCCTGTATAATAGAACGTTTCCTTTGATTTTTTCATTTTCCATTGTAGCCGGAAAGTCGATTTTTACACCATTTTCTGTATACTTAATAGAAGGCTTTCTTTGCAAGTCATGCGCATTTTGAATTCTTGCCATTTCATCCTGAAAATGTGAATCATGTTTATAGTATTCTTCTACCACTAAATCATTATCATATTTGCTGTTAGATTGTACTTCGAAAACAAAATATAATATAAAGGTCATAAATAATGCAAAAGCAATTACAATTCCTGTTCCCCAATTAATTTTCATAGTAAGTATTTTTAAATTTAGTAATCCGTTTATGTGTGATCAGATACACTTCATGTTTTCTAATTAAAGCTTCGTGGTCCTAAAAAATTTGTGGTGGTGGTTTCAAGTAATTCTTCTCCGTTATAAATACCAATCTTAACTTTGGTTTTATCACTTTCTAAAAGCACCTGATCTATTTCTATAAAAAGTGTTCCTTGCGAAATACCTTCTTTTTTGACTTTAAAATGTGTTTTACCAACATTCCTAATATTCCCTTTTTGATCGATTAATTCAAAATGAATGTCATTATAATCTTTGACTGTTTTGTTAACAATTTTATAGGTATAAACATTACTGATTTGATCGCCTTTATGCTGAAAGAGCTGTCCTGGTAAACGTAAAATGATTGCCTGAACATCTGTTCGCAAAAACAACATTCCAACAAAAACACTCATTAAAATCAATAATACTGCTGTGTAACCTTTCATTCTGGCAGTAAACTTAAAAGGCTGATTTCTTGCAATCTCATCTTCAGTCGCATAACGAATAAGTCCTTTTGGCAAACCAACATTTTCCATTATCGTATCGCACTCATCGATACAGGCTGTACAATTGGTGCATTCTAGCTGCGTACCATTTCGAATATCAATTCCCATCGGGCATACATGTACACATTGATGACAATCGATACAATCGCCTTTTCCTGTTATTGCTCTGTCTTCTTTTTTACTAAATTTAGCACGTCCAGCTTCTTTTTCTCCGCGTACAAAATCATACGCCACATTGATGGACTTGTTGTCTAAAAGAACACCTTGTAATCGACCATAAGGACATGCAATAATACATACCTGCTCGCGAAACCAGACAAATACAAAATAAAATACACCTGTAAAAATCAGAAGCGCTATAAAGTTACTTGCTTCTTGAATTGGTCCTTTTTCAACCATTAAAAACAAGGCATCGCTACCTATCAAATAAGCTAGAAAAACATTGGCTATTACAAACGATATTAGAAAAAAAATGGTCCACTTTATAAGTCTTTTTCTAATCTTCTCTGCATTCCACTCCTGCTTTGCCAAACGAGATTGTGCTCCACGATCTCCATCGATCCAATACTCAATTCTTCGAAAGACCATTTCCAGAAATATGGTCTGTGGACAAATCCATCCACAAAAAATTCTTCCAAAAACAACAGTAAATAAAATGATAAATACAATACCAACGAGAAGTGATATTACAAAGAGATAAAAATCCTGTGGCCAGAAAGGAAATCCAAATATATTAAAACGACGTTCCATTACATTGAACATCATAAATTGGTTTCCATTAACTTTTATAAATGGGTTTGCAATTAAAATAGCTAATAAGACATAGCTAACCCATTTGCGATAATCATAAAATTTACCAGACGGTTTCTTTGGAAATATAAATTTGCGCTTCCCACTTTCATCAATCGTTCCAATGGTATTTCTAAATGCTTCGTCTGGTAAATTTGACATGATATTTAATTCTTAATTGTGGTATTATTATTATTTTGCTGCTGCAACATCTTCTTTTGCTGCATCTTCATCTACCCAAACTTCACCTTCAGCTTCTTTTGCATCTTTTGGATTACTTCCTTGCAGCGATAAAATATAACTTGCTACTTTTTGAATTTCTTTCGGTTTTAATGTTCCTTTCCAGGCAATCATTCCTTTTCCGTCACGACCTCCATTAGTTATTGTATGAAACAGGTTTTTAATTCCACCACCTAAAATCCAGTGATTATCAGTTAGATTAGGACCAATTTGCCCACCTCCATCTACACGATGACAAGCTGCACAATTTGTTGTGAAAATTTCTTTTCCTGCATCTAAACTTGGTGCATCTGAAAGTAAAACAACCGTTTTTTCATCCATCAAATCAGGAGCTGTTTTCAAATATTCTTCAACATCAATTTTAGCCTGAGCCATTTCTTTTTTCAGCTCCATTTCCTGGTTGTCGCCACCAAATACTTCATATCTGGCAAAATAAATGACCCCAAATGCAATTCCGATATAGAATAAATACACCCACCAAGGCGGTAAATTGTTGTCTAACTCTTTGATTCCATCATAATCGTGATCCATTAATAAATCGGCTTCACTTTCAATTGGCTGGGTTTTGGTAAGCTTATGCATTAAGTTTTTGTACCAGGCACTTTCTTTAATACTTAAACTTTCTTCGTATTCCAGTTTTGCTTTTTCTTCAGCTGTCATCAATTGATACATAATACGATTAACCGCACTTAATGTAATTTCAATGGCAATCAGAATAAAAAGGAAAACGAATAAAAAAACGGAAACCATTGGAAATTTTATAAATGCTGCTCTGTCTCCAGAATCTATAAAATATTCCATTAAACCGAATACGATGAAGAAAATCACCGGTACTCTTACATATACTGGGAAAAATTTTTTCATTTTAATTATCTTTTGAGATTAAACTAACTCCTTCATTTAATGGTATTTCACTCATCTCCTTAATTTTATCTTTTTGATATGAAAATACCCAAAAGCCTAAGCCTACAAAAAATATAAAGAATATCAAAAGAGAGAGAATCGGGTAAATCTCTATACCCGATATGGTCTCCATATTATGTTTTATTTGTTCGAACATTGTGCTATAATTTAGAAGTATCTTTTACTTTAATATCTGTTCCAAGTCTTTGTATGTAAGCAATCAGAGCGATAATTTCTCTTTCATTCATAGGAACAAATTGCTCGCCTTTTATTGCAGCTTTTTTTCTGCTTTCTTCGTAGCTTTTTACATAATCAGGATCATTCTCTAAACTTTTTTCTATAGAAATCGCCTGTGTTCTTAAAAGCTGCTGTGCATTTGCTACTTCGGCTTCAGAATAAGGAACTCCAAGAGAAACCATTGCCTTCATTTTCTTTTGAGTCAAAGAGACATCCATTGCTTTGTTATCAAACAACCATTTGTATCCTGGCATAATTGAAGCTGCAGAAGTACTTTGTGGATTCCAGAAATGATTGAAATGCCAATTATCATTGTATTTCCCTCCTACTCTTAACAAATCAGGGCCTGTACGTTTTGATCCCCATAAAAATGGATGATCATAAACAAATTCTCCTGCTTTTGCCTGTGGTCCATAACGTTCTACTTCGCTTCTAAACGGACGAACTGACTGCGAATGACATCCCACACAACCTTCTCTGATGTATAAATCTCTACCTTCTAATTCTAACGGTGTATATGGTTTTACACTTGAAATCGTTGGTATGTTTGATTTTACCATAATTGTTGGAACAATCTGAATAATACCTCCAATTAAAATGGCGATTGTTGCCAATATTGTTAATTGAATTGGTTTTCTTTCTAACCAGGAATGGAATTTCTCTCCATGAATTCTGCTACCGCTAATTCTTTGTAAAGCCGGAGCCTGTGCTAATTCGTCTTCAATAGTCTCACCAGCTTTGACGGTCATAATGATATTGTAAACCAATATAAACATTCCTACAAGATATAAAGTACCTCCAATTGCTCTCATCCAATACATTGGCATAATTTGAGTAACTGTTTCAAGGAAATTTCCATACGTTAAAGTACCATCCGGATTAAACTGTTTCCACATTGAAGCCTGAAGAAAACCAGCAACATATAATGGTAATGTATATAAAATGATTCCTAACGTCCCAATCCAGAAATGGAAATTGGCTAATTTATTAGAGTATAATTTACTTTTAGTCATTCTTGGAATCAACCAGTAAATAATACCAAATGACATAAATCCGTTCCATGCTAATGCTCCTACGTGCACGTGAGCAACGATCCAGTCTGTGTAGTGCGCGATAGCGTTAACATTTTTTAATGAAAGCATTGGTCCTTCGAAAGTTGCCATTCCGTATCCTGTAATTGCAACCACAAAGAATTTCAATACTGGTTCTTCACGAACTTTATCCCAAGCACCTCTTAATGTCAGAAGTCCGTTGATCATACCACCCCAAGATGGAGCGATTAACATTACTGAAAAAGCAACACCTAAATTTTGCGCCCAGTTTGGTAACGCAGAATACAATAAATGGTGTGGTCCTGCCCAGATGTAAATGAAAATTAATGACCAAAAATGTATAATAGACAAACGATAAGAATATACAGGTCTATTAGCAACCTTAGGAATAAAATAGTACATTAATCCTAAAAATGGAGTTGTCAAGAAAAATGCTACTGCATTGTGTCCATACCACCATTGTACTAATGCGTCCTGAACACCTGCATATACTGAGTAACTTTTTAATGCCGAAACCGGAATCTCAATATTATTAAAAATATGAAGAACGGCTACTGTAACAAATGTTGCCAGATAAAACCAGATGGCTACATATAAATGTCGTTCTCTACGGCGTAACATGGTACCAATCATATTGATTCCCATTACGACCCAGATAAGAGCAATAGCAATATCAATAGGCCACTCTAATTCAGCATATTCCTTTGAAGAAGTATATCCTAAAGGTAAAGTGATTGCAGCTGCCACAATGATAAGCTGCCATCCCCAGAAATGAAGATTACTTAAAAAATCACTGAACATTCTGGCTTTTAATAAGCGCTGCATTGAATAATACATTCCTGCAAAAAAAGCATTACCAACAAAAGCAAAAATGACTGCATTCGTGTGCAACGGTCTTAAACGTCCGTAACTCAACCACGAGATACCATCTGTCATGTTGGGAAAAAGGTACATAACCGCCAGGGTTAGTCCTACTAACATACCCACGACCCCAAAAAGGATGGTGGCGTAAATGAATTTTTTTACAATTTTGTTGTCGTAATAAAACTGTTCCATTTCCATAATTATACTTGTTTTTCTTCTATTTTTGGTTTATTATCTCGAGGTGTAATTTTGGTTTCATCGTCAAAAAGTATCCTGACGGAAGGGGTATAATCATCATCGTATTGTCCGGATTTTACAGCCACAATAAAGGCAATAAAAAAACCTATCGCTACGAAAATACTCACTGAAATCAATAGATAAATAACACTCATATCGTAAATTTATTTTAACAAAATTATGGAGTTAAGTCCTTTATAAATATGACATTTATCATAGTAAGGCGCATTTATTTAATACACTTACACTCTAACATCATACTAGTTGATTATCAATATTTTATTTTCTTCTTGAATAAAAATTACTCATCAAAGTCACAAAACTTACAATGGTAATAGTACTCAAGGGCATAATAATAGCTGCTACTAAAGGCATTAAATTACCCGTCACAGCAAATGATAATCCTACTACGTTATATAAAAGAGACAAAACAAAGCTCATTTTTATAATCGTAATCGAGTTACGAGATAATTTTAAAAAGTAATCCAGTCTTGAAAATTCACCAGCATCCAGAATCGCATCGCAAGCTGGGGAAAAAACATTTACATTCTCAGAAATAGATACTCCCACATTGCTTTGTGCTAATGCACCTGCATCATTTAATCCATCGCCAACCATCATTACATTTTTCCCTTCTTCCTGTAGCCTTTTAATGAATTCAAGCTTTTGTTCCGGTTTCTGATTAAAGACCAATTCTGTGTTTTTAGGCAAAATGGTTTCCAGATTTTCTCTTTCTCCATCATTATCACCGGAAAGTACTTTGATTTGATAATTTGAATTAAGTCTCGAAAACAAGTTTTCAAGCCCTTCACGATATTGATTCTTGAAAGTAAATTTCCCTAAATACTGATCCTCAATTTTAATGTGCAAACTGGTTTTTTCTATTTCCGATGTATCCAAATTTGGACTGCCCACAAAACCGGCTGAACCTATTTTAATTTGTTTATTGGCAACAACAGCTAAAATTCCTTTACCAGTAATTTCCTGAAAGTCATCTAATTTAACCCTTTTCGACTCTGGTAGAAAATCATACAACATTCGGCTTAAAGGATGATTAGATCCTCGAAGTACATTTTTTATGATACTAGTATCTTCTTCAGAAATAGATTTTCCTTCATAACTGATGTTTGCTCTTTTATTAGTAGTTATTGTTCCTGTCTTATCAAATACAATGGTATCGACTTTTGCCAATTGCTCAATTACCAAGGCATTTTTTAAATAGAACTTTTGCTTACCTAAAATCCTTAAAATGTTTCCAAAGGTGAAAGGTGCTGTAAGTGCAAGCGCACAAGGACAAGCAACAATAAGAACGGCTGTAAATACATTGAAAGCAGTATTGGCATCAATAAAAATCCAATATCCGAAACCTAAGAAAGCTATTAATAATAAAATTGGTGTAAAATATCTACTGATTGTGTCGGTAATTGTTTTGTGTTTCTGTACAACATTCTTTTGAAAAATCTCATTACTCCACAATTGTGTCAAATAACTTTGTGAAACGGAGTGCAGCACTTCCATCTCGATAACTTTACCAATTTGCTTTCCACCGGCAAAAACTTTATCTCCGGATTTTTTAGCAATCGGAACTGCTTCTCCTGTAACAAAACTATAATCAATTTCTGCTTTTTCACTTATCAGAATACCATCAACAGGAATGAGTTCCTGATTACGAATCAATAATCTATTTCCTTTTAAAACATCATAAATAGGCACGCTTTCTTCTGTTGTATCAGGATTAATTCTTGTAACTGCAATTGGAAAATAGGATTTAAAATCTCTTTCGAAACTTAAAAAACTATATGTTTTTATTTGGAACATTTTACCCAATAACATGAAGAAAACAAGTCCTGCAAGGCTATCAAAGAAACCTGGTCCGTAATCCATTACCATATCAAATGTGCTTCGAACAAACATTACAATAATTCCTAACGCTATAGGAATATCAATGTTTAACATTTTTGATCTGATACTTTTATAAGCGGAAACATAATAACCGCTTGCAGAATATAAAAAGCTTGGTAAGGCCAGAAAAAAGATTAAAGCTCTAAAAAAAGGCTTGTAGTTGTCTAACCAAAACTCTTTAATTTCGAAATACTCGGGAAAAGACAAAAGCATAATATTCCCAAAACAAAAGAATGCAACACCTAATTTATAGGTCAAACTTCTGTCTACATTATTTATTCCGGTTTCGTAGTTTTCCAAACTAATGTATGGTTCATAACCTATTGAACTTAAAAGATATACAATACTCTTTAGGGATATCACATCTGAATTATAGGTTATTCTAACCTTTTTTTCAGGAAAATTAACTTGTGAAGCGTTTATTCCCGTTTGAATACGATTTAGATTTTCTAAAATCCAAATACAGGAACTGCAATGAATATGGGGAATGTTTAGCGAAACAATAGCAGTATTTGCTTCCTGAAATTCTAAAACTTTAGCCAGAATAGCTTCGTTTTCTAAAAAATCATATTTCCCCTGAATGTCTTTTGGAGTGGCGCCAGGAGATTTTTCAAAATCATAGTAACATGTCATGTCATGAAGACTAAAAATTTCGTAAACTGTTTTACATCCGTTACAGCAAAAATTTTTGTCATCAAAAATGATTTCTTCACTTTTAACTATGGTTATCCCACAGTGGAAGCAACTTTGCTCACTCATAAATTTGTTTTTTTTATGAGACAAATATTCAAAATAACAAGCAAGAATTACTATGACATTTGTCATGTAAAAAAGCAGTAAATCTGTTTTTAACATCAAATATACAGGTAAAATATTACAAAATAAATAATTATGTCTTATTTTTTCAAAATATTTTACCATATAACACCAATAATAGTTAATTTTGCTTTAAATTAATTTTGCTATGAATAAATGTGATCAATGTATTGTTAGACAACTTTCTTCATTGAAAGCGCTTAACAAAGATGAAGTTGTAAGATTAGCTAATAGCAAAAAGACCTACACCATTAAAAAAGGCGAAGCGATTTTTGAGGAAGGTGAAGTCACCAATGGTGTTTTCTGCGTGAAGGATGGAGTTGGGAAACTTTCTAAATTAAGTGCTAATGGAAAAGACCAAATTGTTAAACTTGTTAAATCAGGAGAACTTTTAGGTCAGCGTTCTATGATTAGTAATGAACCTGCTAACTTATCTGCAAAAG
>Ga0247817_10000259_pt1 | contig 32315 bp, 26 predicted proteins | sample UWRJL212509R1_FD_178010 | JGI IMG/M metagenome (GOLD analysis project Ga0247817, IMG submission 178010) | Plant litter microbial communities from Arlington Agricultural Research Station in Wisconsin, United States - UWRJ-L212-509R-1 | ecosystem: Environmental > Terrestrial > Plant litter >...
ACGACGCGCGCGGTACGCACCCTCGTGCATGTCGAGCACGTACGGGCGGAGGTCGAGCGTGCCGAAACCGGGCGCCGGAATGTTCGCCGCCTGGCGGAACGTGGTCAGGTCGGCCTTCGGAAAGCTGTCGATCGTCTCATCCGTGGCGAGCGAGAGAGCGAGGTAGGCCGGGTTGACGACCATTCCGTTCTCGTCGGCGATTCCCCGCAGAAAGTCGTTCGCGTCTGCGTCGGCCTGCATCCAGTCCCAGAGAAGTGCCGTGGCATCCGATGATCCGAGCGACACCATCAGGCCGTCGGGCTCGGCCGAGGTGTTGAAGTCGTTGAACTCGGGGTTCAGTTCGAGAAATTCGGGATCGTTGCGGATGCTGCGCGGATTGTTCGCGAGGTACGCCTGGTTGTTGCCGTTGGGCACGTCGGCACGATACGACTGCGTGAGCAGCTTCGCCACGAGGCGCTGGTTGAGCGTCAGCTCGGTAATGGCCGTGCCGTTCTTCGAGAAGTTCGGGGTGCCACCGCGCAGGTTGCGTTCGATGTTGAAGCCGACGACGACAGCGGATGCCGCAACCGGCGCATACTCCAGCGTCGCGCCCGCGGCGGTCGCCTCGTCGAGCGGCTCGCTGATGAACGCGAGCCCTGACGCGCCCTGCACCGTGCTCACGACCTGGCGGCGGGCTTCGCCGTCGCCGATCTGCGAGAAGCCGTAGGTCGTTCCGGTGCCGCAGAGCGTGGTCTGCCAGGAGGTGAAGGCTTCGGAGATGAGCTCGCTGCCGACGGTGCGCTGCTCGGCGTTGCCGATCGGGCAGCTCGCGCCGATGGCTTCGAAGCCGAGCTTGACCTGGATGCGGTTGTTCCAGTTGGTGGCCGAGAGCGGCGAGCCGGTGAGGCGTCCGCCGGTCTGGTCTGCCGCGGCACTGCCGTCAGCGTTGAACTCTCCGCGGGGCACGACAACGAGCCAGCACGCGCGTGGCGTTGACTGCCCGCTGACGGTGCCACCGCATCCGAGGTGCGGTGCCTCGAGCGAGGTCTGCGTCTCGAAAACGAGCGCGCCCGTTCCGTCTTCACCGGTGCGTGCCGCGGTGACCTCGTTGGTGCTGCTCGTGCTGAAGTAGGTGGTCGTGTCGTACGTCGACTCCCCCTTCACCGTCTCGAACGGCACGGAGTAGGCGCGCTGGTTCGGGTTGTTGCGGGGCGGCGGAATGAGGAACTTGCCGCCGTAGGTCTGTGCAGGATCTTCGTCGACCGTGAGGTTACGCGCAGGCGCGTTGGAGCCCATGAGCGACCCGAGGTTGCTCGCGGCCGCTCCCCATTGGCACTGCGTCGGCTCGGGCCCGGTGGTCTCATCGCCCCAGCACTGCATGATCTGCAGGTAGTCGGTGGCATACTCCCCCGACGACGTGGTTGTGCCGCCGGCCCAGGTGATGTCGATGCCCTGGTTGCTCAGCGCCTCGGTCTGGCCGACCGTCACGGTGAGGTTCTTGAAGTACTCGTAGTTCGGGTTCGTCGAGGTGCGCGATCCGTCATCCCAGGCGACGGTCTTCGACGAGTCGACGGGAGCGGCTGCGGCCATCGGCACAACCGCGGGAGTGATGGATGCCGCAATCGCGAGCGACGCAGACCCAGCGCCGAGCGCCAGGTCGGCCACGAGAATGGCTCCGACCGTCAACATCGCGCCGCGGCGCTTGGTCCAGTCGCGACGGGCGACCTTGTACGACGCCATTACTTTCCACCCTTGCGTGCGGCGGCGACGAGAAGTGCCGGCCCGAAGATGAGCAGAAGAACAACGACGATGACGCCGGTGATGAGGCTCTGCATCGGTCCCCAACCCGCCGCGGCCGGTGCCTCGATCGGCACGGCCGCGACAACCGAGCATGCGCCGGTGTCGGCGTCGCAGGTCACCGGTCCGGTGAGACCGGCGAGGTTCGGTGTTGCCGAGCCGCCGGTGTCGGTGGTTCCGCCGTCAACTGTGCCGTCATCCGTCGTTCCGCCGTCGGTCGTGCCTCCGTCGGCTGCCGTGTCGGTGCCGCCCGTGTTGGTGGTCGGAGTGTCTTCCTTCGCGCCTCCGGTGCCCTCGGAGCACTGGGTGACGCCCTTCTTGTCACAGGCGTCTGGTTGCGGGGCGTTCTTGGCGAGGGTGTTCTCGCCGTTCTTCGAGAAGGTGGGGTTGTTGCACGCCTTGATGTCGACGCTCTTGGTGACCGCGCCCGGGATCTTCTTCACCTGGTCGAGTCCGGCCTGCACGAGGTTGATCGGCAGCGGGGAGTATCCGAGCACCTCGGCCTGCTGCTGCCCCTCACAGAGGAAGTAGTTGGCGAAGGCCGCGAGAGTCTTGCCCTTATCGTTCGTGAACGATCCCTGCGCCTGCGTCGGCACGATGATGTACGAGTACGACGACAGCGGGTAGGTGCGGTTGTCGGAGCTGTTGTACACGCCGTCGAGGTTCTGTGTGAGGTACGACGTCGAACCCTTGTTGGTGTTGATCTTGGCGCCGAGCAGGCCGACGGCCACGTTCGACGCTGTCGGCTCGACGTAGTAGCCGGCCTTATTGAGCACCTTCGCCACCGGGTAACCGGTCTTCAGCGCATAGGAGTACTCGACGTAGGTGATGGTTCCTTCGTTGGCCTTCTGGGCGACGTAGCCCGAGACGCCCTGCGAGTTCGGCTGGGCGACGAAGCCCTTGCCGTTCACAATCGGAAAGTTCGAGGTGAGCCCACACGGCGTCGAGCGACCGGCCTTCTTGCAGTAGCTGTCCCAGATCTTCGGATGCTGCTTCGACATCCACAGCGTGAACTGCGCGGTCGATCCCGAGCCGTCGGAGCGGACAACCGGCACAATCTGGCGCTTCGGCAATGAAAGGCCAGGGTTGTCGGCCTTGATCTGCTTGTCATCCCAGCGGGTGATCTCGCCGGTGAAGATCTTGGTGACGACTTCGCCCGACAGGCGGAGGTTCGTGATCGACTTTCCGCCGGCCTTGAGGTTGTACATGAACGCCGTGCCACCCGCGACGAGCGGCATGTAGGCGAAGCCACGGCTCGGCAGGGTGTCGACGACGCCGTTGTCTTTGAGGCCATACGGCGTCTCGGACACCGCGTAGTCGACCGTTCCGGCCTTGAACTGATTGCGTCCGTCGACCGAGCCGGTGCTCGCGAAGTTCACGCGCATGCCGTACTGCTCGACGTTACGGCGCCACTGCTCAACAGCGTTGGAGCTCCACGACGAACCAGCGCCGGTGATCGGCACGTAGTCGGCCGCAGCGGCCGAGGTTGCCGGCACGAGTGCCACCACGAGCGTCAGCAGAGCGAACGAGCCGACCGCGGCTGCTCTCTTCCGAAAACGGGTAACCAGTCTCATCGCTTGTCCTCTGTGTTGCTTGTGTCGCGGTTGCTTGTGTCGCTGTGGGTGTCGGGTGATAGTTCAGATTCGAGGCGGTCGGAGGCGGATGGCACGGCCAACGCCGCGGCCACCTCACGATCGGGCAGCGCTTCGGCAGCCAGGCGCACCTCGCGGTCGGCGAACCACTGGTCGATGCGGGCTTTGGCGCGCGCGACGGTCGGCTCGACAAAGGCATAGCCACGGGTTGCGAGGGGCTGCAGTGCCGCACCCATGCGGATCAGTCGGGCGCGACGCTTCTCGACGACCTCGAGCGTCTGGCCGCCGATGATGCGCGCGATCACGAATAGCAGTAGCACGAGCAGCATGAGTACCGCGGCCGTGCCGAAGCCGCGCGCGATCATGGTGGGCTCCGGCGACTTCACGAACTGGAAGATCGCCAGCGGCAGCGACACCATCGGTCCATGGAACGGGTCGACGTTGATCGCGGCCGTGAAGCCGGAGGTCAGCAGCACCGGCGAGGTTTCGCCGATTCCGCGGGCGGTCGCGAGAATGATCGCGGTTGTGAGTCCCGATCGCGACGTCGGCAGCACAACGTGCCACACGGTCTTCCACTGGCCGGCTCCAAGCCCGATGCTGGCTTCCTTGAGGGTTCCGGGAACGAGTCGGAAGACGACATCCGCAGATCTGATCATGATCGGCAGCATCATGACGCTGATCGCGAGAGACGCCGCGAAACCCGACTTCTCGACGCCCAGAATCAGGATGAATGTTGCGAAGATGAACAGGCCCGACACGATCGACGGCAGTGCGGTCATCGCTTCAACAATGGTGCGCACGAAGCGCGAGAACTTGCTCGGAACCTCGCCGAGGTACAGAGCGGTCGTGATGCCGAGCGGGATCGTGATGATGAGCGCGATGGTGATCTGGATGAGCGTTCCGTAGATCGCATGGACAACACCACCGTCGGTCAGCGGGTCAAGCGGACCCGCCAGCGACATGTCTTCGGTGAAGAAGTTGAGGTGCGGCAGCGCTTCGGCTCCGCGCACGAACGTGAACACCACGATGAACACGAGCGTCGCGAGCACCGTCGCCGCCAGGCTGTGCACCGCGACGAGCACGATGCGGTCGCGCACGGCCGGTCCGTTCTCGTCGAACGACACCAGCAGTGCGTAGATACCCACGAAAAGCAGGTACGCCGTCACCGCGAACGCGATCGGCCCCTGAATCGGCGCGAGTTGAGTGAAGAGGAGCGCAGTCAGAGAAACGGATGCCACGGCAGCACCGCCGCCCGACAACAAGTCGATCATCCGCAAGCCGCTGGTCTGCCTGCGCACCTCAGTTTGTGGCGCCGCGGGCGGCGGTGTGTGGGTGGTCTCGTTCGCATCGGGAACGGACCCCGAGCCCGACCCGAAGCCCTGGCCAGTACCAAAGCCGGGGTGGAGCCTGCTGCCGGCGGCCGGCGGCGGGAAGGACGCGGCGGGTGACGGCCGGTCTGTGAGAGTGGTCATGGGTGGCCTAACTGCTCGCACCGGAGCGCGAGCGCGCCACGATCGTCGACGCCGCGAAGTTGACGATGAGAGTCATCACGAAGAGGGCGAGTCCGGCGGCCATGAGGGCCGACATTCCGAACTCGGTCGCTTCGCCGTAGCGAAGCGCGATGAGCGCCGAGACCGAGCTCGCGCCATTCTGCAGAATGTGCGGCTGGATCACGAACACCGGCGAGATGATCATGTATACCGCGATGGTCTCGCCGAGGGCGCGGCCGAGACCGAGCATGGTTCCACCGATCATGCCACCGCGACCGAATGGCAGAACCACCGAGCGGATCATGCCCCAGCGGGTCGACCCGAGGGCAAGGGCGCCTTCGCGCTCCCCCAGCGGTGCCTGGCCGAAGACCTCGCGCATGATCGAGGTGATGATCGGCGTGATCATGAAAGCCACGACGATGCCGGCGATGAACGTCGACGAGGTGTAGACCGTGATGCTCGAGAGCGGGTCGTTGGGGTCAGCCCCGTCGACCGCGAAGATCGGGATCCAGCCGAAGGTCTGCGAGATCCACTTCGACACCGGAACGATGTTGTTCTGCAGAAAGAAGAATCCCCACAGGCCGTACACGACGCTGGGGATGGCCGCCATGATGTCGACGAGCGCGATGAAAAACCCGCGCAGCTTTCGCGGCGAGTACTCGGTGATGTACAGCGCCGTGCCCGTCGCGAGTGGCACCGCAATCGCGATGGCGACCACGGCAATCAGGATCGTGCCGACAATGACGGCGGCAATGCCGAACCGTCCACTGTCGGGTTCCCACGCCTGCTCGGTCAGAAAGCTGAAGCCAGAGACCTGCAGGGCCTGCAGCGCGCGGAAGCCGAGGAAGACGCCAACCAGCGACATGATCGACAGCACGATGATGCCGCCACCGCGGGCGATGCCGCGGAATGCGACATCCGCCGGGTCCCTCACCGTCGTCAGCAATCGGGGTGTATCGATCGACACGTTTTCCTTTGGGCAGCGTCATATTGCCCGGCAGCGGCGCGGGCCGACGCAACAATCACAGGTACCGGTGTACCCAGAGTGACGCAAAGGTGAACGATCGGGGTGACCCCGAAGTCGCGTTGAGGTGCGGCCCATTATTGGGGCGCGCCACCCACGATCTGTCTACTGAAAAAGCAGTTTCGATGCCGATTCGATGGCCGGAACTAACTCATCCGCCATCCGCTTGTAGGTGCGCTCACTTCGGCCGATCGGGTCGACGATGTCGTCGAGTGCCGGCTCCTGCAGCGGCAGGTATCCACGGCGCCCAGCCATCTTCGCAACGACAGCCCGAAGATCGTCGGCGGATGTCACGGGCTCACGCGGCTCGGCAAGAAGAGCCTCGGCACCTCTCCCGAATTCGCGGATCGTAAACAGAGTGCGCGCTGATCGCGGCAACATCCGTGCCACATCCTGGCGGTGCTGCCTTGTGGCGACAAGCGTCAGGTCTGCCTCACGCAGTAGTTCGATCGTCAGCTGACGCGCCTGGTGCCCGGCAGGGTCGAGACCCTGCTTTGCACTGATCGCTGCAGCCGGCGCTGACATGGGCGCGCCCACCGGCGCTTCAGTGCCCGCGCTGCCTACGACCACGTTGGCTGCAACGTCGGCCGGCAGATACTTCTGCACAGCATCGGTAAGCATTTGATCTGCGAGCGGTGACCGGCAGACATTGCCCGTGCACACCACAAGAATGGTGAAGGGTTTCCCCGTCATCTAACAACAACTCCCCCGTGTGACCGACTACGGGGTAAGCGTGTCAGTCTTCGTAATGTTTGTCTCTTTTGCTCGGACGAGTGGTCGGGAGGTCCACATCAAGCGCAGATTCTTCAACTATAGGGAACGCCTTGTTCTTGCTCGGCCCATTTGACTCCGCAGGCTCAGACGCGTAGGAGGTATAGCCATACTGGCCGTACTGCCCATAGCCGTACGAGTCGACACCCTTCGTAGGCAGCATCGTCAGGATCACACCGAGCACAGGCGCGTCGACGTTGAGCAGGTTCTTGAGTCCGCCGAGGAACTGGTTGCGGTGCGTTTTGCCAGCCGCAGCGACCAGAATCGCGCCGCCGGTGATACGCGCGAGAATAGCGGCGTCGGTGACGGGCAGCAGCGGAGCACAGTCAAAGATGACGATGTCGTAGTCGGATTCGAAACGCTCGATGAGCTGAACCATCTTGTTGCCACCGAGCAACTCACTCGGGTTCGGCGGAACCTGGCCGGCGGGCAGCACGTCAAGGTTGCCTTCGCCCCACGGCTGCACGACGTCGTCGAACTCTGCACGCCCGACGAGCACATCAGTGAGCCCAACAGCACCTTCGATGCTGAGGTACTCGCTCACTCGCGGGCGGCGGAGGTCGGCGTCGATCAACAGAACTTTGTTGCCGAGCTGCGCGAGCGTGATTGCGAGGTTTGTGCTGGTGGTCGTCTTGCCCTCGCCCGGAAGCGAAGACGTAATGACAAAACTCTTGCGGCGATCGACCATGACGAACTGCACATTGGTGCGTAGCGTGCGGAACGACTCCGAACGCGGACTGCGAGGGTCGGCCTGGACCACCAGAGGGTTCTTGACCGCTTCGGGATCGAAAGCAATTCCACCGATGACGGTGAGGTCGGTGAGCTGTTCGATGTCACGAATACTCCGGATGCGGGTATCGAGAATCTCCAGGAACACTGCAATGCCGACACCGAGTGCTAAGCCAACAAGAAAGCCGAGTGCGAGATTCAGGCGCGTATTGGGCGAATCGGGGGAAATCGGTGTGACAGCGGGCTGCAAGGTTGAAATCTTCACCGGCGAGACTCCGCCAGAATCACTTTTCTCAATTTCGTCGACCACGCGCGGGAGAGTTTCACCGATCGCGTTCGCGATAGACGCCGCTGCAGCTGGATCCGCATCGGTTACAGCAATCTCGAGAATCACCGTATTGGTCGGCGCGATTGCTTCAACTTTGGAGGCGAGCTCCCCGACCGTCAGGTCGAGGCCCAGCGATTTTATGACGGGTTGCAGCACAATGGAGGTGCGGACTGTCTGTGCGTAGCTTTGCACCCGCTGGAGGGTGAAGCTGTTGCCGGCATTCAAGTCAGAGGCGCTGCCACCTGATTGAGAAGTAGACACAAAGACTTGAGTGCTTGCCTTGAAGAGTGGCGTGGTCAAGATCGAAGCGGCTCCAGCGCCGACCAGCCCTACGAGCATGAGCGCGACAATGATGATCCAACGCTTGCGGAGGATTCGGATGTAGTCCTTGAGTTCCACGTGTCTGACTTTTCCCTCGTGCTAAACAACGTTAGGGGCCCCACCCGAAGGTGGTGCCCCTAACGGAATTGCTAATTGCTCAGTTGCCTGAGACTAATTCTTTTCGAACGTGACTGTCTTCGTCGACGAACCGAAGTTCTTCGAGGTCTGAACGAAAACAGCCTTGACAGTGTAGGTTCCGTCGATCGTGGCGCGCGTGTAGCGGTACTGGTACTTGCCGGTCTTGGCGTTGGCGACGACCGTGGTGCTGGCGACAACACCCTCGGGGTTCGTGACGGTGATCTTGACCTTCGCGCCCTTGCCGGTAACACCGGTGAAGAGCGAGTTGATGGTCTTGGTGTCGGTGGCGGAGAGCGAAAGTGCGACTGCCTTACCAACGGTGATCGTCTTGCTAGCCGTCTTGCCGAAGGCCGAGAAGACTACCGAGTACTTGCCCGCGAGGGCAGGGTACTTGACGGTGACCTTAGCAATACCGGCGGTGTTGAAGTAGGTGGTGTTCGACTTGCCGTTCAACGTGGTTTGAACGGTTTCACCCGAAACGCGGCCGGACTTGGTGGTCTTGACCGTGTAGGTGACGCTGGCCCCTGCAGCACCGGCGGAAGCGCCGCTTACTGAGATGCCAGTGGCGGGCGGGTACGCAGCGTTTGCTGCCGACGCTCCGCCGAATACCAGTGCTGCCGACGCAAGAAGCGCGACGCCAGTGGTGGCGAGTTTGGTGAGTTTCATATAAGTCCCGATTTCCTCTCGTACCCCATCTAAAGGTGAGTGCTAGTTGACTCTATAGCACCTGCAAAGCCAAGTGAGGTGACTTTTGTTACAAGCTAGTGACAAGTTGTTTTGTTACGTCTTGTTTTGTTCCGGTCGAGTCTATGAGCATTCAGGAGCCGCCTCCGTCGAGACGCTAGGCGTGTTCAGTAGCGGCTGGATAATCAGTTGGGGCTGGTTGCTCAACAGGTTTCCATCGAGATCCTCCGCCGGCTCTGTCCAAGTGCCGACCAGCGAGGCAGAGGCCCCGGGATCTAGCTCGATATCGAACATCATGAATGTATGGCCCCGCTCATCTGCTTCGCTCACGAAAGCTGATTCGCCGTTCAGCGTGAATTCACCCGGGACGGCGTTCACCGGGAGATACATAGACACGTAACTGTGGTTCGAACCACGCACGTAGCTCAAGCCCTGCTCCTCAAGCTCCACCCGGCCAGTCATGTAGTCCGGCAGCCCTGAGGTGGGAGCGTTGTTGGTCACCTGTATGGTCATCGACGAGCTTCGTGTTTGACTGTTCGCGTCTGAATCGAAGACGCATTTGCCCAAGGCATATGTCACTTCCAGTTCGAGAAATGCATCAAGTTTGTTCCCGCCGGCATTAATTATCCGCACAGAACCGATCGGGCCTTCGTTGTCAGGCATACCTCCAGAGAGGCCTGCGTTCTCTATCTGCAACTGCTCCGCTGCGTCTGTGGACCAAAGTTGGAGGTAGTCCGCGCTTTCGGCAGAAAGCGCTGCAGTCACGAGACTCTTTACGTCAAACTGCCCGGAGGACAGCTTCTGGAAGATCTGGCCGATTATCTCCCCAAGAACTTCGTCCTTAACCTGCGGATCCAGGTACTGCTTGTAGATGTCCACGCTCAAGTACTGGACCATGTTTTCGGGCTGAATAGTTGTTCCCCGAACGGTCACCGGCCCCACAGCTGCGGCCAAGTATTGAACAGTTCCTTGTCCGAGAGAAACGACGCCGTCGACCTGCTCCTCGCCCCGCGCGTTCCAGCCATTTTCGATGAGATCTGCGTTGTAGGGAAAGTGAGCAGAAAGGTTCATCGAACCCCATTGAGTGAGATAGTCACCCCAGAGATTCTTTAGCCCTCGAGGCATCTCCGAATCGTCCGCAGGCGGCCCTTTGATAAGTGAGTCGTTTGTCCCCTGCGCAACCATGTCGAGTTTGCCGTCTTCTGCGTCGAGGATCACGTAGGCGGATAACAGCCCACCTGACGGACGGACTTCAGTGAGATTTTGCATGATCACGAACCAAGTGCGCTCGCCGTTCTCTCCAAGAATTATTGGGAGCGCCCGGATAAACGGCACCATTTGATCTAGGCCGGGCCCAGCAGCCGACAGAGCATCATTCAGCGTGACCACCCGTGTGTGAAGAGCCTCGACCATTGCCTTCTCTGCCAGCGGCTTCATCTTTGCGGACGACGAAGACACTGCAGTCGCTAGGGAGTCAACCGCACTGTCGAGATTCTTTACGAGGGTGAGGTTGAATCCGTCGGAGCTCGACAGATCTTCGGCAGTGAGAAGCGGCAGAAGCTCGACGAGTGGCCCCGCGGATCTGCTGAGCTCAGATGCGACCGTAGAGACTGTGCGCAAGGCCGAAATCTCAGTACCAAAAAAGGGCTGCCGCGAAGCGAGCACCACTACCCACTCCCCTGAAGCATTCGCTGCATCTGAGCTGTACTTCTGCGCTTGCTTCAAATCGTCAGCGAGGGCGGACATATTGCCATCCGACGCGTGAGCACCAATTTGCTCGGTCAGGCCCGAGAGACTCTGCAAGCTGAGGCCCATCGAAGCGACGCGAGAGCCGGTGTATGCGAGGAAAGCGAGCACAGCGATGGCACCCACCAATACCCAGAATCGAATCGGATGTTTCCTTATAAATCCGAGGAATGGATTCGCAGACATTTTTCTCCCGGACATTTGTTCACTTCCTGAGGTGGAACTGGAATCTTCTCATGCCTGCTCATCGCTCGCGGGAGAACGAGCTGTCTAGTGGATGATCGGATAAAAAGCAACACTGATGTTACGTTTCCGTAACCCAATCGCCAGATTCCGAGTGACAATGGCAGTTACGGTTGCCCAAGGGGCTAGAGTAAATACATCCTCAAAAGTTATGATTCGTAACGTACGGGGTGCGAAACAATTTGTAACGATTTGGGTGGGGGAAGCCGTGGACGACTCTTCGGTGGCACAGACAGATGTCTGGTTTTCTTTTCTAGCTGCAGCGCAGCAACCACTTGTCGTCGCGTGGTTCGCTTTCGGCCTGGCTGTATTGATTGCAGCCGCCCTGTGGGTAAACGTCTCTAAGCAACGTTCAAAGCGAACAATGCATTTGGCAGTCGCGCCGCGCAGCATTGGCGCTCCGATAATCATCGAACCCTCCGTCGCGCAAAGCGCGTAATTGCAGCTGCGCTTCCCATGACTTTCCGAACGCAAAAAAGAGTCCGCGCATCGATCTCGTTCCCAAATCTCAATCCCGCTGATCAGTGGGAACGGTTATATGAACGTCGTTTACTCGTCACCGACTCGCTCATAGTTATATGGGCCGTCCTAGGCGCCCACCTCATCTGGTTTGGCGATGACTCGGCATCTGCTGCAGTCCGGCTATTCGGGTTCATTGATTACTGGATCGTATCGGCATCGCTAATTGCGGGCTGGCTACTGGCAATTTTCGTCGGCGGTTCGCGAGACTCGCGCGTGCTTGGGACCGGATCTCGCGAGTATCAGTTGTTGTTCAACGCTTCATTCGCCTGGTTCGGCGTAGTCGCGATTGGTGCCACGCTGTTCAAGATCGACCTTGCGCGCGGCTATCTGATCATTGCCTTCCCCCTGGGGACGCTCGTACTGCTTATCAGCCGCAAATTGTGGCGGACTTGGCTGACGTCAAAACGGGAAGCTCACGGTGATTTCAGCGCTCGAGTCATGGTGATCGGATCTGCCTTAAGCGTCTCGAGTATGGTCCGCGAGCTGAGGCGCGCTCCAGAAGCGGGCTACCACGTAATCGGCGTCTGCATCCCTGAAGGAACTTCTCTCAGCAACGACATCGCTGTCGATGGGCTCTACTTCGGTTCCATTGATTCGCCAGTTGACGAACTACGGTCCGCAGGCGGCAACACAATCGCAGTCGCGGGGACGGATCAACTCCGCAACACTGCCGTACGGCAAATAAGTTGGCAGCTTGCGCCGGGAGTTGAGCACCTCATAGTGTCGCCCAACCTCATTGATATCGCTGGTCCGAGAATTCACACCCGTCCGGTGTCCGGATTGTCCCTCATCCATGTAGAAACACCCCGATATGCGGGCATGCGAAGGTTTATGAAAGAGACCTTTGACACAGTCGGAGCTCTGGTCTTAATCATCGTTCTGGCGCCTTTGCTCGTACTAGTCGCTCTCGCCGTTCGCCTGAGTACGCCTGGCCCGGTGCTCTTCAAGCAAGAGCGCGTTGGATTGAATGGCATGCCCTTTTACATGTTGAAGTTCCGCTCGATGGTTTTGGACGCCGAAGATCAGCTTCAGAAGCTTTCCTATGGCAGTCGCGACGCGGGAAACGAAATCATGTTCAAGCTGGCCAAGGATCCACGCGTGACTCCGGTTGGAAAATGGTTGCGTCGTTTCAGCCTCGACGAACTTCCCCAGCTCTTCAACGTCCTAAAAAAAGACATGAGCTTGGTTGGTCCTCGCCCGCCACTACCGCTCGAAGTTGAGAACTACGCAAAGGACGTGCACCGACGTTTTCTAGTTCGACCTGGAATCACTGGCCTCTGGCAGGTGAGCGGACGGTCCAATCTCAGCTGGGAGGAAAGCGTACGCTTGGACCTGTACTACGTTGAGAACTGGTCTGGTTTGGGCGACCTTCAGATCCTGTGGCAAACAGCACGCGCGGTTGTTCGCCGAGATGGCGCCTATTAGTGGTCGGATTTTACTCACCTTGAATCGAGCGCACATGACACTCAATCTGTCGCCACAGTGGAATCGCACCAGGCTCATGACTCTGGCAATCGTGGTGTTTGGCGCTTGCTGGATCCTTGCGGCCGTAGTCGCCATAACCAGCGACCCTTTGCTCGGAGTCGCAATCGGAGTCGCGCCGATCGGCCTATACATCCTCTTTTCGAAAAGCTGGGCACGAACGCTAATTGTCGTCGCGGGCGGACTCTTTGTCCTCGGATCTTCGTCAGATGTTAGTGCCACGAAGCTCGTGTATTCCGGCCTCCTGGTCCTATGCGCGGGGGTCTCTGCTTTTAGGCTTCTTCGAGATCCTCCGACATGGGTTGGTCCGTTTCGACCGCTCGTTGGATTTGGCTTAGCCCTCGCTGCTGTCCTTTTTGTGAGCTACTTCGCATCGCCATCTGGCGCAGATCTTTCGACATTCGCGCGCCAGTCAATCTTCTATTTGATACTTCTAGCTGCCCCTGTTATCGGCCTTGATTCCGGACGAGATCTGACTCCAAACGCGGTCTACAAGATTGTGTGGGTTGCGGGAATCATTGCATCGATCGGTTTCGCAACTGACTGGCTCGAAAGGCGAAACGTGTCGAGCCTAGACGTGGGGCAGTTCGTCCTCTCGAGCCTCATCCTGCCTGGTTTCGCCTTTTCTCTAGCTCTTGTCCTCCTCGCGCGCGCTCGAGGACCTGTCGCAAAATTGCCCTGGCTGGCGCTAGCGCTCGTTGTCCCGATTGCGATGCTTGTAACTGGCACAAGGACGAACCTTATTATCTTTGCCGCAGTGCTAGCCATCGTTGGTCAATCTAAGAACTTCAGAATCCCGGCACGAAAAATGCTCGTGATTCTGGCATCGGTTCTGGCTATTGGAGCCGCGCTATTTCCCATCGTCGCGAACGCGGTAATTTCCCGGCCTGGGTTTATTGAAAGCCGAATCCAAGCCTTATTGAGTATCACAAGCGGGAACGCGGGTGCTGACCAATCGTTTTCAGGACGTCAATCCCAGTATGAATTGGCATTGGACTTGATCGCGCAAAGTCCAGTGTTCGGTCAGGGTTTGGGATACCAGTTAACTTTCACGCTTGACACCCCGCTACTCACCGTGGTCCGTTTGGGCATCTTAGGCACTGCCATCCTCCTTGCCTTCGTCGCTGCGATCGCAATCACGTTCCGGCGCGCCACCGCCCGATTCGGACCAAGTGTTTCGTACACGGCATGGCTCGGACTGCTCGCAATCGCCATTGCAAACGTGCCTTTCGGGACACCATTCGAAGACCGTGGATTTGGCTTCACCTTCCTTCTCGTGTTCGTGGCAATTGCAGCTGAACTTCAGATGCATGCAACTCAAGAACCAGACCAACGACAAGTGCAACCTGCGAGCCCAAAATTGCGAATTGAGCGTTCCTCTCTCCCGCTTGGTTACTAGCTAGCCCGGGAGGATCTAGTACTGTCGGCGATCCGGCAGAGCCCGATTACTTTGTCGAACACTTAGCTAACAAATATTGAGAAGAGACAGCTTGAGAATCGCCCAGATACTGCTTAGCCCAAGAATCGGTGGCGCAGAATCGCTCGCTGGCAGATTGGAATCAGATTGGACTAGAGATGGGGTGCGAGCGCAAACCTTTTTCATCGACAACGACGAACACGGTGGGCGCCCCCTCCAGCGCATACGCAGACTTCGCAAACAGCTCGAACAGTTCTCGCCGGACGCAATTGTCTCTCACAGCGTCATACCAAACATGTATTCAAGGTTGGCAAACCGCCGATCAGTGCCAGTCGTAACGGTTTTGCACAGCGCAAGTGACGACTATCGAGATGCGAAAATGCGTTTGGGCGAAAGGGTGCTCCTCCGCACTCGAACAGCATTAGTTGTCGCCGTTAGCGCCTTTCAAGCGCATTCGTTCAAAGAACGATTCGGGGACCGAGTGCCCATCATCGTAATTCCCAACGGAATAGATACGATGTCGGTGCCGAAGTCCGGCTACGCACGAAATCCCACACGCGTTTTGACTGTGGCACGCGTAGCCGCGCAAAAGAACCCGCAACTGTGGCTGGACGTCGCTTCGCATTTTGACACAGCTGACGCGAAATTGCAGTTCGAGTGGTTCGGGCCCGAGTCCGAGCGAAGCGCGACCGAGACGCTAGAGCTGGGAGCGAATCTGCTCGTCAACGCGGAATTCATGGGCCCGGTTGAACGCGCGGCCGACGAGATGACTGCAGCCGATCTGCTATTCCATCCCGCCGACCGGGAGGCACAAAGCATTGTGCTTATCGAGGCGGCAAGTGTGGGTTTGCCGATTGTGTGTGCTCATCACATCGATCAGCAGATGCCGTTTCCGCTCGCATCAGATACTTTCGAGGCCGGCAACCCTCAATCTGCCATTGATGCTCTCGAACGAGTGGTATCCCGATATCCGGAAGCCACTGAACGTGCAAGGTCGATGGTTGAACTGGTACGAGAAACATTTTCGATGCAGACGACTAGCGCGCGGTACTTGGATGAGATCAGACGAGTTGTTTCAGGTGCGCTACCCAAACCCTGACGACGTTCGCTACGTTCGTCTCGCCCTCGATGCACGGAGTGCCAGGATACTCATTGAGATGAGTATCACCACCTGAAGCACAGCAAAACCAACCGCCGCTCCAACGGCGCCGTACAACCAACCTAGGACAAGCACACTGGCCAACTGAGCACCGACTGAAATGAGGACTATCAACGAGACACCTTTGTCGTGCCCCATCGACTGCAAGAAACTCGAAAGCGGCGAATTGATCACGACAGGAATCATCGCGAGTGCAAGTATTCGGAGTAGTGCTGAAGAGCCGTCGTAGGCGTCACCTAGTAACAGGGCCACCACCCAAGGCGCAGCAGCTGCCACCGCAATGCATCCAAGAATGGTCAGGGCTGGTAGCCAAAGGGCTTTACGAACGTGGGACCAGGCTTCTTCCCAAGAGACTGATCGCGCTACAAAGGGCGCCGATGCCGAAGAAAAAGCGCTGATAAGCAGACCAAGCGGCTGAGTCCAGCGATTTACGGCCCCGTATAGTCCGGCAGCGCCCGCCCCGCCCGCAAGAGCAAGGAGTGGAAGATCCAAGGTCTGAGCGGCAAGAGCGGCGGAGTTTAGGCCGTAGAACCCAGATTTTTGCCACGGGTTCGTCTTCAGCCGGAATGACATAATAGGTCGGAATTGAGATGGTGTCATGAGCCATCCCACGCACGCAGCGGCGAGTGAACCGATGGTGAGGCACAGCCAGAGAATTTCGTGTGCTGCCACTCCTACGGCGATTGCGATCGCCAGCACTCCGAGCGCGAGGAGTCGATCCAGCAACACTGAAAATGAAACTAGCTCCGTACGTGCCATGCCTCGGAGCGGGACTTGAGCAGATTGATTCACGAATAATGCAAATCCCACAGGTGCAGCCATCCAATAGTTAGATGACGGCAGGATGAGGTGGACGGAAACACCGAGCACCACTGCCACAGTCGCAGCGATCAGCAGTTTAGAGGCCAGACGACGACCGTACTCCTGGCGGGACATGGCCTGTCGCGCTAGCTCACGAACCCAGTAGCCGTTGGTTCCGAAATCGATCAACCCCACAAAAGAAGTGCCGAGTGCGACTGCCGCTGCAATCGTCCCGAAATCTTCAGGACTAGTGCTCCGGGCAGCGAGCACGAAGAGTAGAGCTGTTATGAGTTGAGCGACGCCCGTCGATCCAGCAAGCAAAACAGCCTGCGGACCGACCCCGCGCCTAGGAACCGGGGCAGCCCCACTGACATCTGTCATGACATGGCTCTCGCAAAATCGTCTGGCCCTAGGCCATCGACTTTTGATGGGGCTGGCTTGACTGATGCTGCTTCGAGAGCGTTCGCTACGTCGGGGACGGACAACGGTGCCCAGGTCGCCAGGTTTGGGATAAATGCGGTATCTACACGCAATGACACCGCACCCGCCGCAACCACGCGTGTGCCATATCCCGCGGCTTTCCCAAACAGGCCACTAGGTCCCTCGTTCGAGTGCGCCAGCACGACGCAATCGACCGCGCCAACGAAAGAATCGACTTCCAGATCGGTGAGAAGCCTATTAAGCACAACGACTTTCACCCCTTTAGTTCGAAGACGATCCATCCACGGCTGCGCCTTTGCCAACTCATCCGTTGGACAAAGCCCAGCGACGAGAAAACCAATTCGGTCGTCTCCAAATTCCGAGATCGCTTGGGCCACAAGCGATAGGTTTTTTCGGGCGCTTATGGCCCCGACGATTGCGAACCAGTAACGCCCATCATCTAGGCCGAAGCGAGCTGCAGCGTGAATCAGATCGGTCGACTTCGCAAGCCGAGTGACTGGATCTCTGGCGATGTTTCGTTGACGTCCCATCCATACCGCTGACTTGAGAGTTACCGCACTTACTCGAGGAAAGGTTCCAACCAAAGTTCTCAGAATCCGTTTGGAAACCGTACCGAGGAGTTTTTTGGCTGCGTTCGCGGATTGAGAATCCTCACGCATGATCAAGAACTTAAGCTTGCCGGAGCCCCTCCAGCCCACACGCTTCGGCAGCTCTTTGAGAAGCCAGTCACCATCCGGTACTACGGTAAGGACCGCGCTAACGTCGCGCGAAATCGACTCGATGTCGCAAAGGCGAAGGCTCTCGGACTCGACAAGTGATACCGACTCACTCAATCCGGCGAGATGTAGAAGTGCTTCTTTGGTTTCGAGACCTCCCGTACGGGTCACGACGGTTACGTTCCATCCAGACTGCGCCAAGTGACTTGCTAGGATCCGAACGTAATACAGGCGATGCCCGGACACGGTGCCTTCAACAATCAGCGCCCTCGGCTGCTCGATCTCTGAAACATTCATTTGCAGATTGCCCATCGGTCAGACTCACGACCATCGAATGCTTGCCTAGGCAATTTTCGCTCGCTCGTCCAAACCGCGACTGTGAGCCGTTTCCTCGCTTTCGTCGCGAAATCGTTTCTTCACAACTCGAGCGGGGTTCCCTACGGCGATTGAGAATGCGGGGACGTCTTTAGTGACAACCGAACCAGCACCGATGATCGAGCCCTCGCCGATTGTGACGCCGCTCAGAACGACGCTCGATCCCCCTATCCAGACATCTCGACCAATGTGGACACTATCCCGATCCGCCTGAGGCCGGTTTCCTATCCACGTGGATTTTGCAATGGGAACGCCCACTTCGTGTGTTGCGTGATCCTCGCGTCCGACAATCTGAACGCCCATGCCGATTAGTGAGAAGTCGCCGATGACGCCGTCGACTTGAATAATGGTTCTCGGCCCAATGCTGACGTCGTTTCCAACAACAAGACTATGTGGCGCGTACACGACAACGCCTCTTCCGGGTCGAAAGTTCGAGCCGACTGTAACGTTGTCCTTCACGACAATCCGAGTCAGAACGGCGCGCAGGATTTTTTGAACCGATCGTGGCAACCCAGTGTTTGTCTGCTTCTTCGCCATATTTGCCACTAGCCCCCGGATTCAGATTCTGTTGCTGAAATGCAAACAAGATTTCGATTCACGATTGCGCTTCCTGCCGGGCACTAGCCACGTGTGCCGTTTCTCGGTCTGTTAGAGCCGCTTCCAAACCGAGAGCCATCGAATCCGCGGAGTAGACACGCGATATGTATTGGATGGCGTTTTCCAGTGGAACGGTCGCACGCTGTTCCCACAGGGATCTGATCGCGGTGTTAAAGTCCGCAGAATTGTTTGATTCAAAGCGAACCGCATTGCCTGGAACGGCCAGCTCGATCTCTGGGGAATGTTGCTCTCCATCGGCGATCACCATCGGAACCCCGAAGCCCAGTGACTGGGTGAGGCCAAGTCCAGCGAATCCTGGGGAGAGGCTTGCAAACGCGGTCGCGTAGAGTGTTCGGAGGTGGTCCACGTCGTCAATCCAGCCGGCGAAGATAACTCGGTCCTCAAGGCCAGCGATCGCAACCGCACGTCGGAGGTCCGACTCTTGCGAACCCCCGCCGACGAGAACCAATCGAGCAGATGGTTCCGTCTGGGAAAACAGAGTGAACGCCTCTATTGCCAGACCAACCTTCTTCGCAGGTTCGAACCGACCAACGTAGATCAAGTCAGTTCGATTAGCAGCAGATCTTAGAGGAGCCTGCAATTGTGCCGCGGTGTAAAGAGCGTTGGGCGCAGCCCAGGCTTTCTTGCCCGGGAAATCTCTCCGAGCGTCCGACAAGTTGTCAAGGCTGTACGTAACAGTTCCCGAGGCCAGACTTCGCATCAGGCGTCGCAAGCGGGCAGTTGTCGATTCTGCGCCTGCCTGAGGGTAGAGGTGTCCCCACACTAGAGTCCTTCTGCGGAACGCCCTGCGCACTAGCAGGATCCACCACGCCGAAAGACTTCGCGGATTCAGGTCGACCAACGTTGTGTCTGCGGATACCGCCCGGTAGACACCACCGATCTGAATAAACGCGCGCCCCCGAAACAGGCGAATCATCTTGACCGAGACATATGCGTCTCGATCGATTCCAGTGGTGACCGTCGAATCTAGATGGGCAGGACTAACAAAAATCGACAGCTGATCGCCAATGCTGCGCCGCAGTATTTCTACACATGCATCCCGATATCTTGGGAGAACCGCGAGGTAGATCACGAATGACTTGGTCACAGTCACGATCCGTGTTTTCCAGCATCTCGCCGTCGAACTTCTCGGATCTTCACGCCGATTTGCCAGTAGTAGCCAGACAAGGCCAGTGCGTAATCCAGACCTGCCCGGCCGTCGAGAAATCCCAGCCGCGCAATGTAGGAATAGCCGAAAAAGAGCACTGGCTTGAAAGGAACCTTGTCGAAGATCCTGCCTTTTGCGGAACGCTTGGATGCTATATCCGCTTTGAGCTTATTCCTTAGCGCCAGATACGCTTCCCAATCCGAATATCTGTTGTGGCGGTCGAACCAACTCCGAATTGGATCCTGATCATCGTGAAGGATGCGACCGCGAAGCGATCCGATAGGTCCATCCACCTCTGGTTGGTAGTGGCCCTCAACCTCTCGAATTCCTGGTGCATCCAAGTCGTCAACAACTGGGAACCGAGAATGACCTCTGTGCAATAACGAGCGCTTCGTTACGCGGTGACCATGTTTGAGGAATCGACCGGCGAACTGGTACGAGAGCAAAATATCGTAACCGCCGAATCGTTTCGACTCGAATTCTGACGCCTTCGCACGCAACTCCGTGAGCAGCTCGGGCGAAGGGCGTTCATCTGCGTCAAGGAGAAGTATCCAGTCGTGAATTGCTCCAGCATTCTCTAAAGCCCACTGCTTCTTCTTTGGATACCCGCCGTTCCAAGCAAACTGAACAACGCGTGCGCCCGCTTCCTCGGAAAGCTCTACGGTTCGATCCGTGCTGGCGGAATCGACAACTACAACATCGTCGAACGCTCGCAGATTAACCAGAGTCGTGGCGATTCCGGCTTCTTCGTTTTTCGTGAGGACAATCACAGAGATGGGGATTGGCTGCGGGGTCGAGTCGTCACTCATCTTCGAAAACTCCTTCAATCGGAAATCGGGGGCCGAGGTCCCGAGATGATGAGGCATATCCCCAAATCCTTCCCGCTGGGACGACCCCGTTTACTACGGAGCCCGGAGTAATAAGTGCTGACTCGCCAATGGATGCACCACCGAGTATTACGCATCTCGAGGTCACCCACGTGCCGCTCCCGATCTCAATCGGCCGAGTAATAAGCGCCATGTCTCGACGGTGCGCATGACTTCCGGTAGTGATGAAAGATTCCTGAGAGACGACGACGTCATGTCCCAAGATCACAAAATCTTGGTTGTGAATCCAGACACCTTCACCGATCCAAGCTCTGTCGCCAATCCGGAGTTTCCACGGAAACTTCACGCGAGTACGAGGTCGAAAGATGACGTCCCGGCCAATCTCCGCACCGAACGTGCGGAGAACACGGACGCGAAGACCCGAGCTAATCTGCCATGCATTCGTCACGAAAATCAGTTCGAAAATGGCCCACAAATAGACAACGAATCGCGATCGTCCCCACGCAGCTTTCTCGCCCGGCGCCTTGCTCAGATCGATCACTGGATGCGTCGCGTCATTCGCTTGACTGTTCAATCGATCGCCTTCGTAATCCCGTGGACATCAAGCGACGGTAGTCTCGCTCGTGTGAGTCAATCTCCATCATTGCGCATCCTCATTCTCGGCATTAACTATGGCCCGGAGCTGACAGGGATCGCCCCCTATACTTCATCACTTGCCGGGGGGCTAGCAGCCGAAGGTCACCAGGTTCGGGTGAGGACCACTCATCCGCATTATCCCGAATGGACAATTCGCGCAGGTTACGGCCAGTGGAAACGCACTGAGGTGATCGATGGAGTAACAGTAGAGCGACTTCGACATTACGTCCCAAAGTCACCATCAAGCATTAAGCGCCTCGTTTCAGAAATCACCTTCGGCATGCGTGCCACCATCGGTCGCTGGCATAGTCCGGACGTCATCATCATGCTCTCGCCAGCACTCTTTTCCAGCGGGCTGGCGAATATGCGAAAACTGCTATTTCACCGAAATGTACCCTCCGTCGTGTGGGTACAGGATCTATATGGCCTTGGCGTCTCCGAGACTGGGGCGGCGGGCAGCGGCGTGGCCAAGTTCATCGCATCCGTGGAATCGCGACTTCTTCGAAGCGCGACTGGCGTGGTGGTTATCCATAAGCGATTTGCCGAGCACGTTCAGTCCAAGCTCAAAGTCGACCCGCGTCGCGTGAAGGTAGTTCGAAACTGGACTCACTTGCCCGCCTCGGTCCCGCAATCACACCATGAGATCCGGCAACGACTCGGGTGGAAGGATTCCGAGGCCATTGCGCTCCACGCGGGCAACATCGGCGCAAAACAGGCTCTTGAAAACGTTGTCGAAGCCGCACGACTCGCGGATAAGTCGGGCGAGAAGATTCGGTTTGTGCTTTTAGGCAGAGGAAACCAACGAGAGAGTGTCGAACTTTCGGCCAGCGGCGTGGAGCGTATTCAGTTCATCGATCCTTTGCCCGGGGACGAGTTCCAGCAAGCGATGGCAGCCGCCGACGTGCTGATCGTGAACGAAAAGCGGGGGCTGGCGGAGATGGCGGTGCCTAGCAAGCTGACATCTTATTTCAGCACCGGACTTCCGGTCGTCGCCGCTACCGACGCTGGAAGTATCACTGCTGACGAAATTGCCAGTTCACAAGGTGGCGTTCGCGTTGACGCTGAAGATCCTGCGGCGTTACTGCGCGCCGTTCGAGACCTCGCGGCGAATCCGTCTCTTGCTGCATCGTTCGGAAAACGCGGACACGATTTCCGCGAGAGCGTGCTTTCCGAGAATGCAGCTATTGGTAGTTATGCCGCATGGCTTTGTGAGTTGGCAGTGCGTGGACCCAGGGGCCTTGTTCCAGATGTCTCAGCGGCAAGTACATAATTACGAAACCGCGGGGCGACGAGGTCCCATGGACCGGGCTTGCTCGACTAGCCCAATCGCGACAAGTCGTCTCTATTGACCCCTAGACTTGTGCCATAAAACGAACTCATTAGAGCAGAATCCCGACCGAACGCCCACGTTCCGACCCACCGCGGAGTTACTAAGTGTCAAAAAAAGCCTTCATTACCGGTATCACTGGACAAGACGGCTCGTACCTTGCCGAATTGCTACTGAGCAAGGGTTATGAGGTTCATGGCTTGATTCGCCGCTCATCGACTTTCAATACGAGCCGAATCGATCACCTCTACGTAGACCCCCACGACCCTGCGGCCAAGCTCTTTCTTCACTACGGCGACCTGAGCGACGGATCGCGATTGGTCACACTCCTCGCTGACATCAAACCGGATGAGATTTACAACCTGGCGGCGCAGTCGCATGTTCGCGTTTCTTTCGACGAGCCAGAGCACACTGCGGACACCACGGGAACCGGAACCGTTCGGCTACTGGAGGCCGTGCGCCTCTCGGGGATCGAGTCACGCTTCTACCAGGCATCGTCGTCCGAACTGTATGGCGCGACTCCCCCGCCGCAGAATGAAGAGACGCCGTTCTATCCCCGGTCGCCTTACGGCGCTGCGAAGCTGTACAGCTTCTGGATCACTAAGAACTACCGCGAGGCCTACGACATGTTCGCGGTCAACGGCATTCTGTTCAACCACGAATCACCCCGCCGCGGTGAGACCTTCGTCACCCGCAAGATCACTCGCGCGGTCGCTGCCATCAAGGCCGGAACTCAGGATCACGTCTACCTCGGAAATCTGGACTCCATCCGCGACTGGGGATACGCGGCGGAGTACGTCGAAGGCATGTGGCGCATGCTGCAGGCCGACGAGCCCGACGACTTTGTCCTCGCCACCGGCGGCAACTTCACAGTCCGAACCTTCCTTGAGACGGCGTTCTCCCACGTCGGCCTCGAGTGGGAAAAGTACGTTCGTTTCGATGAACGGTACCTTCGTCCTACAGAAGTCGATGCGCTCGTGGGCGACGCAAGCAAGGCTGAGGCCAAGCTTGGTTGGAAGGCAACCGTTGACACCGCTGAGCTTGCACGCATCATGGTCGATGCCGATGTCGCAGCGCTCGAGCACTCCGGAAAGCCATGGATCGACAAGGTCTATCTCGAGAGCTGGGGCACGAAATGACCGACGAGCGTGACAAGGTTGATTTCACGCCTGCTCCTCTCGACCGAACTAAGACTTTCTATGTCGCTGGTCATCGAGGACTAGTCGGATCAGCTATCTGGCGCAAGCTGGAATCTGAAGGTTTCGACAACCTCATCGGGCGTTCGTCGTCAGAACTCGATCTCAAGGATCGCGATGCGGTATTCGATTTCTTTCGAGCGAAGATGCCGAAGTATGTAGTACTCGCGGCCGCAAAAGTCGGCGGCATCATGGCGAACTCCACGTACCCGGTGGACTTTCTGAGCGACAACTTGCGTATTCAGGTGAACGTGCTCGATGCCGCCCTTGAGGCAGGAGTAGATCGCCTCTTGTTCCTCGGATCCTCGTGCATCTACCCGAAACTAGCTCCTCAGCCCATCAAGGAGGAGTATCTGAACACGGGCCACCTCGAACCGACAAACGATGCCTATGCCATCGCAAAGATTGCCGGCATCATGCAGATTCAAGCAATCCGTCGTCAGTACGGGCTGCCGTGGATCTCCGCAATGCCGACCAACCTGTACGGCCCAGGGGACAATTTCTCCCCCACAGGTTCACACGTTCTGCCTGCCCTCATCCGACGCTATGACGAGGCAGCCAAATCCGGAGCGAAGTCTGTCACCAACTGGGGAACGGGCACACCGCGGCGTGAGTTTCTTCACGTCGACGATATGGCCGCCGCTTCGTTCCATCTCCTCGAGCACTACGACGGCCCTGATCAAGTAAACGTGGGCACGGGCTCAGATGTGACCATCAAAGAGATCGCGGAAACAATCGCAAAGGTGGTCGGCTTCGAAGGCGAAACCGAATGGGATTCTTCAAAGCCAGACGGAACGCCACAAAAGCTGCTCGATGTCACGAAGCTAGCTGACGCCGGCTGGACTGCGCAGGTCGGGCTCGAAGCCGGGCTTCAGTCGACGGTCTCTTGGTATAGGGATCACCTAGCCAGCCTTCGCGAGTAGCGGTTGGGTGACCCATGAGCTCGCTTCCTGAATCTCGCTACTAAAAGTCAAGGGCTACCTAAAAGCTTTCGACGGCCCCCAAACTAGGGGTCCCGAGAGCAGCTCACCCGAACGCTCCCTGTTTCATCGGTCCTAGCCGTCAAACGGAGACACCATGCACAAAGCCAACGGCGGCTGGATTCGTCGCAACTTCGCTGCGCCCCTTGATGGAATGTACTCATCGATTGACGAGAATTTAGGCGGCCTCGATTACCCGTTTCAAGGGCTAGACCAGCCTTCGAGCTCGAGCCGGATTGGATCGTCGGAACCGCAAACGGCCGATCCATCACCCTCGCCCGCCGCGCGGCTCAGAAAAGCGCATTTCGGCTTTCACTCACTTCATCACCAGTAGTCACCACTCCTGCGGGCATCGATCCCAAGTAACAGTCATATTAACCAAGGCTTCGGTACGCACGGCGGAGCGCGGTCGTGGCCCACAATCAAGACTCACCGCCGAACAATTGGAGACCCGATGGTAATGACCGTCAGCGCCTGCACTACTCATGGTTTGGTTCTAGCCGAGAGTGGGTCCAGCTTCGGCCACCCGGCCAATCGTGCGTGGTGCCCGGTCTGCGGCGAGGAGTCGGCTGCGGCCTAATCCTGCTCCACTCTCTGCACTCTCCTGGTGGCGAAGACTGCGATACCGGCACCGATTGCGGCACCAATTGAGTTCGCTGCTACGTCGGTTAGCGTCGCGAACCTAGCTGACACAAAGATGAGTTGACCCACTTCGATTGACATCGACGCAGCAACCGCGATTAGGACCGCAAACCAAGACCGAGCGCGCCCCATTAACAAAGTCAGCAAGACTGCGAGCGGAACAAAGAACACAATGTTGGCTAAAAACTCCACCAGGCTGTAGTCAAGCCAACCGGGAACCCCATGCGCGTGCAGAGTTTCTAGCGACACCGTCAACCAAGGGGCAACTGCCGAGTCGACAGGCACAGGCCAGTATGCGACAAGGGCTGCAACTGTCAGGTAGATGACCAACAGCACCGAATGGACGAAAAGTCGTTTGCGCGGCCTTGTCATCATCGTGCAATTCCTTCATAGATCAATTAATCGTTCGACAGAAGAAGTTGGCTCGCAATACGTTCAGTAGTCAGCAATGCTTCGGGCGATTGGAACACTACTTGAGAGCCGTTCATTCCGAATTGCAAACTCTAAATTAGCGGGGACTGCGCCGTTCTGGCCGAGGTCTGGTCTTGGCGGATCAAGGGCGCCCTTCCTCCGAGAAAAACCCTGTTGAGAATGGAGAAGCGCTCAAGCAATTGCTTCGTCGTCACGAATGCGATCACAAGAATCAGGACGGTCAATCCAAAAATGTAGCTCCAAAAGAGGGCGGGCGCGGAGACCAATGGACTTGGCGACATGGCCACAATCGCGATCAGGTAATTCTGAATGCAGTAGATACCCATGGACGCTCGTCCGAGTGCCGCAATAGCCGAGTTGCTCACTCTGCGGGACACGAGCCGAATGAGTCCCACCGCGGCGGCCGTCCCGAAAAAGGCAACCGCATATCGATATGTCCAGGACAGTGCTGTGTCAGTGATCCCGCCGGGTTCAGGCAATACCTGCGAAATGTACACGGAATCGTCGCGTTGCCAGAACATGATCAGCACGACGAACACAGCCATCGAGAAAACAGTCAGTGCAAGAGACCACTTAGCGATGTTCGACTTGAATCGATATACGTAGTAACCGAGAACAAAGAACGGGTACAACCATCGAAGTTCGAACACTTCAAGTTCCTGATTCAAGGGGATGAGAAAAACAATGGCGACCGAAATCGGTATCGCAAACTCGCGAAGTGTTTTTCCGGCTGAAATCGCTACAGAAATCAGCAGGTAAGCCAAGAGCAGGAACCAAAGAAACCACAACGTCTCGCCGGGATAGAGAAACATCTTTCCGATCGAAGCCACAAGCGCGAGTGGGTCGATGCCAGACCCAGCTATTTGACGCGCAAGAACTAGGGAGCCGCCGATCAGGACCGTCCACGCGATATACGGGATGGCGGTTGTGGACACCTTGCTGCGAAGTACTGCGAGGGGCTCTCGGCGGCTAAAACTACCGAATGCCAAATACCCGCTAATGAATGCAAAAAGCGGCATATGAAATGAATAAATAACCACGAACAGAGGGTTCTCAAAATGGTCTAGTTGATTTCCGGACCCGAACTGTACGACATGGCCAAGAACGACCAGTGTGATTGCGACGCCTCGAACACTGTCGACCCAATCGTTGCGATCGGGGATGACACGGGGCACAACTTCGCTGGTCGGTACGTGAGTCACAGACGAAGTATGCCATGCGCGCGAAGCGAGACTTCCAATGCCGGACGTCGCGGCGCAATTGCGACGTCTAATAGGCGCGCCGCACATTCTCCTTCAGTTGCGAGGCGCGGGATTGTCACGCGATAGAAACCCCGCGAGAGTTTCTGCCGGGCGACCGGTGATTGTCTCGACGTCCGTCGAGACCTCCCGCATGTCGCCATTCGCAATGGCGGTGTAGGTGCTCACCCAGGCATCGACCTGCCAGGACGGGGCATTCCAGACCTTGCGAGACTCATACGCCTCATCGATCGTCTCGTCGTGGAAGCTGTAGTGCTCGTCCTTCGCTTCGGAGATGATCGCGGCCACCTCTGCCAGCGTGATGGCCATCGGGCCGGTCAAGTTGTAAGTGGCTGAGCGGTGAGCGGCGACATCCTGCAGCACGGTCGCGGCAACGCGAGCCACGTCCGAGCGAGTGACCAGCGCAGCCAGACCATCGCCGGCCGGGCCGCGAAGCACGTGGTCTTCGCCAGCCATCTGGGGCATGAAGTCCGCATAAAAATTGTCGCGGAGGATGGTGAAGTCCATGCCGCTCTCAAAAATCGCCTGCTCGGTCGCGTAGTGGTCGCGCCCGAGCGTGAACGTGGAGTCGGGCGCTGCGCCGACAAAGGACGTGTAGACGATGTGCTTGACGCCGGCATAGCGGGCTGCCTCAACGAACGTGAGGTGCTCGGTGCGACGGTGTTCGTTCTCCGCAGCCGAGATCATCAGGAGCGTGTCTACCCCGGCGAGCGCCGCGAGGGATGCCTCGCGGTCACCATACGACGCCTGAACGGCAACGGCGCCGTCGAGCTCTGGCGCTTGGGACAAATCGCGGACGATCAGGCGCAGCGGTATGCCCTGGGCGGCGAGTTGATGTGCGACCTCTCCCCCGACGAATCCGGTTGAACCAGTGACGGCGAGGGTGGGGAGTGAGTTCGACAGGGTGGAGCCTTTCGTGCGGGGTCGTGCAAGTGACTGTAGTGCGAGGTGCTGGGCGTGGTCTCAACGTGAAGAGGTTGCGGTTGGTGAGATTTCGACAGGCTCAATCAGCGGGTGGGGCTTCTCAATCAGCGGCTGGCTGCGGCCCAACCAGCGGGTATGGCCGGGGCTAGGCCGGGTAGGGGCTTTCCTTGAGGAGAGCGGCCAGGTGGGCTGCGTTCGCGGCGAGCGCGCTCGTGGCAGACGCCACGGCATCCGGGGTCTTGGGCAGGTCCTTGTAATCGACGGACTGCATCGCCTCGCCGTTCCAGTACGTGCTTGCCTGCGACGAGATGGTGAACCCGAGGTCAGCGAGACCCTGGAAGAGCTGGGCGGTGATGTGGTGGGCTCCGTCTTCGTTTCCGACGACACCAACGACGGCCACACGGTCGTAGAGGATCGGACGGCCCTTACTGTCGGTCTCGGAGAGCTCGGCATCGAGACGCTCGAGGATCTGCTGGCCGACGCTCGTCAGTTGCCCGACCCAGGTGGGGGTGACGACGACGAAGATGTCGGCATCCAGAATCTGCTTGCGGATACCCGGCCACTCATCACCGTTGCCCATGTCGGTTTCGACACCCGGCTTCACGTCAAAATCAACGAGGCGGGCGGAAGAGGTGGAGACTCCGTGGGATTCGAGGTCGGCAAGGATCTGCGACATGAGCAACTCGGTGCTCGACGACTCCGGGGAGGGCTTGAGGGTGCAGTTGAGGGCGAAAGCGGTGAGCGTGGTCATGGAGTAAGCCTGACTGGGCTGTTGGGGGTGGGTAAAGGTGGCGGGCGCGATGTTGAGGGGATTCGCGGGTGACAGGTTGGGGCCCTTCGACAGGCTCAGGGAACGTGTGGTGTGGGCACACGGAGCAGACAGAGCGATAGCCTCGTGGGATGGGGACGAACCGGGTGCTGGTGCAGGATGCGGACAGCATTTCGCAGCGGGCCGCTTACGTGCGCGTCCAGACCGACCCCGACTACGACTGGCGCGAGGACTACGCCGGGCAGTTTCGCACCGCCATCCTCTACTCGAAGAACCTCGTGCTCACCGACAGCCAGGTCTTCGACGGGCCGCTGATGCTCGAGCTCGGACCCCGCGGTCTTGCCGAGATGCTCGGCACCGTGCACCGCACGACCGAAGTCATCATCGCCCTGCGTGACGCAAACTCCGCCACCTCGCTGACGCGCATGCTCAAGCGCACGCGCATCCGGAAGCGCAGTCGGTTTGCGTCCCAGCTCGACGGTCTCGGATGGAGCGCCAGCGAAATCGCGAGCCGTCGCCTGGCCTGGGTGCGTGCGATCGAAGCCGGAAAGTTCTCCGTGACGGTGTGGCCGACGCAAGCAGAGTTCAACTTCTCGGTGGAGATGCAGAAGCGCCTCGCTGAGTCGCAACCGGCGGTCAGCACTCCCCTCGTGCAGACACTTCTCACCGTGAACAACCGGTCGAACGCGCTACACGCGATCAGGGCATCCGGAATTAGTGCGGATGCGGCATCCGACATGACCGGCTGGTGGGAGTCTGCCTACATGGACACCATCGCCAGACAGCACGGCGGCACCTGGATGAGCTCGGCCCGCGAGACCGCGCAATCGGATGACACTGCCCCAAGCGGCCTCGAACTGCGAACGTCTCGGGCTATCCCCGGCGTGGTCACCGAGCGGGTAGGGCAGATGTCGGGTCCGGCGTTCGCGGTGCTGCGATCAGACACCCTCGCGGTGTTGCGCGACTACGAGACGCGGCCGTCTAGACGCAACCGTTTTCGGCTCGGCGTCGCCGTGCTCGAGGCGACTCGCAGTTCCAAACCGATCTGGGATCTGGTCTTCACCACCGCCCGGGTCGCGAGCTGGGGTGCGGTCGCGTTCTTCGCGATCGTGCCGATGGAGAACGCCGTGCCCGCGTACGCCCTGCCGCTCGCTATCGTCGGAGCGCTGCTGCAGCTTCCGGTGACGGATGTCAGCGCCGTCGGCCGCTTCGTACTGCGCAGTGAGCGCGCCTTCATCAGGACTCCGCTGTGACGCGCGGCGAGAGCGTCTACCGCTACGACCTCGGACCAGTGCTCGACCTGGTGCGCGTGCCGCTCGAGGGCGGTCGGTTTTTGCACTGGCTGAGTGTGCAGGATGGCCGGCCGGGCGTCGTCGTGATCGCGACGGATGGTTCGCGCGTGCTGCTTCAGAAACAGTGGCGCGAGGCCGTCGGGGCAAGCGTGTGGCAGTTTCCGCGCGGGTTCGGCGAGGCGGTTGCCGGCACGGATGCGCTGACGGATGCCGCCCGCGAACTGCAGGAAGAAACCGGCATTGCGGGCGCTCGGCTGCGTGTGGTTGGTCGGGTGTTTCCGGATCCGGGGATTCTCGCCACCGAGGTTGTGGTCGTGGAGGCGCTGGTGGCGCTTGACGGGCTGCAGCTCTCGACGGGCGACGTGCAGGAGCGCATCGAGGATTTCGATGTTGTGAGTGTGGCGGGGCTCGACTCGTGGATTCGTGACGGCCAGCTCGTCGACGGCATCACGCTGGCCGCGTTGCAGGTGTGGCGGGCTGGGCGTTCTGGGCCTCCCGCTGGCTGAGACCGTCGAAACCCGGGCGTGCCGCCCTTCGACAGGCTCAGGGCCTAGAAGCCGGCGACCGCGTGGGGCTCGTACGGAGCCTCCAGCCGCGCCATCTCGTCGGCCGTGAGCTGCACGTCGAGTGAAGCGACGGCATCCGTCAGGTGGTGCGGCTTGCTCGCGCCGACGATTGGCGCGCTCACGACGGGGTTAGCGCTCACCCACGCGAGGGCGACCTGGGCGCGCGGGATGCCGCGTTCCGTTGCGATCTCGGCCACGGCATCCGCTACCGCTCTGTCGCTGCCCTCGGTGGAGTACAGCGTCTTGCCGAACTCGTCCGTCTCGCTGCGGGTGGTCTCGGTGCCCCACTCGCGGGTGAGGCGGCCACGCGCGAGCGGACTCCACGGCAGCGCCCCGACACCCTGATCGGCGCACAGCGGGTACATCTCGCGCTCTTCTTCGCGGTTGATGAGGTTGTAGTGGTCTTGCATGCTCACGAAGCGGGCCCAGCCGTTGGCCTTCTGTAGATAGAGCGCCTTGCTGAACTGCCAGGCGTAAATGGAGGACGCTCCGATGTAGCGGGCCTTGCCGGCCTTGACGACGTCGTTGAGGGCCTCGAGGGTCTCTTCGATCGGGGTGTGGGCATCCCAGCGGTGGATTTGGTAGAGGTCGACGTAGTCGGTGCCGAGGCGGGTGAGGCTGTGGTCGATCTCGGTCATGATCGCCTTGCGGCTGAGGCCGGCGCCGTTGGCTCCGTCGCGCATGCGGCCGTGCACCTTCGTGGCGATCACGACGTCGTCGCGCGGGGCGAGAACGGCGAGGGCGCGCCCGACGAACTCCTCGCTCGTGCCGTCGGAGTAGACGTTCGCCGTGTCGAAGAAGTTGATGCCGAGCTCGTAGGCCTGGCGCAGCAGCGGCAGGCTCTCGTATTCGGAGAGCGTCCACTCGTGAGCGCCGCGAGCGGGGTCGCCGTAGGTCATGCAGCCGAGTGCAATCGCGGAAATATCGAGACCTGTGGACCCAAGCTTTGTGTAGCGCATGGCTCCATTCTCCCCCGGCTTCATGGGCAAGACCCTGAGTACTACGTGTTCATTCCTCGGTTCTGGTTGTGCCTCCTACGGGGGTGGAATAGGTTGTCTGCTCAGGCCCTGCCCCGGTCTCACCCCTCCCAGTAAAGGTGAGTCCGCGGCGGGGCCTGACTTTTCGGTAGCGTTGCCCCATGACCGAGGTGAGCGTGTTTGTGCGGTCGGGGGTGGCATCCGATGATCGGTCGCTTCTGACGACGGCTCTCGCGACGGCCTCAGGATGCCACGCCTCCACCGTCACGGTCGTGCAGCGTTGCGCAGACTGTGGATCACTCGATCACGGAGCCCCTGTGGTGGAGTCGCCGGCGGGGTGGTTTGTGTCGCTGAGTCGCGTCGGGTCGCTCGTCGCCGTCGCGGTAACGGATGTCGCGGCCGTCGGTCTGGACATCGAGAGTGTCGCATCCGTGGCGCGCGCACCCGTTGCGGACGTGCTGCTGCACCCGTCGGAGACGGCGTCGTCGCACGGCAAACTGGCCAGGCTGTGGTGCGCGAAAGAAGCGGTGCTGAAGGCGGCCGGGGTCGGCCTGCGGGTGTCGCCGTCGTTGTTGGCGTTCGCGGGCGCGACGCTGGCGTCATGGCCGTCTGAGCTGGGGTTCGACGAGGCGCCAGGGGTGGAGTGGTTCGCGCTCGACGACGATGTGGTGGGGGCGGTCGCGGTGGTGGGCGTTGGGTCGGTGACTGTCGCCGTTGCTACCGCCGACTGAAGAGCGGAATGCCTGTCGGACTGCCCTTCGACAGGCTCAGGGAACGGAGTGGGTCTCAGGGAACGGAGAGCCCGCCGGGCAACGGAATTACTTGCCGCGGGTCACCCGAGGCAGCTTCGGCAGGGCGTGATCGAACAGCCAGTGGTTCAGCACCTCGGCCACGGGACGCTCCGTGCGCACCGAAACGTGCGCAATGAACTGGTCGGTCGTCACGCTGCCGTGACGGTTCTCGCTAGT
>Ga0247817_10000260_pt1 | contig 32300 bp, 32 predicted proteins | sample UWRJL212509R1_FD_178010 | JGI IMG/M metagenome (GOLD analysis project Ga0247817, IMG submission 178010) | Plant litter microbial communities from Arlington Agricultural Research Station in Wisconsin, United States - UWRJ-L212-509R-1 | ecosystem: Environmental > Terrestrial > Plant litter >...
ACAGGCCTAAAATCCACGCCCAGATCCAGGCTGGAAGTGCAGACCACAACCTTTAGCGCTTCGGCATGCAGGGCCTGCTCCACCCAATTGCGCAGCTCGTTATCTAATGATCCGTGGTGCATGGCCATAATACCGGCATACTCGGGGTATTTATCTAAAATGGCATGGTACCAGATCTCAGACTGCGACCGCGTATTGGTAAACAAAAGCGTGGTTTTGCTTTTAGCCACCAGCTCCATTACCTGGTCTATCAGCTTAATACCAATATGCCCTGCCCACGAGTAATTCTCAATATTCGGCGGGATGACGGATTTTATTACCAGCTTTTTATCAATATTGGCACGGATCATTTTTACCTTATGCGCCGCGAAGTTGTTGCCCAACAGCACATCGCCCGCCTGCTCTAAATTGCCTATGGTGGCGCTTATGCCCCAAATCTTGAGTTTGCAGTTGGTAGTTTGCAGTTGGCTTGCATCTATATCAACACTGCTAACCGCCAACTGTCCACTGCAAACTGACTTCAACCGCGATAATCCTAATTCCACCTGTACCCCGCGTTTGGTGCCCAGTAATTCGTGCCACTCATCAACCACCAAAACCTGTAGGCTTTTAAAAACGGCGGGATATTCTTTTTGGGCCAGCATCAGGTGCAGGCTTTCGGGGGTGGTAAGTAACACCTCGGGCAGCTTTTTCTTTAGTGCGGCTTTTTCGGCAGCAGAGGTATCGCCGGTGCGGGTGGCAATTTTCCAGGGTAGTTCCAGGTCGTCGCAAACCTCTTGCATCGCCTTGCGGATATCATTGGTAAGCGCGCGCAGGGGTGTTATCCAAAGCATTTGTAGGCCGTTGTTTTTGCGCGTTTTATAGTCGGGGTGTTTGTTAATGAAATCAGCAAGGAAAGGCAGAAACAACGCGAAGGTTTTACCGCTACCCGTGGGAGCGTTCAGCAAACCCGAATAACCGTCAAGGTAGGCGGCTTCCATTTCTTTTTGAAACGCAAACTGCCGCCACTTTTTTTGGCTATACCATTGTTGAATAACTTTTTGCCCCGGCGTGCTCATTATTTGGTAACAAAATAACTAAAGTAATTGTTATTAGTAAATGATGAAGTACAGCATAATATTATTAGCGGTAATAGGAGTAAGCGCCTGCACATCGCCGCAAAAGCGGGAAGAAACAAGTGCCACTATAGTTAAAAATAAACTTCCTGATAGTTTGTTGATAATGCCGGGCCAAAGTATCGGTAACATAAAAATAGGCGCAGACGCGCAGGCCTTTTTAAAGCGATATGGTAAGCCTGATGCGCAAGATGCCGCGATGGGAGCGGCCTCATACACGTGGTTTGCCCGGCACGATACCTCAGGATATCGCATAAGCGTTTACGGGCATCGCAATTTTGGGGCGGCAGATGAGCAGATTGTGCTTATCAAAAAGATAATGATCACATCGCCCGGTTATGTTACCGCTGAAGGGGTTAGAACAGGTATAGAAAAAGATAGCATCAGTCGTTTTTACCGGTTGACTGAGGCGAGCAAGTATTCCGTTAAGGCGAAAACTATCCAGACGTTCGCAGATATCAGCAAGGGAATTTCATTTGATATAGATGCTGTAACAAAGAAATGCACCGCAATAAGCATTTTTAAGCCCGGCGATACATCCGCTGTAAATATCGATCTTTATTAAACGCGAAAGCCACCGCAAAACGGTGGCTTTCGCATTGTCAGTAGAAAAGTATTATTTCTTTTCGGGTAATAGCGTTAGTTTTATAAGGTTGGCATCATTAAGATATTTAATGGCCGCCTCTTTGGTGCGGGGCAGGGTTATTTGCTGAAGCATCTGCGCTCGTAGTAGTATCTTGTCAGGATCATCTCCATTTTGGGCGGCAATATTTAACGAGCCACTCCAGTGCGCATTTTGTCTAAGCTGCAATTGGGTGTTCTTTGCCTCGTCTAAAACAAATGTATTCAGCTCTTTTTGCTCGGCACCATTTTGTTTAAACTTGCTTATCTCGTCCATAACAAGGCTGGTAATTCTATCCAGATCGGCAACGGGGGTTTGAATATCAACGTTTACACGATACCTGCTCTCCGGCAATTTAGCATAACTTACCCTTACCCCAACCTGAATGTTTCCGGTAGTGTCTTTTATGCGCTGGGCCATTTTTAAATACAAAATTGTTTCTAAAGCATCCAGATCAATATTGTTAATTGGGTTGTAATCATATGTGCCGTTAAAAATTAATTGCGTTACCGCATCGGTACCTTTACCCTTAACAATGGTGCGGGTAATATTACCTGCCGGTGGATGTATACCTAAATTCTTAAAGGTTTCGGTGCCGGTTTTTGTAGGTAAAGAGCCTAAGTAAGTTTCAAGGAAAGGCACAATGGCTTCAACTGTAAACGAACCTGTAAACGTAAAAGTAAAGTTGGCCGCGTTTGAAAAACGGTCTTTATAAAACTGAAAACCTTTATCTAAACTGGCTGCATTCAAGTCGGCTATGGTGGTTGTCATGCCGCGTTTTTTATAGCCGCTCAATATGGCATTTGTGGTATCCTGCAACGCTGATGTTTCCTCAACAGCGCGCAAAACCAATGCTCCTTTTGTGTCAGCTATAGTTTTTTGCCATGCGGCGATATCCTTGCGGGGCTGGGTGAAATATAAATGCAGAAGCTGTATAGCGGTTTCAAAATCAGTAGCTGTTGTAAAGCCTGTAAAGCCGTGAATAATATCGCCGGTGTAGGGTGCAATATTTACAGACTTATTACGAAGCATTCTTTCTAACTGGGTTTGGCTAAAGCCGGCAACACCGCTTGCGCCTATCACCCTTACGGCCAGGTCAGCAGAAGTAAAATCCTGATCAGATGCCAGCGACGTACCACCAAAGGCATATCCGTTCATAATGATCTGACCGGGTTGAAACTGCGTAGGCTTTAAAATTACCTTAACACCATTAGATAGCGTTACAAACGTTGTAAGTATGGTGCTGTCAGTTCTAATACTGGTTACCTTACCTGCAACAGGCAGTTTCTCCATAAGTGGGATACTCGCGTTATCTTCATAAGCTTTAAGGGCAGCACCTCCGGTTGCAAACCAGGCACGAACAACTTGTTCTGTTGGCAACAAAGCTTTTTCAGTTTCCGGGGCTTGTAGTAAAATTGTACGATTAGGGGCTAATAATTTAGCAGCAAGGGCATTCATGGCAGACAGGTCAATTTTGCTGATGTTATCCAGATAGTACTTGTATCTAAAAGAAATACCTGTAGGGATAATTCCAGATATAAAGTTGCGCTGATAGTCTGCTGCTATGCTGCCTGGCGAGATATTGTCGCGCTGCCCATATTCATAAGATATTTGCGAAAGCGCGTTCTGCTTGGCGCGTTCTAACTCGGTTGATACGAAGCCGAATTTTCTGATCCGTTCAATTTCAGACCCAAGCGTTTTTACAGCTGTGTCAATCGCTCTCGCGTTTGCTATAATGGTCGCGATAAACGCGTCCTGATTGCCTATAAATCCATTATAACCCGCTTGTGCAAACAAAAATGGAGAGTTGGATTGCTGTTTGAATTCGTCCATCCGTGCAGCCAGCAAATCATTAAACAGATCTAGCTGTATATTTTGCCTAAAGCCAGCAACGGTTTTTGTAACCAGTTGCGGATGCGCTATAGCAAGTTGGGTAACTACATACGGAAGGTCTTTATCTGTAACAAATTTTATTTGCGTGCCAACCACCGGCGTAATGCCGTAGGTAGTAACAGGTTTTGGCGCGGCAGGCCCGGCCAACGTTGAAAAAATGGTTTTTATGGATGCCTCAACTTGTTTTGCATCCACATCGCCTACAACAATAATGGCCTGCAGATTAGGGCGGTACCAATCGGTATAAAAGCTTTTTAACGTGGCAGCATCCGCAGCTGCAACAGTTGCTGCCTCTCCTTTAGGGTTGCGTAACGAATATCGGGAGTTGTTAAGTACAAAAGGCAGGGCGCTTTTATCCAGCCTATCCTTCATAACGTTCGCGCTGTTTTTCAATTCTTCTGTTACGGCGGTTTTGGCGGCGTTTACTTTGGCAGCATCAAAACTCATACCCCCGGCCCAACTAGCTAATAAATTTAAACCTTTGTTAAGGGCGTCGGCGGTATCTGTAGGTACCGTAAAGCGATATACGCTTTCGTCATAGCTGCTTATTGCATTACTATCAGCCTTAAATTTACCTTTAATTAACTGAGCAAAGCCCGCCAACTGGTCTTCGGTAAGGTTTGAGGTACCCTTAAGCGCCAGATGGTTTATTAAGTGCGAGTAACCACGCTGCGCATCTGTTTCCAATACAGACCCGGCTTTGCTAACTAACGCCAACTCGGCCGTTTTTGCCAGCGCGGCGGTGCTTCTTATATAATAGGTTAAGCCGTTAGGCAAGGTTCCCTTTAGCAAAAAGGGGTCGGTAGGCAAAGTTTGCGATGCGGCTTGCGGCGCAATTTGTTTGGCTGCTGCTACCGGCTTGCTTTTTGGCGAAGGTGTAGGTTTTTTCTTTACCTGAGCAAAGGCTCCGCCGGCACTAACCAACAACACCGTTGCCGATAAAAAAAAAGTATGCTTAAAATTCATATCAATGTTTAAATAATTGGGTACTAAGATGCAAAAACGAGAGGGTTAGTTAAAAATTATTTTTTAACGTACTTTTTTTTTAAATAAACTACACCTTAATAACGATTTTTAGTTTGTACAGCACCCGCATTAGGGCCCAGATAATAAAAACCAACAGCAAGCCGCTAAGGGCAGATGCTACATAAGGCATAAAATAAGGTTGAAATAATAATTGAAATAAGCTTTGCCCGCCGAAGTAAGGTTTGTTTGTGATATAATGCGGAATATAGTTGGAAAGCACATACGCAGTAATAGCGTTTACACCTAATGGCACGAAAAACATAGCCGGCTTTTTATGGCCTTGTACGTCTATAAGCCAATAACACATTGCCAACCCTAGCATGGCCCATCCGCCCGAGAAGAGCACGTACGAGCTTGTCCACAAGGCTTTGTTAATGGGGAAGAACAGCCCCCAGAGCAAGCCCATCAAAACAGCGGTAATCCCATAAGTAAACAACCAGCTTACTTTAGTTGAATCATCCACACCTTTGCGTTTAAGCCAGCTGCCAACTCTTATACCCAGCAAGCAGGTGGCTATGGATGGGAGCGTGCCAAACAATCCTTCCGGGTCCCAGGTTTTTGACTCAGACCAGAGGTGGTTGGTTGAAAACACCAAACGGTCAACCCAGGCACCCATGTTGGTTTCGGGATCAAGGCTTGCTTTGCCTGTGTCGGGTACGGGTAAAAACACCATGATGATGTAATATCCTATAAGCAACGCCGCAAGCAAAACGTCTCGTGTTTTTTGTGTGGTTTTGATATAAAATAAGGTGCTGATAAAATACACTACCCCGATACGCTGCAACACACCCGGATACCGCAAATGCGCAAACCCCGGATGAAAAAGCGATTGCGTTATCAGGCTGATAGTAATCAAAACAAGCATTCGCCTAAAGGCGCTCCACAACATTTTTGGATGGTTGGCACTTAGTTCGGCTTTGCTCTCCATGGCGTATACAATTGATACGCCTACTATAAACAGGAAGAATGGAAATACCAGATCGGTAGGGGTGCAGCCGTTCCAGGCTGAGTGTTCTAATGGTGCATAGATATGTCCCCAGTCTCCTGGGTTGTTAACCCATATCATGGCAGCAACCGTTGCACCCCGAAATACATCGAGCGATAGCAGGCGGGGTTTGGTGGTGGCAGGCATACAATTGCGGTTTAGGTAAAACTACAATTTTTATCGGCAAGTGGAAACCCCGCAAACCAAGCATAACGAAAACAGTGGGTGTTGCAGAAGATTATACAACACTTTGCAACACTTGCAACAGCGTTTTTTGCAAATATTTGATAGTTAGGATTTTATGAACATTAAATGTTCAAACATGCAACACTTTGAAACAGACTTATTCGTCAGGAAATTTAGCTGTGATATTGTATTAATTGACCGATTTTCAATAAATTGAAAATCAGTCAATTTGGAAATGTTCGTGCAACACATCCCGCTTTACTCCAGCACCACTTTTTGATGCTGGGCCGGTATCTCCACCTCAGCAAAACCTTGCTCTTTAAGGGTTTTGGCAAAATGCTGCTGCACTTCGTATTCGCCGTGTACCAAAAATAGTTTGCGCACTTTTGCCGGGTCCTGGCATTGTAAAAAATGAAGCAGATCCTGGTAATCGCCATGGGCACTCATTGATCGTATTTCGGCCACTTCGGCTTTTACATCATATTCATCGCCAAAAATGTGCACCTTTTTTTCTCCCCTCAGTAAGCGCCCGCCTAAAGAGTTTGGCTCGGCATAGCCTACCATTAATATGGTGTTTTTAGCGTTGTTTATGGCATATTTTATATGGTGCTTAACCCGTCCGGCCTCGGCCATGCCCGATGATGATATCACCACACAGGGCTGCGGATTATTATTGAGCGCTATTGATGCCTCTGCTGATGGCACAAAGCTCAACCCCTTAAAGGCAAATGGGTCGGCATCAATTTTCATTACTTCTTTAACGCCATTGTTATAAACTTCGGGATGGCTTTTTATTACCTGCGTTGCTTTTTCTGATAGCGGGCTATCCACATAGTAAGGTACATCCGGCAGTACGCCTCGTAGTTCTAAAGCGTTTAAGGCGTACAAAAGTTCCTGCGTGCGGCCCACGCTAAATGCCGGGATAATAACTTTGCCTTTTTTAACCAGGCAGGTTTGCTTAATTACTTCTAAAAGGGCATCCTCAATAGGGCCAATATCCTTATGTAAAGAATCGCCGTAGGTAGACTCCATCAAAATATAATCAGCCTGCGGAAAACTTTGCGGATTTTTCAACAGCAGATCGCCATAACGGCCAACATCACCACTAAAAGATATATTGGTTTCTTTACCGTCTTCGGAAATAGTTAAATGTACTGCCGCGCTGCCTAAAATGTGCCCCGCGTCTGTAAAGTGGAATTTTATTTCGGGTGTTATGGCGTAATGCTCGTGATATTCCACAACCTTAAACAGGCGCAACGCTTTCATAGCGTCATCATCACTATATAAAGGGCTAACCAGGGGCAGACCCTTGCGTTGCCGGTGCTTGTTGCTATATTCTGCATCCTGCATTTGTATCTTAGCCGAATCCATCAGTAATATGCGGGCAAGATCCATAGTAGCCGGGGTGCAAAAAATGGTCCCCTCAAAACCTTCGGCCACCAGGCGCGGAATTAAGCCGCAATGGTCAATGTGGGCGTGTGATAATATCAGGTAGTCTACCTTATCAGGGTTAAAGCCAAAATGCTCATTCAGGCCTTCGGTATCTTCGCCCAATCCCTGAAACATACCGCAATCAAGCAGAATAGTAGTGCCGCTATTTAGCCGTATTAAATGCTTACTGCCGGTAACGTTGCGGGCAGCGCCATGAAAAATAATTTCCATTAAATAAAATTTAGATATAAAGCGAAACTTAGGTGTAAATGTTTGAATAAAAAAATAACTAATAAATTAGTTGCATGTTTAAATTTAAACTAATAGATTCGTTATGATATTAACCTAATAAATAAAAAGTATATGAGAACATTAAAAAGCAGCATTGCAATAGCAGCGTTATTTGCAATTGCATTTTCGTTTACAGCAGCCGCGCAACAAAAGGCAGCGCCACAAAAAAAGCCGGCAACACCGGCACTAAAAACTACTAAAAAAGGAAATGTGTTTGCGGTAGTAGAAAAGTCGCCTGAATTTCCGGGCGGGCGCGATGCTTTTGGTACGTATTTAGGAAAAAACGTAAAATACCCTACGGTTGACAGAGAAAATAACGTTCAGGGTAAAGTGTTTGTAAGCTTTGTTGTTGAAACTGATGGTAAACTAACAGACGTACAAGCAGTTCGCGGCCCGTCAGAAACATTGAAAGCTGAAGCAGTAAGAGTGTTGGCAAGTTCGCCAACATGGAAACCTGGTTCTCAAAACGGTAAAAAGGTTAGGGTTCAATACACTGTGCCTGTAAACTTTGTTATTAGCGAAAAAGGTTAAGGTTTATATCGGTTTTATTTGATTGTATTAACGGTGCTGTTGGTTGCATTTGTTAATACAATATTATAACTTCGATAGCACCAATTACCTGAATATTAAAACATGAAGATCTTTCTAAAAACTTTTAAAGCGTTATTGCTGATAATTGCGGTAGCCGCATTTTCGGCAAGGGCAACAAACACACATCTTTTAACCAATAACGGCACTGGATACAAAGCGGCGGACATTGATACTGCTGTTTATGTTGTTGTAGATGCGCAGCCGCTTCCGCATGGTGGGCCCGAAGCTCTTGTTAGCTATCTTGCTAAAAACTTAAAATATCCGTCTGTAGACAGAGAGAATAAAGTTAGCGGTAGAGTTTATTTAACCTTTATAGTTGAAGCCGATGGCAGATTATCACATTTTAACGCTATTCGCTCACCATCTGAAACGCTTAAAGCCGAAGCCATCAGGGTATTAGCCAGTTCGCCCAGGTGGACGCCAGGACAACTGGGCGGTAAAAGTGTAAGGGTTCAGTATACCTTGCCCATAAATTTTGAATTTCCTAAATAGTATCACGTAGTAATATTTTTTGCATAAAACAAAAGCAGCTCTAATTTTAAAGTTAGAGTTGCTTTTGTCAATTATAACTAATAGATTCGTTAATAATTAAAATTTAATACCCCACAATACTAAAAATCAACAAAAAATTACCATGGAAATTAAAGAGCTAACACGTGCTGAGGAACAATTGATGCAGATTTTATGGCAGCTAAAAAAGGGTTTTGTTAAGGATGTAATTGAGTTATTGCCAGAGCCAAAACCCGCTTATAATACCGTGTCAACCATCATCAGAATACTAGAGACCAAGGGCTTTGTGAGCCATAATGCTTACGGCAAAAGCCACGAGTATTATCCCTTGATAAGCAAAGATCAATATCAAAACTTTGCTACCGATAAGCTAATGAATGGCTATTTTGACAACTCGGTGCAGCACATGTTCTCTTACTTTGTAAAGAAAGAGAAGATAGATCTGAAGGAGGCCGACGAGATACTTAAACTAATAGAGAAACTTAAAAGTAAATAAGTTATGAGCTGGTGGCATTATTTATTGCTGGTAAACTTTTACCTGCTTTTGTTTTTTGCCTTCTACGCGCTGCTTTTGCGCCGCGAAACCTTTTTTCAGCTTAACCGCATTTATCTGGTTGCGGCGTCTATACTTTCGTTCGCCATACCTGTTATACAGGCCGACTGGGTAAAAGATCTGTTTATTACCAAACAGGTGCAGTATACCCTTTATGGCGGCGGGGCTGAGTTAATGGTTTACAACTTTCAGCAGGCTAAGCAATCAGTTACAATAGGCCACCTTCTAACACTTATTTACATAACAGTTACCCTGGTTTTAACCTTAAGGTTGCTGTGGCAGCTAATTGTGCTTAAAAAACAAATAGAAAAGCCATCGCCATCAGCAGCATATTCATTCTTCAAAAAAATCAGCTTAGGCAAAGATGTTGCAGAACATAAAGCCATAGCCAAGCATGAGCAGGTGCACGCTGCACAATGGCACTCGGTTGATGTGATGATCATTGAAACCGTAATGATAATCAACTGGTTTAACCCGGTGGTTTATCTTTACCGCTTCGCCATAAAATACATACACGAGTATATTGCGGATATGCAGGTTATAAGCGCCGGAACAGACAAAGCAGATTATGCCATGTTGTTGCTTAGTCAGACCTTCCATGTGCCGGCGCACAAGCTAACCAATGCATTCTACAGCCACAGCATGCTTAAAAAGCGCATAATGATGTTGCAGAAAAGCAGGTCGCAGCGCATAATGTTGATCAAGTACTGCATGTCTGCCCCATTGTTTGTGTTAATGATGATCCTATCATCAGCAACGGTAAATAATAGCGCGGCAGTTACCAATATACACGATGGTGTTAAGGAAGTAATGCAGGCAGAGGTTAATGATATAGCCGATGTAATAACAGAACACGCGGAGATACCTGCCGATGAGGTACAGGTTAAGTTTGCGCCGGTGGTTGTAGCGCCCAATGCACCTACACCTATGTATAGTATGCCTTACAGCAACCACCCAACTTACGGTGATATAGATGAGTTATCAGCAGATAAAAAAGTATTTGTATCTGTTGAGCAGTCGCCAAATTTTCCGGGTGGAACAGGCGCTTTCGGCAAATTTTTAGAGCGTAACGTACGGTATCCTGCCTCGGCCAGAGAAAGCAATGTTCAGGGTAAAGTATTCGTATCATTTATTGTTGAAGCCGATGGTTCGCTTACAGATGTGGTTGCCGTACGCGGCCCATCTGATGATCTGAAGGCAGAGGCCGTGCGTGTTATTAGCACTTCGCCTAAATGGGAGCCAGGCATTCAAAATGGCCAGGCGGTAAGGGTTCAATATACAGTGCCTATCAACTTTACCCTTGGCGATGGTGATGACATGCTACCATTAAATGATCTGAACAGGGTATATTCTGCAGTTGAAAAATATCCTTCGTTCCCAGGTGGCTTATCAGCTTTTAATAAGTTTTTACAACGCAACCTTAAATACCCTAATGAAATGCGCCTTAGAGGCTTGCAAGGCAAAGTTTTTGTAACTTTTATTGTGGGCGCAAAAGGGGAATTGTCAGACATAAGAGCTATTCGTGGGCCGAGCGATGATTTTAAAGACGAAGCCGTAAGGGTATTGTCAAGTTCGCCAAGGTGGATCCCCGGTATACAAAACGGCCGCGCGGTTTCTGTACAGTACACCGTACCAATTAACTTTACACTAACTTTTGATGAAACACAGGCGGCGCAGCAAAACGGATTTAGCGATGACACGCCTGTAATTAACACACCCAAACCTGCTCTCAAAATAACTAATGCCAGAGTTAATGGCAAGCCGTTGATATTGGTAGACGGTGTTCCTTTCGACGGATCTATGAATAACCTTCGGCCAGAGAAGATTTCAGTTGTAAATGTTTATAAACCAGCAGAAGCGTCAGCTGCATACGGCGAAAAAGCTAAAGACGGAATAGTAGTGATAGGCACTAAAAAAGACTGATCTATGTTGTTTAGCAGGAAGATCAACAATGATTTTTTATCAGTTAACCCCGCGGATATTTCAGCGGGGCTTTTTATTACCGCTTTTACCCGGCTTAACATAAAATAACGGATACATTTTTATTTTTGCGCTTAAAAATGTCCGGTTTTTTAGGTTTAATTATTACTTTTGGTGCAATAAGCACATTAAAAACATGAACGCATTTATCCCAAGAAGCTTTTACGGAGTTATAAATTATGTTACGGCCTTAGTATCAATGGCATCGCCATGGTTATTTGGATTTGCCCATTTCGGCGGCGCGGCCTTTTTTTTACCAATATTGATAGGTTGGGTGCAGTTAATAATGGCTATTTTTAGTAATAATGGCCACGGTTTTATTAAGATATTCCCAATGCCAACGCACAATGTGCTTGATGCTTTTTCGGGCTTTATATTATTAGTATCTCCGTTCTTATACGGTTTTTGCGATAAGGTTTTCCTTCCGCATGTATTAATTGGCGGTACTTTCTTTATAGCAGGTATTTTTACGCACGGTTCGCCATTTACTACTGACGACGTTCACCACGAAGTAGTTAATAATTAATTAGTAAAAACAGACATAAAAAAGCCGGCTTTCAATTTGGAAGCCGGTTTTTTTTATGATGTAAACTATTTGTCAGTTGGGCGGGCAAAGCGCGGAAGCGCGACAGAGAAATCTTTTCAAAGCTGTAACGCCGCGGGTATCTATTCGAAAAGATTTCTCCTTCCCCCTTCCGCCAAACCCCACGCTGGTCGTCGAAATGACAACATGGGGGGCGTGTTATCTCTAACTTACGTTAATTAGAAAACCTCGTTCAATCCGATAAATATACCTTTGGCGCCATAGGTACCTATGCCATAGTCAATACAAAGATTAGAGCGGGTATACTTATTAAACAGTATCCGTAAACCAAAGCCACCACCCGGTTCAACGTATTCCCCCAGGTTAATATCGTTAATAGCACGTTGAGCGCTTGATGTTTGCGCATTGGCAAATACCACGCCGCTAAACAGTTTATTTTTTGTTAACGGAAAACGGTATTCAGCCTCGGTATAAGCAAAGTTTTGCCCCTTAAACCGGCCAATGGTGTAGCCACGGCCAAGGCGATTGGTTTGGTCGCTGCCGGTGCCCGGTAATTCAAGATAAGGCAGGTCGCCATTTATCAAAAAGCTTCCCCAAAACCAAAACGCCAATATATGTTCACGGTTAATTTTTGATAATCCCCAGTATTTGCGTAGTTCTGTTCTTAATTGGGTAGCACGCCTGTCGCTGCCCATCCATTTTTCGTTGGTGCGTAATACTACATCAATAAACATCCCCTCGTATGGGCGGTTAATGTGATCGCGCGAATTGTATTCTAAATTAAGCAACAGGCCGTTATTGGTATATCCGGCTGTAGGGAAACCGTGGTTTATGCTATAACGGTAATTATGCGATCTGTCGTTTACCCCCATTTTTCGCTCGTTGTCAATATTGCTATAAATATTGAAGATAACGCCCGCGCCAAAAAGCAGGTTTTTTGCCACACGGCGATAAACCCTTTCAGAAATTTTAACATAAGAGTAAGTAAGCGGCATTACGTCGCTATTACTTGATAGGGGCAAACCATCAAAAGAGAAACCCTGTTCGCCGCGTGTACGGCTTCCTGTGCCAACGCCATAATCTAAACCTACTGTTTTACCTACCTGTACGTTACCCTGAATGTTGTACAGATCGTCATTAGTAAAGATGTTGTTCTTGGCCTCAACCTGAATAAGCCCCTTGGTTGATACGTAGGCATTTGTATTTAACACCGACATGGTGGTAATTTTGGGGTCGCCAAAAACCAAACCCGCGGTTGAAGTTACACCCACTGAAAGCCCCACACTCGGGTTAAACCCGGCTGATGGCAGCGTAGATATAGTTGAAGGTTTTTTTGCTGTTGTGTCTGTCCCCGCCTTCTTCTTTCCGAACCAATGCCCAAGTACTTCTTTTGCATCTGTTTGTTTGTTAAGTACTTCAGGTGGGTCTTGCCGATCCTGCGCTAAAATTGTCCCTGTGCTTAATAGCACCACGCCCGCTGTACAAGCGAGCTTCCACACTTGTCTAATCAATGTATAGTTTTATTTAACTGGACTGCAATATAGTCATTGAAATGTAAAATAAGTTTAAAAGAAAAAAAATTATAAAAAGACAATAGATTAACTAAATAATTAGTTTAGATTGCGTTATGACGAAGAAACTTATAATGGTGCTTAGTATAATTTGCTTTGCTTATAATAGCCATGCGCAAATAGCTTTAACATTTGAGCAATCTGCACGCAAAGGAGTGCCGTTTAAACATTTAGATAGCCTTTATAAAAGTGCTTTACACGCTGATACAACGCTTGCAGTGTTTAAAACAAGTTCTGAGCAAGCCGCTTTGCAAAATGCCTATGCCCAGTATCTAAAAAAACTAGGGGCATTTCTACAGGCAAATAATTTTAAGTGGGAAAAACCTGTCCGCTGTTTTAATAGAATTTATATGGCACCGAACGGCACTGTAGAGCATTTTCTTTTTCAATTTGCACCGGGCCAAATATCCGCAGAAAAGGAAAAGCAGTTTGGTAACTTGCTGAATAAGTTTGTGAAAACAAACATATTTGGAATAATGGCTAGCCAAAAGTTTGCGCAATGTAGTCCTGTTAAATATTCCGACTAGTTAAACTTTTATAAATTTTCCATGTCACATACACAAAGAAGGAGACGATACAATGGGGATGATAAAAGTGTGCTGGAATTATTGTTTTGCCAATAAGCACACAATGCTTAAGGAAGTATGCGCTGCACAGATATTTTAATTGTTGCAGACACAGGTTTAAATTAAAAAAGCCTCGCTTAACGGCGAGGCTTTTTGGGTATTTTATAAAATGTTATGGTTATTCAATAACAGATACTTTTACTGTATTTGTACGACCCTGACGCGCGATAGGCGCAGAAACAGTATTAATAATAACATCACCGCTTGAAATTAATTTTTCAGATATCAGCATATTATTACAGTCTGTAATGGTTTGGTCTGTACTTTCTACCTTATCATAAAAGAAAGTGGTAACGCCCCAAACCAGGCTAAGCGCGGTAAGTAAATTTTTGTCGGCAGTAAAGGTATAGGTAGGTGCATCTGGCCTGTAGCTCGAAATTTCAAAAGCGGTATAGCCTGATGACGTCATCGCTATAATACCTTTAGCATTGGTTTGTTCAGACAAATAAACTGCTGATCCGCAAATGGCATCAGCCAGGTAAGTTGCTTTAGTATCGTCAATGTCTTCTTTTCCTTTATTAAAGGGATAACCATTTTCTTCAACGTTTCTGATAATTTTTGACATCGTTTCAATAACGATCAGTGGAAACTCACCTACCGAAGTTTCGCCGCTCAGCATCACCGCGTCTGCGCCATCTAAAACAGAGTTGGCTACGTCGTTAACTTCTGCGCGGGTTGGGCGCGGGGTAGTTATCATTGACTCCAGCATCTGGGTGGCCACAATAACCGGTTTTGAAGCCGCACGGCATTTGCGCGCAATCATTTTTTGCAGCAATGGCACTTCTTCCAATGGCATTTCAACACCAAGATCTCCACGGGCTACCATTATACCATCGGTAACCTCAATAATAGCATCAATATTGTCAATAGCCTCTGGTTTCTCAATTTTAGCTATAACCCTTGCAGCTTTGCCGCTGCGCGCTATAATTTCTTTAAGCTGAACAATGTCTTCGGCATTTCTAACAAATGATAAGCCTATCCAATCTACATCGCACTCTAAAACAAAATTCAGGTGTTCCAGGTCATCCTCGGTTAAGCTGGGGATAGACACTTTGGTATTAGGAAGATTAACCCCCTTACGAGAAGTTAAGATACCGCCGTGCACAACTTCGCACACTACTGTATCAATCTTATTAGTTTCTAAAACGCGCATTTGGATCTTTCCGTCATCAAGCAAAATAATTTCGTTCGCCTGCACATCCTGCGGAAATGTATCATAAGTAATATAGATCTGGTTATCGTCGCCTATACACTCGTGCGTGGTAATATTTATATGTGTACCATTAATAAGGTTTATACCACCATCTTTAACCAAACCAATACGAATTTTTGGCCCTTGCAAGTCGGCAAGTATGGCTACGTTGGTTTTGTATTGGTCATTAATTTCGCGTATGGTTTCTATAACCTTTTTATGGTCGGAGATTTTTCCATGCGAAAAATTAAGGCGGCATACGTTTACGCCTGCTTTTATCATAGATAGCAGCACATCTTTGTTTGAAGATGCCGGCCCCATTGTGGCAACAATTTTGGTGCGGTTATAAGCTAATTTCATTTTTTGTCAGTATCCAGGTTTGTGTAATTATAACACGATGTAAATTTGCGCTAAAATAACAGATTTTCGCGTGATTTTATTTTTTTTGGGTCGATCTTTAATGCGGTTACAATTTCGGGGATCTTATTTATTGAAGAGATGAGGTTTTCAAGGTCGGTTTCGTCAATATAATTCTTAATTAACAAAAAGTAGTCGGCTTTGCTCATTTCAGGCACCAGGTATCCGTCAGATCCTTTGTTGGCAATAAAATAAAAGTCGGTTTCGCTGGCCTCCCAGTAGCAACTGAATAACGAAAAGTAGCCGCGTTTATTGCTGCCATTTAAATTATCAACTGATAGATCTTCTGCCCGAACAAAATTAAAATTTAAGTGTTTATTTATCAGATAGCAGGCGCGATAGTCTTTTAATGAGGCAGTTACGGCTATCAAAATAAAATCAAGATCTATCTCAAACTTTAAAATTTTCCTGTTCAATTATATCTATATTTACGCCGCCAAAGATACAAAAACCACACCGGGGATTTAAATTTTGTTGAACACCAAACTAAAAAGCTTTTAGATTTGATATTTGATAGATTTTATTTTTCTTTGCACAGAATTTTATTTAATCATTAAACTAAAAAACTATGTCTGATATCGCTTCAAGAGTAAAGGCTATTATCGTTGAAAAATTGGGTGTTGACGAAAGTGAAGTAACACCTGAGGCTAGCTTCACCAATGATCTTGGTGCTGACTCTTTAGACACCGTGGAACTTATCATGGAGTTTGAAAAAGAATTTAATGTGGCTATACCTGATGATCAGGCAGAAACTATCGGTACTGTAGGTCAAGCCATAGCTTACCTTGAAAAAAACGTTAAATAAGCTCTCCTTATTTTATTTAAATGGGGTTTAAAAGAGTAGTTGTAACCGGGCTTGGAGCACTCACTCCAATTGGTAATAGCGTTTCAGATTACTGGAACGCGCTTATCAATGGAGTGAGTGGCGCCGCTTTGATCAAGAGTTTTGATACCGAAAAGTTCAAAACAAAATTTGCATGCGAAGTAAAAAACTTTGATGCCGATGGCTTTTTAGGCCGCAAAGATGCCCGCAAACTCGATCCGTTTGTTCAGTACGCGCTTTATTCAACCGAAGAAGCTGTAAAAGACGCCGGATTAGATTTTAGTAAGCTTGATACCAACCGTATAGGTGTTATATGGGGATCAGGCATCGGAGGGTTAAAAACCTTTTTGGATGAAGTTGTTGCCTTTGCAAAAGGCGATGGAACGCCAAGGTTTAATCCTTTCTTTATTCCTAAAATGATAGCTGATATTGCTCCCGGCCATATCTCTATTAAATATGGTTTACGCGGACCGAATTTCACTACTGTTTCGGCTTGTGCATCGTCAAACAATTCGCTGATAGATTCTTTCAATTATATTCGCCATGGGCGCGCCGATATGTTTATTACCGGTGGCTCTGAGGCTATTATAAATGAGGCGGGTATTGGTGGTTTTAACGCCATGCATGCATTATCAGTACGCAATGATGATCCGGCTACGGCTTCGCGCCCGTTTGATCTGGACCGAGACGGATTTGTTGCCGGTGAGGGTGCTGGTACCATTATTTTAGAAGAATTAGAGCACGCTAAAGCACGTGGTGCAAAAATTTATGCCGAAATGATTGGCGGTGGCATGAGTGCCGACGCTTACCACATGACGGCTCCGCATCCGGATGGTTTGGGCGCTGCGCTGGTTATGAAGGCTGCTTTAAGCGATGCGGGTCTAACCCCGGCAGACATAGATTATGTAAACGTGCACGGAACGTCAACTCCAATAGGCGATCCGCAGGAAGTTAAAGCTATACAAGATGTTTTTGGCGACGATATTTATCGTATAAATATCAGCTCAACCAAATCAATGACGGGGCACCTTTTGGGCGCTGCCGGCGCGGTTGAGGCTATTGCATCTATATTAGCGCTTAACAATGGTATTATACCGCCAACTATCAACCACTTTACAGACGATCCATCATTTGATCCTAAAATAAACTTCACTTTTAACACCGCTCAAAAACGCGATGTTAAGGTGGTACAAAGCAACGGCTTTGGTTTTGGTGGTCATAATGCTTCTGTGATTTTTAAAAAATATGAAGGTTAATAGTAACGTTAATGCCCGTTAGCCGATTATATAAGCTTTATTTATCTCCACACAGAAAATACGTTAAAGTTTTAAAAAATTTGCTCGGTTTTGTGCCGGGCAATTTGCTGTTATACCGTTTGGCTTTCAGGCATAAATCTGTAGCGCAAAACGTAAAAAAAGGCGTAAAGAACAGTAACGAGCGACTTGAGTTTTTGGGCGATGCCGTTTTAGGCAGCGTTGTAGCCGAGGTTCTTTTTAAACTTTACCCTTACGAAGACGAAGGCTTTTTAACGGAGCTAAGGTCGAAGATAGTTAATCGCCAAAATCTTAACCAGTTGGCCCGCAAGTTAGGCTTTGAACAGCTTATTGAGTATGATGCCCGTATGCTTGGCCCATCCCGCCAGGGCTCGTTATTAGGCGATGCCTTTGAGGCGCTTGTGGGTGCCGTTTATCTGGATAAAGGATACAATTTTACGCGTGATTTTTTGATCAATCAGATCATTAAACCGCACATTGATATCCATATGCTGGAGCAAACCGAAACCAACTTTAAAAGTAAGCTGATAGAGTGGTGCCAAAGGCATGCTAAGGATATTTCTTTTGATGTTGTAGAGAATGAGGCAGGCGAAAGTTTAAAGCTGTTTACCGTGCAAGCCAGCATTGAAGGCCAAACGCTGGGCCTTGGTAAAGAGTTTAGTAAAAAGAATGCCGAGAAACTCGCTGCCGAAAAGGCATGCGAAGCTTTAGGTATTTAATACAACTTTTGCGGCTGCAAGGTATCCTTGTTCTTCAGAAAATAAGCGTATGACTCCTGTACGTATTTAATAATATCATAATCAGCCCAAACTTTAATCTGGCTATAAGACGGTGTAAAAGCCATCATAAAAGCTTTTAAATCCTCATCGGGTATATTAATTATCTTTTTTATTACACCTCTGTTGTAGCGTTTTTCTATTTCTACCTGCTCCAACTCGCGTTTTGAATAGGCTTCAAATTTCCTGGCCCTGTTAGCTGTTTTACCAAGGAGATTGGATATGCCCGAAATTGGAGAAAATATGTTAGCAACTACACCTGGGTGCAATGTGCCAAAAGGTGTTTTTTTTCTGTACTCTTCTAAAGTTGAAGCAAGTTCTTGCCTGGTGCTTTTTTCTGTTATAGTAACCTCTTCTAATGTAACAATAGGGTTCATGTAAACCGACATCAGATTATCGTTTTGCACAATCATGAATTGCGTAGTATACTGGGTTTTATTAAAAAGCAATGTGTCGCCAGGCAAAGCCTGTATCCTGAAAATGCCCAGATCATCACTTCTGGAAATGGTTTTGCGGGTGGTGTTATTAACAACTACCTGCGATACCCGCGTTTGCGAAGCTTTTTGAAAGGTAGCTCCTGTTATATTAAGCAACTTTTGCGCCTTGGTATCTAAACAGAAAATGGCAGTCAGCAACAGCACAATACAAGCGCTCCGGTATAAAAATGGCTTAATCAACACTCTGCAAAATTAATTAATCTGTTTATTATTTAACGTTAAAAATTGTTAAAGCTTATGCCGGCTTGTTTTTAGCTGTGAGTTATGTATAAACAGAATATTAACCCGCTATATATGTAGTTTGCCAAAAACACTATCTTTGCGCATGATAAAATCTATGACAGGGTACGGAATTGCCAGTTTTGACACAGGTAATACAAAATACACCGTCGAAATAAAATCGCTCAACAGCAAGTTTCTTGAACTTAGTTTGCGTTTGCCCAAAATGTTTTCTGACAAAGAGTTTCAGTTACGTAACGATTGCAGCAGGCAAATTGAACGTGGAAAGGTAAACTTATCCATTAATACCGAACAGGCAGGTACTAAACTAAAAGCTGCTGGCATTGATGCTGCTTTGCTTAAACATTATTTAACGCAGTTACAACAGGTTAGTACAGAGTTGGGTCAACCGGCAGACAATCTTTTGCAATTAGCGCTGGGCTTACCCGAGGTGGTTAAGTATGATGAGGAAACGGTAAGCGAAGAAGAATGGAAAATAGTTGAAGATACTTTTAAGCAAGCTATGGCCGCTTTTCAGCAATTTAGAAAAGACGAAGGCGATACGCTTGAAAAGGATATTAAGTATCGTATAGGTATAATATTGGAAAACCTGAAACAGGTTGAGGTTGAAGAACCTAAGCGTGTACCGGTTATCCGCGAGCGTCTTAACCAATTTTTAGGCGAAGCCGTGGGCCGCGAGGCAATAGACCAGAACAGGTTTGAGCAAGAGCTTATTTATTATATTGATAAGCTGGATATCACTGAAGAAAAGATCCGCCTTAAAACTCACTGCGATTATTTTTTAGAAACCCTTCAAAATGCGGATGCTAACGGTAAAAAACTGGGCTTTATATCGCAGGAGATAGGCAGAGAGATAAATACACTGGGCTCAAAAGCTAACGATGCCAGCATGCAAAAGCTGGTGGTAGGGATGAAAGAAGAGCTCGAAAAAATAAAAGAACAATTACTTAATGTATTATAAGTAGCTCATAGTTGATGGTTCATAGTTCATAGCGCAACTAACCATCAACTATGAACTATGAACCATCAACTATGACCCCAGACGGTAAACTTATCATATTCTCAGCTCCTTCAGGTGCCGGTAAAACAACTATCGTACACCATTTATTAAAGAAGATACCCACGCTTGAGTTTTCAATTTCTGCTACCACCCGCGAGCGCCGCGGCAGCGAGGTGGATAAAAAAGACTACTACTTTATTAGCAAAGAAGAGTTTTTGCACCGTATTGCTAAAAAGCAGTTTGTGGAGTTTGAAGAAGTTTACAGCGGAACTTTCTACGGAACCCTACGCGAAGAGATTGAACGGATCTGGGAATCGGGCAAAACTGTAATCTTTGATATTGATGTTGAAGGTGGGCTTCACCTTAAAAGGAAGTACGAAGAACAGGCTTTAGCCATTTTTGTGCAACCACCATCTTTAGAGGTTTTAAAGCAGCGTTTAACAGGCAGGGGTACAGATAGCGCCGAAAAATTGAACGAACGTTTTATAAAAGCCGAAAAGGAATTGAATTACGCCCCTAAATTTGATATTATACTCAAAAATTACGATCTTGATACGGCATGTGCAGAGGCAGAGAAGCTGGTGACGGATTTTATTGCACAATAGGTTGTTCGTAGTTGATGGTTCATAGATCATAGTGGATTATCAACTATAATATCTATGTAACTTCATTAACTATGATCTATGAACTATCAACCATTAACTAAATGAAAATAGGCTTGCTATTTGGTTCATTTAATCCTATTCACATCGGCCATTTAATTATTGCCAATTACCTGGCTAACCACACTACTTTAGATAAGGTTTGGTTGGTGGTATCGCCCCAAAACCCTTTAAAAAAATATGGCGACCTGATCAATACCTACGATAGGTTAGAGATGGCGCGCCTGGCTACAGACAATGCGCAAAACATAGAGGTAAGCGATGTGGAGCTTAAGTTGCCACAACCATCATACACCATTGATACCTTAACGCATCTAAAAGAGAAATATCCGCAACATGAGTTTGCCCTTATTATGGGATCGGACAACCTGATATCCTTGCCCAAATGGAAAAACTATAAACTCATATTGCGCGATCACCAAATCTACGTTTACCCGCGCCCGGGTTATGAAAATGCCGAACTGGCTTCGCATCCATCGGTTACCATTACCATGACGCCTCAAATGGAGCTCTCCGCAACTTTTATCCGTAAATCCATCGCCGAGAAAAAAAACGTGCAGTTTTTTGTACCCGACCCGGTTTTAAAATTTATTGAGAGTAAGAGCTTGTATAGGATCTAATCTATAGGCTTAGACTATGGCTAAATATCTAAAATTTTTGCTGGTGATGTTAATTGTCCTGTTTACAACGGTGTACATATTTATCAAGCAACATCCTTATTCTTTTCTGTTTGCGTGGGTGTTAAACTTCAGTTTGATGATGGCTGTTTTCTATTTTACCGACATTTTTAAACCCCAATTAGCCGCGGAGTATTACAATTCAAAGAAATGGGAAGCGGGGGGCACAATCTATAAATGGTTTGGTGTTAATGTTTTCAGAAAGTTTTTGGTAATGATAGGATGGGAGAAAGTGATAAGAGCAACCAATCCAATAAAAAACAATCTCGAAGCGATAAAAAGTTTAGAACATGGCACCCGGCAAGCGGAGTTTGGGCACTTGGTAATCTTTATTATTGTATTGCTATTTAATGTTTTTGTTTTGATTTCGTATGGGTTCAGGCAATCACTATCGCTACTTATTCTGAACATTATCTTTAACGTATATCCCATTATACTACAGCGTTATAATAGGCCGCGTTGGCAAAGAATAATAAAGATACTTGAAGCTAAAGTATAGCGTACATCACCTGGTGTGGCTGCACTAAATGCTATATGCTTAAATTTTTTGAGCGATTTAATTATTATCTTTATAAAAAGGAGGTTTAATTATGCTTACCAAAGAGAAGATACACGAACTTGTAGACCATATGCCGGATAATTTCTCCAGTGAAGATTTGATAGGCGAAATAATTTTGTTGCAGAAAGTGGAAATAGCAAGACAGCAAGTGAAGGACGGAAATTTTCTAACCGAAGAAGAATTGGATAGAGAAATGGATAAATGGTAACAATTGTTTATTCAGAGATCGCTACCAGGGACTTAAAAAATATTTACAATTACATCGCTAAAGAGTCTAAGCATTATGCGAAAATCGAACTTAAACTGATTCGCGAGTTCGTACGAAAATTGAAGTTTAATATGCGGATGGGAAAGAACTTTGAACGGCTGGACGAATCAGTACGAGAAATTGTTTTTAAAAATTATAGAATAATATACGAAATCATATCCCCAACACAAATAGTTATCCTCTCCATCCATCACCACGCACGTTCAATTGCTAATAACCCGGCATTTAACGATGACGAATAATTGAGGTATAACTCTCTACATTCACAAATCTCTAATACGCCCTATAAGTTGCTATATCCTCATACAAATGGCGGAATGAGCTGCGTAGTGCAAAGAACACCATTGTGGTTTTATCGTTAAATTGGGTATTGTTTTCGCGGCGATAGGTTAAACCAGCCTCAAGGCGCAAGTTATATTTAGGATTAATTAAGTATGCTACCGTGCCATTTAAAAATACCATGTCAGTAGCTAAGCCCTGGCCAATGTAATTACCGTTTACTCTGGCGGGATAATTATAGCTTTTAAAAATATCCTTGCCATAATTGGTAGCATCAACATCAAGGCCATATCTGGCGTAATTTAACTGCCCGCTAAAATCAAAGCGTTTGTAGCTATAGTTAAGCATGCCCACAGTTTCGCGGTAGTTGGCGCCAAATGGGTGCGCTAATGGCTCGGCTTGCTGGCTGTAGTTAGTTATTGAGTTAGTTTCAGAATAGGTATATGGCCGCGCTGCGTTATGCTCTAATAGAAAGTTCAGATTTTTAACCTTGAACAAGTCAGATCCCCGAACACCTATTTGGTAAGCAAATTTATTGCGTGAGCTGCCACTGTTTGAAAAAAGTTCACTCGCCACAAACTCATCTAACACAAACTGACCGTATGCTGCTATACCATCAGTTAATTTATATTTACCGTTAAAACCAAGTACGGCATTGTCCGGAGAGCCGATAGAAGCTTCAGTAGGCCTTAAAAACACAACAGGGTTAAGGTAATTAAATTCAAATCCTCTAAAATTTCCGTCTCCATCGCGTTCAGACCAGATTATTGATTCAAACAGGCCTAAAGACAATCTGTTAGTTACACTCCAATCCAGGTAATGGAAGGCGCCCCATTTTTTACGGTATCCGTTAACGTATGACACTTCTGGTGAAGCAGGGTCAGTCATGTACGACCACATTGTCATGTATTTTACGTTGCCGATGTTAGCGGTAAGTTTAAGGAAAGGGTAGGGAGACGAATTGTCTGATAGTATTTGCGAGCGATAACCATCGCCAATAAAATTTCTGTCGTGACCTAAGGTTACGTTTAAGAATTTTACCGGCGTGTAGGATACCAACGCCAATACGTTAGACCAATCTTTTTCATCGTGACGGGTAAAAGTACGGTCATAAGCCTGGCCGGGCACTACGCCCACCTGATCAATATATTTTCTGTAATAGTCTGGAAACACAGCCTGATTTTCAAACCCTGCCGAGTAGAAGTAAAATTTTTTGCCAATGGTACCACCCAGTTGAAAACCACGGGTATTGCGCCATACAGTTTTTTTGCCACTTATATCTCTGCCCCCGGTAACATCTGTAATGTAATCAGCAAAAAAGGTGTACTCTTTATCGTTTACCTCAATTAAATGCTCGTTAAATAGTTTACGGTGTACCCAACTGTGTGTTGTTATGGAGTCTTTTCCGTAGTCCATAAGAGATTGATAACGCTTTTGGAGTACGCTATCATCCATAAAAAACGGTTTTAATGAAGTATGAAAACGCGTTTTAGTAGAATATGCGTCGGCATTAAACTTTTGGTAAAACTGGTAAGAATAAGGCTGATACTGGGCCTGCCCTTTTGATATACTTACTGCAGTTAGCAGCACAACGATACTTAGATAGATTTTTTTCATGTAGGCAGATAATTTTAAACTACTCAAAGTAATTAAGAACAGTAAAGCCACCCTTTTGCAGGTAGTCATCTTTTTTAACCAGGTGAAGATCTGATAGCGCCATTTCTTTTACTAATGCAGGCAGATCATATTTCGGCTTCCAGCCTAATTGCTGCTGAGCCTTAGATGCATCGCCAATTAAAAGATCAACTTCTGTAGGCCGGAAATACTTGGAATCAACTTTAACAATAGTTTGTCCGTATGGCAAAGCCGATGGGTTAAGCCCGAGTTCTTCAACCCTTTGCTTGTCAATATCAATAATAACACCGCGTTCATACTCGTCTTTTCCGCTAAATTCTACTTCAATACCCAATTCTGCGAAGGTCATTTTTATAAACTCTCTTACAGTTGTAGTAACGCCTGTAGCAATTACGTAATCTTCTGCTTTGTCCTGCTGAAGCATTAACCACATGGCTTCTATATAGTCTTTAGCGTGACCCCAATCTCGCTGAGCCGACAGGTTGCCTACATAAAGGCAGTTTTGAAGCCCAAGAGCGATCTTTGCCGCTGCCCGCGTAATTTTACGTGTTACAAAAGTTTCGCCTCGTATGGGGCTCTCATGGTTAAATAAAATACCGTTGCAGGCATACATATTATATGCTTCGCGATAATTTACAATTATCCAATAGCCATACATTTTAGCCACAGCATACGGCGACCGCGGGTAAAAAGGCGTTGTCTCACTTTGCGGCACCGCCTGTACCAAGCCATAAAGTTCTGATGTTGAGGCCTGGTAAATGCGCGTTTTTTTGGCCATGCCCAGTATACGTACGGCTTCAAGTATTCTGAGGGTGCCAATTCCGTCGGCATTGGCTGTATATTCGGGGGTGTCAAAACTTACCTTTACATGGCTTTGCGCAGCCAGGTTATAAATTTCGTCAGGTTGTGTTTCCTGTATAATACGTATAAGATTGGTAGAATCAGTAAGATCGCCGTAATGTAATTGAAACTTTACGCCGCTTTCGTGCGGGTCCTGATAAAGATGATCAATCCGATCTGTATTGAACAATGAAGCTCTTCGTTTAACGCCGTGAACAAAATATCCTTTTTTTAAAAGAAATTCAGCCAAATATGCACCATCCTGACCGGTGATACCTGTTATTAAAGCTATCTTCATTGTTGTGTGATAATAATTGCAATAATATTCAATTTAATTGTAAGTTTTATTAAGTTATTGGGCATTAAATTTATAATATCACAATTAGCTAATAACAGAAAAGCATATCATAGGTTTTATAACGCCAACTACAGTTCAGAAGATTTGATGTATTCAACTGCTTCTTCCAGCTCAGCATACCATTCAGCGCCGTATTTTCTGGTTAGCGGGCCTTTTAAAAATTCGTGCACACTTACCTTAAGCTGGTCGCCAAAACTGCATGCGGGGCTGCATATGTTCCAACGGTCGTAATTCAATACATCAAATTCAGGGTATTTGGTTATGCGGATAGGGTATAGGTGGCAGGAGATAGGCTTCTTCCAATCAATAACGCCGTCTTCATAAGCCTTTTCTATAGCGCATTTGGTTATGCCGTTGTCCCATGTAACGTAAGCGCATTCTTTATTAAGATCAACGCAGGGGGTGGTGTAGTCGCCATCAAAATCAGTAACGTGGGTGCCTTCACGTTCAATGGTGGCTATGCCTTTAGCCGTCATGTAAGGTTTTACTTTTGGATAGATCTGTTTCAATATATCCAGTTCGGCAGCTTCAAGCGGCGCGCCCGAGTCGCCTTCAAGGCAGCAAGCGCCTTTGCACTTGTTTAAATTACAAACAAAGTTTTCTTTTATTACATCTTCGTGTACAAGCACGCTGCCTACTTCAATCATTTATTATTTTTAATTTTTTACAGGATTTAAGGCGTATTTAAGTCCGCTTGCGCCGGTAAGGTCCATGGTAACGCTGCCTACTATTAAGCCAACATGCGCCTTAACAGGTATGCGGTTACCGTCGTCAGTAATCCACAAATATAACTTGCTGTCTTTTTTAAATATGCGGCCGGGTATAATAGTTGGGTTAAACTTAAGGCAATTAAACGTACCCATTGAACATTTAACCTGTTCTTTACCAATATACGTAATGCTTAACGACTGTATGCCATCTTCTAAAAAGTAGGGCATATCCAATTTATCGCCCGGTTTAAGCTTTGATATATCTAAATTACGGGCAAAATAATAAGCTGATACAAAATCAAACAGCTTCCCTTTAAACGGAAATGCACCCTTATCAGCTGTTACTTTTCCTTCTTGATGGTTAAAGGTTACATTGTCGGTATGCTTGTAGCCACCTTCGCGCCTGTTCTCGGTATAATAGTAGGGTAGCAGGGTGTTTTTGTCTATATAACTATCGTATTGGTTGCGTACCTTATAAAATACATCAAAGGTACCGGCAGTTTTTCCGCTGGCGGATATGTGGTAGCTTGGATGCCCGCTTATTTTTTGTCCGCCGTCTTCAACCCTTAGCGTAGCTTCAGCTCCTGTAAAAAAGCCATACTTTAATTTATAGCTAAGCTCCTCGCCGGGTTTAAAAACTGCTTCGCTTGTAGCTTTAAGTTCTTGCCCGTTGGCGTGTATAAAGCAGCTTGCAAAAAGTATAATGGTAATAATATATTTCTTCATTATCAGCTTGTTAAAAAGCAAACCAATTAATTTTGGTGTATTATTAAGACCATAAATACCTGTAAAAGTTTAAACATTGGTTGGTGGATGTGTTTTATCCAGGTTAATCTTTACGCTTATAGATGGGCACGGTAGAGCAAGGCTCGCCAAACATCAGGCTTTTAACAACGGGACTAAGTTTTTTACCCAACTCAACGTATGCGGAAACAGGTATGTCAATATCGCCGCAGCCCTTAATTACCAGGCGCTGATCGCGGTATTGTTCTGCGTCAAGCTTGGCTATCGCTTTAACAAATAAAACGGTTTCTAAAACTTCAGCATCGCCGAAAACAACTTCGTTAGCGTAAGGCGCCATACGGTTAGCCAGCAGTAAATAGGCCCATGCCGGTACAATAGCATCAGCGGTGCAAGTTATGGCCACGTTTTTGCCTTGATATTGGGTCCAGTCGTGTTCCTTTACAAACTCCCGCAGATCTTTCTCACGCAAAATAAGGCCGTGGAAGAGGTTATCCTTTATATCATATACAACGCGATCGCCCGGCGTGTAAAAGTCGGCAGGATCTAATGTAACCAGCCCGCTTTGCGCTACCTTATTTACTATATTTTCCTGTATCTCCATATCGCTAAAAATAAAAAATCCGGGATCACGATGTTATCGCTATCCCGGATGCAAAATTAGTTTAATTTACAACTATAACAGGCGTGCTCTGTAATCTTTTACATTGCCCTTATTTTTCAAGGCCTCTAACGCTTGCCCTTGCGAGCGTTGTGCCAATGACTGGGTTAATTGTTGTTTTTGAGTAACCGTATTAGCCAAAGCCGCCGGATTTACAAAACTGTTAACTATAAACACGTAAACACCTTGCTGACCAGTAACAGGTTTAGATAATTTGTTTATCTGCGAACCAAATATGGTACCTATCAGTTTATACTCAGCACCCGTACCCGGAATAACCGGATTAGCAAATACTATGTTTTGAACCGGAACAACAGTTGTGCCTGCTTTTTGAGCGGCCTGCTCTATTGATGACGCGCCGCTTAAAGCCGCGTTAAATTTCTCTGTAAGGGTTTTAGCTTTAACTTCATTCCTAACCATTGGCTCAATTTGTTTCTTTACCACATCAAGCGCTAAAATTCCTTGTGGTTTAATAGTAGCCAATTTAGCTACAATGTATTGGTCGCCTGATGTATAAACCTGGTCGTACACACTGCCTTTATCAGCATTAAAGGCCCATCTTACCAATTCGCGGGCGCTTTCAACGCCTGGTAATGATGCCGAAGCACCGGTAACATCATCAGCAGTTTTTACTTCAACACCTGCTTTTTTAGCCGCTGCTGTAAAATCACCATCGTTGGTAGCAATTAAAAAGCTTTGTGCCTTGCTGTAAGCAGCAGATTGTGTTTCGCTGCTGGCGCTTAATGGCTTATCAACAATAGCCACTTTAACCACGCGCGAAGAGCCCTTTTGAGCAACTACATATAAAAGGTGAACACCGTACTGTGTAGTAACTATTTTATACTCGCCCGGTTGCGCGCTAAAAGCAGCATTTTCAAACTCTGGTACCATAGCGCCACGGCCAAAAGTACCCAGATCACCGCCTTTTAAAGCTGATTGCTGATCCATAGAGTAGGTTTTTGCCAGATCAGCAAAAGATTTTCCGCCTTGTATCAATGTTTTAAGCGAGTCGGCTTTTTTCAAACCATCAGCAGAAGCTAACAAAATGTGTTTAGCCGTAATTGAATCAGGACTCATTTTAGACTCAACCAATTTAGCTAAAGCATAGTAACCATTTTGCAGGTACGGGCCATAAATAAAACCCGGTGCAGCGTTAAACATTACAGAATCTAAGCCGTTACCCAAATCGCCTTTATGTTTGTAAACTATAGGTTGTTTGTTTTCTGAATTGATCTGTACAAACAACGAGTCGTTGGTAGATGCTGCCAATTCTGGTTTTAATTTTTCAACCTGTGTTTTTACCACTGTAGAGTCTGCTTTTGACGGCGCGCCGTTAAAAGTTACATACTCAATAGCACGTGTTTCCTGTGTGTTTTTAAACTCGTTTTTATGCTCATCATAATAGCTGCTGTAATCAGCATCGGTTAAAGTAACCTTGCTATCCTCAAGCGTTTGATAGTTTAAAACAGCATATTTAAAGTTAGCCAGTTTGTTTTTAGCCTCGTAGTCATCTTTGGCTTCAAGCGAGTTTACGTACAGGCCATTGCTTACGGCGCTCATGTATTTTTCGGCCAGTTTATTTTGGGTAAGTTCCTCAACAAAATTAACCCAGCGCACTTTTTGAGCATCTGTGCTTGGCATGCCTTTTAAGTTGTTTAATGTAGAAACAAGGTTGGCCCTATCAAACTGCCCGGTTTGCGGGTTAGTAAAAGCCCTTACAATTTCCGGACTTGGGTTACTACCGCTTATCATATCCTGCGACTCCTCGCCGGTTACCTGTAAACCCACTTTTTCAGCTTCATGCTCAATCATGGTTTTGCTTAACATCTGGTTCCAGGTGTTCTCTTGTATATAAGCCGTAATTTGAGGCGACAAATTGTTTTGTCCCGACTGCTGTTTAAACTGGTTGCCGTTTTGTTCAACGGTTTCGGTAAATTTAACGTAAGGAATCTTTTCGCCGTATATTTCGCCTATCGTGTTATTATCGCCTTTGAAAAACGAACTGCCCGATTGCACAACTTCAGTTACAATAAAAGCCACAAGCGATAAGCCTATTACACCTGCAACAATTTTACCCATCCGCTCGCGCAGATAACCCATTATACCCATATTGATCTATAATATTTTAATGAAACTATTCTTTTTAAAAGAGGGCGCAAGATACAACTTTTGATAAAATTATATAATACAATTTTTTAACGCAAAATAAGGCTATTGCATTTGATTTTCGGGTACATCAAATTCGCCCGTCATCTGGCTCCAGTGTGGGTTTTCAAGCTTATCATCACTGGTAAAATCAAGCCCTGTAAAAAACTTTCCATCGGGCGATGTCATATCAACACGTTTGCTTGAATAAATCCTTTTTTTTGGCTGATCCCATATCAATTCTTCGCTGCGGAATACCTTACCATCTACACTTGTAGCTACTACGTTTTTATAAAATTTGGTGATACTCTCATTCTCTATTTGCACGGCAGAATCGGCTACTATGGTTCCTTCTTCCTTGCCGTTCTTATCAAAGAAGATCACTTTTATACCTTCGGGCATTACATCATAAGGCTTTGCAAAAGAGTACTTGATAAGCAAAGGGGTAGTCATACGCCCTTTTACCACAGCGGAGTCGCTGTAGATAACGTCAACGCCGCGGGTTGTATCTATAGGCCCGCCGGATGACATGTTTGAAAGTCTTTTGATATTTTCCAGGTCGTTCTCGCACGCCGTTAGCCAAAACATACCCGCTGCCAATGCAGTTAAAAGCAGGCGCGGTAAGCGTTTTTGGCTATGCGGTAACATGGTTAATCAAATTTATACCGCTGGAACCACCTGTCGTTAAGGGTGAAGCCCAAACGTATCTTAAAATAGTTTTCGCGCACCAGGCCACCCGCCAGGGTTCCTCTGCGGCCCACTTCGGCGGCTATGTTTATCTTATAAAAGCTTGTTCCGTTAACGGGGCGCAACGGCAAACCAAAGCCAAAAGTAGCAGCGTACGATTTGATGTTAGTTTGACCAGTACCGCTTACGTTGTTAACGTTAAAATAAGTTTGATCCAGAATAAAACCTGCTCTGTAATCAACAGTTGCCCAATAGCTGTTTAACGAGTTTATGTTTGGTGTAATTTGTCCGCCTACGTTTAACGTTTTGCTGTCAGACATACCCGCGTTTGCACCATCAATGGCTAATGCAGACCAGTTGCCCATGGTATAGTCAACACCAACCAAAAATTTCTGATCGCGTTGGTAAGAGACACCAAAATGGTGAATGTTGGGCAGTTGTATTTTTGTTTTAGCGCCCTGAATGTTAATTATCGAGTCGGTAGGTATACTCTCGTTACCCTCGCCATCGCTTTTATAATGGCTAATAATATGGCTTTTTTGCGAATTTAAGGCTGATTGAGCAGAAGCCGAATAAGCAAAGGTTATATGCCTTGTTAACGAAAGGTCAAGCTGGTATTGCGCGCCATAATCATAGCTTACACCGCCTACCGAGTAGCTTTTTTCGTCGCGGCTATTTAATACACCATAAAGATTGGGATACTCGGTTGAGTTGAACTGTTTTATATTACCAAAAATGTATGATAGGTTAGCGCCCACTCTAAAGCCTCTTAAAATAGCAAAACCATATCCCAAAAATGCTTTTGACAGACCTCCCTCGCCTCTGTAACTCAATGAGGTAAGATTGGTGTCGGCTACCGCTGTTGAGCCAAAGCCCTTGTCAAGCGTTTTTGTGTAATTGTAACCAACCTCGCTATATGGCATTAAACCAAAAGCCAAAGCCGAGCGGCGCGTTACCGGAATACCAAATGTTAAGTGGCTAAGCCTGAAATTGGCATCGCGTTGTGATGTTTGGCCGGTTTGGGTCAACGTAAAAACGCTGCCTTGCAAACCTGCATCTATAGTAGTTAAGCCAATTGTTGAGTACGATGCCGGGTTTATAGGGTTTACAGTGCTGTAATTGTTTATTACACCAATGGCTGTTCCAATACCACCCATTGCCATGTTTTGTGGCAATAGCTGCGGGTTAAGATCGCCAATGCCATAGCGCGAGTACGGAGAACTGGTAGTAGATGTGTTTTGTGCACTTGCATCAAGCACTACACCGGCAAGTAAAAACAACAATAAAAACTTTATATATTTAATCATTATGCTCAATGGCTGCGTTTAATCCCTTCAAAACCAGGTAGGGCTCTTTTTTTATATAGGGGGCAAAGATGCTATTTTTAAGCAGCGTATCAAAAAAAACATTGTCGCCCCCGGTTAGTATTATATTGATATCTTGTTTATCTAGGGTGTAATTTTCAATAAACCCTGTCAGTTCATATTTTATTCCGTTTTGCACGCCTGATGTAATGGCGCTAACGGTATCATCACCATAACTGCTGTCAAATTCCGTATCGACATTAAGTAGTGGCAGTGCTGCGGTGTAATGGTTCAGCGCATTATAACGCATATTTAAGCCCGGCGATATGCTGCCGCCAAAATAATTTCCGCCGGCATCAACCCAATCATATGTTATGCATGTGCCGCCGTCAATTATCAGGCTGTTTTTACCGGGGAACAAACTGTAAGCGCCCACCACCGCGGCTAACCTGTCTCTGCCTAAAGTTTGCGGCGTTTTATATTTATTGTTTATATTTTTTGCTGTGCCGGTATCAAAGTGCAACAAAGTAGTTTTAGTCCCTAATTCAGCCTCCCAGCTCTCGCCGTTTTTTTTTACTGATGAAATTATGGCTTTGCTAATGCTGTACTTCTGCAAGGTGGTGTTTACAAT
>Ga0247817_10000261_pt1 | contig 32274 bp, 25 predicted proteins | sample UWRJL212509R1_FD_178010 | JGI IMG/M metagenome (GOLD analysis project Ga0247817, IMG submission 178010) | Plant litter microbial communities from Arlington Agricultural Research Station in Wisconsin, United States - UWRJ-L212-509R-1 | ecosystem: Environmental > Terrestrial > Plant litter >...
TTTTTTGCCAAAGAAGAAAAAATTTCGGCAGCAGAATTACGTGAAATCTTAGCTATGATTGAAACTCCAAAAGAAGAAAAATAGTCACTATGGAAGCATTTTTAATATTTATCGCAAAATCCGGTGGGCTATTAGTTTTGTTTTATTGCGCTTATCATTTTTTACTGCGCAAAGAAACTTTTTTTAATAGCAACAGATGGTTTTTATTGGCTGGGTTATTTACATCAGTGCTTTTGCCGCTTATCGTTTATACCAAAATTATCTGGATAGATCCTGAGCCTGCGATAAATTTTAATCTTGCACAAATTAATACTATTCAGCCAATAGAGGAATCTTTTGAGATCAATTGGAATCATTTATTAATTGCAATCTACAGCATTGGTCTTCTTATTTTTATATTGAAATTTTTACTTGACTTTAGAAACTTAAATTCTGTTTTAAAGGGAAAAAAAATATACAGGCAGGCTGACTTTAAATTTATTGATACTACAGATAATATCGCTCCATTCTCTTATTTTGATTATATCGTTTACAATTCATCAATGTACACGGCTGTTGAATTAGAGAATATCATTGAACATGAAAAAGTGCACAGTTCGCAAAATCATACTGTAGATGTTCTGGTTGCAAGAGCATTTTGTATTCTTTTTTGGTTTAATCCAATTATCTGGCTTTACAAAAAAGCAATTACCCAAAATCTTGAATTTATTGCCGATAAAGTAGCTGCTCAAAAAATAATCGATAAAAAAGCGTATCAATACACGCTTTTAAAAATAACAACACACGAAAATTGTGTTGCCATCACCAATCATTTTTATCAATCATTAATCAAAAAACGAATCGTTATGTTAAACAAAAATCAATCAAAAAAAAGAAATTCCTGGAAATTTTGCGTTGTTGTTCCTGCGCTTGTTGCTTTTGTTCTTTTATTTCAAGTTGAAACTATTGCACACGAAAAACCTCAAATTGTAACTGCAAATAACAATAGTGAAGGAATTGATGTTTTTAAAATAACAAAAACAACAACAGATGAGGAATTTAATCAAAAAGTAAAAACGCTGAAAGAGAGTTTTGATATTACAGCTTCTTTTTCAAATTTGGAAAGAAACTCCAAAAATGAGCTGATTGCAATTACAGTTGAATTAAAAAAAGGAAACGAAATTGCCAAGCAAATGACAATAGAAGGCAATAATGCCATCAAAGCTTTTGCTATCATTATCTCTACGCTTGAAAACGGAAAGTTAACAGTCGATTTTAAAACTGATGAAACTTCGATTACCAATGAGAATATACAAGCTCTAAACAATTCAGCACTAGCCGGAGAAAAAGAAATTTTTATTAATGGTTCAAAAGCAACTGAAGAAGAATTGGCGAAATTAGATTCTAAGGAAATTGAAAGCATGGATGTTTCAAAAAAATCCGGTAAATCAACTATTAAAATCATCACCAAACATCTTACTAAACCACTTAAAATAAGTGACAAAGAGGTTTATATTAATGGTGTAAAATCAGACCAAAAAGAATTGTCTCGTCTGGATCAAAACACAATTGAAAGTGTAGATGTAAATACGGAAGGAAATACAATTGGAATCACTACCAAAACGATTACAGGTAATAGTGATTCTAAAACAAATACTGTTATAACATTTTCAGGTCAACAGGAAAAACCTATTGTTTTTATTAACGGTAAGCTTACCAGTTCTGATTTTGACATGAATGATGTTGATCCTAAAAAGATTGGCAGTATGAATGTTTTAAAAGGACAACATGCAACCGAAAAATATGGTTCTGATGGAAAAAATGGTGTGATAGAGATCACTACAAAAAATCCAACAGACAAAGATGGAAACGAAAAGAGGGTTTATAGAGGATATCCAACCGTTAATACTTTCAGTATCTCATCATCAACTACAGATACAAAAACAAAAGCGAAAGCGAAACAATTAATCATTGTTGACGGCGTAATCGTAAAAGATAAAAGTATGAATGATCTAAATTCATTAGACATTGAAAAAATGGAAATCTATAAAGGGACTGAAGCTGTCGCAAAATACGGAGAGAAAGCAAAAGATGGTGTAATTGTAATCACAACCAGAAAATAATGCTGATGCTATTCAAAATTTAATTCGCTAATCATGCAAAAGTTAACCAATAAAGAAGAAGAAATCATGCAAATTTTATGGAAGCTAAAAAAAGCTTTCGTAAAAGAAATACAAGCAGAGATTACTGAAGATCAGCCGCATTACAATACGCTATCGACAATTGTTCGCAATCTTGAAGAAAAAGGTTTTGTCGGGCATAATGCTTTTGGCAATACACATCAGTATTATCCAATAATTACGCTGGAAGTATATGGTAAAAAGTATATGAATACCGCGATAGACAACTATTTTAATAGCTCTTATAAAAATATGGTTTCTTTTTTTGCTAAAGAAGAAAAAATTTCGGCAGCAGAATTACGAGAAATCTTAGCTATGATAGAAACTCCTCAAGAAGTACAATAATCGTTATGGAAACATTTTTCATTTATATCGCAAAATCCAGCGGATTGCTAGTCTTGTTTTACTTTGCTTATTACTTTTTATTGCGCAAAGAAACATTTTTTAATAGCAGCAGATATTTTTTATTAGCCGGATTAATTACTTCGGTAGCTTTACCTTTTATGGTTTACACGAAAACGGTCTGGATCGAGTCTGCTCCTGCTGAAGCTTTCGTAGTCAGTGAAAATAGTAACGCTGTTCCTGCTTTTCACCATACTCAATTTCCGGTTACTCACTATATTCAAAATGAATCATTTGATATCAATTGGAATTACATACTACTGGCTATTTACATAATTGGTTTTGTAGCTTTAGTAATAAAGTTTGCCATTGATTTTTATAGTTTAAGTACAGTTTTAAAAGGTAAAAAAGTACAGCAACAAGCTGATTTTAAATTTGTAGATATTAACGAAAACATTGCTCCATTTTCTTATTTTGATTATATAGTTTACAACTCATCAATGTTTACGACATCAGAATTAGAGAATATTATTGAACACGAAAAAGTACACAGCGATCAAAATCATACTGTAGATGTATTGATATCGAGAGTTTTTTGCGTACTGTTTTGGTTCAATCCCATAATTTGGCTGTATAAAAAAGCAATTCTGCAAAATCTTGAGTTCATTGCAGATAGCGAAGCGTCCAAAAAAATATCCGATAAAAAAGCGTATCAATACACGCTTTTAAAAATTACAACACACGAAAGTTGTGTTGCCATTACCAATCATTTTTATCAATCATTAATCAAAAAACGAATTGTCATGTTAAACAAAAATCAATCAAAAAAGCGAAATTACTGGAAGTATTACGCTATTATTCCGGCACTTGTAGCTTTTGTGCTTTTATTTCAAATTAAAACAATCGCACAAGAAAAAGAACGTAAAGAAAATCAAGAAGTTAAGGAGAAACAAGACCAATCATATGTTTTTAAAATTCAAAAAAATACAACTGATCAGCAATTAAAAGATATGGTTGAGGACTTTAAACAAAAACACAATATTGATGTTATAATAACTAATGTAAAAAGAAATTCAAGTAAAGAATTAATCGCTATAAAAATTGAGATTGCAAAAGGTACAGAAAATGTACAAACTTTAGAAATCGACGGTGATGAACCTATACATGACAGTGGAATAGCAATTACAACAGAAAATAATGGTTCTAAAAAAATAGGTATTGTTACCGGTGATTCAATTGAAAAACCAATGGTTGCCGGAAATCAAGTTGCAGAAGTAAATGAAAAGAATACCTCAAATGTTTCTGCGGGAGCTGTAACCCCTCCTACGCCTCCAGCTCCACCTGCGTTTCCTGCCGGACCAATGCCGCAAGTGCCTAACGCTAATTTTAAAATGCCCAAAGCTCCTGTAGCTCCAGCAAATCATAAAGATAAAGCAGCAATGGCCAAGTTTGAAAAAGAAATGGCTGAATTTGAGAAAAAAATGGCCATTATTGAACCACAAATGGCGGAGTACGAAAAGCAAGTAGAAAAATTGATGTCGCAAAGAGAAGCTATTTACGAGAAAGAAATGGCTAAATATGAACTTGCTATGGATAAATTTAATACCGATATGGATAAATTTAATCTCGACATTGAAAAGAAGTATGGAAAAGATTCTAAAACATACGAAGCGAACATGGAACAATTTGAAATTAACATGAAACAACATGAAATTGACATGAGACAACGCGAAAAAGACATTAAACAAAAGGAGAAAGATATAAAACTGCAAGAGAGAGATATGAAGCTTCATGAAAGAGAATTAAAAAGAATAGAAAAAGAGAATAAAAGATCTTAATTCATCAATCCCAAAAAACATACATGAAAAACTCATTTTTTATTCTATCCCTCCTATTCGTTTTTAATTTAACGTTTGGTCAAAAAAGTGAAAATCAATTAACCGAGCAAAAAATTGACAAATACATTAAAGAAGTAATCGAAATAAATGAAATTCCGGGAGTTGCATTGGGCGTTGTAAAAAATGGTAAGGTTATATATGAGAAATATTTTGGAAAAGCTTCTTTCGAAGATAATAAAGCAGTGGATAAAAACACTGCTTTTAAACTTTTCTCGACAACAAAGCTTATTACGAATGTTGGCGTGTTTCAGCTTATCGAAAAAGGCAAACTATCACTAGAAGATCCTATTTCTAAATACCTAAGCAATCTCCCTAACGAATGGCAAACGATTCAAGTCAAAAATCTGTTGTCGCATTCTTCTGGTTTGCCTAATATTGTTATGTTCGAGGACATAAAGATTACAATGCCTTTTGATGAAAAATTGGCGATTTTATCTCAAAAACCAATGGAATTTACAACAGGAAAACAATACAGATACAATCAAACAAATTATCTGTTTCTAACCAAAATTATTGAGAAAATTACCGGTTTAAGTTTTGAAGATTACATTTTGCAAAATCAGTTTCCGGCAATACAATCCGGAGTTTATTTTTCTTCGAATTTTGGAGAAAACAGGCCTAATAGTGCTTCCCGTTATAATTATAATAATTTAAGTAATAAATATATAAGAAGTACTTCAGACTTTGGTTATGATGCCCATTCTGCCAATGGTTTAAACATCACTTTGCAGGAGTTTCTGTGCTGGAATGAAAATCTGGATAAAAATGTCTATCTCAAAAAAGAAGCTAAGTATTCGATGTGGGAGCCTTTTAAATACACAAATAACACAGATCGTTTTGCTTACGGCTGGGAAATTGTTCCTGTAAATAAAATTTTTTCTTACGGATTTACCGGAGGTAACGAAACTGCTTTTCGAAAATTCATTAATAATGATTTGACTATTATATTTTTATCTAATGGACATAAATACTCTAATTTATATGTTCAGAGTCAGGTTATTAATCATGTTGCATCAATTGTAGACAAAACGTTAACAGATGATTACTATCTTGCCGGCGAAAAAATAAACCAGGATTTTTTGAAACTGGAATTCGCAAAAGCAGAACAAAATTATTTAGCTGTAAAAAAAAATCATCCTGATTGGGATTTTGAATATCGTCTGAATATTATTGGTTATACCTTATTGGATCACGGAAGAGTAAAGGACGGAATAAAAGTTTTAGAATTGAATACAATAGAAAATCCAAATTCCGGAAATGCATTTGATAGTTTGGCTGATGGTTATTTTAGAAATAATCAGTTCGAAATTTCAAAAGAAAATTATAAAAAGTCACTGGAACTAAAACCTGATAATGCTAACGCAAAAGAAATGCTGGCGAAAATCGATAAGCTTCTGGAAAAGAAATCATAAACCTTATAATAACAGAAATCACTCAAAAAAGACTTTGCCCAACCGCAAGGTCTTTTTTTATATCTTTGCAAAAATTAAAATGCCATGTATAAAATTTTAGCCAAAATCAATAAAGTCCTTTTACCAAGTTTTACCAAACAAGGTTTAGACATTTCGAAAGCAAAAAAATGGCAAATGGCTATTATTGGTTATCGTGCCTTTGTTACGAAACGTGCTTTAGAATAATCAAAACATTCCTTTACAAACGGTTGAACATAATTTTCAACAGTGCCCTCCTGAAATAGAAATGTTTTTTTTAATACATTTCATATTTCGTCAATTATTTCTAATGAAAAATAAAGATTTCAACATCCCTCCTATTTACGCCGTTCTTTTAGCGATCATAAGCGTACAATGCGGAGCAGCAATTGCTAAAAGTTTATTCCCCGCAATTGGAGCAGCCGGAACAGCCTCTATACGTATCGGCGTATCAGCTATAATTTTATTATTGGCTTATCGGCCAAATCTAAAAGCAATTACAACAAAGCAATGGAAAATAGTCATTCCTTATGGTTTGTGTTTAGGTGCTATGAATTTGGTTTTTTATTTGGCAATAGAAAGAATTTCTATAGGATTAGCTGTTACGATCGAATTTATAGGACCTTTGTTGGTAGCTATAGTGGGTTCAAAGCGCTTGATTGATTATTGCTGGGTACTATTAGCGGCAATTGGTATCGCCTTAATCGCTCCGTGGACAAATGCAGGTATAGATCTTTTAGGGGTTTTCTTTGCACTTTTGGCTGGTGCTTTATGGGCAACCTACATTGTTTTGGGAGGAAAGATTTCTCAAATTATGAATGGCGGACAGGCAGTATCAACCGGAATGTTATTTGCCGCAATATTAATCCTGCCTTTTGGTTTTTATGAAAACGGACTGGCACATCTTACGCCAAAACTTTTAAGTATGGGTGTGGCTTTGGCCCTTTTGTCAAGCGCAATTCCTTTTACACTTGAAATGAAAGCTTTAGGACAGCTTCCGCCGAGAACTTTTAGTATTTTAATGAGTCTGGAACCTGCAGCAGCTTCTATTTGTGCTTTTATATTCTTGCAGGAAAAACTTAATATTTATGAAATTATAGCAGTATTTTGCGTTGTTATTGCTTCGGCTGGATCGACATTAACGGCTAAAAAATAACTATCAAACTTATAATAATTAAAATTCCAAATTCCAATTTAAAAGTTGGAATTTGGAATTTTTAAATTTGGAGTTTTAAGCTAATATTACATTTTAGGTAACAAAACTGTATCTACCACATGAATTACACCATTAGATTGATTTACATCTGCAATTGTAACTTTAGATTTGTTTCCGCTTTCGTCACTAATGTATAAATCTTTTCCTTGCATCCAGGCAGTAAGAGTTCCGCCACTAACTGTTTTAAGAGTCGCTTTTCCTTTTCCTGCTTTTATTGCTTTAGCAATATCAGAAGCATTCATTTTTCCAGCAACAACATGATAGGTCAAGATCGTTTGCAACATTTTTTTGTTTTCTGGTTTCAATAATGTTGCAACAGTTCCTGCTGGTAATTTGTCAAACGCAGCATTTGTTGGGGCAAAAACGGTGAATGGTCCTTTACTTTGTAATGTTTCTACTAAATCAGCAGCTTTTACAGCAGCTACAAGTGTAGTGTGATCTTTTGAGTTAACTGCATTTTCTACAATATTTTTATTTGGGTACATTGCAGCTCCACCAACCATTACAGTTTTTTGCGCAAATGATGTAAATCCAAATCCTAATGCTAAGATGGCTACGGCTAAAAATTTTCTAGTTTTCATGATTAAATATTTTTAAGTTATAAGCTCATTTACGGGGTAATATTTGTTTTGGTTTTATTAAATCCTTAAAAAAGTTTAAAAAACATTGAAATATCTTCAAATTACGCTGTAAAACAAGCTTTTAATCCCAAAAATTATTTTCTACTATTTTTAATTTCAGATTAACTTGTATGTGAATTTTATTGTTAACTTTAGTAAATAAATTTATCTTTTATGGAAAATCTACCTAAAAAAATCAGAAGCAAAAAGTTAAGTACAAGAGTCGATTTAACCGCTATGGTAAGTGTTTCTTTTTTATTGATTATCTTTTTTATGGTAACCATCGAGTTGTCTAAACCAAAAGTTGTTGATTTAAGTTTGCCAGATAACGATTGGACATGCGGTAGATGGATCAGTTGTGGTGGTGGCGAAAGAACTGTTGTTTTATTATTAGGAAGTAATAATAAATTAATATCCTATATGGGTTTTATAGAAAATCCGATGGCTCCTGTCAAAGAAATTAGTTATGGTAAAGATGGTATTAGAAAAGAACTTTTATCACGAAATAAAAATATGCTTGAATATTCAGCCAAACTAGGAAAACCAGGAAGAGGAATTACTGTTATTATTAAGCCAAGCAAAGAATCTAATTATAAAAATTTAGTCGATATTCTGGACGAAATGGCAATTGCCAAAATTGATACTTATGCAATTGTAAATGATTTTACGCCAGAAGAATCAAACTTATTAGCGGCAAAATAAAGTTCTAATTAATCCAATTAATTTCATCTGTCATGCAAAACCTACCTAAAAAAGTAAGAAGTAAAAAGTTAAGTACGAGAGTCGATTTAACCGCAATGGTAAGTGTTTCTTTCTTGTTGATTATTTTTTTTATGGTGACCATTGAGCTGGCTAAACCAAAAGTTTTAGAATATGGAATGTATCGGGATTGTGATGATTGCGGTGAGTATTTTGGTTCTCGCCACATAGATGAAAATCGCATATTGACAATATTACTAGACGAAAATGACGAAATAGTAACTTATTCAGGACTAATAAATTTCCCAATTGAAACCCCTAAAAAAGTCAATTATAATAAAAATGGCATTCGAAAAGAATTAATTAGAAAAAGTCAAATTGTACTTGAATATTCTAAAAACTTAGGGAAACCTAAAAATGGATTAATTGTAATTATTAAACCAACCCAAAAGTCTAATTATGGAAATCTAGTTAATATTTTAGATGAAATGAAGATACTAAATATTCAGAATTACAGCATTTTAAATGAATTTACTTCTGAAGAAGAAAAATTATTAGCATCAAGATAAATATTTTTAAAAACGAGTGTCCTAGCCCACATAGAAGGAAAAATCCTTTTGTGCCGGTCCCGATAGCTATCGGGAGGCGCAAAAGATTGGAATGATAGCTGGAAATAGCTACTAAAGAAGAACTTTAAATTATTAAATTCCAAATTCCAATAGAAACGCGCTTCGACTTCGCTCAGCGTGACAACTTGAAACAAAGAAAACTTGAAACAAAAAATTGCATAAAAAAAGTCCCACATTGCTGTGGGACTTTTTTTATATGCTTTTAGAATCTTATTATTTTTTAACAAATTTAAAACTTGAGCTTCCTTTATTTGATTTTACTTTTATAAAATAATTCCCCGTTCTCAACTGCGAAACATCAATAGTAGAAACTGATTTTGCATTTGGAACCGCAATAACCAATTGTCCTAAAATATCATAAATAGCTAATGATTGTATTTCTATAATTTGTGTAGTACTAATATTTAAAACATCTTTAGCCGGATTTGGATATAAAGTAAAATAATTAGAGAATTCAAAATCCTGAGAACTTAAAGTGGCTTCAAATTTTGATGTTGCCTTATTGGTTAAGATTGGAAAATTATAATCAAAATAAATATTAGCATCATTAGTAAACGAATCTCCAACAACAAGCGTTGGCTTTGTTTTAATTTTAAAAGCAATATAACCGTCATTAGTGGCATGATCAAAAGGAAGGTTGATATTTTCGAAAATAAATTCTACCTTATTATTTTCAGAAATTTTAGTAACAAATGGATGACTTGAACTGGTTGGAATTAAAGTTGAAATATCAAATTTCGTTAAATCAATCATATCTTTTACAACAATATTTTGAGCTGGATAAGTTCCTGTATTTTCAAAACGAATCATATAGTGCACATACTCGCCTATTAAACTTGGAGTAATAACAGAACCTTCTAAACAAGTTTTGTCGTTTGGGTCATAAGAACCTACAACTGTTTGATTTAAAGTGAATGTATTATCAATTGGAGTTTCATCTGTATTAGTAGAAGAAATAGTTGTTCTAAAAGACAAAACATCTCCATCATTTACTGCAGGAACTGATGTTGGAGCGTTTGCTTTAAGCACAAAATTAATTTCTGCAGATTCGAAAGGTTTTAAACTTGTAAAGTTCCATGATAAATTATTTACCGATTGTGTAGCTATAGCAGGATTTGCAGAAACTAAATCTAAAACGGCATCATTAAAAACCAAATTTACAGCACCTGATTGTGTTGTATTTCCTTTGTTTTTATAAACAATTTTGTACGATGAATCGAATCCGGGTCTGGCGGGGTTTATTTGTAGAATTGCAACCTCTAAATCAGAATGAAAACCATTTGCAGTAATACAAAAATCTTGTTCGACCGGGCTTGCCTGAATTGGAAAAACAACACTTATCTGATTTGGATAGATATTAAAATATGCTGGATTTTCTAAAACTGGTGTTATAGTATGTGTACCGGCTGGTAAAGAAATTGAATAATTCGCATTTGTACCGGATATTAAACTTGCGGTATTAGTGCCATCAGATAAATTAAATTTTAAATTTGGAACACTTAAATCTAAAGCGTCACAACCATTATTATTGGTGTCTAATTTATTAATTCCGTTAACGGTATAATATGTTCCAAGTGGTTTAAACGAACAATATGCATTTACATTGCAATTGATGTAACCATATTTATTTACTAATATTTGAACATCGCTAATTTGACTTTCATCTGCACACACATACTGTAGATTAGGATTTTGCGAGAAGTCCAATAATTTTGCTTCATTACTTCCGTTTCTGATAAATAACGATGTTAGTTGATTTTTATAACAATTGAATTGTTCAATATTTTTTAAATCGCTTAAATCTAAAGTTTTCATCTGGTTATGATAGCATTCCAAATTTGATAAATTTGTAAGTCCCGTTAAATCTAATGATGATAATTTATTATACCCACATCTTAAACCTTTAAGTTTTGTTAATCCTGTTACATTTAATTCAGGCAATTCATTGTGACTACAATTTATCCACTCAAGATTCACCAAACCGTCAATTTTTAATGAGGAAATATGATTTCCATCGCACAGCAATTCTTTAAGGTTAATTAGTCCATTTACATCCAATTCCCATATTTCATTAGAATAGCAATATAAAGTAACAAGGTTTGTTAAATTCACAACATCTAATTTCTGTAACTTATTTCCATAACATAACAAACTTGTAAGATTTGTTGATCCATTTACATTTAACGAACTCAATATATTATAAGCGCAACTTAAACTTTTAAGACTAGCCAAGCCACTTGCATCTAGTGATTCTAATTGATTACTATCACAGTGTATCTCCTCAAGACTCATTAATCCATTGAGATCTAGCCATTTCAATTTATTATTAACACACCAAAGGGTTATAAGGTTAACGGCACCACTTATACTTAATGAAGTAAGTTCTTTATTGCCATTACATTGAAGATATCTTAAGTTTGTTAATCCGTCAAGTACTAATGTGGTAAGATTTGAATTTTCAAAATTAAGATATGTAGTTGTGTCAATAAAAGAATAATTTAAGTATGTAAGTTTTTTAAGTATATTAAAATTAAAGCCATAAATGATTGGATTACTACTACAATTTAAATATTCAAGATTGGTGAAATTTTCTAGTCCTTGTAAAGAACCAATATTTGAATTACTTATGTCCAAAAAAGTAACATTTAGAGCTTCACTTTCTTCAATCTCAAAATTTGAATTGGTATCAATATTGAGTGAAATCAGTTTCATTTTAAGCATAATATCTGGAATATCAATAATCTGAGCAGTCAAACCATTAAAAAAACATAAAGTCAAAACTAAAAAGTAGATTTTTTTCATAAGAAAGAATTTTCTCTCAAAATTAAACTTTTAAATCTAAAATGTAATCAGGATTATGAAAATTAGAAATTATAAAACAAAAAAAAGTCCCACATTGCTGTGGGACTTTCTATATTTAGAAAAACTTAAGAATTATTTTTTCTCAGTTTTTTCCATTTTAGCTTTCAATGCAGCTAATACATCATTGTTATCTCCTAAAGTTGCAGCTGGTGCATTTGTAGAAGAGTTAGATGAAGTATTTTCAGTTGCAGCTTTCACGTTTTTCTCTTCTTCTTCACGGAAGATAGCAGTGTGAGAAGCAACTACTCTTTTGAATTCTTTGTTGAATTCGATTACTTTGAAATCAGCAGTATCACCTTTTTTCAATTTCTTTCCGTCTTCTTTTTCAAGGTGACGAGTAGGAATGAAAGCAACGATATCATCTCCGAATTCTACAGTAGCTCCTTTGTCAACGATTTCAGAAATTTCACCATTGTGGATAGTTCCTACAGCGAAAGAATCTTCGTATTGATCCCAAGGATTAGCAGTAGTTTGTTTGTGACCTAAAGATAATTTACGTCCTTCAACATCTAATTCTAATACAACTACATCAAGTTTCTCACCAACATTTACAAATTCAGATGGGTGTTTGATTTTCTTAGTCCAAGATAAGTCAGAGATGTAAATTAATCCATCAATTCCTTCTTCTAATTCTACGAAAATACCAAAGTTTGTAAAGTTTCTAACGATACCTGTATGTTTAGAACCTACTGGGTATTTAGAAGTAATATCAGTCCATGGATCTTGAGTCAATTGTTTGATACCTAATGACATTTTACGGTCATCTCTATCTAAAGTTAAGATAACAGCCTCAACAACATCTCCAACTTTTACGAAATCCTGAGCAGAACGTAAATGAGTTGACCATGACATTTCAGAAACGTGGATTAAACCTTCAACACCTTCAGCAACTTCGATAAATGCACCGTAATCAGCGATTACAACTACTTTACCTTTTACTTTATCACCAATAGTTAAATTAGCATCTAAAGCATCCCATGGGTGAGCGTTTAATTGTTTCAATCCTAATTGAATTCTTGTTTTCTCATCATCGAAATCAAGGATTACAACGTTTAATTTTTGGTCTAATTCAAGAACTTCACTTGGGTGGTTGATTCTACTCCAAGAAAGGTCAGTAATGTGAATTAATCCGTCAACACCACCTAAGTCAATGAACACACCATAAGAAGTAATGTTTTTAACAACACCTTCTAATACTTGTCCTTTTTGTAATTGACCGATGATTTCTTTTTTCTGTACTTCGATATCAGCTTCGATAAGCGCTTTATGAGATACAACAACGTTTTTGAATTCGTGGTTAATTTTTACCACTTTGAATTCCATCATTTTGTTTACATATACATCGTAGTCTCTAATTGGCTTAACGTCAATTTGAGAACCAGGTAAGAAAGCTTCAATTCCGAAAACGTCAACGATCATACCACCTTTAGTTCTGCATTTTACAAAACCATTAACGATTTCTCCTGTTTCGTTTGCAGAAATAACTCTATCCCATGATTTAATAGTACGTGCTTTTCTGTGAGATAATACTAATTGACCTGTTTTGTCCTCACGGATGTCGATTAATACTTCTACTTTGTCACCAACTTTTAAGTTCGGGTTGTAACGGAATTCGTTTAAAGAAATAACACCTTCCGATTTTGCGTTGATATCAACGATAACGTCTCTATCTGTAATTCTAACAACTACACCTTCAACTACTTCTTCTTGATCTGTAGCGATGAAAGTTTTTGATACTAAGTCTTCGAATTCTTGTAAGTTTTTCTCATCTACTGCATCGATACCTTCTTCGAAGTTATGCCAGTTAAAATTTGCTAAAAACTCTTCTTGTGATTTTAATTGTTCAGACATGCTGATAAAAAATTTGTATTCTGCTTTTCTTGAGTTTCACAAAGCGATAGAAAAAACAGAAGTTGTTTTACATAAATAGTTGATACCTAAAGGAAACTCTTCTCTGCCAAAAGGTTTGCAAAATTAATACATTTATTTGTAATAGCAAAACATTTCTAAATGATTATCAGTGTATTGTCCAGAAGCAGCAAATTTAAGGATTTTCAAGACCTCAAGTCCCGCTTTCACTCCTATCTTTTATGGTGAACCCCACCATAAAAGGATATCCACTCTATCGGGGCTATATTTGAGGTGTAGCGCTTTTTAAGAAGTTTTGATTTCAAAATCTATAATTCTCTTGCAAAACTTTAAGACTTCAATTAAGGTTTAAAGAAAGAGCTTTTTTCCTTTAATGTTAATCTGTAAAATAATAAATAAGCCCTAAAACTAAAACACAAAATAAAACAGCCAAAATTCTAACTACATTTCTTTGGCGATAGTCAATATTATAAGTTTTAGGATCAATATAATGATTCGAGAAAACAATAGGATCTACCGTAATATCAGGTCTATAATGGGCAACTCCCAGTAAAAAAGTTCTAATTAACTCTAAACGATTGGCATAAAACATTACAAAAAAATGCCTTCCTAAAAAAGCATCATTATGAATTGCTACCTTATTATCAATCAAAACCGGCCAATAAAACTGATCGTAAAAAGATTTAAAAGGCGTTGTCGATATAACATCATATTTAGTAGATTCGAAAACATCCTCCGGTTTTTCTCTTTTAGCAAAACTACTCCAGGGCAAATCCTTAATAACTCTTTTATTAAATGTGTTTAAATATCTAATTCCTCTTTCATCGATTATAGTTGTGGTAGACATTTTTTTTCTTGAATAAATCAGTAATGCAACTATACCGGATAATGCAATTAGAAATATAAAAAACAGACTTACTGTTGCTATTACGTTCAATCCAAGATCTTCGGGAGAACTCATGATAACATATAGTAATCCTATAAGAAAGAACAATACAAAAAACACCCAAAATATGCCAAAGATAACATTCAGAAACAATATTGGTTTTGAACTAACAGCCTTAAAAGTTGGAATTGAATTGTGTTTATTTTGCATATTATACTATTGACATATAGAATCAAATATACATATAAAATAAAAATCCCGTTTTCAATACAATCGAAAACGGGATTTTAAATATATAATGTATATTAATGACTCAAACTCTCTATTTCTTTTGGATCATGTTTATGTTTGAATAAAACAGCAAAGGCAATTGCAATAACCAAAGCGTAAGCTGCAAACGACAACCAGATCGTATGCCAGTCTTTCATTAAAATAGGATTTGAAAATATTCCATCAGTAGAAATTGAATTCCCCTGGCCTTTTACAAAATCTAACATTTTAGAATTTGTACTATCTGTTTCTAAAAATCCGGCTAATTCTGTAGTATTACTAAATGACTTTGTGAAGAAGCGATCAATTGCCCAACCCGAAGTCAAACTTCCTAAAACCGCTCCTACTCCATTGGTCATCATCATAAACAACCCTTGAGCAGACGAACGTATTTTAGAATCTGTATTACTTTCTACGAATAACGAACCTGAAATATTAAAGAAATCAAATGCCATTCCGTAAACGATACAAGACAATATAATCATCCATAATCCGGTTACCGGATCTCCAAACGCAAATAATCCAAAACGTAAAACCCAAGCCAACATGCTAATAAGCATTACTTGTTTGATACCAAAACGTCGTAAGAAAAACGGAATTGCCAAAATAAATAAAGTTTCTGACACCTGAGAAATCGACATAATTATTGTCGAATATTTAATTACGAAAGAATCAGCGTATTTAGGAAAATGTTTAAATTCATCTAAAAAAACATCTCCGTAAGCATTCGTTAATTGCAAAGCACCTCCTAAAAACATAGAAAACACAAAAAACAATGCCATTTTATAATTTCCAAAAAGCTTAAAAGCCTCTAAACCTAAAGTTTCAACTAATGTAGCATCTTCTTTAGTTAAACGTTGTGGTTTACATTTAGGCAAAGTAAATGCGTAAATACCCAAAATTAATGCACCAACTCCGGCAATATAAAACTGATATTCAGTGGCTTTACTTCCACTTAAATTAGTAATCCACATGGCAGCAATAAAACCAATAGTTCCCCAAACACGAATGGGTGGGAAATCTTTTACTATATTTTTATTATTTAATTTTAGCGAAGTATATGATATCGAATTACTTAACGCAATTGTTGGCATATAACAGCACATTGCAGCAAACATTACATATATAAAATTATCCGGTGTCGTTACTTGTGCAATACCAAATAAAACCACAGCATAAAATATATGCAGTAATCCGTACAATTTTTCAGCATTTACCCATCTGTCTGCAATGATTCCGGTAAGTGTGGGCATAAATAAAGAAGCAATTCCCATGGTTCCGAAGACAAGACCAAATTGGGTTCCTTCCCAATTTTTAGTTCCAAACCAATAATTTCCAATTGTTATAAGCCAGGCTCCCCAAACAAAAAATTGAAGAAAGCTCATTATAATCAACCTGTTTTTAATTCCCATATGATGAAATTGTCTTTTTAGTAAAAATGAAGTGGTAAAACTACCATTAAAAATAATATCTACAAAAAATTAAATGGTTTTAACAACATCATTTACCAATTCTAATACAGCGGCAAATTGTTCCTCTTTATTTAAGTAAGAATTATCTATTTCTATAGCGTCGTCGGCAATAATCAAAGGAGAATCTTCGCGATGTGTGTCAATATAATCTCTTTCCATTACATTTTTTAAAACATCTTCATAAGAAACATTATCGCCTTTTTGCTGTAATTCATCAAAACGTCTCTGCGCGCGGGTTTCTGCACTGGCAGTCATGAAAATTTTAAGTTCGGCACTCGGAAAAACAACCGTACCAATATCTCTACCATCCATAACTATCGCTTTATTAGTTCCCATTTCCTGTTGCTGTTCTACCAATTTAGAACGCACTTCAGAAACTTCTGCTACTTTGCTCACAAAATTAGAAACTTCTATGGTTCTAATTGGTTTTTCAACATTTTCTCCGTTTAAATACATTTCAGCAAAACCCAAATCAGCATTAAATCTAAACTCTAACTGAATTTTAGGCAAAGCTTCAATCAAAGCCTTTTTATCAAATAAATCAGCTCCAATAAAGTGATTTTGCATTGCAAAATAAGCAACTGCACGATACATCGCTCCGGTATCTACATAAACATATTCCAGCTCTTTTGCCAATTGTTTTGCTAAAGTACTTTTTCCTGTTGATGAGAACCCATCAATTGCAATGGTAATTTTTTTCAATTTTTTTATTTTAATTAAATTTATTTTATGCTTTTGCTGTACCAATTCAATCTTTCTCAGCACACTATTTCATTGTACATTCAAAACATTCTGCGAATATAAAACACTATTGAATAGAAGTGAAAATAAAAATATAGTATTTCATTAAATTTTAATAGAGAGAAGATTTAAAACAAGCGCAAAAAAAATTATCAGTAAAAAAATATTTACTGATAATAATATTATTCAACGTAAGTTTGTTTTTTATTTGTTGCCAGACTTAGTTTTTAATAGTAAACATCCAAAATAATCTTCGACTTTGAGTTGTCGATTATTTTTTCAATTCTTTTAAAAAATTGTTCGTTTACCATTGGGCATCCATGACTATTACTAATATAATAATCTTGTTCTTCATAAGGAACTGCTGAGTAATAATGCAAAACGATAGCTCTCTTTAAAGCATTATTGTTTGTTTCGTCCAGACCATTTAGTTTATAAGATTTTCCAAATCCTCCCTTATAGCAATTTTCTATAGAATATCTTCCTAATGCAGTGCAGTTTGAATTTGGTGTATTGCTAAATCTTAAGCTTCCTTTTATTCCGGTTTCAGACCCTGAACCGTGAGCTACCAAACCCTGATCTAAAATTTTATTATTGACAAGATCATAAACAAAAAAGCGATTTTTGCCTGAGGGTATTCTCATATCAACAAAAAAAGCAATTTTAGTATTGTATTTAGGATCAATACTAATCATGTTTTTTATTTCACCTATTCTGGTATTCATTCTCTCTACTTCAAGAGTAGACATAACTTCTTTTTTATAGTAGTGCTTTGTACCCGTAAAAAACCCTACAGTCATGAACAAAAACAAACTGAATATTTTCATATAATTATTGAAAATTTAAAATTAGACCAAAAAGACTTGTATTAGCTGCCAATGTATATCTTGAATACGAATAATTAAACTTTAACTTATTCATTTTTAAACCAAACCCTAATGAAACTCCTGAAAAATTACGTTGTTCATCAATTCTTAATTCTTCTCCTCTTCTAAAATTATACCCTAAACGAAAATTAAATGCTTTTTTAGGAAAAAGTTCCAGTCCAAAAACAACATGTCGCAAAGCATTATTTACAAACGAAATTTTCTCGTTACTTGTTGACCCATCAATATTGGTTTCGCCACGAACGGGATTCGAAAAAGAAATATTCCATTGTTGCAAATTCTCTAACGTAAGATGCCAACGAATAGGAACATGTTCTAATTCTTGCGAAACACCAGCAATGATTTCAAAGGGCAAATTCTCCTGTATTCCTGAATATGTTGTAAACTGTGTTCCAATGTTTCGAAATACCAGGGCCAAATTTACATTATTTTTTTGAATTTCATACATAATTCCCACATCAATTGCACCACCAATAGAATTATAACTTTCTAAAGTAGAAGTTATTAGCTTCGCATTAGCTCCAACATGCAAATCGGTAAAAGGAATATTATAAGCATAACCCAACGAAAGAGCGCCTTCACTCCCCGTAAAATCTGAGGTTGCCTGACCATTTTCGTCGTAACCTTCAAATGAACCATAGTTTACATAACTTATTCCGGCGTAAAAAGTTTGCACATGTCGATCATAAGTATAAGCATACGAAGCAGTTCCGTAAGAGGCTTCTCCGTAGTAATTACCATAATTCATTGCAAGGTGATTGTCCATATCTTCGTTTAAAGCTGCTGGATTAGACATCGCCTGATTGACATCTTCATCATAAATCGTTATATTTTTTCCGCCTAACGCTGCCTGCCTTGGGGAAGTCGTTAAGTTAAGAAACTGATAAGTGTAACGCCCTCCTATTTGTCCGAAAGAAGCGGAGCAAATTAACATAAATAAAAGTAAAACAAATCGTTTCAACATTCTTTTGGGGCGAATCCTATATGGGAATAACGCAACTGCGAAGATAAAATTATATAACTTATAAAAATAAATAAATTTATATTACAAGAAAAAAAAATCCTAATGCCAAATTAGAGGGAAATTCCAATAAAAAAATTCCAAATTCCAATTGTAAGTGGCACTAAATTAAATAAAAAATCCAAATTCCAAAACTGTGTTAATCAGATTGGAATTTGGATTTTTAAAATATTGGAATTTACAATTGAAAAATTTATTTCAATTGTTTTGCATTTTTAACATTTTGATCAGTCAAAGCCAAAGCAAGAACTTCGCTCATTTCTTTTACATAATGAAAAGTCAGACCTTCTAAATATTCAGCTTTTATTTCATCTATATCACTTTTGTTTTCGTAGCATAAGATAATCTCCTTAATATTAGCTCTTTTTGCTGCTAAGATTTTTTCTTTAATTCCGCCAACTGGCAAAACTTTTCCACGAAGGGTAATTTCACCTGTCATGGCCAAACTTTTCTTAACTTTCTTTTGTGTTAATAGAGAAACCAAAGAGGTTAACATTGCAATACCCGCACTAGGCCCATCTTTAGGTGTTGCACCTTCCGGAACGTGTAAGTGAATATTATATTTTTGAAATAATGCCACATCCAAACCTAATTTCTTAGCGTTTGCTTTAATGTATTCTAAAGCAATTGTAGCTGATTCTTTCATTACTGTACCTAAATTTCCTGTAATGGTCAATGAACCTTTACCTTCGGAAATTAAGGACTCAATAAACAAAATATCTCCGCCAACACTTGTCCAGGCTAATCCTGTAACAACTCCTGCAATATCATTGTTTTCGTATTTATCACGCTCTAATCTTGGTACGCCCAAAACTTTTACGATATCATCATCCGTTACTTTTTTATTGTACTCCTCTTCCATCGCAACTGATTTTGCAGCATTACGAATTACCTGAGCAATTTTAGTTTCTAAGTTACGAACACCGGATTCACGTGTATAGCCTTCTACGATTTTCTCTAATTGTTTTTTACCAATGGTTAAATCTTTAGCTGTTAATCCGTGTGCTTCTAACTGTTTAGGGAAAAGGTGTCTTTTTGCAATTTCTACTTTTTCTTCAATTGTATAACCTGACATCTTAATTACTTCCATTCTGTCACGCAAAGCGGGCTGAATAGTCGACATATTGTTTGATGTAGCAATAAACATTACTTTAGACAAATCATATCCCATTTCAAGGAAATTATCATAAAAAGCATTGTTTTGCTCCGGATCCAATACTTCTAATAAAGCCGAAGAAGGATCTCCGCTATTTCCGCTTGAAAGTTTATCAATCTCATCTAAAATAAAAACTGGATTTGATGTTCCGGCTTTCTTTAAACTTTGAATGATTCGGCCTGGCATTGCGCCAATGTATGTTTTTCTGTGTCCGCGAATCTCTGCTTCGTCACGTAAACCACCTAACGAAATACGCACATATTCACGGCCTAAAGCTTCTGCAACTGAGCGGCCAATAGATGTTTTACCAACTCCCGGAGGTCCTGTTAAACATATAATTGGTGACTTCATATCGTTACGAAGTTTTAGTACAGCAAGGTGTTCAATCATTCTTTTCTTAACTTCTTCAAGTCCAAAATGATCTTTATCTAATATTTTCTGAGCATGTTTCAAATCGAATTTATCTTTAGAATATTCGCCCCAAGGCAATTCTAAAAATAACTCTAAATAGTTACGCTGGATTCCAAAATCAGGTGATTGAGGATTCATTCTACGCATTTTAGATAATTCTTTTTCGAAATGTTTTTGTGTTTTTTCGTCCCATTTTTTTGTTTTCGCTTTCAGTCCCATTTCGTCCATTTCCTCCTCTTGCGAAACGCCTCCCAATTCTTCCTGAATGGTTTTCATTTGCTGATGAAGGAAATATTCACGTTGCTGCTGGTCTAAATCAAAACGAACTTTTGACTGAATGTCATTCTTCAATTCTAACTTTTGCAGCTCAACGTTCATATAACGTAAAGTTTCAAGCGCTCTGTCTTTTAATCCGTTTATCGATAATAAGCCTTGTTTTTCTTTTACTGACAAATTCATATTCGAAGAAACAAAATTGATCAAAAACGACTGGCTTTCAATGTTTTTAATCGCAAAAGTAGCTTCTGAAGGAATGTTTGGACTTTCTTTTATAATTTGAATGGCCAATTCTTTAACAGAATCTAAAATAGCTGTAAATTCAGTATCGTTTTCTTCAGGACGTTCTTCTGACACTTCTTTAATTGTGGCAGTTATATAAGGATCCTCTGAAGTAATCTCGTCTATTTCAAAACGTTTTTTTCCTTGCAAAATAACGGTAACATTTCCGTCAGGCATTTTTAAAACACGTAAAATTCTTGCTACGGTTCCTATTTTATGAATATCATCTTTTGATGGATCTTCGTCTTCTTCATTAATTTGAGAAACTACTCCAATGATTTTTCCGCCGGCATTAGCATCGTTTATTAATTTAATCGATTTGTCTCTCCCTGCAGAAATAGGAATAACAACTCCCGGAAATAAAACAGTATTACGTAAAGGTAAAATAGGCAATGAAAGAGGAAGCTCTTCATTGTTCATTTCCTCTTCGTCTTCTGGAGTTAATAATGGAATTAATTCTGCTTCTGAGTCAAATTCCTGAAGTGACAGATTGTCAATGGTGAGTATTTTATGGTTTGACATAATAATATATAAGTCGTTTTGTCATTAAAATTTTAGTACTAACTGCAAATGTAGTCTTAGATAGTTTAATTTGTAATAAAAACATTCTAAGCTCTTCATTTACAACACAGATCATTAAAATAGACAATCACTATGCCAAAATGAGCTATGATAGATCTATTTTAAGGTAGCCAATCTAGTAAAATCAAATTGTACTACCAAAAAAAAATCCACACAAAGGTGGATTTAATGTAATTAGTATTTTTATTATTACAAATCGTCTGTATTGATAGCAAAAGAGCCTGTAATTGTTTTTTTCTTACCGGTAGTAAAATTACTCACAACAAAATTAAAAGTACCTTCTATTTTTGTTGCTGTTTTTGAAGTAATGGTTAGCGAACCTGATTCGGTAGTATACAAAAGATCATCTAAAATACAAGATGCATTAGCGACATTTACAAGTTCCTCTCCACCTCCATTCAATGTAACACTCGAAGCCTGATAAGTACCAACACCGTATGATTGACTAATACCTATAAGTACACTGTCATCGCTGCCTCCGTTCTTTACTGCTACTATGCTATAATAAGGGTAAACACCACTTGAGCTTACACTCGCTACATCAATATCGTTTTCAGCAAAATCAACGCCATCTATTTTTGCATTCAAAAAACCGTCAGACTCCTCTACAGGCACAGTTTCTGTATAAGGTATATTCGCAAAAGAACCATTTGTAATTATTTTGGTTTCGGTTTTATCATCACCTAAATCTCTAAAACCTGTAAATTGAAATGTTCCTGAAATTGTTTTTTTAGTTTTATCTACTGCTGTAATTGTCACAATTGCCGTATCAGTATAATCTTTTACTCCAAAAAATTCTGCAACTTCGTTTGATGCACTTATAAATGGATTTTCATCAGTCGCTGAACCATAAGACAACACAAATTTTTCGCCATCATCTTCACTATTTGCCCATGTATAAGTTCCTACTTTATTACTTGGCAAAGTTATTTGAATTACATCTTTATTCGATGTTCTAATTCCTGCTATAAGTACAAAATTATCTGTTACAATGGCGCTTGAACTATTAGCAACAAAAGCATTTCCTCCTACAGTTGCTTTAAAAACTCCTGTGCCAGCTGGATTATTTCCGTTTCCGTTACCAGCCTCCTGATTGCCATTATTATAATTTAGCCCATCCTCAAAGTCTTTAGTACAAGATGTAAAAGATATCCCTAAAGCAAAAAGCAAAAGAAATAAAACGTAATTTTTTTTCATGAATTCTTAATTTAATACAAAATTTAATTTTTGCTAAAACTAAATAAAAAATCTTACACAAAGCATTACTTTCAACTATAATTTTTAACATAATCAGATTAATAAAGTTATTATGAAAAAAAATAAAATTATTTTTAGCAAAACTGTAACAAACCAAAAAAAGCACCGTCCTTATTAAAAACTAGCAATCATTACTTGAGTATAACTAACCAAAATATCGAAGAATTAATCGCGCTTTGTAAAGAAAACAATCAAAAGGCACAATTTGAAGTTTACAATCGTTACAGTAAAGCTATGTACAATGTGGCTTACCGTATTGTAAAAGACGAACATTTTGCACAGGACGTCATGCAGGAAGGTTTTCTTAAGGCTTTTACAAAAATTAACGACTACAAACAAGAAGTGGCTTTTGGAGCATGGTTAAAGAAAATAATTATCAATTATAGTATTGATTTTTATAAAAAAAATAATGCCTTTCAGGTTGAAGATCTAAGCAAGACATTATATAAAATTGAAGAAAACGACAGTTTCTTTTCTGAAAGTATCGATCTAAATTCTCTTAAAGTGAAACAAGTTTTAGATACTATTTTAAGCTTAAAAGACAATTATCGCATGGTTTTAACTCTTTTTTATATTGAAGGTTATGACCAGGAAGAAATTAGCGAAATTTTAAACATCAGTTATGCCAATTGCAGAACAACGCTAAGCAGAGCTAAAGAAAGTTTACGAAAAAAATTAGAAGGGATATGAAAACGCCTGTAATAAAAAATTTGTGCGCACAAGTAATAAAAAAAAGCGATAACAGATTCACTCCTAAAAAATAAATATTAGATATATGAAAAAGGAAAATGACGATTTAGATCAATTATTTGAAAAATTTGAAAATCAATGGGATGTAAAAAGAATGAACGCTGACCATCAGGTTGACTTCTTAAACAAATTAAATAATAAACAACCTAAGAAAAAGAATTATGCTGTCTGGGCAATTGCTGCATCAATTGTAGTATTGTTAGGAGTATCTCTATTCTTTAATAACAATGAAAAGCCTAAGGAATTCAAATTTGCCTCCAGAGAAACCCAACGAACAGATTCGATATTTAGTATTTTAATTGATAATGAGCTAGTTAAATTAAAAGAAAAAAGTTCGCCGGAAAATGAGCAAATCATTAATGATGCCTTAAAACAAATGAAAGTTTTTGATGCAGATTACGCAAAGATTATAAAGGAAGTGCAAAAAAATGGTGAAAACAAACAAATCATTTACGCTATGATCAGCAATCTGCAAACCCGAATCTCTTTTTTACAAACGGTTTTACAGAGAATTGAAGAAAACGAAAAATTTAAAAATACAACTGATGAAAAAACATTATAACATACTTATTCTATTCATTTTGATTCCTTTTTTAGGATTCTCAAATGATGATACTTTTATTTCTAAAGAAAAAAACATCAAAAAAACCTTTATTGTTAATTCAAATGCAGGAATTGATATTGAGAACAAATACGGTAACATCACTGTAAGCACCTGGGATGAAAACAAAATTGACCTGGATATTACTATTAAAGTTTCTGGCGGAAATGAAAATTGGGTAAACGAAAGATTAAGCAGTATCGATGTAGATATTAATGCTTTGAAATCTATGGTTTCAGCGATTACCAACATTGGAAATTCTTCTCTAAAAAGCAGAGGAAGCAGCAATAGTTTTGAAATTAACTATGTGATAAAAATTCCGAAAAACGGAACCGTAAAGCTTAATAATAAATACGGTAATATCACTACACTAACTTTAGAATCTACAACTGATATTGCGTGCAAATATGGTAAAATTATATTGGGCAAACTTAATGGAGACAGCAATAGAATAGAAATTGGATACAGTCAGAACTCAAGCATTGACTACATTAAAAGCGGAAATATTGAAGCACGTTATTCAGGAATAAAAATAAATGAGTCCGGCAACTTAAATGTTGATGCAAATTATACGGATGTTTCATTGCAGGAAGGTCAAAATATTAAATGCAAAGGAAACTATGGCACTTTTAAATTTCAAAAAATAAATTCACTTGTGGGCAGCAGTAATTATGTGACAATATCTATTGCAGAAGTTTTAAACAACCTGAATATTGATGCTACCTACTCTAAAATAAATGTAGAATCAATGAGTGAAAAATCTAAAAATGTAAACATTAATACAGGATATACCAATATCGCTCTGGGTTATGATGCTAACTATTCTTTTGACTTTGATATCAATACAAGATACGGAAGCATTAAAAATGATAGTTCGCTAGAGGTTTTGGTTAGCGAAATTAAAAGTAATACAAAAAGAATAAGTGGATATAATAAGAAAAAAGGACAAAATAAAGTCATCATTAATTCTAGTTACGGAAACATAATTCTAACTAAAAGATAATCGAATCATAAATCAATCAAAACAACAATTAAACAATCGAACAATGAAAAAAACTTTTAAACTATTCGTATTTAGCGCATTATTAATCAGCTCTGTTGGAAATGCACAATGGTCAAATAATAAAATTAAAGGAAACGGGAAAGTTGTTTCTGAAACAAGAACAACATCAGATTATGATGCAGTAAGGGTAGCAGGCTCATTTGATGTAGATTTGGTTGCAGGAAAAGAAGGTAAAATCATTATTAAAGGAGAAGAAAATTTAGTTTCGGCTATAAAAGTGGAAGTCGAAGATAATGTCTTAAAAATTTACGTTGAAAAAGGCACCAATATCAGACCAAGCATGGGTAAAAAAATTGAAGTTACTGTTCCTTTCGAAAAAATATCAGAAGTAAGTTTATCTGGTTCAGGGAATGTTCAGTCTAAGGATGTTATCAAAAATGATAAATTTGTGGCAAAACTATCTGGTTCAGGAAATTTTAATCTTGACGTAAATTCAAATACTTTAGAATTAAATCTAAGTGGTTCAGGAAATATACATCTGAAAGGAAGTTCAGATAGTTTAGTTACAAAACTTGCAGGATCAGGAAATATTGAAGCTACAAATTTAAAAGCAAAAAATGTTGATGTAAATGTTTCAGGATCTGGTAACAGCCGTGTTAACTGTGCAGAAAACTTAACAGCAAGAATAGCAGGTTCCGGTGATATTAAATACACAGGAAATCCTGAAAAACGAGATGTAAAAGTTTCCGGTTCAGGAAGTATAACAAAAGCTTAATATTGTAAAACATTATAAGAATTACAATCATCAATCAAATCAATTTGTCTTAATGTATGACAGATTAAATCCCCCGAAAGGCACTTTATTAATTTAAAGTGCCTTTTTTGGTACTCTTCTTAGTAGAAAAATTGCTATTACAAAGAAAATGCCTAAAATCTCGAAAGCTATACGAGGACTTCCTGTTATTTGGTCAATAATACCATAAAGACACATTCCAATTACAATTCCTATTTTTTCTGCAACATCATAAAAGCTAAAAAACGATGCTGTATCTTCTGTTTCCGGCAATAATTTTGAATAAGTCGAACGCGATAAAGCCTGAATTCCTCCCATTACAAATCCTGCAACTGTGGCCATGACGTAAAAATGGATTGGTAAAGTAACGAAAAAGGCTAATCCACAACAAACTGCCCAAATAATATTAATACCGATAAGCGTTGGAATATTTCCAAATTTCGAAGAAGCTCTTGATGTTAAAATTGCTCCAACAACTGCCACTAATTGTATTATTAAAATACAAATAATCAACCCAATAGTTCCTTCTTCTTTAGATGACCATTGAATTTCCTGAGCCCCGAAATAAGTTGCTACAAGCATAACGGTTTGTACAGCCATACTTGAAACAAAGAAGCCTCCTAAATAACGTTTTAAAGGTATATTTTGCTGTAGTAATGCCCAAACTTTTTTTAACTCTTTAAATCCATTAAATACTACGGCTTTTGTTAGTTTTTGTCCATTTTCTTTTCTTCCTTTTGGTAAATAATAATAAGTATACTGACTAAATAATATCCACCAAACACCCACCATTATAAATGAATATCGCATTGCTTTCATGGCGGCTTCGCTATCTGTTCCGGTAATTCCAAAAAGCTTTGGTTTCATGACCATGGCTAAATTAATAATCAATAAAATAACACTTCCTACGTATCCCAACGAATATCCTTTGGCACTAATTTTATCCTGCTGTTCTTCAAAAGCGATATCTGGCAGATAAGAATTATAGAAGACTAAACTCCCCCAATATCCCAATAATCCAAAAAAGTAAAAAGCCAAACCAACATAAATATTATCTAAATCAAACCAATATAAACCCATACACGATAAAGCTCCTAAATAGCAGAAAAACTTCATGAATGCTTTTTTATTACCTACGTAATCGGCAATTCCGGACAATAATGGCGATATAAAAGAAACCACTAAAAATGCTGTAGCTGTGATAAAACTAATTAAAGCTGAATTTTTTAAGTGCATTCCAAAAACATCAATATAATGATCACGTTCTGCAAATAAGGCTTCATAAAAAATAGGAAATACTGCTGATGCAATTGTAAGCGTATAAACAGAATTTGCCCAATCATAAAAAGCCCAGGCGTTTAATAATTTTTTATCTCCTTTTTGTAAATCTTTCATAGAAATGGTTTTGTTAACAGGTTACGAATTTATCTAATTTTTATGATAATCAAATAGAAATTTGATAAATCATGTATTATTAAATTATAAACAATTTAAAAGATTGGGTTGCATAAAAAAAAGCCATTCACCGCGGTGAATAGCTTTTTAATTATCTTTTTAAGCAATCGTTCCTTATCTGACGATACCAACTTTTAATGCTGTAGCTTTTGCTTCAGGAATTAATGACTTCAAATTAGCAATCCTTGTAGCATCAGCAGGGTGAGTACTCATAAATTCAGGAGTTCCTGATGCTCCTGATTTTGCCGACATTCTTGTCCAGAATGCAATTGCATCATCCGGATTGTAGCCTGCAATTGCCATAAGTGTCAGTCCTATTTTATCAGCTTCTGTTTCATTACTTCTGCTAAACGGAAGCATTACTCCTACTTCAGATCCAAGTCCGTAAGCCTGAGCAAAAATTTGCTGAGTTGATTCTGATTTTCCACTTGTTGCCGCTCCTAATGCTGCTCCGCCAATTTGCTGTAATTGAGCTGCACTCATTCTTTGAGCACCGTGATTGGCTAATGCGTGAGAAACTTCGTGCCCCATAACGGTAGCAAGACCAGATTCATTTTGTGTCACCGGCAAAATTCCCGAATAAACTACAATTTTACCTCCGGGCATACACCATGCATTAACTTCTTTATTATCTACCAGCTTGTATTCCCAACGGTAGTCGGTTAAATATTGAGCTTGCCCCAAATAAGTTAAATATTTTTCTGCCGCTTTTTTAATTTTAAATCCAACAGATTCTACTAATTTAGCATCTGCTGTCCCGGTTATTACCTTGTTTTCAGATATAAACTGGCTATACTGCTGAAATGAAGAAGGAAACAATTCACTATTCGAAACGAAGTTCAAATTTTTCTTTCCTGTAACAGGATTAGTTGCACATCCTACAACTAAAACAGCTGCAAAAATTCCTGATAATAGATATTTTTTCATGATTTTTAATTTTTTAACACAAACAAAAATACAATTATAAATATTTTTTATTTTATATAATTACGTAAAATTTTATCAGAATTTACTTATTCACCGCTAATATGAAGTTCACTGAACTCTTTATCAACAATTAAGAAATGATTTTCTTCGAATGCTATTTTATCAAAAGCGATGATTTCATTATCAATTTCAATTTCTGTTACTTTAAATGGTAATCCAATTAAGTTGATTTTATATTTTGAATAAGGTGTGTCAAATTTTCCTTCTTTATGAAGTTGTACAATTAATTCTTTTTCTTTACCAATTGTTCTAAAAGATAAAAAACTGTAGCGTCCTTTTTTATAATCATAACCGTCCTGAGCATCTTCATAAACTACTGATTTTTCTTTCCCGTTTTTAAAGTAAAGATCCAGCGTTAATTCATCAAATTCAAGTTCGCCCACATATTGCTGAACGGGATATTTTGGTATTATCGCACCTGCTTTTACAAACACCGGGATTTCATCAAATTTAGTATCAATCCAAACTTCTCTTCCTCCTGTTGATAACTCATTATTCCAATAGTTATACCACTCACCTCTTGGAATATACATACGTCTACCTACAGCATTAGGTTCAAGAATTGGGCATACCAATATTTGATTTCCAAAGATGAATTCATCGTTTCGATAATGTGTTTGTGTATCTTCCTGATCGTAATAAACCAATGGTTTCAGCATCGGAATTCCTTCTTCAATATATTGCCAAAACATCGTGTATAAGTACGGCAATAACTGATAACGCAAACTCACAAATTTTCGGGTAATATTAATCACTTCTTCATCAAAAGCCCAAGGTTCCTGATTACCATGATCTCCGGATGAATGCGTTCTGCAAAACGGATGAAAAACACCTAATTGTATCCAACGCGCGTACAATTCTCCTGTTGGCTGTTCTGCAAATCCTCCAATATCAGAACCTGTAAATCCCATTCCGGAAATACTCATTCTTTGTACCTGAATATTGGCAAGCCATAAATGTTCCCATGTTGCGACATTATCACCTGTCCAGGATGAAGTGTAACGTTGTGCGCCTGAATATGCTGATCTGGTAATAACAAAAGGACGTTTTGGATACGTAAATCGCTTTACACCATGGTAAGTCGCTCTGGCCATTTGTGTTCCATAAATGTTATGTGCTTTTCTATGGCTGCAAGGGTTTCCGTCGTAAACATGACGAACATCCATTGGAAACGTTTTATTGGGAACCTCCATAACAGCTGGTTCGTTCATATCGTTCCAAACACCTTTTACACCTATATCTGAAATTAATTCTTTAAATAATCCTGCCCACCACTCTCTAACTACGGGATTTGTATAATCAGGAAAATTACATTCACCTGGCCAGACTTTACCTTTCATATAAGGTCCATCGGCTCTTTTGCAGAAATAATCTTTTTCTAAAGCTTCCTGATATACCCAATAATCTTTATCTATTTTAATTCCCGGATCAATGATTACAATAGTTTTAAAACCATCTTCTGCCAGTTCTGCCACCATGCGTTTTGGATCTGGAAAGTAATTTTTATTCCAGGTAAAACATCGAAATCCTTCCATATAATCAATATCCAGATAAATGGCATCGCAAGGAATTTTAAGTTCTCTGAATTTTGATGTAATTTCTTTTACTTTACTTTCAGGATAATAACTCCATTTACATTGATGATATCCTAAAACCCAAAGGGGTGGTAATTCCGGTTTACCCGTTAAATCAGTATAGGTCGTAACTACATCCTGCATTTGTGGGCCATAAATGAAGTAGTAATTCATTTCACCACCTTCTGCCCAAAAGCTTGAAACGTTTCTTCTTTCCTGACAAAAATCAAAAAAAGTTCTAAAAGTATTATCAAAAAAAATACCGTAAGATTGTTTGTTGTGTAAACCTATGTAAAACGGAACTACTTTATATAATGGTTCCTGATCTTTCTGGTAAGCATATTGATCGGTAGCAAAATTTTCTAATCTTTTGCCTTTCAAATTCATTTGAGTGGCTTTGTCACCTAGTCCGTAAAAACATTCACCATCTTTGGATGATTTACTCATTTTTACAATATTCCCGCCATATTCGTAACTCTCTTCCCAATGAAAACCAAGTTCATCTTCAAGAATCAGAAGATCGTTTAAATCATAAATTGATAAACGAAGATCTGCCTTTTGGATTTTACATTTTACTTTACTGGTTCTAATCTGGAAATAAGTCTCCTCTTCTGTAAGTTCTAGAAAATTATAACCGTGAAGTTGCGTTTTATCAATAGCATAGGAGAAATCATTACTGAAATAACCCTTTGTTGTAAAGCGAAACCGAATTAAACTGTCTCTAAGAACAGTTACTTTTAAGATTACATTGTTATCTGTATTAAAAAAAATAGAATCGCCTTCATGTTCAAATGATACGATTTTTGAAGGATATAAATCGCCTTTATATTCTAATGATGTATTTGTAATCATATCGCTGAATGAATTAATTATAATAACGTTAATCTCTCGCTTTCAAACATACAAAAAAAGCATAAAAACCTATATTAATATAAGGTTTATTCACGAAAACGTTTTTTTTGAATGAGTCTTAAATTACACGTCAAAAAACAATCAATTCAGTAATTTTAAAACCCTAAATTGATAAATTAACATATTAAATATTAAACTGTTTTTTATACTAAAGAATAAACGCCGACACTTAATGGAGGCAAAAGTAATTCAACAGAAAAATCTCTTCCATCATAAGCGAGTTCTTCAATTTTTAAAGTACCACCATTACCCAATCCACTTCCTCCGTAAATAGCAGCATCACTATTAAAAATTTCCTGTAGTTGACCTTTCTGCGGAATTCCAATTCTATAGTTCTCCCGAACCACTTGCGTGAAATTACAAACCACAATTAAATTTTCATCAGGATTATTTCCCTTTCGAATATAGGACAATACTGCATTTTGATGATCAGAATAATTAATCCATTCAAAACCTTCCCCTGTAAATTGCTTTTCATATAAAGCAGGGCGTGTTTTGTATAAGTTATTCAAATCTGTAATTACTTTTTTAATTCCTGAATGATAATCGTATTGAAGTAAGTGCCAATCAAGGCTTTTCTCAAAATTCCATTCATCACTTTGCCCAAATTCAGATCCCATAAAAAGCAATTTGGTTCCGGGATGTGTAAACATATAACCGTACAACAATCTTAAATTCGCAAATTTTTGCCATTCGTCGCCAGGCATTTTATTGGCAATAGATTTTTTTCCGTATACAACTTCATCGTGCGAAAACGGAAGCATAAAATTTTCTGTAAAAGCATATGTCATCGAAAATGTCAAATCATTTTGGTGGTATTTTCGATAAACAGTTTCTTTCTGGAAATATTTTAAAGTATCATGCATCCATCCCATCATCCATTTCATTCCGAAACCTAAACCTCCTGTAAAAGTGGGTCTCGAAACCATTGGAAAAGAAGTACTTTCTTCTGCAATAGTCTGAACTCCATCAAAATTAGCATAGATAACTTCATTAAACTCTTTAAGAAAACTAATCGTATCAAGATTTTCTCTGCCCCCAAAAATATTCGGTTCCCATTCCCCTTCATTTCGCGAATAATCAAGGTACAACATCGATGCCACTGCATCAACGCGCAAACCATCAGCATGATAATGCTGTAGCCAAAACACGGCATTACTAATTAGAAAAGCTCGAACTTCATTACGTCCGTAATTAAAAACCAAACTTTTCCAATCCGGGTGATAGCCTTTTC
>Ga0247817_10000265_pt1 | contig 32033 bp, 16 predicted proteins | sample UWRJL212509R1_FD_178010 | JGI IMG/M metagenome (GOLD analysis project Ga0247817, IMG submission 178010) | Plant litter microbial communities from Arlington Agricultural Research Station in Wisconsin, United States - UWRJ-L212-509R-1 | ecosystem: Environmental > Terrestrial > Plant litter >...
GCCTGCATTACAAATAATTTTCCCTGTGTCATACTTTTAAATGAGATTAATAAAATCATAAGTTCCTGCCAGAGTCAATTTAAGGAAATTTATCCAATTTATTTAAAAGCAATGGGAAGGATTCATGGTTTTGAATACTTAAGTAGCTATTTAGTGTATGAAAACTCAAAAACAATTCCATATTCCTATGGTTTAGAAGCTTGCTACCTGTGCGATGAAAATAACGTTGTTGCTCCTTGGGAAATTTATATGGAATTCTTCAAAAAAGGGAAAAAAGTAACCATTGATAATTTCAAATATTTCATCAGGGGTCTGATGGTTTTTAAAGACATAGAACGACTATGCAGAATTGGAAAAAGAATACAGAAACATAAAGATCAATTTTATTCTGAATTTGTTAATGAACTTAAAAATTATCCTAATCAAGATTTTATTAGTTTGTTAAATGAAAATTGCAACGAAATTAAGACTCTTACTAAGTCTTCAGATTTTGAAAATCATAAATATACAGTAGAAGAAGTAAGAAATATGGCCACTAATATTCTTGCAATGGACAATGTATTTGATAAGGAAGAAGAAGAAATAAAACTATTTTTTAGTGCTGTTAAACAATTAGCTAATGAACAAGATTTATTAAACGAACTGATCAGTTTGTTCAAACGAAAAAACTGGTTTTATAATTGGTTAATTTATTTCATTAAAATTATTAAGACAAAAAGCAACCCAAATTTTAAATATGAAGAAGTTAAAGAAGCTTTTGATTTCCTCACTTATAAAACGGCTCCTTTTGAAGGCGAGCCCCGAGCCTGTGATTTGTACTGTTTACAGCCCTATATTTATCAATCATTCTGCGAAGGACTGAAACTCCTAAGTTCTAAAGAGCAGTGGGAAGAAGTTATTAAAATCCTAGTTTTGGTCAGTAATTCTACCACAACTTCTCTTCAGAGAAGCATAAGCGGTCCACTGGCAACAGATAAACTTTTTCAAATACTTACAGACCATATTTCTTCTGAAAACATTGATTATATTATTACCGTTCTGAAGCATCAAATAAATGATAAAGCTGAATATCATTTACATACAAACGTTGCAGAATATAATTTACTCTTAGCTTCTATATATGCACTTCAAGAAAATAAGACCGAAGCAATATATTATTTCGTAAAAGGCATTGAATATAGTCTCGCTTATACAATGCGTAAAGACCTAACATTAATGGATATGATAGATTGTCTTGAAGATTATAGTAGATTAAATCCTGAAAAAGGTCTTGAAAACTTAAGAAAAGCCAAGGTCTTAATTGATTCTGCAGTTGCCCATACTGATGGAAGAGAAACCAATCATTTTCCCAATTTGTGGTTTGAAAAATTTAACCAGATTGATCTCCGCAAAGCTTCACTTTATTTACTAAACGAGCTAAAAGATTATACATATAGCTGGTCGGATGAGACCTCGCTAATTAATCTTCTTTGCTCTGCAGACGGAAACATAGATCCTGAAATCGAAGCATGTCTGGCCTTAACTTTCCCGCTTGAAGACTCTGAGAAATTTATAATGTACTGTTTAATACTGTACGAAAAGCTGATAAGTATAAATTCTCCATTAGCACAAAAGTTAATGAGCCGGATCATTCCAGCAATGCAGCCTGCAAATAACAGGCAGCGATCAAATGCAATAATAACCAAGTATAATGAATGTGTTAAGGAAGAGCCTCTTAAAGCTACAATTAAATCAAGTAGACCTCAAGATAGCAAACTTGATTTTGTTCCTTGGTATTTAAAAATTTCTGATAAACCTTGTTTTTCAATGATGTCTATAGATGAGTTGATTTCATATATCGAGAAAAACAACATTAAGGATGAAGATTTAAATTCCCTAACATTTTTTCTTGATGAATATGAAAATTTATCTGACCCCTTAAAAGAATTGACCCAATTAATTGTATTTCAAAACAATAAACAGCTTTATCAAAAAGTTAATTTAGATGCTGCATTCAAAACGGGAAATGATATAGAATGTTATTATTGGATTTGCAGATTTATTTGTGACTCTGGCGGCTGGTTCCAAAAATTTGTAAATGAAGATGCATTTATTCAAGCGCACAGCATTAATCCTAAAAATTCTCTTATATTTCTCTTTGAACTTCTGCCTTCTCAGTTGCAAACAAATTTTAGTTTTTCTTTTTCATCCAATTTAATTAAACTACTAATATCTATTAACTATGAAAATACTATAATCGAAAAATGCTGGCAGAATGTAGTTGATGTCACTAGCAGTAGACTACCTTCTCAAACTGAATTCGAATGGGATGATACTTTTGATTCTGATATGAATATTCAGGAAATATTTTCCAGTATTCTTTTATGCAGATTAAAAGCGGAAACCTCTGACAGATACAAAATAGTAATTTTGGGATTGGAATTAAGTTTTATGGAAGATCCTCAAACTTGGATCAAACCCTTCCAATGGTTCCTGCATAACAGAAAAGAATTCTCAAACATCGCCTTTATTATTGTTCTTCAGTATATAAATAAAAAATCCAGCAATGACAATCAATACTGTTTAATTTTTCAGGAAGACCTGACAAAAGCATTTCCTTCAAAATATTTTTTGATAGATTATATTATTAGTGATCTATATAATATTCAGCCAACTAAGATATATGAGCAAGAAGGATTAATTTATCCTTCCATACCTCAGAAACTTTTTAACTTTATGTTCTATTTAAATTACAAATTTGATATATTCATCAGAAACGGAATTGATCTCCATCCATCGTTCAACAAATATGCAGCAATTTTTCCCGATAAATATAAAGATTCTCTAGAGCCCTATGCTAACCGGTTATATAAAAAAATGGTTCGTCATATCTATGGATCTGAATATATGATGGAGATAATCAACACAGAATGCTTTGAAGAATTAGATTTCTGGACATTGTGGGAAGAGCCTAAATATTTTAAACTAGCAACCTTTATTGATACAGATGCAATAGTTGCACAAGCTGGTTCATGTGGAATAAGGCCGTCAGAATTATTATTGCCGTCAGAATTTGAAAAAAATAGATCTATCAATGAAGTACTATCTAGTGACTGGGTTAGATTGGGTCACGTAGAAACAGAAATAAAAAAACAAGATTTCCGTGAAACAATCTCTTACAGAAGTTTTGGAGGAATTGTCTTTTCAAATATTTGTCAAGAAAGCATACCATATTCTGCTTACCGGCTTTATCCTTTTCAGTTATGGGATAATATAAATTTAGATTTACCAATTGAGGGGAATATAATATTTTCGATTATTCAAGATGACCCTTTAGAATTTTTGAAAATTCTTTGGCTGAATCCGAGCATAGTTAAATTATTAGAATTGACTGTTATAAAGAGCTGTGACGGCTTATGTGCCGTTAATGAACTAAATGATAAAATATTGATTATGAGAACTTGGAGCTGCAACTATATTGGCGGTGGATATCATTCAAATTTATCAGATGAAATTCCAACTTTGGAAGGAACAGATTTGGTGATAAGAAAAGATTATTATGCGAAATTATGTGAGTTATTTGAAAATGAACCAAAGTATTTAGTAGAAACTATGGAAGGATATTTCGCTTAATTTTTCTAATCATTCAGATGTTTTTTATCAAAGGATATTCAAAAACAGGAAAATAAACTCGTTGAAGAATAATATCACTTTTATAAATTTGGCTAAAACTAAAATTTAATATAGAAGTTTATAAAATGTCAGGGCATTTAATGGATATTATATTGAAACTTAAAAAATTCAAAAATAAATGGAAAATGATAATAATTTAGATTGGAAAAAGTACGAGTTTATCACTAAATATATTTATGAAACTTTAGGCCAGCAATATCATATTAATATTCAGGGATATGGTAATGACTGCAAAATCACAGGAAAATCAGGTGTGCAGCATCAGATTGACGTCTTAACTTCTGAAACAGACGATACTGGGACATATAGAACTGCAATAGAATGCAAATACTGGAACAAAAAAGTCAACAAAGATATAGTGATGAAGCTTTTAGCTATCATTCAGGATACAGACATAAAGAGAGGGATAATCGTATCAAAAAGCGGATACACACCAGACGCACAGCAGTTTGCAAGATATAATAATATATTAATAGTACACTTAAGAGAAGTAGAAACAGACAACAAGGAGAATAAAAAAGAACTTCAAATTGCAGATTTACATCTCCATATAAAAATAAATACAAAGCGTCCGGAAATTACAAATATCATTGTGACCGATCTTGACGATAATATAATAACATTACACGAAAAGGATCAATATAGAATTCTAATCGAAAATCCTAATTGGGGTATAATTAAGCTTTTTCATGAGCTAATGTTATTCAGAGACTGCATAAACGAACAAAAACCTTTCAAAACAATAACCAAAAAATATGATCACCAGCAGTCAATACTACACATGCAAAATACCAGCGTAAAAATTAAAAGTATTACTTACACCGGATTATTGTCGATGCAGGATACAAATCAAACAAAAGTATTTTCAATTGTAGATAAAGTATGGCTTATAATGGAAAAAATTTTTGAAGAGCAAACATTCATAATAACTAAAGGCGGAATGATTGTTCAAAATTTAAACCGCGAAGAATAAAAAAATTATTTATGTATAAGTATAATGATCTCTGTCTTAAACATATTACTGACGAAATTCACTTTCTTTGTATTTGTAAAATTTTCTTACAACAAAACTAAAAGTGTTAGGCTTCGCATACAATTCTTTATCATCTTTTCAATTATTGATATCTCAATAGGATTCTAGAAAAAACTCCGTAAAAAAAGTGTTATTACATTCTATCAATCACAGTATGTATTTTATTACTTAAAAGATAAAATATTATTCTCAGTAACAATAATAAGCTTTTTACATGCTCTAGTTATTGCTACATAAAAATGTTTAGGGCAACTAAAATTCTGCGCATCCAAAATCAGTACTGCATCAAATTCCAATCCTTTTGTCAGCAAAGTAGTCCCTATACATTTTCCATCCACCTTTCTTCCAAAACGTCTAATCAAGTTCCTGTATCCTGACATAGCCTCATAACAAGTTTTTTCCTCATTTCTCGAAATCTCAACAGCCTTTAATAAACTATTCAGAATTTCAGGCCTGTAGCATTTTATATCGGGCAATGTCGCAATAATTGAAATAATCTCATAAAGGTTATTATTTAAATCGCAACATAATTTATTAAGTTTATCAATTATGCTCTTTTCTTCAGGTTTAGTTTTTCGTTTAAAGCCTTTTTCATTAAACCAGTTATTAACTATAGTCTTGCTGAAAAGACTAAGGGAAAGTTCCCTTAATTTAACCGCGGCATTAGTGGAATTGATTTCGTCCAATAATTTGGATAGCTTGTAAAAGAGTTTATCATCAATTGACTCAATTAATGCAAGTGAACCATTAAATTTCTGTGATATTTTTTTTCTGGGCTCAATACTGGTTGTATTACTGTGAATAATCAGTAAACTGTCATAACTAGCAATTAATCTCCAAACCAATGAATTATAATCGGTTCTTGGAGTATGCAATTCCAAGGGAACATAATTGTGAACCTCAATTGATTTAAATATATTGAGATCAATTGTTTCTTTCTTAATCAATTTTTCCCTGATAATCTTCAAATCATGACCTAATGCCACATTGTTACCATTCAACCACCTTTGAGGCTGTGATAATGCGAAAGAATTTTCAATAAATCCTTCCATTTCCCTCGGACAAGTTAAATCAACGATTGGTTCATTAAACTCAAAAATCCCCTGAAGAAAATCCCCGAAAATTCTTGTTGGAATCAGCTCACTTAATATTTTAATTATGGAATGCTGCGTCTTAGTGCAGTCCTGATATTCATCCACAAACAATCCAGAATATGTTGATATTATTACCGCAGAAAAAATTCTGGATGCAAAAAGCGTCAATGCAGAATCGTTAAGAAAAGAATAATATTTTGTCGAATCTGCTATATCCGGAACGGCCTTGTTGTGATTATACGCCAAAACATAACGTTGCATAAAACTGCTGATTGTTTCTACTTCATAATTATTCTTTACTTTTTGTTTTTTCAGCTTCTCTTTAATAGATGTAACTCCCGCATGGGTATGAGTAAGTATCAGTTGCTTTCGTGAATTATCGGACAATTTTATCAGGCACTCCGTAATAGTATGCGTTTTTCCAAATCCTGCAGGCGCTATTAAAAGGCACTTAGGACATTTTAAGAATTCATCCAGATCTATCATTTTCCAGCCCATGTATTAATTTCACTCAGCATCTTGTGCAGATGCGTTCCTGTAATACCACTTAGTGAATTCATGCAAATTTCACCAACAAGAGAGCCTAAATCAATCCTTTTAAACCATCCTTGCTTATTTGAAGCAATGCCAATTGCATTTCTCAATTCCACGCTGTCGTCTGCCAAGAAGTCATCCTGCCAAGTACCGACAAATCTAGATTTAATGCTATCTGATAAAGAAACAGGATCTTTAAGTAAATCTAAATTAAGGATCATTTTTAAAGCGTCGAAATCTAAATCTGCAAAAATCTGATGTTCGATAGCTTTACCATGTTCGCACTGAACAGAATCAATGCCATGTTCCTTAATGAACTTTTTTAATGTGTGAACTGAAGAATTGGCATCATTATCAGAGTCACAGAAAACCATTATTTCGTACTCTTTATCATTAAATACTTCAATAAATTTCTGAATTTTAGAATCACCACCACAGTCCAGATATCTCACTCCATTACCAGAGAATCTATAATCTTTGCCAGCATAATTAAAATTATTGATTCCCCTTACTATCCCTACTTCTGTCGCGCCTTCACACAAAACTATCTTCTTTGCAAAAAAAGCCTCTGGACTGCTACGCAAAGTGCCCTGTTCAGCCGGACTAAAATTATACAGTCTGTCGGAATTCCTGCTGACTTTGTATAAATCTTCTGCATTCAGCTCTACAATAACATCACGAGAATGAGTTGTAATAAAAACTTGGGCACTTTTATTACTTTTAAGTATTCTAGCAAGATTTTGCACCCTGTCAGACTCCAAACCTTGTTCAATTTCATCAATGAGCAGAATTCCTCCATCATTTAAACTAAATAATTCCAACTGAATTGCGATTGACAATAATCGCTTTGAACCTTTTCCTTTTAATCTTATCGGTGTATTCTCATCATGAAGGTTTATTTTACCTTCCTTGATAATGATATCCCGAAAATCAACCGTTGTATTGACTTTAGAAAGATCCACACCAAATTTTTGGGCGTTGGTTTTAATTTTGTCTATTATACCTTTTAAGTCAGGAAAAACGCTTGAATCTATCTTTTTTTTTGCTTCCCTGATGGTTTCAAGAATCAACTCTGTAGCGTTAATGGCTGAATCATCTGTTTTCAGCAAAGAGTAAAGCGGGGATCCTTTACTCCAAGAGAAATGTCTATCAATATAGTCCGATACTAAAAAAGCATTAAATTTAGTCCGGTCCAATGATTTTATTTCAATATCAGATTGTAATCGCGAATTAGTAACATACCAAACTGGTTCCAAAGAATCATTAACTGTTAATTTTACAGTTAATGCCGGAATATCATTTACTTGAATTTCATCATTTACAATATCTGTACCGGGATCAATTCCACGAAGGTACAAACCAAATTTATTCTCTTTAATGATACCTTCCGGAAGATCATATAAAGTGGTTATAATTTCAATAGGTTCATTTATATTCTGCTTATGAAAATCATTATCGGTAAATGTCATCGACCAATTAGAAGAAAGTACCAGACTTATAGCTTCCAATATGGTCGTTTTACCAGAATCTCCACGACCAATAAGGCAAACAAAATTTTTCTGACCAAATGTCTGTTCAAATTTACTTATTCCCCTAAAGTTTGAAATCGAAATTGAATGAATTTTTGCCATTTATTTATAACTTTTTGTCTTGTTAAAATTTGATTATTCTATTTCAGATTACAGCAGAGAAAACTTAAATGATAAATAGTCAAAAAAAACTTTCAGCTGGTAAAAGCAAAAAAATTAGAATGTTGCTAGTAAAACATGCTCAACTACTTGACCAGCTCCAATTTATAGTTAATAACTGAAGCTATTTCCAGAATCTTGTTATATCCATTTTTAAAATTCATCCCATAGTTTTTATCCCATTTAAATTAATAAACCCAATATACACAAAATAATTCGAATCACCTATCACTGTAATAATTTCTCCATAAGCGAGATATGACCTGTTTTTATGACAGCTATTAAAAGTAGAATAAAGACAGCTAAAATATTGAAACAGCAGTAATTTAAATATAGGTGCAGAATCGGTGCATCTATTTTTAGGAACCAAATTAAAGCTCTCTGAAACAAATATTTAAAAGCGTAAGTTCTAATGATTACTACACCAAAAATGCTATAAAAATCATTAATCTAAAATTTGTGGCAAAATCGTGGCACATATTATTTTCGAAAATAAGAAATGCAGCATTATGAGTTTAGGTTCGAAACTTTTAGAAAAAATCAACAGAAAGACAAACAAAACAACTGCATTCCAATGCCGTTGTTTTTTGTTACTGTACTTCACCACTATTAACGTCAATCTACCCTTCCACACCTCATCAAGCAATAATATAAGATTGAAGGCAAATTATGTAAAAAAAGCAAAATTATTGAATCTAATTTTATAACATACAGCCAATTTCTACTCTGCTATGTTCAAAATCCCTTTAATTATCATCATAAGAGCATGCTAATTGGCTAGGAACTTAACTTCAATACTAATGATGCATGGCAATGGAAACATTGGAATCTAGCTTGCAAATTCCTGAATTGTACACGATAATTAAAAAAACCCAATAAAACGAAAATTATGGATCAGAAATTTAGAAATTGTATTGGGGCCTGTCTGGCTTGCGGTATAGCGTGTAATAAATGCGCAACGGAATGTCTGAATGAAGACGATATAAAAATGCTTGCAAGATGCATACAGCTCGACAGGCAATGTTCGGTGATATGTTTTGCTGCTGCAAACCTTATGAGTATTGGGGGCGAGCATGCCTCTCATCTATGTGCTGAATGCGCAGAAATATGCAGGGCCTGCGCCGAGGAATGTGAAAAACACGCCGCAATGGGCATGGATCAATGCAAGGAATGCGCGGAAGCCTGCCGTAAATGCGCGGAAGCTTGTGAGGCAATGGCAAGTTAATGCTATAAACTAATTAAACAAAAACCGCACAGCAGTGCGGTTTTTGTTTATGAATATCAAGACTTACCTCAGCAAATATTTGTTCTGTTTATTGCAACTAGAATTTCATTTTCTGAATCCGTACTGCATTAAGTATAGCGAGCAAGGCAACGCCGACATCTGCAAAGACAGCCTCCCACATTGTGGCAAGTCCACCCGCTCCCAGAATAAGGACAATTGCCTTGACAGCAAATGCTAGTATGATATTCTGCCAGACAATTTTCCTGGTCTGTTTTCCTATATTGATAGCCATTGGGATTTTGCTTGGCCTGTCATCCTGAATGACCACGTCCGCAGTTTCAATTGTGGCATCGCTTCCCAAACCGCCCATTGCAATACCAACAGTACTTAAAGCTACAACAGGTGCGTCGTTTACACCATCACCGACAAAAGCAACTGACTCATTTTTGGCTTTAATTTCATTTACCTTATTTACTTTATCCTCAGGAAGCAAATCTCCGAAGGCATTTACTATGCCAAGCTTATCGGCCACAAATTGAACAACATTGGATTTATCTCCGCTAAGCATGGTGGTTTTAACGCCCATTGCTTTTAGTCTGTCAACAGTCAGCTGCGCATCTTCTTTTATGGTATCGGCAATGGTTAAATAACCGGCAAACTTTTTATCGTAAGCTATGGCAATCAACGTATAGACTATAGAGTTAGGATCAATATCATATTGGATACCGAATTTATCCATCAGCTTAAAATTACCTACATGAAGTTCCTTTCCATTAACCTCAGCCCTTAATCCATGTCCTGAAATCTCTTCCACCTTCTCAAGTACTATCGAGGGATCAATTTCACCAACGTGATCATGAATGGCCGTTGCTACGGGATGCGTACTCTGGCCTTCTAGTGCATTGACCATTTTAAGAATTTCGTCTTTATTAAGCTGCTTGGAAATCACTACATCCTGAACTTTAAAGACACCTTCTGTCATGGTTCCTGTTTTGTCCATTACCACATTCTGGATATTGGCAATACTGTCCAGAAAATTACTTCCCTTGAATAATATCCCATTTTTGCTTGCCGCACCAATACCGCCGAAGTAACCAAGGGGTATACTAATTACCAGCGCGCAAGGGCATGATATTACCAGAAAAACCAAAGCCCTGTACAGCCAGTCGTTAAAATCATAATTTTCAACAAAAAAATAAGGCACAAAGCAGATACCAACCGCTAGGAAAACAACTATTGGAGTATAGATTTTTGCGAACTTTCTAATAAAGAGTTCCGTTGGGGCTTTTTGTGTTGTGGCATTCTGCACCATTTCCAGTATTTTGGAAAGTTTGCTGTCATTATAAGCCGTAGTTACTTTTACCTGCGCTATGGTGTTTCCGTTGATCATCCCGGCAAGGACAGTTTCGCCTTTTACCTTGGTATCTGGCTTGCTTTCACCGGTAAGAGCAGCGGTATTGAAGGAAGCCGTATCGGATAGCAATTCCCCATCCAAGCCTAGTTTCTCGCCTGATTTCAGCTGTATTACAGCGCCTATGGCAACATCTGCTGCTTTGACTGTCTGTACAACATTATCTTTAATAACATTTACTTCGTCGGGACGCTGGTCCAGCAGGCTTTTAATATTGGATTTGGCACGGCTGACGGCCATAGTCTGAAATACCTCCCCAATGGTATAGAAAAGCATAACAGCCACACCTTCAGGGTACTCTCCAATAGCAAAAGCTCCGATTGTGGCAATACACATGAGTAAAAATTCAGAAAAGACCTCCCCTTTGATCATGCTTTCAAATGCCTCTTTCAAAACCGGAATTCCCACAGGAAGATAAGCTGCTATATACCATCCTAAGCGGACAGACTTTGTAAACCAGCTTTGCGGAAAATAATTATCGAACCCTATCCCGACAATCAGCAATATAAAGGAAATAATTGCCGGCAGAAACATTTTAAAGGTACTTTGATCAACATTATTCTCGTGGTCATGGTCATGCCCGTCATCATCAGAATGGCTGTTTTTATCTTCCACAGGGCAGCATCCGCTGCTTTTATCTGTTTTTGCATTAATTTTTTCTTCCAGTGTGCAACAAAGCTGTTTGCCGTTTGCATCGTATTTGTGCTGATGTGCCATATTGCTATTTAATTCAAAATTTTAATTATGGAATGTCTATATCTAATATTCATGTTCCCAACACCTTTTATAATAATAAAAGGTAAAATGCCCTTTTAATAATTATTTTGGCATTAGAGGGCATCTGATTAGCAAGTTTTAACTTCAAAACTTTAAATTAGTCTTTATTAAAGAAACTTACAATAAAAATAATGTAATTGTTCAATATTATAGTAAATTTGTAATGTGAAAATCTGGGTAATATTATTGTCGATCGTTGTACTGTTTCTTTCAACAGTACCTTGTTCTGCATTTTCCAAACATTCAGAATGTAATGTTGAGAAAAATTGCAAAAACGACTCGCATGATTGTGAGTGTAATGGAAAATGTTCTCCTTTTTATTCGTGCGGAACCTGTATTGGTTTTACAATTACACAAACTTCTGTAATAATTTCAGAAAAAAAAGAATTTGCAACAAATGAAATGCTAAGACCTATCTTCTACGATAAGTTTGTTAATTCCTCTTTCACTTGTAAAATTTGGCAGCCTCCTAAAATATCTTAATATTCTACAATAGTTATACCTTCATGATTTGAGAATCATGAATCTATTTATGTATTAATATTAAGAAATAATAAATGCTTAGACATATTATATTGATTGTGGCAATAGTAACTTTTGGCACAGCACAAGCACAAAACACAGTTAAATTCCTCCTTAAAAATACCGAAACAAATGAGACAATACCGGGAGTAACTGCCAGTATTGGGCAAACTAATCTATCATCTGTTTCAAATGATGAAGGATTGGTTATTTTTGAAAATCTTCAGCAAGGAGTTTATAATGTTTCTTTTTCTATGGAAGGTTATAAATCACAAATCGTATCGGTTACAATACCCTTTAAAAGCGAACTCTTAGAAATTTCATTAGAGAGCGAGGCCGAAGAGATGGATGAAATTATAGTCACTTCAACCAGGGGTACACGAACTATAAGCAATATCCCAACCCGGGTTGAATTTATTGCCGGAGAAGAACTGGAGGAAAAAGCCAATATGAAACCAGGGGATATCAGAATGATGCTTAATGAAAGTACCGGTATACAAACCCAGCAAACCTCTGCAACTTCGGGAAACTCATCTATCAGAATTCAGGGATTAGACGGAAGATATACACAAATATTAAAAGATGGTTTCCCTGTTTATTCCGGAGCTTCGAGTGGCCTTGGCTTACTTCAGACACCTCCATTGGATTTAAAGCAGGTAGAGATAATCAAAGGATCAGCCTCTACACTTTACGGAGGAGGAGCAATTGCAGGTTTGGTTAACCTAATTTCCAAAACACCGACCGAGGAAAGAGAACTTCGATTTTTATTAAATGGAACTTCTGCCCTTGGTTTGAATGTCAATGGGTTTTATTCACAGCGATTCAATAAAATTGGATTGACCGTTTTTGCCTCACATGATCGAAATGCACCTTATGACCCTGCCGATATCCAGCTTACGGCTATTCCAAAATTTGAGCGTTTTAATTTCAATCCGAAATTATTTGTTTATTTTAATGAAAACACAAAATTAAATTTTGGTATAAATACCGTTTTCGAAAATCGTATTGGAGGAAATATAGATTACATAAAAGACCATAGCAATTTCCCAGACAGTTATTTTGAAAAAAATAAAACGCAGCGTATCAGCACTCAATTTACACTTACACATAAACTAAGTGAAAAGGAATCACTGACATTCAAAAATAGTTTCAATAATTTTAGCAGGGTCATCACGATTCCTGATTATACTTTTGACGGCCTTCAGAACAGTACTTTTTCAGAAATAACATATTCATTTAATGGCGAAAAGTCCGAATGGGCTGCAGGAGCCAATTTATATACTGATAAATTTACAGAAAACAGTGCTACCGCTTTTCCCCTTCGAGATTATAATCAGATAACATATGGAGCTTTTATTCAAAATACTGTAAAAGCAAAAGAATGGCTGGACATTGAAACCGGTCTTAGAGGTGATTATGTTATTGATTACGGATTTTCGTTTTTGCCTAGAATTTCCGCTTTATTTAAAATCACTCCTAAACTTACCTCAAGACTTGGCGGTGGATTGGGTTATAAAACACCAACTATATTTACAGAGGAAAGCGAGCGTCTTCAGTACCAGAATGTTTTGCCTATCAACAGTGATTTCAACAAACTTGAAAAAAGCTATGGCGTTAATTTTGATGTAAATTACAAAACCAATATTACTGAAGATATATCTTTATCAATCAATCAGTTATTCTTTTACACCAATGTAGATAATCCCCTGATCCTAACTTCGCTTCCTGATAATATTTACCAGTTCGTGAATGTCGATGGTTACTTAGATACAAAGGGCACTGAAACAAATCTAAAATTAGGCTATAAAGATTTCAAACTATTTCTGGGGTATACCTACACAGATGCATCAATTGATAATAATGGTATTAAATCTGAAAATCCTTTAACAGCCAAACATCGATTGAACAATGTTTTGATGTATGAAGTAGAAGATAAATGGAAAGCTGGCTTGGAGGCTTACTATTATAGTCCTCAAAAATTAAATGATGGCACAACGGGAAGAGAATACTGGATTTTTGGTTTTATGGTTGAAAAATTATGGGAGAATTTTTCTGTTTTTGCCAATTTTGAGAACTTTACTGACACCAGACAAACGAAATTTGGAAGTATTTATACTGGGCCAATTTCAAATCCTGTCTTTAAGGATATTTATGCCCCTCTTGATGGATTTGTAATAAATGCTGGTTTAAAAATTAAGCTATAGCATTATGAAAAAAAGCACCTATAATATTAAAAAGATGGATTGCCCTAGTGAGGAGCAGCTTATCAGAATGAAACTTAGCAATATAAATCAAATTAAACGTCTGGATTTCGATATTCCAAATAGGAAATTAAACGTTTATCATTCAGATGAGCCCAACAGTATCACAAGCGCCATTGACAGTCTTAATTTCGACAGCAGTTTATTGACCTCTGAAGAAACACTGGATATTTTAACTCCAGCAGATGATTCCCGGCAAAGAAAATTGTTATGGCAGGTTTTGATTATAAATCTCTCATTCTTTCTTATAGAAATTATAACGGGATTTATTTCCAATTCTATGGGATTAGTGGCCGATAGCCTGGATATGCTCGCTGACAGTATTGTATATGGTTTGGCATTATTAGCAGTGGGAAGCACTATGTCAAGGAAAGTAGGCGTTGCTCAGATAAGTGGATACTTTCAAATCGTTTTGGCAATTTTGGGACTTATTGAAGTCATTCGAAGATATGTACAACAGGAAAATATTCCAAATTTCGAAACCATGATTATAGTTTCCCTGTTTGCTCTTGCTGGTAATTCATTATGCCTTTATTTACTTCAAAAATCAAAAAGTAAGGAAGCCCATATGGAAGCAAGTATGATTTTTACTTCCAACGATGTTATAATTAATCTGGGAGTTATAATAGCAGGTATTTTAGTTTACTATACGAATTCTAAGCTGCCAGACCTGCTTATTGGTATCTGTGTTTTTGTAATAGTTGGCAGGGGCGCTTTGAAAATATTAAAATTAAAATAGAACGATTTGCTTTATCAACTCTGTCCCATAGGATATTGAATGGTTTGTACCCATTTTTTTGCAAACTAAAATTGATGCTCTCACGATGGAAGTAAATCTTCAAAAGAACCTTTAGAAATTATAAACCCAAACATCAACGTTAATTCTAAAACGCTGTGGTAGATATAGATCTTCAGAATAATAAAAAGCCCTGAAAAGGGCTTTTTATTTATTATCTGATCCAATCCAGTAGTATAAAATTAAGTGATGAAACCAAGTCTTTTTTTCATTTGGATTAAGTCTTTTTCCATTTGCTCGATTGTCTGTAAAGTTACCTCACCAGAAACACCTTCCTTATCTGCCAGTCTGTGTTTTAGTCCCTGCATCTCGCGACCTATTGACAGCTGCTCGGTCATTGCATACTGTTCGGTCTGGCTGACAGACTGGTGCCCTAGCATTTCTTTTACTACATGAATAGGCACATCATTATTGAGCGTTATAGTGCTCGCAAAAGTCCGTCTCGCCTTATGCGTATTTAAAGCAGTTGTTATACCACATAAATCAGCTATTTCTTTAAGATATTCATTCATTTTCTGATTTGAACTTACAGGCAATACCGAATTCCTTTCCAAACAAAGTGGATGATTTCGATATCTCTCCATTATCATAACCGCTTTAGGCAATAGTGGAATATTAATAGGGCTCCCAGTTTTCTGCCGACCTGCCATTATCCATTTTTCACCATCAATACCTACTTTTAAATCAGACTGTTTCAGATTATAAACATCAACATACGCTAGACCAGTGTAGCACTGAAAAACAAAAACATCTCTAACCACACTTAGACGGGCTGTAGAAAAATGATGTTTTTCCAGTGAGTCCAATTCATGATTAGTCAAAGGCTTTTTAGGAACTTTCGTTTTTTTAGATTTGAAACGTTTAAATGGATCAGATGCAATAATTTCCTTATCAACTGCACTAAGGACGATTTTCTTAAAATTAGTAATATACTTAAGGGCAGTGTTGTTACTGATGTTTTTTACTGTCTTAAGATAGAACTCATAATCTTTTACAAATTCAAAATTAAGCTCATTAAATTCCATATCCTCAACACCGTATTTATAAAGCATAAATTCTCTGACATGGTTTTTTGATATCTTGTAACGCTCATGCGTTCCTATAGCATACTCCTCTTTTTCTACCAAAGCCAGCATTTGATCATTGTGAAGCTGAAATTCCTGCAGTACTGTAGATTTTTTTTCTGTTGTTTTACCTAAAGCATAATTAATGAGCTTTATACTGGTAACTGTTTCACCTTTTTCAGAAAGTTCGTCCCTGTAACGGCTTATTTTAAGTTCAAGTGAGTTTAAAAACAAATTCAGAGTCTTAGCATCTTCCTTATTTCCTGTAGCCCTTGCAGTCTTTTGCTCCCATCGTTTTAGATCCCACTTTCTTTTTGTGGAAGTTTCTTTAGGAACACCATCTACAGTAATTCTTAGATAAATGTATTTTTCATTGGTACTTTTTACGGAACTCTTCAAAAAGAAGGTAATTCCAAAACTGCTTTCTAACATAATTCAACAATTTAATAAGTTAATAAAGGTCGAATTATAATATCTCTAAATCAAGTCGTTAACGAGCTTTACATGTTGAATAACAAGTTGTTACATCCTTTTTTGTGGCAGTTTTTTTTACCAAAATAAATTGCCACGAATGTGCCATAAAAATTAGTGAAATAATGGGCTTTTTTGAATCAAAAAAGAAGAATAAAAAAACCCGCATCCTTGTCAGATGCGGGTTTTCAATGTTTCAACCGATGTAAAAATCAGTTTCAGTGATCCCAGAAGTTTCCGAACCCGCGATCCTTTGTAAGAAAAGACATTATTGTATTGCAAATTTGAAATATTAATTGCAAGACATAAGTAACTAAACTTCAGCGCTTATGCTCTCTAAGCACCAGTAACCACAGGATGTTCGAGAAACATGTTTCATTTCATACTACATTTTTTCAACGCTCTAACAATCATAAGATTAATTTAATCATTTTTAAAACAGCTCAAATTTTAAGGGCAAAATCGTGGCAATTTAAAATGCAAACAGTAAAAAGACTTAATATTACTGGGTTCAAACGAATAGGTTCGAATCTTTTTTAACCTAAAAAATGCTGTAAACTTTAGTGCTCTGATTTTTGTAGCACGATAGTGGCACATGGTGTATTTGAAAACTAGAAATTTAACAAAGCCAAGACATGCCGAATTTAGATTCGAAACTTTATTACGCAATTTTCCTCAGTATACCAATATGTTTTTATTTACAAACAGTGTGTGCAGATCGCCACTGTTGATTTTAACGATGTATCATTCGTCTTTAATACCCTATATCCGATTGCTTATACTCTTTATTTCTATAAATTATACCTCTTGCACCCTGCCATTCTTTCTTTTATTTATTAAGTAATCATGTTTAAATTCCATGAAAGCAGGAATGTTTTAAATATTCCTTCAATATTTTTTGGTTTCAGATTATAATTTGCAACCACTTTTAATAATTGATATCATGATTTAATAAATCAAACTGGTATCTTTAACTTTCAGAAAATTCCTATTTAAAAATAAATAACAGGTGAATTAATTATCTTATTTTAAAAATTATAACATGAAAAAACTAATTCTACTATTTTTTTTTACTGCAGCATTCATATGCTGTAAAAAAGAAACATCTGCATCCGCAACCACTACTTCAACTAGTGAGCACAGTGCAATTCCCACAGATAAAGATATTGTAGATGCTTACACGTATTTGTATGGCAGATATCTGGTAATTCAACAGGAAAATTATGACATCAATATTGAAAAAGTCGGCTATAATAAAATCAAATATAATCCGCTAGGTACGGCTCAATTTGTGAATCCAAATTTGGATGTTGCTTATTTGGAAGCATGGATTGCAGTTGATAAAGACCACGCCGTTATTTTAAATGTTCCAAAGATTGAAGGACGTTATTATACTGCAGAATTATTAGACGGTTGGGGAGAAGTAATTGTGAATATCAACAATCGTAATTTTCCTAAAACGCCTTCCGGAAAATTTGCTTTAGTTCTAAAAGGAACAAATCCAACGATTCCTGCAGATGCTGTAAAAATCGAATTACCATCTGAAAAAGCAAAAATGCTGGCTCGTGTAGAATTAAAAGGCACACCAGATATTGCTCAAAAATTACAAAAACAATTTACGTTCACTGTTCCGGACGGAATTAAAATTGCACCTCCGTTGACTATTCCTGAGTTTACTCCAAAAGCACCAATTGGCGGGGAAATTTTTGATAAAGTCGAAGAAGTGGCAGCTTCCTATCCTGACGTTATGCCAAAGGCAAAAGAATATCAGGATAAAGCAATAGCAATAGAAAGATATCGTAAAACAGATGACAAAGCGAAAGCACATGTAGATGAGGTTGTAAAAACACAAGCAATTCCGGGATTTTTAGCTGGAGCAAAAGGTTTCGGAACCCAAAAAGGAGGCTGGTCTGTATCGTATGCGGCAGGTAATTTTGGTGATGATATTCTGGCTCGTGATATTATAAATTATGGTGGTTTATGGGCTAATCGAAAAGAAGAAGCCGTTTATTTTATTGGTTTGATAGACAGTAAAAATCAGCCTTTAAGTGGCGATAAAGTATATGAAATTAGATTTCCAAAAGACGCTCTACCCGATACTGCAGTAGATGCATTTTGGTCCACAACTTTATATAGTGTGCCAGATTACAGAGTAGTCGATAATAAATTAAAACGCTATAATCTGAATAATGTTTCCGGATTAAAGAAAAACCCTGACGGTTCTTTGAGTATCTGGCTGGCTTCATCATTGCCCAAAGGGGCGATTGAAAGTAATTGGCTGCCAACACCACCAGGAAAAGGTTTTTCTCTTAATTTCAGAACGTATGTTCCTAAGAAAATTGTTCAGGATGGACAATGGTTTCCTGCTCCAATAGAAGAAAAAAAGTAACAGAAGGTAATGACCAATAACAATATTATGAAAAATAAATGTCTTGTAATTTTAGCTTGTGCATCTTTGATTTTAAGCATCAGCTGTAAAAAAGAAACTACTATTAGAGAAACTTCGGGCAATGATCTTGCTGTTGGAGATTCTCCTTCTGTTAAAACTTTACCTGCAGCTCCAATGGCAAACACCATAATGACAGAAGAATATGTAAAACATATCGGTTCATTAGCTTTTTTATGGGGATGGCCAATGGTTAATATTCATAATAGAAAAGTAATGTTTGAAAAACTTCCTGAACCAAGTTATAAAGGAGGAATTGTACCATTGAGTCCGCCAAATCAATTGTGTATGCTGACAGACTATATTAAACCAGGTGAAAGAGAAGTAGCTTGTCCGAATCAGGATGTAGTTTACGGCTTTGGTATAACAGATTTTACAAAAGATGCAATAGTGGTTCAGGTTCCGAATTTTGGCGATCGTTTCTGGGTGTATCAGGTATGCAATCAACGAACTGATGGATACGCCGGTTTAGGAAAAATGTACGGAACAAAACCGGGATTTTATTTATTAACCGGACCAAAATGGAATGGAAAAGTACCAGATGGAATTACAGGCGTATTTAAATGCGATACTGATTTAGGAATTGTAATTCCAAGAGTTTTCCAAACCGATGATCCTGCAGATAAAAAATCGATTCAACCCTTAATTCAAAAAATAGTAATGTATCCGTTGAGTCAGTTTGATGGAAAAATGAAAACGAAAGACTGGACAAAAATTCCTGTTTTACCATCATCTAAAAAAGAAGGAAATGAAGAAACAAAATGGGTAAAACCAGAAGTTTATTTTGACGAATTGCCGGCTATTTTAAAAGAAGTTCCGCCACTTCCGGGTGAAGAAGCTATTTATGGACAAATACAATCCGTTTTGGCAGCTGCTCAGAAAGACCCGAAAATAAAAGCGATCTTAAAACAGGCTGCTATTGATGCTGACCAAAAATTGATCACGCCTTTATTTCAATTTTCGAATGTTGGATATCCGTTAAAAGACAATTGGACAACACAAGGAAACGGAGCGCAATTTGGACTGGATTATTTAACAAGAACCGCTTGCGCCAAAGCCAATATTTTTGTGAATAAACCTAATGAAACTAAGTATTTCTATCAGGATAAAGATGCTTCAGGACAAAGACTGCGCGGCAACAGCAAATACACGGTAACTTTTGCCAAAGGCGAAGTTCCTCCTGTAAAAGGATTTTGGTCGCTTACCTTATACAATCAATATCATTTCTTTTCTCCAAATTCAGTTAACCGATTTTCTTTAGGAACCAAGAATAAAAATCTAAAGTATAATACTGACGGTTCATTGACACTTTATGTTCAAAACACACCGCCATCAGAGGATAAAATGAGCAACTGGCTGCCTGCTCCAAAAGAAACATTTTCTTTATACATAAGATGTTATTGGCCCGAAGATCGCGTTGTAAAAGACAATTGGCTGCCTCCATCTGTCATAAAAAGCTAAACAATAAATCATAAGCTATAGGTTTTACTAATTGTTACAAATGCAACTACTTAATATTTAACCACAAAAAGCTTGGGCAGTTTAGAAATTAATATAAGTCAAAAGCTTTGTGGCAAAATCATGGTACTTTTGATTTGGAGTTGCCATATTTTTTGCCACAAAAAGTTAAGGCGAATTCTTTTTAAATCCGTTTAAAAATTTAGAAAATCTAAGTTATGATTCTTAATGCCCTTGGACAGAATAAAGCACCTAAGTTTTGAGAGATAAACCAATTTTCAACTGTACTGGAACAACACTGAAGAAGAGAGCTTATTTTTTTTTTATATGTACCGAAAATTATAACTACATACTATTGGACGTGAAGAAAGAAAAACTCCAGGGATATTTTTAAATGGGGATATAATGGTCCTTCTTTAACGGTATATGCGTTTGGAAAAATACACCCATTTGAATAATGATGGTATATACGTGTCAAAAGTAATTTCATTTTGACCGCAACAATTTAAAAGTTTTCGAATCAATTTAAAAAAAGATTGTAAAATTTTTATTATATAACTAATTAAAGTGGGATAAATCCCTGCCTACCATCTCCTGATCTACCACTGAAATTAATTACATTTATTAAATTTAATATATCAGCTGGGGGCTCTTCATTTTCAAGAATAATTATTTGCCCCACTTTTTTATTAGAAGCTGAATATCTATAAAAATCCATTGCTAAGTCGCTGGTAATATGCTCTCCTCCTGCTTTCGGCTTTTTATAAGTGACAAGAGGAGAATCCATAATACATGGACCTATGCTATAACCTTTCCTATAAACTAACTCTTGGAGAGATAACAAAAAGCAGGCGTAAGTAATCGCTCGAAGGCCTTTTCCTGAAAGTTCCCTATCTTCACCTGAAATAACAAAATCCATTTTTGCTTCACTATAAGTAACACCTGAAATATTCGGATAATTACATGCTTTAAGTATTTCTAGTAAAATTTCAGAAAGCTCCTGAACTTGAGATGTGAGAATAGCACCAAATTTATCGCCCGTGCTTTTTAAAATACTTTGCGACAACAAATTCTTTTGAAATTCTAAAGCTTCATTTCTTTCCTGCAGTACAATCGATTTAATAAGATCTAATTTTCTGCCATTAATCAAACCGATTCTATTGAGAATAGTTTCCATTTTACTTGCTGTTCCTTTTTCAAGATCATCATTAACCTTCCTCAAATTTTCTTTTAATTTCTCAATATTTTTATCAATAGTGGAATTCTCACTCAATAATATTTCTTCAGTAGCATCCACTTCTAGAAGCAATTTGTTGATTTTACTTATTTCAAGTTTGCAAGCTTCATTTACCAAAGAAATTTCGTGATCATATTCATGATTCTCTAATGGCTGTTGACAGATAGGACAGTTACCTGCTCCTTCACTTCCTTCACTTAATAAATAACTCGCTTCAATTGTGCTGTTAAGACGTTTAACATCAATTTTATATTGATCTTTTAAAATTCTACTTCTTTTAAGAAGTTCCTCGTTATAAATTTTATTATTATTGAATGAAGATATTTCGTCAGAAATTTTTAACCTGCGATCATCAAGTGCATCAAATTCAAACTTTAAAGAAAAATGCATAAGTTTTAAATCTTCAAGTTCTTCATCAATTTCTAACAATTTTTGCTTCGAATCTGACACGTTAGGCAAATCATTCAACTCTGCGGCATGCTCTAAAAGTAATTCATCCAGCATTTGAATTTTGCCCGTTCTAAATTTCACCTCATCTTTGCTTGGTTTTGTACTAATGATATCACTATCGTCCTTTCCGGTTAGCAGAAATTTAAAAACACTCTTTTCAGCTGTTGCAGATATATACTGACCTGAAACAATTGGTGAACTGTCTGTTATGATTCGGTTTTCATCAACCATAATAAACCTAGAAATATCTCTATAAGAAATATTCCTAGTAAGTCCGCTAGCATTTGTTCTAATTTTTTTCCCACTGAGTTTATTGATTTCCAACAAAAAAATAGAAATATTATCTATATCATCTGCATTATGCTTTCGTTCAATATTCTTTTTTATATTTAATTGCGCTGATTCAAGAATAAAATCACCTCCTTTTAAATCTGTTGTAAATTTATATTGAATACTATCAAAGGACTCAATCTGAAGTATTATATTCGAGTAAGCTTTAGCCTGCTTAATAGGTTTTGGAGCTTTTGAAGAACCTAGCATATAATTCAAACACTGATAAATATATGATTTTCCAGTTCCAGTGGGACCAATAACCACATTTAGACCCCTCGTGAAAGTAATAATAGCATCTTGTACTCCTACTCCGCTCAACCTTAATTCTCTAATAAAAAAACCTGGAATCATATATTATAAAATATCTAAATTAAATTCATTTTTCGCGATCGGCATGGCTGCACTAAATATTTCTCGTAGATCTTCTATTTTTGTCTCGCCATATCGATTTATCAGCCAGTCCGAACGATTTATCAAACCTTCCGTATACTCTTCTGTAAGTGATTCCAAAAAAGGCATAGCGCTTTCTGTTGCACTATAGGATATACCCTCACTTGAATATACTTTCTTTATAAGTCCTTTATTGCAGAATAAATCCATACCATCCTGCAACACCGTTCTTCGGATAAAAATTTCCCCAGTTCGATTTGGCACAGCCGGATGAATGCTTTGTACATTTTTATCTATATCACCAGAATGAACTACCATGTAATCGTAAAAAACTAGACGTTCAAGATCAAAACTCAATGGAAAACCTGAAGTTAAAACAATAAGCATTCTTAAACCAGCTTCTACGCGGTTGTTAAACGGAAAAATTTTGTGTTCTTTCATCATTCAACCCATTTAAGTTTTTCGTCATTACAAAGCTGATGGCACACACCTGATTTATCCTTTACAATTAATACATCTTTAATTGCATTTGAGGAGATTACAATAGTCGCAGAATGTGTTTCTATATTTTTCACTTTTTCAAAACCGTTCCTATGCTCACTTTCAGCAATATTAATTATTCCATCAAAGATTTCATCTTGGAAAGACTCAAAAGTACCATTTGGAAGATTATCGCGTGAAAAGTTTCTAAGTTGTTCTGCGTGATGAAAACTTATACGCGCTCTGTTAAAATGATTATTATACTTGGAATGACTTCGTATAGCCTCAGTATTAGAAAAAATGTCATTATGATCTGAGCCATATGCAAGCAGAAGTTGGCTCACATAATTTGTTTCAGCAGAGCTAACATACAACGGAATATTTTTTTCATCTAGAACTTCTCTATCTGGAAGCCCTCCGCCAAACCATTTTAAATGATTTGAGTGCAAGCAATGCTCTGCAATTATTTGTTTAGGCTGCACTCGATCAAATATGCTAAAGTCAAAATTTTCAACATATTCTAGCAATTTGCCAACCAACTCAATATTTTTTCCAGAAATAATTTTTGTTCTTATTTCATTATTCCAATTTTCTTTAACTCCAGCCTTAATATCTATACCATTCTGCAATAATTTTGTAAAGCTAGTACCACACCCTTTTGGGGAAACAAAATAATAATTTTTAGGGACTGGGTAATCTTTGATAAACGTATAATAAATAATTTTTCCAAATTCAATCCACATTTTTGATGGCATCAGTGGTTGATTGTAGTGCTTACATTGATAGCAGTCCCATTCATAATTGGGTTTTCTTGGGTCTGTAATATACGCAGCAACATCACGTCCTTTATCTCCCGCACCTCCGAAACGCTCAATTTCTACATATACAGTAGATTTTACTTCAACCCATTCTTCCACAAATATTTCCCATTCATCGGGTGAGAAAATCTCCATCCGTTTTATAGGAAGAATATTTTGTCCATGATTAATTTTAAAAGAAGTAGTGTGATGTTTCATCTTTCTGAAAGATTTTCTGCTAAATCTACTACAAATTTGTATTCAAAAAAAATCAAGCTTTTAAAAAGAGTACTTTTACGTAAGAACAATAGAAAACTATAAAATACAATGCAAGTAGTTTATCTCTAAAAACACGAAATTAAAAGCCATTTTTTAAAGGAGGCTTTTAATTTCTATTTGTTTTCTGGATAATTATTTGGTTAATAAACCAAATTTTCTTTTTATATCATTCAACTCCTTCTCCATTCTCTCAATTGTTTGTAAAGTTAACTTACCTGACACATCCTCCTTATCTGCCAGTCTTTGTTTTAATCCCGTCATTTCACGACCGATAGAAATTTGTTCAGTCATAGCATACTCTTCAGTCTGACTAACAGATTGATGTCCCAGCATTTCTTTTACAATGTGTATTGGAACATTATTATTTAAAGTAACCGTACTTCCGAAGGTTCTTCTTGCTTTATGAGTATTTAAAGTACTGGTAATACCACACAAATCAGCAATTTCTTTAAGATACTCATTCATTTTTTGATTCGAATTCACTGGAAGTACTGAATCTCGCTCAATGCAGATAGGATGATTTTTATATCGCTCTAGAATTTCAGCTGCTTTTGGAAGTAATGGAATATTAATTGGGCTTCCTGTTTTTTGCCTTTCGGTTAAAATCCATTGCTCCCCGTCAATACCTTCTTTTATATCGGAACGCTTAAGATTAAAAACATCTATATACGCAAGACCAGTATAACATTGAAAAACAAAAACATCCCTGACTACGCCGAGACGGGCAGTAGAAAACTTATGTTTTTCCAGCAGTGCCAGTTCAAAGCCTGCCAAAGGTTTTTTCGGTACCTTTATCTTTCTGCATTTAAAACGCTTAAAAGGATCTGTGACAAGAAATTCTTTATCCAATGCAATAAGGACTATTTTCTTAAAGTTAGTAATATATTTAAGAGCAGTATTATTCGCATTGTTCTTTACAGTCTTAAGATAAAACTCATATTCTTTTACAAACTCAAAATTAAGTTCCGTAAACTCCATATCGTGTACGCCATATTTGTACAGCATGAAGTCTTTAATATGATTCTTTGATATCTCAAAACGAACATGGGTGCCTATTGCATATTCACCTTTTTTTACCAAAGCAAGCATCTGATCATTATGAATCTGAAATTCCTCAAGTACGGTAGTTTTCAGCTTGGTTTTACCTAAAATAAAATTAATCAGCTTTACACTGGTCACAGGCTCCTGCTTTTCCAAAAGCTGGTCAGCAAATTTTCTTATTTTCATTTCCAGCGAGTATAAAAAGAAATTCAATGCTTTAGCATCTTCTTTATTTCCTGCTGCACGTCCTGACTTCTGCTCCCAACGGTTTACATTCCACTTTCGTTTAGTGGAGGTTTCTTTGGGGACGCCATTAACTGTAATTCTAAGATAAATAAATCTTTCATTGGTACTTTTTGCAGAACTCTTCAAAAAGAAGATAATTCCAAAACTGTTTTCTAACATAATTCAACAATTAATAAGTTAATAAAGGTCGAATTATAATATCTCTAAATCAAGTCGTTAACCAGCTTAACATGTCTGACTAACAACACATTACGTTGTTTTTCGTGGCAACTTTTTTTGAGATTCTAAAATGCCACAAATAATCCACAAAAATTAGGGCAGTTTTGAGCATTTTTGAAAACAAGATGAGGAATAAAAAAACCCGCATCGTAGTAATGATGCGGGTTTTCAACGTTTAAACTAATTTAAAAAATCAGTTTCAGTGATCCCAGAAGTTTTCGAACCCGCGATCCCTTGTAAGAAAAGACACAATTAGATCTCGAATTTTAAATATTATTTTCAATACATAAGTAACTAAATTTCAGCGCTTATACTCTCTAAGCGCCAGTAAATACAAGATGTTCAAATAATATCGTTCAATTTACACTTATACCCCCTAACACTATAACAATCAGATGATTAATTTAATCCTTTTCAAAACAACTTAATTTTTTAGGGCAAAATCGTGGCAATTTGAAATTCAAATTGTGAAAAGGCCTAAAATTACTGGGTTTAAGCCTGTAGGTTCGAATCTTTTTTACATCAAAAATGTTATAGTAATTACTCGTCTTAGAATTGTGGCAAAATCGTAGTACATCAGTATTTGGAAAATGAAAAACCAGCTAAATCAAGGTTACAGAAGTCTAGGTTCGAATTTGAATAAGCATTTTATTTTCGTTCTTTTTTCTGATTAACAGGTTCAAGTTCTATTCCCGATACTTAGAGTTATTTATTTCACTTCGATTTATATATTTTTGTGTAATAAACAATTGTAAAGTATGAGTTCGTTCAATCAATTCACGAAAGAATTACACATCCTATTTAAATTCTACAAAGCTACGTTATATGCCTATGAGCAAACCGACTTATTACTTTTTAAATGTCGAAAAAATAAGGACGAAATGGCAACCGTAGGACTCTTTGAAAAACAACCCTCATACTATAAGAGTAAAGGAAAAGGCATAAGTGAAAATCAAAAAAACTTATCCGAAGTTATTTTTGTTAGATTTGTTTCCGCATTAGAAGTTTATTTGGTGGATCAAGTACGTGAAATTTTTCTCGTAACAAAAGAGCCCTTTAAAAAACAACATTCTAAACCTGAATTCTCGCAAGCGGAATTATTGTCAATGAACTCTCCAGCCGACATATTTGACAAAATAATTAATAAGGAAACAAGAAAGTTAAGCAGTGGGGGTTTTAACATAATAATTAAATATTATAAGGACAATTTTCAAATTAATCTTTCTGATATCTCGCCAGGATTGACAAAAATGGAAGAATACCATCAAAGAAGACATCTTTTAGTTCACAGACTAGGAAGAACTGATGAACATTATCGTAAAAAATTTAATTGCCAACTAAGTAAAATATCTGTCGATGAAGTATATTTAAAAGAGTGTTTTGAAAATTTTAAAACTTTTTCTGAAATAGTCGAAACCAAATTACGAGATAAAATAAAAAACAATTTTTCTGTTTCAAAAGTAGAAAAGGAAAAAGAAGTAAAAAGTATAGTTTTAGTTGAAATTTTAAAAGGACAGCCCTCAATTTTTGATAATAATTTTGAGTTCTGGGCAGGAGATGAATTTTGTATGTTCTCTAAAATATTAACAAACAGAGTAAATGAAAGTGACTCCAAATTTAAAATAACATTAGCAGGAACAAATACACAGATTTCTAGTTATTCTACAATTTTAAAACGTGAAGTTGATAGAAATAAAATAAGAATTGAATATATAACTAAGAAAGGAAAAGATATAATTGAACAGACACCTAAAAAAAGGTTAGATAAAGCTACAATTGAAAAGATAAGGAAGAAATTGATTATGGAGCAACCAAATCCTCCAGGAATTCATAAAACAATTGCTTCAGAACTTGGACTATCGAACAAAATAGTAAGAAGTGCTATTAATTACATTTATAAGAATGAAACAAATTCTGAAGAATTTTAATTTCAATTACGAAATGCATACTTTAGATTAAAAGTGCGATCTATCATCGAAAATTCTTACAAGAGTAGAACCCTGTTTAAGCTATAAAAAAACAGGAGTTTATAAAAAAGTTTCCTAAATTACTGTTATAATTTTTGTGGAAAAATCATGGCACTTGATGTTTTCTTTCCATAAAAATGCCCCCAAATAGTGTCTAACTTTTTGGGGGCAGTTCATTGAGACACCTTTTTATTTTTAGCATATGTTAAATAAATTATTTCCTCACGGCATTCTGCTGTGATCTAAGCATTTTAATCTGGTCTTTCACCCTTCCGCTTATAGCGTCAATTGAAAAACTTGCAGGATCTTGGCTTGGCTGGTAAGTGACGAAAGATTCCAAAAATACGGCTCCCTTCTGAATCCCCTGGGCTACTATATACATTTTGGTTGCCCACCATTTTTCATATACAAAAGAGGTGATATCGGCCCTTTCGTACGGATCCTGGCGCAGGTTAAACAGCTTGGGAACACGAAGAGGGGTAAACGGATTTGCCCAGATGCCAAAACCACCCTGGGTTCTCTGCTCTTGGAAAACAATTTTCCAGTCGTTCATCCTCATCGATACAAGTTCCGCGTCATCATTAAAATAATAGAATTCAGTCCTTGCCGATTTTGGCTGCTTCCCGATAAGGTATGGAAGCTGGTTGAAACCGTCCAGATGCACCTTGAAATTGGTGCCTTCTGCTTTATAACTGGTCAATAATTTTTCTTTTATGTTAGGCTCTCCGGCAGCGGCCAGCACAGTTGGAAACCAGTCAAGCCCTGACACGATTTCATTGGATATCTTTCCCGAAGGGATGTGTCCGGGCCAGCGGACAAAAGCAGGAACACGGAAAGCACCTTCCCAATTCGAGTCTTTTTCGCTTCTGAAAGGGGACATGGCGGCATCGGGCCAGCTGAACATGTTGGGTCCGTTATCAGTGGTGTAGATTACAATTGTATTTTCTGTAATTCCCAGATCATCAAGCGCCTTTAATATCAGCCCTACATCGCCGTCGTGCTCCAGCATACCATCAGCATACTCATTGTCAGGCATACCGCTTTTCCCGCGCAGTGACTCGCGGACATGAGTAAAGGCATGCATCCTGGTAGCATTCATCCAGCAGAAAAAAGGTTTCCCGGCAGTGTTCTGCCTTTTAATAAAATCAATTGCCGCGGCAAAAGTCTCATCATCGATTGTTTCCATTCTCTTTTTGGTAAGAGGCCCTGAATCTTCAATGGTTTGTCTGCCAACTCTTCCAAAACGGGGATCCACTGTAGGGTCATCACGGTCTGTCGCTTTGCATTTTAGTACTCCCCTTACCATATAGGATTTTACAAATGCCGAATCCTTGTAGGGATAACTCGGATCTTCCGGCTCTTCTTCGGCATTAAGGTGGTACAGGTTTCCAAAGAACTCATCAAAACCATGAACCGTTGGCAGGTACTTGTTCAGATCCCCCAAGTGGTTTTTTCCGAATTGACCTGTGGCATATCCCAAAGGTTTGAGCGCCTGCGCGATAGTGATGTCACGCGCCTGCAGGCCAATGTTCACACCCGGCATCCCAACCTTGGAAAGGCCTGTGCGATAACAGCTCTGCCCTGTAATAAGTGTTGAACGTCCGGCCGTACAGCTATTTTCCGCATAATAGTCGGTGAACATCGTTCCTTCTTTTGCCAGACGATCAATGTTTGGGGTCTGGTATCCTACAAGTCCATGCGTATAGGCGCTAATATTGGACTGCCCGATATCATCACCAAAAATTATTAAAATATTTGGTTTCTTAGCAGTTTGGGCTTCTGCCCGCTGGGGTAGAATTGCGCTAGTAAAGAATATAATTACTATGGCAAAAATTTGACTGAAGATTTTTAATGTTTTTTTAAGTTCCATTGGAATACTAATTTAAGAGTTTAGACATCAGTATATAAATTGAGTGATACAAATAAATCTATTGGCATTCTAAATTAAAGATTAACAGCCTTATATCGTATATTAAAATAAAAAATCATGTTTCAAATTATAATATGAAACATGATTAAGAGAACTTAAGAACTATTAACAGCACTTATCAATAAAATAGGCACTGCTCTTATTGTACTGATTAATGTTGCTTTTTGGTTGAGAAGGAAATATTATATAAAACTAGTATAGCACTATTATTAAAATTTTATCTTTTAAATATTCTTATAAATAAATTTATAAATTTGTCCCAACTACTGGATTAATGTGTTCTTAAAAAGATTTTATTACAGTTTAACAAATTCTACATTCTGCTTTAAAAAATAAGGTTTGTTTGTTGATTTTTTGCAATATTTTGTTCAGATTTTGTACCTCTATTGTACGATTGTACCTCGACATCTGTCAAACCCAGTAAATACTGGTTGCTAATTTTGGTATCTAAGTTAAATTTATATATAATAAATTAATTGTCTTTACATTTTAAACATTTGAAAGTTACCCTACAGGTAATCTGATGTTAGTAAAGCTGGTAAAAAGTATTCATTAGTGAGCTCAAAATATAAGCATCGAAACCTCATTTGCCGTGGAATAGCCAATTTATAGTTGACAACAACTTTACCATATTAAAGCGGAAGACTAACCCGAGAAAAATCTCTTCATTAGTCTTCCTTTTTCAATTAACTATTCTTTTTGATTTATTATAGTAAATTTCCTTTTCATTTCACTTAACTCCTTTTCCATTCTCTCAATTGTTTTTAAAGTCAACTCACCCGAAACATCTTCTTTATCTGCCAATCTTTGTTTTAGTCCCGTCATTTCACGACCGATAGAAATCTGTTCAGTTATAGCGTACTCCTCAGTCTGACTAACTGATTGATGTCCTAGCATTTCTTTCACAATGTGTATTGGTACATTATTATTTAAGGTCACAGTACTTCCAAAAGTTCTTCTTGCTTTATGAGTGTTTAAAGCACTATTTATACCACATAAATCAGCAATTTCTTTAAGATACTCATTCATTTTCTGATTCGAATTCACTGGAAGTACCGAATCTCGTTCAATGCAGATAGGATGATTTTTATACCTCTCTAGAATTTCAGCTGCCTTCGGTAACAGTGGAATATTAATTGGACTTCCTGTTTTTTGTCTTTCTGTTAAAATCCATTGCTCTCCGTCAATACCTTCTTTAATATCTGAACGTTTAAGATTAAAAACATCAATATACGCAAGACCAGTGTAACATTGAAAAACAAAAACATCTCTGACTACTCCGAGACGATCAGTAGAAAACTTATGTTTTTCCAGCAGTGCCAACTCAAAGCCTGCCAAAGGTTTTTTCGGTACCTTTATCTTTCTGCATTTAAAACGCTTAAAAGGATCTGTGACAAGAAATTCCTTATCTAATGCAATAAGGACAATTTTCTTAAAGTTAGTAATATATTTAAGTGCTGTATTATTAGCGTTGTTCTTTACAGTCTTAAGATAAAATTCATATTCTTTTACAAACTCAAAATTAAGTTCTGTAAACTCCATATCCTGCACACCATATTTGTACAGCATGAAGTCTTTTACATGATTCTTTGATATTTCAAACCGAACGTGGGTACCTATTGCATATTCACCTTTTTTTACTAAAGCCAACATCTGATCATTATGAATCTGAAATTCCTCCAGTACGGTAGTTTTCAGCTTGGTTTTACCTAAAATAAAATTAATCAGCTTTAAACTGTTCACAGGTTCCTGCTTTTCCAAAAGCTGGTCAGCAAATTTTCTTATTTTCATTTCCAGCGAGTACAAAAAGAAATTCAATGCTTTAGCATCTTCTTTATTTCCTGCTGCACGCCCTGACTTCTGCTCCCAACGGTTTACATTCCACTTTCGTTTAGTAGAGGTTTCTTTGGGAACGCCATTAACTGTAATTCTAAGATAAATAAATCTTTCATTGGTGCTTTTTGCGGAACTCTTCAAAAAGAAGATAATTCCAAAACTGTTTTCTAACATAATTCAACAATTAATAAGTTAATAAAGGTCGAATTATAATATCTCTAAATCAAGTCGTTAACCAGCTTTACATGTTGACTAACAACAAGTTAAACAGATTTTTGTGGCAGCTTTTTTTGAAAAGGTAAAATGCCACAAATAATCCACAAAAATTAGGGCACTTTTGAGCGTTTTTGAAAATATGAAAGGGGATAAAAAAACC
>Ga0247817_10000268_pt1 | contig 31655 bp, 31 predicted proteins | sample UWRJL212509R1_FD_178010 | JGI IMG/M metagenome (GOLD analysis project Ga0247817, IMG submission 178010) | Plant litter microbial communities from Arlington Agricultural Research Station in Wisconsin, United States - UWRJ-L212-509R-1 | ecosystem: Environmental > Terrestrial > Plant litter >...
CATGTGCATTTTAACTGCACAAATTGTAACAAAGTGATTTGCATTGAAAATAGCATACCGGAAATAAATTTGCCAGAAGGATTTTTAGCAAAAGAAGTGCAGTGTATGGTTTCAGGAATCTGTTCAGAATGCAGTTAAAAACTACTTTTCTTTATTCCAAATTTCCAAATCAATATTAAAGCGCTAAAAAATCATTTTGACTTGTATGATTTATTTAGTAAATTTAGCTTAAAAACCTGAACTATAACTCATTAAACCCTAATTATGAATGATTCATTCCAAAATATTATAAATTCTGAAAAGCCTGTATTGATTGACTTTTTTGCCACTTGGTGCGGGCCTTGTCAAACTTTGGGTCCGATTTTAAAGGATGTAAAGGAAGTGCTAGGCGATGAAATTGCTATCATCAAAATTGATGTGGATAAAAATCAGGCAGTCGCTTCAAAATTCAATGTTCGTGGTGTTCCTACAATGATTTTATTTCAAAAAGGAAACCAATTGTGGCGCCAATCTGGCGTACTTTCAAAGGATGATATTGTAAAAGTAATTCGCGAGAAAAGCAACTAGAAATTAAAAAAGGCAGTACCGTTAAAAGTACTGCCTTCTTATTTTGCCAAAATAAATTTCGGCGGTTCAAAGTTATCCCAACTTAATTTTTAACCATTTGCGTACTGGTTCATCGTATAATTTCAATGAAAGGTAAGCTAAGATAACTGCGGAAATAACAGTAATTATCGCTATCGGATAAGCATCTTGAATTGATAATTTATTTGTGGCTATCCAACCCATATAAACATAAATGAGCGGATAGTGCGTGATGTAAATCGGATAGGAAATATCGCCTAAAAACTTGCAGAATCTTATTCCTGATTTGCTGTGGATGGCACCGCTGGCTCCAATATATACGATTATCGGAAAAATAATGATGATGCAAAATGACTCATACAATCCGTTCATCCAGAGGTTTTCGCTTCCGCCTATTCTTGGCATTGCCAAAACGGCAACAAGCAATAACGAGCACCACAAAAACGCATTTTTAATGTAAGTTATCTTCGTCACTCTTGACAACAAAAGTCCGGCGAAAAATGGATACATCAGCCTGCAAAACCCGATTCGCAACTGTTCAGTAGTTATTGACCAGCCACCCACAATGTCTCCGTTTGGCGAAGTAATTGTCAAGTGAACCAATGCAATTCCTGATAAAATAACTAGAATGCTCAAGGCCAGATTTGAAAATTTTCTTACGAATAAACCATAGAAAATATTTGCGATGTATTCAAAAAATAACGACCATCCGGGACCGTTTAACGGATGCATTTCTCCCCAACCCCTGATTTCTAATGCACCTCTGACAGGAAATAATACGAATCCGAGAAACATTACCAAAATCACTTTCCACACCGGAACTTCACTAATTCCAGGCGTGTAAGGATTTGATTGGAAATAAAAACAGATGGCGCCAATAATCATCCCGACGATTACCATCGGCTGCAAACGAACAACTCTTCGCTTGAAAAATTCTCTAAACGACATCGTTTTCCAGCGGTCGTCATAAGCATATCCAATCACGAAACCAGACAATAGAAAGAAAAAATCTACCGCCAGATAACCGTGGTTTATAATCTGGTCAAGATGGCTCGTGGCGTGCCCTTCAAAAATATGAAAGATGACAACCATGATTGCCGCCACGCCCCGAAGTCCGTCTAAAATAATGTAATGCGGTTTTTTCTCGGTTGAAAGTACTTCCATCAAAATGTCTTTTCAGATATATTTTAAATTGAATTATTTCAAAGTAAATTTCACTTTTGACTTGATATCTGCCGAAGAAGCGCCAACGATGGCTTCAAAATCTCCAGGTTCTGCAACCCATTCGTGCTTCTTATCATCAAAAAAGCTCAACGCGGTTTTGTCAATTGTGAACGTGATTGTTTTTTCTTCGCCAGCTTTTAAAAACACCTTTTCAAATTCTTTCAATTCTTTAACCGGACGTGGCAAATACGACTTCAAATCACTGATATACAATTGTACAACTTCAGATCCGTCGCGTTTTCCTGTGTTTTTTACTTTTACAGAAAAGCTGATTTTATCTAACTGTCCGATTGTTTTTTGGTCAGCCGTTACTTTTCCATATTGAAAAGTCGTGTAGCTCAATCCGTGCCCGAATGGGAACAACGGCTCGATGTTTTTCACTTCGCTCCATCTGTAGCCCACGAAAATTCCTTCATTATAATCTACATCTTTTCCGCCTGGAAATTCTCCCAAGGCATGCGCGCCGTTATCTTCTAACTTTACAGGAAAAGTAAAAGTCAATTTTCCAGAAGGATTTACGTCTCCGACTAAAACAGAAGCCAGTGCATTTCCGCCTTCAGTGCCTAAAAACCATCCTTGAACGATTCCTGGAACTTGATTTACCCACGGCATTGCCACTGCATTTCCTGAAATATTTACAAAAACCAAATTCTTATTTGCTTTCAATAAATCAGTAACTAATTGGTCTTGATTGTAAGGCAAGCCTAAGCTTTTTCTATCGTGTCCTTCGCTGTCTTGAAAGTCGCTTTTGTTCAAACCGCCTACAAAAATTACGATGTCGGCCTCTTTTGCAACTTTCAAAGCTTCGTCTTTTAGTTCTTGCGCAGAACGTTTTTCTGCCAAATTTTGCCCAGAAACCACTCCGTTATAATCACTGCTGGCGTCGCCTACATAACCGCGGGCATAAACTACTTCAGCTTCAGAACCGATTCTTTTTTTCAATCCGTCAAGCGGCGAAATTTCATATTTTGCTTTCAATGAAGAGCTTCCTCCACCAACTGTCATCATTTTGATCGCATTTTCCCCAATCACAGCAATCTTTTTCGTCTTGCTCAAATTTATAGGAAGGATATTATTTTTGTTTTGCAATAAAACAATTCCTTCTTCAGCGATTTTTCTTCCTGCCAATGCGTGTTCTTCTGTTCCAAAAGAACCTAAAGGTCTGTCTTTTGCCATCGTTGTCAAGAACGAAAGGCGCAAAACACGGCGTACTTTGTCGTCTAATTCTTTAGTCCCGACTTCGCCCGATTTGATCAAATTTAGATACGGCTGTGCCAAGAAATAACTGTCGTAGGCATTTTTTGAACCTTTTGAAAGTCCGTCTGTCCACGTTCCGAATTCTAAATCCATTCCGTTAAAAATCGCTTCTTTGGTATTATTTACGCCACCCCAATCGGCAACAACTGTTCCTTCAAACGCCCACTCGCCTTTTAAAATATCGTTCAGCAAGTATTGATTGTGGCACGCCTGCTGATTTTTATACCTGTTGTAAGCGCCCATGATTGTCCAAGTATTTCCTTCTTGAACTGCGGCTTTAAAAGCTGGAAGATAAATTTCATATAATGCGCGGTCGTCCACATTTACATTTACCGTGTGGCGGTTTGTTTCTTGATTATTCAACGCAAAATGCTTTACGCAAGCGGCAACTCCGTTTGACTGGACGCCTTGAATGTAAGGAACCACCATTTTTGAGGTCAAAAACGGATCTTCGCCCATGTATTCAAAATTTCTTCCGTTCAACGGCGATCTGTAGATATTCACGCCCGGACCTAACAATACATTTTTGTTTCTATAACGTGCTTCTTCGCCAATCGACGTTCCATAAAGCAAGCTCATGTCTTTGTTCCAAGTAGCGGCCAAAGCCGTAAGTGCTGGAAAGGCGATGCAAGAATCGTTTGTCCAATTGGCTTGATCCCATTCGTCCCAAAGCGTTTCAGGCCTGATTCCGTGTGGTCCGTCAGTCATCCAGTTATCCGGAATTCCTAATCTCGGCACTCCTGGCGAACTGAATTTTGACTGTGCGTGGATCATCGCAATTTTTTCCTCCAAAGTCATTCTTGAAAGTGCATCTTCCACTCTTTCCTTTACCGGCTTGGTGTTGTCTTGATAAACGGCAAGCTTTTTTTGCGCGTTCATGCTTACAGTTCCAATGAAAAGCGCAACAGCAATTGTAATTTTATTTTTGAACATATTTTTAATTGTTTATTCTGATTATTTATTTTTTTCGAGCCACTGCAGTCTTCTCGCGTCGGGCAGATGTTTTACTTCAAAACCTTCAAAAGTAGCGCTGAAACCTTCACCATCGGGCGAAGCAGCAGTCATTCCCACCATCACAGGTTTATTATCTGGAAAATAGGCCAGCCTTGCCATCGTATATTTTTTATCATCCAAAGAATAGAAAATTTCAACCGCGTCTAACCTTCTCACCGCTTTTATCCAAACTGATTTTGGCTTTTCTGTAAGCTCAATTACGCTCCAGTCGCTTTTTTCATTGGTTACGACAGAACTGATATTCATATTTCCATCTACGAATTCTACGCCGGTTTTTATCCAAGTCTTTTCATCGATTCTTAACATGAGACCGGTTTGGTCAAAACGTGTTTTGTAATCGCCGGTGATTTTTACTTTCGCTTCAAATTCTCCTCCAACTGTCGTGTAATAAAAAGGTCCGTCGTCAACGGTAAATCCATAATGCGTAATTCTCCAATAATCTGTTTTGGGCGTTACAAACATTGAGAGTGATTTTGCATCAGCTTTCCACTTTGCAGGCTGATTGAACCATTGCAGGTTTTCTTTCGTTTGTGCAAAAGAATTTATTCCAACCAACATCAAAATCAATGCAGAAGTTTTTTTTATCATATTCTTTAAATTAAATAGTTGTCGCTTTTGGCTCTATAATTCAATGAGGGAAACCAAAAGCTGTCGTAAAACTATAACGTTATAGTACACAATAAATACTTGGAAGTAAAAAAGTAGCAAATAAAAAACCTAACTAATTAACTATAAGAATTTTAAACAAATAAATTCATCTAAAAAAGTAGTAGAATTAGAACCTTAAAGTTATGATTTAGAAGGAAAAATTCCGATTTTGGAAACCATTTCTTCAAACTCATCTCTGGAAACTGCCGCCTTATTTCGAGCTTTCGTTCTATAGTTGTAAATCGTGCTTAAAGAGTAGCGGAGAAATGCAGCAATTTTGACACTGTCGCTAATTCCTAATCTGACCAGTGCAAAAATTCGCAATTCAGTGTTTAAAAGTTCGCCCGGTTTTAAAGAAATCTGTTCGTCATTTATGAGCAAAGCATTAAAATCTTTTACAAATGTGGGATATAAATTTAAGAATATCGTATCAAAATTCAGGTACAATTCTTCTAACTCTGTTTCAACAATAGTGTTTGATTTCAACATCTTAAACAATTCGTCCAGTTGTTTTTCGGTCGCCTTTTTGTTCAGCGTTTTTCTATAGTTTTCAAGCTTATTAATGTAAGTTGAACACAAATCAAAGAAATGCGCGATATATTCTTCTTTAACATGGTTAGATTCTGAAAGTTGTGAATTCCGGTCTTCCAATTCATAATTTGCCTTGATAATTTCTTGGTTGAGGTCGGCTAATTTTTGTCCAGTTATGTGAAGTTCTTCCTTGATTCTTGAAACTTTTTTCATCTGCTTATAGACATAAATTACGGCTAAAATCAAAAAAACAGACAAAATACTGATGAGCAGCAGGTACAACTTCAACTCGCTTTTTCGATTGGCTTCCTTCTCTAAATAAGCCGTATTTATAATCGAATAAAACTCTGACATTTGCACGGTTCTGAACCTTACATTGCAAAAAATGGCGTCTTCAATGGCTGATTTTGTGAAGATAAAAGCATTGTCCACATCGCCTTTGTCATAATAAATCAAAGCCAAATTTTGTACCGACGCATTGTCTTTAATAGCATTTTTAATGTCAACAGTTGCAGAAATTAAATAATAATTTGTGGCCGTTTCGATATCATTTTTAAAACGGTATGTGTCTCCTAACAAATAGGCAATCATGGCAAAATCCTGGTCTTTGTTCTTTGCTGTTTTAAAAAGTTCAAGAAGGTCTTTTTGGGCAATGTCAACCTTCCTTTTATATAAATTATTTTGGGCAAAATTTATTTTATATTTGACAGAATTTGGATTTAAAACAGAAAGCAATGAATCACGATAAACCTCTACAAATTTAATATATTCCTCATTGTAAGTATTTGTCACATAATGCTCAAAAAACTGACTATAAGCTTCATAATAAATTGGATACAATGATTTTTGTAATTTATTTTTATGGATTGCTTTCAGAATTTCTTCAGATTCCCTATACCTTCCAGAGGAAGAATATAGGTTTGCCAACTGCAATTTTGCCAGATTTTCAAGTTCGTTATCATGTAAAGCAACAGCAATCCGTATATTTTTTCTCACATAATAAATGGCAGAATCCAGCTTAAATTTTCGGTATTCTAAATAAAGATTTTTATTGCAGTCGTACTCCTCTACTAAAGACAAATCGCCAGAAAGTTTTCTTTTTACTGTCGCAATTTTCTTCTCTTTTATAGTTACAAATTCCTTTTTATTTTTAATTGCTTTTATAAGCTCGTCAAAAATTGAATCTTTTTGAATAGCGCCAAAAGTGGCATTGCATATAAAAATGAATAAAAGGGGAAAAAGTTTTTTCACGATGCTATCGATAATTTATTTTAGCAAATATAGCAAAGTGAAAATGAAGTTGAGAAGTAGCTTTCAGTTATTAAAAACTTAGTTTTAAGCCCAAATTTTATAGCGATTTTTAAAAGCAATATGTTACACAAAAGTTAATCTCAAAAAAAAATTAGTTTATAATATTATTTTTCGCATACATTTGCTTCAAATAAAAATCATGTTTACAAATCAATTACATCATCATATCCATTTCTCCGCTCAAGCGAAGTGTTAATGGTATGTAAGTAATTCATCATATTCTAAAACCCGTTTGAGTACATCAAACGGGTTTTTTATTTGTAAAAATTTGGTGTACTCATTCACAATCTCAAAAAAAATGAGCACCTTAAAATTAGCAATCCAAAAATCAGGAAGACTCAACGAAGACAGCCTGAAAATTCTGAAAGACTGCGGAATTTCCATAGAAAACGGAAATGACCAGCTGAAAGCGCAAGCTTCAAATTTTCCTCTCGAAGTTTTATTTCTTCGCAATGCAGACATTTCACAATATCTCATTGACGGTGTCGTGGACATTGCCATCGTTGGCGACAATCTTTTAGTCGAGAAAGGCAAAGACATTAAAATCATTGAAAAATTGGGCTTTTCCAAGTGCAAAGTTTCGGTTGCTGTTCCAAAAACTTTTCCTTTTTCTACTTTGGAAGATTTAGAAGGAATGCGAATTGCCACTTCTTATCCCAAAACAGTTCTAGATTTTTTCCAATCTAAAAATATCAACGTCGAATTGCACCAGATTTCTGGTTCGGTGGAAATTGCGCCAAATATCGGTCTTTCAGATGCAATCGTTGACATCGTTTCCAGCGGAAGCACTTTGTTCAAAAACAACCTGAGAGAAGTGGCCGTAATTTTAAAAAGTGAAGCCGTTCTTGCTGTTTCCGACCAAATTGCTGCAGAAAATCAATTGATTTTAAACAAGCTCCAATTCAGAATTCAATCGGTTTTAAAAGCTCGTAATTCGAAATACATTTTGATGAATGTTCCCAATGAAAAGATAGAAAGCATCAGCAAAATTCTTCCAGTTTTAAAAAGTCCAACCGTAATGCCATTGGCTGAAAAAGGCTGGAGCAGTCTGCATTCTGTCATCAATAAAAATCAATTTTGGGAAGTAATCGACCAATTGAAAGAAGCTGGAGCCGAAGGGATTTTGGTTTGCCCAATTGAAAAAATGGTTTTATAATTTTAAAGAAATACAATGAAAAGCATCAAAAATCCAGACAAAAAATCGTGGACTGAATTATTAAAAAGACCAACGAATTCTTATGAAGATATCGAACAAACCGTGGCTTCCATTTTCAAGGAAATTCAAGCAAAAGGTGATTTTGCAGTTTCAAAATACAGCTCTTTATTTGATGGCATAAACCTAAAATCTTTTGAAGTTTCAAAGGAAGAAATAGCAGAAGCGATCACCCAAATTCCGAGTGAATTGAAAAGTGCAATTAGTTTGGCCAAATCAAATATCGAACGTTTCCACGAAGCGCAAAAAGCAGAAAAAATTGAACTAGAAACCACAAAAGGCGTTTTCTGCTGGAAAGAAAAAAGAGCAATCCAAAAAATCGGATTGTACATTCCCGGCGGTTCAGCACCACTTTTTTCTACGGTTTTGATGCTTGCGATTCCTGCAAAAATTGCCGGTTGCCAAGAAATCACTTTGTGTTCGCCTCCTGATAAATCTGGGCAAATAAATCCAGCTATTTTGTATGCGGCATCATTGTGTGGCGTAACCAAAATTTTAAAAATCGGAGGAATTCAGGCAATTGCTGCAATGACTTTTGGAACAGAAACGATTGATAAAGTGTACAAAATATTTGGTCCTGGAAACCAATTCGTGACTGTCGCCAAGCAATTTGCCACAAAATTCGGAGTCGCAATCGATATGCCTGCCGGACCTTCAGAACTTTTGGTTTTCGCCGATGATTCAGCAAATCCAAGTTTTGTCGCCGCAGATTTACTGAGCCAAGCCGAACATGGAAGTGACAGCCAAGCGATTTTGGTTTCCACTTCGCAGCAGATTATTGATGCGGTTGCTGTTGAAATTAAGAAGCAAATTAAAGTTTTACCACGCTTTGAAATTGCCCAAAAAGCTATTGCTAATTCCAAATTAATTTTGGTTGAAACCGATAAAATTGCTTTGGAATTAATCAACGAATATGCGCCTGAACATTTTATAATTTGTGCCAAAAATGAAGACTTTTTCATCAATGGAATTCAAAATGCGGGTTCAGTTTTCATCGGAAATTATGCGCCAGAAAGTGCCGGAGATTACGCTTCGGGAACCAATCACACCTTGCCCACAAATGGTTTTGCAAAAAATTATGAAGGCGTAAATCTGGATAGTTTTTTAAAATCAATGACTTTCCAAAAAATTACTTCCGAAGGAATTCAAAATATAGGAAAAGCAATTGAAATTATGGCCGAGGCCGAAGGTTTGCAAGCGCACAAAAATGCAGTGACTTTGCGATTAAATGAACTTCAAAATGCACCGAAATGAAAACCTTTGACATCAATAAATTAGTTAGAAAAAATGTTCTGGCGATGGAATCTTATTCGTCTGCTCGCGACGAATTCAAGGATTTTGAAAGCGATTTAATTTTTTTGGACGCGAATGAAAATCCGTTTGAAAATGGCTTGAACCGTTATCCAGATCCGAAGCAGAAAAACCTAAAAAAGGTACTTTCTGAATTGAAAAATATTCGGGAAAATCAGATAATTCTTGGCAACGGAAGCGATGAATTACTGGATTTGCTTTTCAGAGCTTTCTGCGAACCAAACCGAGATGCTGTCATCACTTTACCACCAACTTATGGAATGTGCGGCGTTTTGGCCAACTTGAATGCGATTGAAAACAAGGAAGTTGTGTTGCAAAATGATTTTGAGCCTAACGTAGATTTGATTTTAAAAGCTACAGATGAAACCACGAAAATCTTGTTTTTGTGTTCGCCAAATAATCCAACTGGAAATACTTTTTCGAAAGATAAAATCCAAATCTTGCTAGAAAATTTTTCAGGATTAATTGTAATTGACGAAGCTTACATTGATTTTTCGAACAAAGAAAGTTGGTTGCAAAAAATAGATGAATTTCCGAATTTAATTATACTTCAGACATTATCAAAAGCGTATGGTTTGGCAGGAATTCGCTTGGGAATTTTATACGCAAATCCAGAAATCATCAGCGTTTTAGACAAAATAAAACCGCCTTACAATATCAATAAACTGTCGCAAGAAAAAGCTTTGGAACGAATTGAAAATTATGATGCTGTTTTGCAAGAAATTGAAGTGATTGTATCGGAAAGAAAAAAAATGAACGTTGCTTTGAATACAATTCAATTCATTGAAAAAATTTACAATTCAGATGCGAATTTTATTTTGATCAAAGTCGATAATGCTAAAAAACGGTACGACCAACTATTGAAAAAAGGCATCGTGATTCGGAATCGATCTGGTCAAGAACTTTGTGAAAACTGCCTGAGAATCACAATCGGAACTGAGAAAGAAAACAAAAAATTGCTTGAAACACTGAAATCATTATGAAAAATCAAAAAATATTGTTCATTGATCGCGACGGAACTTTAGTCAAAGAACCTTCTGATTATCAATTAGATGACTTAAATAAATTAGAGTTTTATCCCGAAGTTTTTTATTATTTATCCAAAATAAGCAAAGAGCTTGATTTTGAATTGGTTATGATTACCAATCAAGATGGTTTGGGAACTGATAGTTTTCCGGAAGCTACTTTTTGGCCTTGCCAAAATTTAATTTTAAAAGCTTTTGAAAACGAAGGAATTATTTTCAAAGACATTCTCATCGATAGAAGTTTTCCTCATGAAAATTTAGAAACGCGAAAACCTGGACTCGGAATGCTTGGAAAATACATCAAAAATCCAGATTATGATTTGGAAAATTCCTTTGTAATCGGTGATCGATTTACCGATGTGGCTTTGGCTAAAAATCTGAAATCTAAAGCTATTTTCTTTAATGGCGATGAAAACTTAGGTCGAACAGAAACACTTTTTACAGCTTCAGAATTGGAAGAAATTATCGCCTTAAAAACTTTTAAATGGAAAGAAATCTATGAATTTTTAAAGCTTCAGGAACGTGTCGCTTCCATTAAAAGAAAGACAAATGAAACTGATATTTTCATCCAAATTAATTTAGACGGAACTGGAAAAAGCAACATTTCAACTGGAATTTTATTCTTTGATCACATGCTTGATCAGCTCGCTAGACACGGCCAAATGGATCTGGATATCAGCGTCAAAGGTGATTTGGAAGTCGATGAACACCACACGATTGAAGACACGGCAATTGCTTTGGGTGAAGTTTTTGCAAAAGCGTTAAGTGATAAATTGGGCATCGAACGTTACGGATTTTGTCTTCCGATGGACGATTGTTTGGCGCAAGTTGCATTGGATTTTGGAGGAAGAAATTGGCTTGTTTGGGAAGCAGATTTCAAGCGAGAAATGATAGGAAAAATGCCGACGGAAATGTTCCACCATTTTTTCAAATCGTTCAGCGACGGAGCCAAAGCCAACTTAAATATCAAAGCGGAAGGCACAAATGAACACCACAAAATCGAAGCGATTTTTAAGGCTTTCGCCAAAGCAATTAAAATGGCGGTGAAACGCGATACTGAGAAAATGATTTTGCCATCAACCAAAGGAATGTTGTGAATCACACTTCAAAATAAATTTAACAAACATGAAAATTGCAATTATAGATTATGGCTCAGGAAATGTGCAAAGCGTTGAATTTGCCTTGAATCGGTTGGGTTTTGAAGGGATTTTAAGTGCTGATTCTGAATTTATTTTGAGCGCCGACAAAGTTATTTTCCCAGGAGTTGGTGCGGCGAATTCGGCTATGAAAAAATTACACGAAAGCAGTTTAGACCAAATTATTCCGAGTTTGAAACAGCCGGTTTTGGGAATCTGCCTTGGCATGCAACTGCTCTGCAATTATTCTGAAGAAGGAAATACCGACGGTTTGGGGATTTTTGATGTTGCAGTTAAGAAATTTCCGGCAGATCATAAAATTCCGCAAATGGGCTGGAACACGATTTACAACCTTCAGTCGCCTTTGTTTGAGGGAATTTCTGAAAAAGATTATGTGTATTTGGTGCATAGTTTTTACGTAGAAAAAACAGAAAATACAATTGCCTCAACCAAATATGGATTGGAATATGCTTCGGCTTTGCAAAAAGATAATTTCTTCGGAGTTCAATTTCATCCAGAAAAAAGCGGAAAAACGGGAGAGAAAATTCTTGAGAACTTTTTAAAAATTGAATTATGAGAATCATTCCAGCTATCGATATCATTGACGGAAAATGCGTCAGATTGACCAAAGGCGATTATGCCACGAAGAAAATATACAATGAAAATCCGTTGGAAATTGCGAAGGAATTTGAAGCTAACGGCATCGAATATTTGCATTTGGTGGATCTTGACGGCGCAAAATCGGGGCGAATTGTAAATTATAAAATATTGGAACAAATTTCAAAAAATACGAATCTCAAAATTGATTTTGGTGGCGGCCTAAAAACAAATGCTGATTTGGAAATTGCTTTCAACTCTGGCGCCAATCAAATCACCGGAGGAAGTATTGCGGTTAAAAATCCGGATTTATTTCAAGAATGGATTTCAAAATACGGCTCTAAAATTATTTTGGGAGCTGATGTTTATAAAGAAAAAATTGCAGTTTCGGGTTGGCAGGAAACTTCTGATTTAGATTTGCTTCCGTTTATTGAAAAGTATAAAAACTTTGGAATCGCAACTATAATCTGTACCGATATTTCAAAAGATGGAATGCTCGAAGGTCCTTCTTTTTCACTTTATGAAAAAATATTGAAAGCTTTTCCTAACTTAAATCTGATTGCTTCAGGCGGTGTTTCTTGTTTTGAGGAATTGCCGAAATTACAGCTTTTGGGTTGCGAAGGCGTGATTATCGGGAAAGCAATTTACGAAGGAAAAATAAGCTTGAAGCAATTGCAAAATTTCATAATCAACAAAATATGATCACGAAAAGAATCATTCCCTGCCTTGACATTAAGGATGGAAGAACAGTGAAAGGCGTCAATTTTTTAGATTTAAGAGATGCTGGAAATCCTGTGGAATTGGCCTTTAATTATTCGGAAAACGGTGCGGACGAATTGGTTTTTCTAGATATTTCAGCTACGGAAGAAAGACGAAAAACATTAGGAAATTTGGTTCGAGAAGTAGCTAAAGAAATCAACATTCCGTTTACTGTTGGTGGCGGCATTTCGTCGTTGCAAGATGTCGAACTGCTTTTGAAAAATGGCGCTGACAAGGTTTCCATCAATTCTTCGGCGGTTAAAAACCCGAAGTTAATTTCTGATTTGGCATTAAATTTTGGAAGCCAATGCATTGTGGTGGCAATTGACGCAAAAGAAATCAATTGTTTTTGGAAAGTGCATTTGGTTGGAGGAAAACAGCCCACCGATTTGGATTTATTTGATTGGGCAAAAGAAGCTGAAAACCTTGGCGCGGGCGAAATCTTGTTCACTTCGATGGATAACGATGGGACAAAAAATGGATTTGCAAATGTAGCACTTCGCAAACTTTCAGAAACTGTAAATGTCCCGATAATTGCTTCTGGCGGTGCGGGGAAAATTAGTGATTTTGCCGATGCTTTCACGATTGGAAAGGCAGATGCGGCTTTGGCGGCGAGTGTTTTCCACTTTGGAGAAATAAAAATTATGGATTTGAAAAGAGAATTGGCACAAAAAAATATAGCAATACGATTATGAAAATAGATTTTAATAAAAATAAAGACGGTTTGGTTCCTGCGATTATTCAGGATATTGAAACCAAAAATGTACTGATGCTGGGCTATTTGAATGAAGAAGCTTATGCCAAAACTTTAGAAATAAACAAAGTAACTTTTTTCAGCAGAAGCAAAAATAGGCTTTGGACAAAAGGCGAAGAAAGCGGTAATTTATTGGAAGTTGTGGACATCAAAATTGACTGTGATAATGATTCATTGTTGATAAAAGTAAAACCAGTTGGAAACGTTTGCCACACCGGAAGCGACACTTGTTGGAATGAAAAAAATGAAGCCTCGTATGGCTTTTTATCTGAATTGGAACAAACAATTGAAGACCGAAAAAACAATCCTACAGAGAAAAGTTATGTGACTTCGCTATTTGAAAAAGGCATCAATAAAATTGCTCAAAAAGTAGGCGAAGAAGCCGTGGAAGTCGTGATTGAAGCGAAAGATAACGATGCTGATTTATTTTTAAATGAAAGCGCTGATCTTCTTTTTCACTATTTGATATTGCTTCAGGCAAAGGGATTTTCGCTAAATGATGTTGTTGGAATTTTAAAATCTAGGGATAAAAAATAAGAGAAAGCAGTTATCTTTGTTTACAAAAAATAATTCATGAGAATCTTACTGATAGTCACTTTTTTGAACATTTTCAATAGCTTTGCACAGCAGGAAATTCCACTTTATGAGGGGAAAATTCCGAATAGCAAACCGGCTCCAAATACAGAAAAAAGCGTTAATAATGGAATTTTAATTATCAGCGAAGTTTCAATTCCAACGCTGACTGTTTACAAGCCTAAAAAACAGAATTTGTCAAAAAGTGCCGTTATCATTTGTCCGGGTGGCGGTTATGGAATTTTAGCTGCTGGACATGAAGGCGCAGCCGTGGCGCTGGCTTTGAATGAAATGGGCGTTACTGCTTTTGTCTTAAAATATAGGCTTCCAGACGATAAAATTATGGTTGACAAAACAATCGGACCTTTGCAAGATGCGCAACGTTCTATACAATATGTGCGTGAAAATTCGAAAAAATATAATCTTGACAGCACTAAAATCGGGATTATGGGTTTTTCAGCTGGAGGACATTTGGCGGCGACCGCATCTACATTATTTGAAAAGGAAGTAATCGAAAATGAAAAACATACTTCACTTCGTCCCGATTTTTCGATTTTGCTATATCCTGTAATTAGTTTTTCTGAAGATCTAGCGCACAAGGGAACTCGAGAAAATCTCCTTGGAAATAAAATTTCTGATGCAACAATACTGCACTATTCTTGCGAACTTCAAGTCACAACTCAGACGCCGCCGGCATTTCTTGTTCATGCTTCTGATGACACTGATGTTTTGGTTGGCAATAGCATCGCCTATTATGAAGCGTTGCAAAAAAATAAAATTTATAGTGAAATGTTGCTTTATCCGCATGGCGGTCACGGTTTTGGAATGGAAAATACTACTACAAAAGACCGCTGGATTGAAAATCTTAAAAATTGGATGTTGGCTAATAATTGGCTTTAGTGTTTCTGAATTTCTGTAGCGATTCTGCCCGAAGCTTCTTCACAAAAGTCAAGGCCTGAATAATCTGGATTATAACCTCCGATGTAAGGAACTGCCATCATATAAAGTCTTGGATTTGCTTCACCAGCGTCATTGACAATCTGAAAACTGTCATTAATTTTAATTCCTGGAACTTGCAGAAAATAATTTCCATCTTTAGATTTTTTTACTTTGTTATTGCCTGAAGCTATTTCCCCGGATCCAATTTTATCTGATTTAAATTCAAGTGTTGCCGGGCTGATGCTTTTATTATCAAGAAGTCCTTTGAAAGGAAAAGAATCATAAGAAAGATGTGGTTGTCCCACACAATCTACAAAAGTCTGATAAGCAACTGAGTGCGAATTTCCGTCTTCATCTTTGTAGTTATAAATAATGCCACCTTCTTTATTTACTTCGATTTCACTTTCATTCCCAACAGCTTCAATTGTTAGTATTCCTGCGTCATGCAAGGCAATAAGTTCAATAGCTGAAGCTTGTGGAACAAACGCAATAACAATTGAAATTAATGCCATCAACGATTTTTGCAGTCGAATCATGTCTTCGGCAGAAAGATATTTTGCAGGATAATTTAACGAAAAGCTCAAGATGGCAAGAAGTTCTTTCCAATAAATAGATTCTTCATTTTTAATCGAGCGTTCAGCTTCAGCATATTCTTTTTTGAAAAGCGAAAAAGGCGCTTGACGATCTCGCGCTTCAAGCATCAGCGATGTAAATTCCTCCAGCGTATAGTCTTTTATTTTTGCATACATCTTTGGATCTTTTGCTGCCAAAAGCTTTTTAAAATCCTCTTCAAAAATAAAATCCAATGATAAAAAACCATCATTTTGAGATTTATGCGCTTCAATTTCTTTGTCAGTCAAAACCGCTTGATTTACCAAATGCGAATCTTCTAGATGAAAGCGAACTGCTGGCAAAAGCCCGCTTCTGGAGTGCATGACGATTTTAAAATCTGGACTGCTTTCTGAAACCGAATAATTGAGAATATTATTTTCATCTCTTGAAAATGTGCCGTTGCATCTTGCCAATGTGCGAATTGCGTCAATTGCAGTTAGCGAGGACCCTTTTATTGCAACTGCATGATTGGTAATTATTTCAAGTTTTTTCGGAGGATATGGCGAATCAAAATAACCTGGTATTTTGCCTTCATAAGCTATTGGCCAGCTATGTCCTGTGCAGATAATTACAGTTTCAAACTGCCATTCATTATCAGAATAATCTGTTATTTTAATTGTATTTCTTTCAGGGACATCAATTATATCTGCGATTGGCGTATCAGAAAAAATGGAAACTTTTATTCCGGCTAATTCTGCAGCCATCGTCAGCAGTTCAAATTGCGCTTCAAGATATTTACCAAAAAGCAATCTTGGCAAAACTTTATATTCATTAAAATGATTTCGATTTATGGAATAACTTTCCAAAATATCTTCAGGAACCGTCTGTATCCAGTCATTTACTGAAGTAACAAGGTCAGGAATTTCATTGGCAGAAACATTTGTAATATGCTCTTTATTAGCTCCTTCTTTACTGTAAGGCATTCCTGCGCCAAGCTGTGATTTCTTTTCAAATAGCGTTATTGCCATTTCTTTTGCTCCTTTTTCTAAAAGGCTTTTGAACATAAAAAGTCCGCTTGGACCGGCGCCAATTATGGCCACGCGTTTTAAATTTGAATTTTCCATTAAATTGTTCTTATTTTTAAAAATGCGCACGCACTTCATTTAATAAAGATATTCTGAATAATTCATTTTGAGTTATATAAATCAATGCAAAAGTTGCACAATGATTTGAATCTGGTTACAAACGCGCTTTCATTTCCACGATGTCGTTTCGCATTTCACGCAACATATCCTTTACATTTTCAACGCCAATATCATCTGGCAGAAATTCTTTTGTGGCAATACTGCAGGCATATTCCCAAATTTCAAGAATGTCAGAAGCCTTGACTTCATAAGGCTTATAAATGGAATTGTCTGATTGAAGTGTTAAGTTTTTTCCATTTTTATTTAATCTTTTGTAAACAATTCCGTCGTTTCTGGTTAATAAAATATAGGTTTTTCCATCCATGACATCACCTAATTTTTCTACATATTTACCCACAATAAAAGAGCCTTCTTTGTGCGGTGGCATAGAATCACCTCCTACAGGAAATGCACGAAATTTTCCATTGCGAAGAAAAGGCAAAGAAATTTGCTGTAAATTTTCAATAAATTCTGGATCTGAATAACCAGACATATAACCAGCACGCGCCTTATGCGGAATTATTTCGATGAAATTATCACCTTGCCGGTCAACAGTAATTGGAAGCAGAATTCTATTATCATCAAGTTGCAACAAATCATCAACCGAAATTTTTCTCAAATCAACCGATACCAAAATATCAATGCTGACATGGTAAAAATTGGAGATTTTTTTCAGCAATTCTATGGGCGGCTGCGAAGTTCCATCTTCATATTTCAAAAGCCTTGCGCGGGTAATTGCCAAATCATCTGCAACGCCTTGTTGTGTCAAAGTTTTTTTTCCTCTTAAGTATTTTATGTTATCAGAAAATAGCGACATAAATGTTAATGTTACAATTTATAACTACAAATATACAAATTAATGTTACTATTTGTATTAATTTTGAAGTGCAATTTTTTACCATAAGTTATTCTTGAAAAGAAAGCTAGAAATTGCTAACTTTTAATAACAACTTATTTACTTTGAGCAAAATGATGGACAAAAATAGTCACCTTGCCCGATTTTTAGACGCGCAGAATCAAGCCTACTTAAAAGCTTTATCCGAAATAAAAAACGGACATAAAGAAACGCATTGGATGTGGTACATTTTTCCGCAGATGAAAGGACTTGGAAAAAGCGAAATTGCTAATTTTTATGGTATTATTGACTTAGAAGAAGCCGAAAATTACCTCAACCATCCAGTTTTAGGAAAACATCTGATAGAAATTTCAGAAGCTGTTTTTAATTTGGAAGAAAAATCAGCTACGGAAATTTTTGGTTGTCCTGATACTATGAAATTAAAATCAAGCATGACACTTTTCTCTTCTGTAAAAAATTCAAATCCTATATTTTCTAGGGTTTTAGAAAAATATTTTGGAGGGAAATCAGATGAAATCACCTTAGAATTGCTCCATAAAAACCAATTATAAAATGACACTTTTTCAAGATACCGAAATATTTACTTCAGGCAGAGGCGGTAAAAAAATATTTGACCTTCCTGATACTGATTTGATGCTGATTGATAATTTTTTTACTAAGGAAGAATCAGATTTTTATTACAATACGTTTTTAAACCAAACCAAATGGCGCGAATATGAAATGGAGATTTTTGACAAAAAAGTAACTGCGCCTAGAATGATTTCATGGCATGAAGATAAAAATGCTGAAGCGTCAACTTTTACGCCAGACTTGCTAGACATTAAAAAGCGAGTCGAAAATGAAACCGAAATTGATTTTAATGCCGTTCTTTTAAACCTTTACAGAAATGGAAAAGACAGCGTTGCTTGGCACAGCGACCACACAGACCGATCAGGAATCAATCCGATTATTGCGTCAGTAAGTTTTGGCGAAACGAGAATGTTTAGATTGCGTCACAAGTTTAAAAAAGACTTAAAACAGGTAGAAATTCCGTTGCATCACGGCTCATTTTTGTTAATGGCAGGAACTACGAATAGCTTTTGGCAACATCAGGTTCCAAAAACGGCTAAAGATATTTTGCCACGGATCAATCTGACATTTCGAAGAGTTCTTTAGAATTGAAGTCTTGATAATTTTAACGGCTATTTTTTAATTCCAGCATACATTCTTCTAAGGAGTGTGTTACATAGATTCTCTATTTTTTGATCTAAAATCCTTCTTAAAAAAAAGATGCGTCCCTTTCGGAACGCATCTTTAATTAGATATAGTTAGATAAGTCAATGAATTTCTACTGTTTTGAAACCAGCTTTCCAGAATGAACTTTACCACTGTCACTTGATAGCTTATAAAGATATACGCCAGAAGGAAGGTCTAAGTTGATACTATTTGTACTACCTGACAATTGCTTTTCATATACCATGGCTCCCAATGTATTGAAGATTACAAGCTGGCTGCCATTTTCTTGGAAGCCATTATCAACTGCAATAGTGAAACTGCCATTGAAAGGATTTGGGTAAAGTTTTGCAACCGGAGACTGGTAGCCAGGTAGCCCTAGATTTGTGCATCCTGGCGTCATCTGCGCATTGATTCCAAAGGTGCTTACTGCGCCGTTGGTACTCAGTACTCTTCCTTGCAGGTTTACGCCTGTATTAAGAATTACTGCTCCGTTATTTCCAATAATGGTTCCTTTAAATTCGGCATAGTCATTTAGGTTTGTCGCACCGTCCACCTTCCAAAATATATTTTTTGCCTGGGCGCCATTAGCAAGCGCTACTGTAGCGTAAGTACCTGTAGAAAGGGCACCGTTGATTTTGATCACAAAGACAGCATCTTCATTCCCCTGAGCATTAAAAGTAACGGTTCCTGTCAGAACTGTAGCCGCATTCAAAGAATAAGTGTGAGGTGTCAGTACAAGGTCATTTCCAAAAGAAGCAGGAAACATCAATTGTATGTCTGTAGGAAGCGTATTTAGGTAAGTATATACCGTACCAAGGTCTGCTGCGCATTGTGCAGTTGAAGTATCAGGATTAGCATGAATGGTTCCTGTCACATTTGATGCCTGGAAGCCTGTTGTCAGACCAACATTCGTACCTACATCTCCCGTAACAAAAGAAACTCCTGTATTAGTAACTCCTCCGTTACCGGAAAAGATCGTATAGCAGGCAACTGTTAAGAGCGCTGGTGCTGCAGGCCCTTCCAGCTGTGCGCTACCGCAACCCACTGGTTTTCTTGCCGTGGCTCCTGCAATCGTGACCGCACCTGTAGTAGAAAGCGCGCGTCCCTCAAGATTTACCCCGGTATTCAGAATAATTGCTGCATTATTTGCTATAATTGTTCCTTTTATCGAAGTGTTAGTTGCCAAGTTGACAAGGCCTTCTATTTTCCAAAAGACATTGCAAGCCTGCGCTCCGTTAGCAAGTAGAACTTGCGAACCTGCAGTGGAAGCAAAAGCGCCTTCGATCTGGATAATAAATACTGCTCCTGTATTGCCCTGTGCATCAAGTGTAAGAACATTGTCAAGCGTGGCGCTCTGACCAATTGAGTATGTTCCTGCATTCAATACCTGCCCGTTGCCCAATAATGAGGCTGGAAAAAATCCTGGGATTGCGGCATCAAGGAAGTTATAGGCAATTGTAAGGTCTGCAGCAGCTATAGCGGTGGTACCGTCGCTGTCATGCATTACACCATCTACGTTACCAAAATTTGTGCTGGATCCATTATTAGTACCAACATTTCCCGTAAGGTGGGAAAGACCTGTGTTGCTGACTGCTCCGTTTGTTGAAAAAAGCACAAAGTCTGCCGTTGAACCTAGGGGTGCTTGCGCTAAGCAAAGCATGGGGATAAAAGTTAAGGCGATTGCAACCGCCTTCTGTAATGTTTTATTCATAGATTTGGAGTTTTCATGCGATTTTAGCATCGCACTGGTCAAAGGTGATTCTATAATTCAACAAAAAACTACTATTTAACTTTTCGTGTAACAAATAATCAAAAATTAACTTAATATTAAGTAATTTATTTACTTAAAATCAAAAAATATCGTAATTATATAAATAAATTATGTAATTATATAAATTAAAATTTATTACTGAGTCAACAGCAGATTACATAGCTTTAGATAAAAATTCTTAAGTATTATGCCCAATTATAAATTTAAATTATTGAAAATATGGATAAGTTTTTACTACTAGATACAAAAGATTCTATGAGATCTATCTTTAGACATATATAGAAAAATTGTAACTAAAATTATATCGATATGTTGAGGAATAAAAAAAGGCAACAGCTATAAATCTAACTGTTGCCTTTTATAATCATATCGAAATATTAGTTTTTCAGCGAAGCCATATCAATTACAAAGCGGTATTTCACATCACTTTTCAGCATTCTTTCATAAGCGCCATTGATGTCTTGCATGTCGATCATTTCAATTTCTGAAACGATATTGTGCTTGCCACAGAAATCCAGCAATTCTTGTGTTTCAGCAATGCCGCCGATAACCGAACCTGCAACTGATTTTCTTCCCAAGATCATTGGAACAGAATTTAGCATTGGATCTAATTCTCCTAAATAACCGACTAAAACCAAAGTTCCGTTGATATTTAATGTGGCAACGTATGGATTTACGTCGTGAATTGAAGGAACGGTATCGATAATCAAGTCGAATTTTCCTGCCACAGATTTCATTTGAGAATCATCCGTAGAAATAATTACTTCGTCAGCGCCCAAATCTTTAGCATCCTGAATCTTATCCGGAGTTCTTGAAAACAGCGTAACCGAAGCGCCAAGTCCTTTTGCCAATTTTACTGCCATGTGACCTAAACCGCCCAACCCAACGACTGCTACTTTACTTCCTTCTTTCACATTCCAGTGTTTTAAAGGCGACCAAGTCGTAACTCCGGCGCAAAGCAAAGGCGAAACTGCAGCCAAGTCTAAATTTTCTGGCACACTTAAAACATAAGCTTCGTCCACAATCACTTTTTCAGAATAACCGCCAAAAGTCTGCATGTTCAAATGCTTGTCTTTTCCGTTGTAAGTTCCGGTAAAACCATTTAGGCAATATTGTTCTAAATCTTGCTTACAGCTGTCGCAAGTTCTGCAAGAGTCAACAATACAGCCTACTCCCACTAAATCGCCGACTTTAAATTTTGAAACTTCATTTCCTATAGAAGTAACTTTTCCTACGATTTCATGTCCTGGAACCGCTGGATAAAGTGTTCCGCCCCAATCATTTCTTGCTGTATGCAAATCAGAATGGCAAACGCCACAGAATAAAATATCTATTTCAACATCTTTTGCCGTAAGATTTCTACGCTCAATGTTCATTTCCTTCAAATCATCTTCTTTGGACGCCACCCCAAAAGCCTTTACCTTAGTTGTATTTGCTGTGCTCATTTATTAGTTTTTTAAATTTATTCGAAGGTACAAAATCCAATTAGGGCTGACTTACAAAAATCAAACATTCCTGAATTTGATATTATTTTTCAATTCTTAAACCAATTTTGTGTTGTAAAATGGAGTTGTTTTTTCACTCATTTCCGTAATCAATACACTATAAAAATCTTCATACTTTATTAATTACGAGAAACTTTTAAGAATTATATAAAATTTATCATATTTATTATGCGTGCATAATAAATATTTTTGTACATTTGAAATAACCTAATATATATGAAAGACAAAACTATAGATTATATTTTGAGAGCGACTTGGCAAGCAGTTTCCAGGATGTATAATGAAGAGGCTGCCAAATATGGCGCGACAATGGCAACGGGTTTTGCCTTGTTAAGCCTTGACAAAGACAAAGGTTCGCCTTCAACAACTCTTGGCCCAAAGATGGGAATGGAAGCAACGAGTTTGACAAGAACTTTAAAGTCAATGGAAGACAAAGGATTGATTACCAGAAAGAAAAATCCCGTGGATGGACGCGGTGTTTTGATTCACCTGACAAAATTCGGAAAAGAGAAAAGAGAATTATCAAAAAATACGGTTTTGAAATTTAACGAAACCATCAGAGAACATATTTCTGAAGAGAAATTACAGCATTTTATTGAAGTGGCAGAAACCATCAACAACTTGATTGCTGACAAAAATATTTTTTCAGAAGACAAACAGATACAAACAACAAACAAATAAATAATGAAACGACTGATTAAAAAAGTTGCTGTCATTGGTTCGGGAATTATGGGGTCGGGCATTGCCTGTCATTTTGCAAATATCGGTGTAGAAGTTTTGCTTCTGGATATTGTGCCTCGTGAATTGACCGAAGCAGAACAGAAAAAAGGATTAACATTAGAAAGTAAAGTAGTAAGAAACCGAGTGGTGAACGAGCATTTGGCAAATGCGCTGAAATCGAAACCCTCTCCTATTTACCACCAAAAATTCGCCAGCAGAATTACAACTGGAAATACTACGGATGATTTGGCAAAAATCGCCGATGTAGATTGGATTATCGAGGTAGTTATCGAAAGATTGGACATCAAAAAACAAGTCTTTGAACAAATCGAGAAATTCAGAAAACCGGGAACCTTAATTACTTCAAATACGTCTGGAATTCCGATTCATTTTATGAGCGAAGGCAGAAGCGAAGATTTCCAAAAGCATTTCTGTGGTACGCATTTCTTTAATCCGGCACGTTATTTAAAATTATTCGAAATCATTCCTGGTCCAAAAACTTCGACTGAAGTATTGGATTTCTTGAATGAATATGGAGAAAAATTCTTAGGAAAAACTTCGGTCGTGGCCAAAGATACTCCGGCATTTATAGGAAACCGTATTGGTATTTTCGGAATTATGAGTATGTTCCACCAAGTGAAAGAATTAGGCTTGACGATTGAAGAAGTAGATAAATTGACGGGTCCAGTTATCGGCCGACCAAAATCGGCTACATTCAGAACGGTCGATGTTGTAGGATTGGATACTTTAGTACACGTTGCCAACGGAATCTATGAAAACTGTCCCGAAGACGAAGCGCACGAGTTGTTCAAGCTTCCTGAATTCATCAGCAAAATGATGGAAAACAAATGGCTTGGAAGCAAAACCGGTCAAGGTTTTTACAAAAAAGTGGACAAAGACATTTTGTCTTTAGACTTAGATACATTGGAATACAGAGCTGCCAAAAAAGCATCTTTTGCCACTTTAGAATTGACTAAAACCATTGACAAGCCGATCAATCGCTTCAAGGTTTTAGTAAAAGGAACCGACAAAGCAGGAGAATTCTACCGAAAAAACTTCACAGGAATGTTTGCCTATGTAGCGAACAGAGTTCCCGAAATCACAGAAGATTTATACAAGATTGACGACGCTATGAAAGCCGGTTTTGGATGGGAAAATGGCCCGTTTGAAATTTGGGATGCCATCGGTGTTGAAAAAGGCATTGAATTGATGAAAGCCGAAAACCTGGAACCTGCGACTTGGGTAACCGAAATGCTGGCTTCTGGAAACAAATCTTTTTATTCAATTAAAGACGGAGCGACGTATTATTATGACATCGAATCAAAATCCCAAAAGAAAATTCCGGGACAAGATTCGTTTATCATTTTGAATAATATTCGCGAAAGTAAAAAAGTTTGGAGCAATTCTGGCGCTGTAATCACTGATTTAGGTGACGGCATTTTAAACCTTGAATTCCAATCTAAAATGAACACCATCGGTGGCGATGTATTGCAAGGAATCAACAAGGCAATCGACTTGGCAGAAAAAGAATATGCAGGTTTGGTGATTGGAAATCAGGCAGCGAATTTCTCTGTGGGAGCCAATATCGGAATGATTTTCATGATGGCTGTCGAGCAAGAATATGATGAACTGAATATGGCGATCAAAATGTTCCAAGATACAATGATGCGTGTTCGTTATTCTGGAATTCCAGTCGTAGTCGCTCCACACGGAATGACTCTAGGTGGCGGTTGCGAAATGAGCATGCACGCTGATAAGGTTGTCGCTGCTGCGGAAACATATATTGGTTTAGTTGAATTTGGTGTCGGAGTAATTCCTGGCGGTGGAGGTTCTAAGGAAATGGCTTTGAGAGCTTCTGATTTATTCCGTAAAAATGACGTAGAATTGAATGTTTTACAAGAATATTTCTTGACTGTAGCAATGGCAAAAGTTTCGACTTCTGCACACGAAGCCTTCGATTTAGGAATATTGCAACACGGAAAAGATATCGTCGTAATTAACAAAGACAGACAAATCGCGGAAGCTAAAAAGCAAGCATTGATTTTGGCTGATGCAGGATACACACAGCCTATAAAAAGAAAAGACGTAAAAGTTTTAGGAAAGCAAGCCTTGGGAATGTTCTTGGTTGGAACCGACCAAATGCAAGCCGGAAGCTACATCTCTGAACACGATAAAAAGATTGCAAACAAATTGGCTTACGTTATGGCCGGCGGTGATTTATCAGAAGCTACTTTGGTTACAGAACAATATTTATTGGATTTGGAAAGAGAAGCTTTCTTGTCTCTTTGTACAGAAAGAAAAACTTTAGAAAGAATTCAATTTATGTTAACAAAAGGGAAGCCGTTACGTAATTAAAAGATAAGCTTTAATTGAAAGGAACACAGATTTTTAAAATTGGAAAAATTATTAAAATTTCTCAGATTTCCCTAATCTGTGTTCCACAAAACTATTTCAAAATAAAAAACATGAAAACAGCATACATAGTAAAAGCATACAGAACGGCCGTTGGAAAAGCTCCAAAAGGAGTTTTCAGATTCAAACGTCCTGACGAATTGGCTGCAGAAACCATTCAATATATGATGAATGAACTGCCTGATTTCGACAAGAAAAGAATTGACGACGTAATGGTCGGAAACGCAATGCCAGAAGCCGAACAAGGCTTGAACGTGGCACGATTGATTTCCTTGATGGGATTGAAAGTCGATGATGTTCCGGGTGTTACCGTAAATAGATATTGCGCTTCGGGATTGGAAACTATCGCTATGGCAACTGCAAAAATACAGTCGGGAATGGCAGATTGTATTATCGCTGGTGGTGCTGAAAGCATGAGTTTTATCCCGATGGGAGGCTACAAACCTACTCCAGATTATGCCGTGGCAAAAGAAGGTCACGAAGATTATTATTGGGGAATGGGATTGACTGCTGAAGCAGTTGCAAAACAATTTAATGTTTCTCGTGAAGACCAAGACCAATTTGCTTTCAATTCACACCAAAAAGCGTTGAAAGCACAAGCAGAAGGCAAATTCGACAAGCAGATTGTTCCAATTACTGTAGAACAAACTTACATCGATGAAAACGGAAAGAAAGCTACAAAATCATACGTCGTAAATAAAGACGAAGGTCCGAGAGCAGATACTAATTTAGAAGCATTGGCAAAACTAAGACCAGTTTTTGCCGCTGACGGAAGCGTTACCGCAGGAAGTTCGTCCCAAATGAGCGACGGAGCTGCTTTTGTCATGGTGATGTCAGAAGATATGGTCAAAGAATTAAACTTGGAACCAATTGCAAGAATGGTAAGCTATGCCGCCGCCGGAGTAGAACCAAGAATCATGGGCATTGGACCTGTGAAAGCAATTCCGAAAGCATTGAAGCAAGCCGGAATGTCATTAAATGACATCGAATTATTTGAATTGAACGAAGCATTCGCATCGCAATCTTTAGCAGTTATCAGAGAATTAGGAATCAATCCTGAGATCGTGAATGTGAACGGTGGCGCTATTGCTTTGGGTCACCCGCTTGGTTGTACGGGAGCAAAACTTTCGGTACAATTATTTGACGAAATGAAACGCAGAGGAAATAAATATGGTATTGTGACAATGTGTGTTGGAACTGGTCAAGGTGCTGCGGGAGTTTACGAAGTTCTTTAAGAGAGAAGAGTCAAGAAACAAGAGAAAAGACTTATGAAGCATAACTTTAAAAATTTGAAAATCTGGACTATTTCCATGGAGATAGCTTCGGATATTCATAAGCTTTGTTTAAGCTTTCCAAAGAATGAAACATATGGTCTTGTAAGTCAGATGAATCGTTGTTCCGTTTCAATGCCCTCAAATATTGCAGAAGGTTCTAATAGAGGAAATGTGCATTTTAAACATTTTCTGAATATTAGTTTAGGTTCTTCTTTTGAATTGCAAACTCAATTACTGATAGCTTTTCAAAATGATTATGTTACAGAAAATAAAACAACAGAAATAGAAAACAAAATAATTGAATTTCAAAAGATGGTTTCAGGATTTATTAGCAGATTAGATTCTAATCTTTCTTCTTGATTCTTTCATCTTTTATCTAAAACTAATAAAAAATGGCAGATACAATTGAAAAAGACGTAACCCGTGGTGGTCAGTTTTTAGTTAAGGAAACAAAAAGCGAAGACATCTTTACTCCCGAGGATTTTTCGGAGGAGCAATTGATGATGAAACAAATGGTCAAGGAATTTGTTGACAAAGAAATCTGGCCGAACAAAAACCGTTTTGAAAACAAAGACTATGCGTTCACAGAAGAATGTATGAAAAAAGCGGGTGAATTGGGACTTCTTGGAGTTGCAGTTCCTGAAGAATATGGCGGACTCGGAATGGGATTTGTTTCCACAATGCTGGTTTGCGATTATATTTCTGGAGCAACAGGTTCGTTTTCAACAGCCTTTGGAGCGCACACCGGAATCGGGACGATGCCGATCACTTTATATGGAACAGAAGAGCAAAAGCAAAAATATGTACCAAAATTAGCTTCAGGCGAATGGTTCGGAGCGTATTGCTTGACAGAACCTGGAGCCGGATCTGATGCCAATTCTGGAAAAACAAAAGCAGTTTTATCAGAAGACGGAACGCATTACAAAATCACAGGACAAAAAATGTGGATTTCAAATGCCGGTTTCTGTAGTGTTTTCATTGTATTTGCAAGAATTGGTGATGATAAAAATATTACCGGTTTCATCGTAGAAAATGATCCGTCAAACGGAATTTCGATGAACGAGGAAGAGCATAAATTAGGAATTCGTGCTTCTTCTACTCGTCAGGTTTTCTTTAGCGATACAAAAGTTCCTGTTGAAAACATGCTTTCTGAAAGAGGAAACGGTTTCAAAATTGCAATGAACGCCTTGAATGTTGGCCGTATCAAATTAGGCGCCGCTTGTTTGGATGCGCAACGAAGAGTGACAACTGGAGCGGTAAAATACGCAAACGAAAGAATCCAATTCAATACTGCGATTTCAAATTTTGGAGCCATCCGTTCTAAAATTGCTGAAATGGCGACTTCTTGTTATGCCGGAGAAAGTGCTTCTTATCGTGCTGCAAAATCTGTTGAAGACAGAATTGAAGCTCGCGTTGCCGAAGGCGTTTCGCACCAAGAAGCTGAATTAAAAGGCGTAGAAGAATTTGCAATCGAATGTTCTATTTTAAAAGTTGCTATTTCTGAAGACGTACAAAACTGTGCCGATGAAGGAATCCAAATTTTTGGAGGAATGGGCTTTTCAGAAGATACTCCGATGGAAAGTGCCTGGAGAGATGCCAGAATCGCAAGAATTTATGAAGGAACAAACGAAATCAACAGAATGCTTTCCGTAGGAATGTTAGTGAAAAAAGCAATGAAAGGCCACGTGGATTTATTAGGTCCGGCGATGAAAGTGCAAGAAGAATTGATGGGAATTCCTGATTTCAATACACCTGATTATTCAGAATTATTTGCTGAGGAAAAAGAAATCGTGGCTAAATTGAAAAAAGTATTCTTGATGGTCGCTGGTGCTGCTGTTCAAAAATACGGTCCAGATTTAGACAGTCACCAACAATTATTAATGGCTGCTTCTGACATTTTGATTGAAATTTATATGGCAGAATCTGTGATTTTGAGAACAGAGAAATTAGCTAAATCAAAAGGTCAGGAAAACGTAAAAGAACAGATTGCAATGGCGCAATTGTACTTATACAAAGCTGTTGACATCGTAAATTCTAAAGGAAAAGAAGGAATTGCTTCGTTTTCTGAAGGCGATGAACAACGAATGATGCTGATGGGATTGAAACGTTTTACGAAATATACGAATCTTCCAAATGTGGTGGCTTTGCGTGAAGCAATCGCTTCAAAATTGATCGAAGAAAATGAATACTGCTTTTAATCAAAAAGCTTACACAAATAAAAAACCGCTGATTTCTCAGCGGTTTTTTCGTTTTCAGTGCAATTTTTTTTGTGATTTTTATAATGGTTTTCTTCCAGAAATGACTCTTAATAATACGATGATAATCGCGATTACTAATAAAATGTGGATTAATCCTCCTGTTGCAATTCCTGTTCCAAGAACTCCGAAGAATCCTAATGCCCAGATAATTACTAAAATTACTGCGATGGTATAAAGTAAATTTCCCATAATGTTGTTGTTTTATTGGTTAGTATTGGTTGATTATTTATTGTTTATTTTCTTGCATTTGATTTCGCAATCATTGCGTTTATAGCGTCAAAATGACTTTGCAAAGTCGCTACTTTTTTCTCAAGCCACGATTTGAATTCTAAATCTTGCGTTTGAGAAGCATAATTTGAAAAATCTCTAATGGCATCTCTGTGCGCTTTGATCGTCTGGTCAATATATTCAACGTCGAAATCTTGTCCTGACTTTTTATTCAAAGCATCATACTCTTTCTTTCCGCTGTCTGTCAACGCTTCTGGAATTGAAATCTGCTTTGATTTTGCCAATTCTGCCAATTCTTTGATTGAGGCGTTGTGGCTGTTTTCAATTGTTACGGCTAAATCCTTCACTTCTTTTGAAGTTGCTTTAGCTTCGGCAAGTTTGGCCAATTCTCTTTGTTTTAAATCAAATTCTGCGATTTCAACGAACTTTTTAGAATTGTCTTCGACAGCTTTTGCCTCGTCTTTTGCGCCTTCAACTACTTCTTTATTTTCTTCTACCGCGACTTCTTTTGGATCTTCAGGTTTTGCTTCGTTTTTACAAGATGTAAATCCTAGTGCGAAAGTGAATGCCGAGGCTAATAAAAATGCCTTTCTAAATGGTACTTTTTTCATGATGTTATTTTTAATGGTTTAGAGTTTATTGTTTTTCGTTTGAATTTTAAAATTACTATTTACTATAAAAAATCGTCTTATAGAATTAGTGAAAAAGTTTATAAGATTAAGAAAATACCTTATAAAAAAGCTGATAATTGCTTACCAGCTTTTCTTTAACTTATTAATTATAAAGGCTTTCTACCTTGAATAACGCGAAGCAATACTACGATTACTGCAATTACTAATAGGATGTGGATTAAGTTTCCAGTAACAAAACCTCCTAAAAATCCGATGGCCCAAACAATTATTAAAATAACTGCGATGGTATAAAGTAAATTTCCCATATTATTATTTTTTAAGTTGGTTATAGATTATTTTTTTGCGTCTAATCTTTCTTTAAGTTTTTTTGCATGCTCTAAATGCGCTGTCAATGTTGGGATTTTATTAGCCGCCCACATTCTGATCGCTTCATCTTTTGCATCTTTAGAAACTTTTTCAGCATCTTTTAAGGCATTTTCGTGACCGTCAACCATCATTTGAGCAAATTTTTTGTCAAAATCCAAACCTGTTTTTGAATTCAAATCATTGTAAGCTTCTTTTCCGTCTTCAGTAACTACAAGCGGCAATGAAATTTGTTTTTTCTCAGAAAAAGATTTCAACTCGTCAAAAGATTTTGTGTGATCGTCAACAAGCATTTTCCCGAAAGATTTCACTTCAGCGTCAGTTCCTTTTTGTTGTGCCAATTTTCCAACTTCAATTTCTTCCAAGTCAGTTTCTGCAGCGTCAACTAAATATTCAGAATCATCTTCTTTAGCATTATTGTCTTCAAATTTTGCTTCGTTTTGATCTTCAGCAGCTTCTTTTGAATCTTCAGGTTTTGACTCTTGCTTGCAAGATGTTGTTCCTAAACTTAATGCTAATACAGCCGCACTTAAAAGTGTTTTTCCTAAAATTGTTGATTTTTTCATGGTCAGTTTTTTTGAGTAATTATTTATTATTCCAAAATTACTCTGATATAAAACAAACTCGCTTACAGAATTAATCCTTTATGTTACACGATTGAATAACAAGAATTTTAGTAATAAATTGGGGACTTATAAATCAATTCTTAAATTATTCTACCTTATAATGATGAAGCAAAAATTCATCGATTCAATTATAACTTTCAAGGGATTTTTTCAAGAGTTGACCAGAAAAAAACATAGCTTTGCACCAGAAATTCTAACTATGATTAACCCTTCGGCACTTGGCTGGATTGACAAATTTTTTGCAGAACAAAAACACCTGCAACTTCCTGTCGTGGCTTATTCTAGAGAGTTTTATAAAAACACAAGAGCCACCGGATTTATCTACGGCCATGTGGTTTCATTTGACACGCCAATGCCAATTGAAACTAAAGGCTGGATCTCTGAAGAATTTTCAAAAATAGCACTGCTCAATACTTTATATGGTGTTTATGGCTTGGTTTCGCACGAGAGCAGCTCAAAAGATTTTATCGCAAAAGCAATTGCCTTTTACCAAGAAATGCATCCGAAAGGCTTTAATTTATTGGATAAAATGCTTCCTGAAAATGCTCCTTCTATTAATTTGGAGAAAATTATCGATGAAAGAGTACAGACCAACGAAGGAATTATCGGCAAGAATTTTTCTCACATTTTAACCAATGCGTTGCTTTTTGAAGACGTTCTGGCATTTCGGCAATATCTTCTAAACGACGAAATTCCGAATAATTATCTGAAGAAATTAGAAGAAACAATCGTCAGCATTGTCTCTTTGGCACTAAATACGAAGCAGAAAAAGTCGCATTATGATGATTTACTTATCAAATTATTTGAAGCTTCGGTAAGATATACAAAGTTTTCAAAAGTAAATGTACAGAATTTAGAAGCGCTTGAATTAGACTATTTTACTGCAGAACTAGAAAAATCATACCTCATCGATATGGCGGGAATGGCACTTTGGAACGATGCCGATATGGAAAAAAATGAAGCTTCCTTTTTACATGACTTGGCAAAAATCATGTCGGTTTCTGAAGATTTCGTCACAGAAAGCATTGCCGCAACGGATGAATTTATTGACACATATAAAAAACAGATCCCTTATTTTAATTATTCAAATCCGGTGAAGCATTTTTATGAGCAGACGACTCAAAATGTAAAGGTTTTGATTACAAGAAATAAATCAAGATTGGATAAGAACTAGCAAACAAT
>Ga0247817_10000270_pt1 | contig 31592 bp, 34 predicted proteins | sample UWRJL212509R1_FD_178010 | JGI IMG/M metagenome (GOLD analysis project Ga0247817, IMG submission 178010) | Plant litter microbial communities from Arlington Agricultural Research Station in Wisconsin, United States - UWRJ-L212-509R-1 | ecosystem: Environmental > Terrestrial > Plant litter >...
CAGGAAATCCTTTGGGAATTAGAATAAAAATAAGTTATGAATAGTACTATTTGGGCATTAATACTGAGTGCTGTATCTATAAGTTTTATACATACCGCATCAGGACCAGACCATTATTTGCCATTTATTGTTTTGTCGAAATCTAAACAATGGAGCAAAAGCAAAACAATTCTACTCACAATTGTCTGTGGTTTTGGCCACGTTTTTAGTTCTTTGGTTCTAGGAACTATCGGGGTTTTTATGGGATGGCAGCTTAATAAATTTTCATGGTTTCAGGAAATCAGAGGCAACATTTCGGGTTGGGCATTGCTTCTTTTTGGCGTAATCTATCTCCTATATGGCGTGATTCAGACCATAAAAAATAAACCTCACAAGCATTTTGATGTACTGGGAGGTGATGTTTATGTTTATGAACACAATCACGGCGAAGTCGTTATGCCTCAAAGCCGAATAAAAGTAACACCCTTTGTGCTGTTCATGATTTTTGTGATGGGACCAAGTGAACCACTTACACCACTTCTTTTTTATTCGGGATTAAATCGTTCCGTGACCGAAATTGTTGCACTAGTAGTACCATTTGCACTTACAACTGTCGCAACGATGCTTGGCATGGTTTTACTTGGACGATACGGATATTCAACTTTTTTCAAGACCGACAAACTAGAACGCTATATGAGTGTTGTAAGTGGCGCTGTAGTCACTATATGCGGTATTGGAATGGTCTTTTTAGGATGGTAAAATCAAAACAAAAAACAATTCAAAATGGATAAAATTTTCACAAAAATTCCTTTTATCGATAATGTATTAAAGGGAATAGGGCAAATTATGCTTCAGGAAAACAGATGGACAGGAATCTTATTTCTTATTGGTATTTTTTTAGGAAGCTGGCAAGGGGGTGTTGCTATTTTGTTGTCTACAAGTGCCGGAACATTTACAGCGATGAAATTGGATTATGACAAATCCGAAATTAATGCCGGATTATATGGTTTTAGTGCAGCTTTGGTGGGAGTGGCTTTGTCTTTTTTCTTTCAGACTACAATATTAATTTGGATTCTTATTGTTCTAGGGGGCGCACTGGCAAGTATAATTCAGCATTTTTTTATTAGCAAAAAAATTCCGGCGTTTACATTTCCATTCATTGTTATTATTTGGGTATGTGTTTTTGTATTGCATCACTTTACAGATATCCCACCTTCGGAAATGATTAGCGCAAAACCGGAAAATGTTGCCTATAGCGAATTTATAACACCCATAAATGGCTTTGGGGAGGTCATTTTTCAAGGAGGATTATTATCAGGAGTTATTTTCTTTATCGCAATTTTTATCAGTTCTCCCGCAGCAGCTTTGTATGGCCTTGTAGGATCTTTATTGGGAGCTTATTTTTCATATATGGATGGCGAATCAATTGAAGGTATTCATATGGGATTATTCGGTTTTAACGCGGTACTTTCTGCTATTGTCTTTTCAGGTTTCAAAAAAACAGATGGGTTGTGGGTATTAATCGCAGTCTTGATTACAGTTGCTATTGATGACTTCCTGATTGATCATAACATCCTGACTGAGGTAGGCGGAGTATTGACTTTTCCGTTTGTGGTAGGAACGTGTATTACATTACTTATTCAGAGATTATTTATTACTAAAAAACAAAACTAAAAGCATCCCCAATTTACAACATCATTCAATTCAAATAATCATGTATTTCTTGCTTGGATAGCAGAATGCATATCTAAAAATTACTCAAATTATTAAAATAAATAAACAAAATGGCATCAAATAAAATAAACTCATTACTATCAAGAAATACCGAGAATGCTCCAAAAAATATCGGACCATATTCACAAACTGTAGCGTTTTCACATTATAATAATCTATCAGCTCAATTACCAATCGACCCAAAATCTGGTAAGATAGTAGCTGGCGGTGTAAAAGAACAGACCGAACAATGCTTTAAAAATATCAAGGCCATTTTAGAGAGCATCGATCATGTTATGAATGATGTCGTTAGAATCACTGTATTCGTAAAAAACATTAAGGATGTTGATACTGTAGACGAAGTTTATAAAACATTCTTCCGTACTTATGTTCCAACACGAACTACAGTTGCAGTTGCTGCTTTACCTTTGAATGCTTTAGTACAAATTGAAGCACTTGTTTCAAATGGCGAGGGTACAATTCCAAATGCACCACAGGCAGGAAATCTTATAAAACTTATTAATAACACTGCAAATGCACCTTTGAGTAATTTGTCTGCACAAACAGTATCATTCTCTCATTACAATAATCTTTCAGCTCAATTACCAATCGATCCAAAAACGGGTAGATTGATAACAGGAGGTGTAAAAGAGCAAGCTCAACAATGTTTAAAAAATATCAAAGCAATTTTAAACAGTATTGATGTTCCTTTTGATGATATTGTTAAGATTAATATCTTTCTTAAAAACCCGTCAGACATTGAAGCTGTAGATGAGGTTTATACAACATTTTTTCCTGATTCTGCTATTGCAAGGGCTGTAGCTTATGTTCCTGCAAGAACAATCGTGGCCGTTTCGGATTTATCTATGCATGCTTTGGTGCAAATTGAAGCAGTAGTATCACACGGAGACGGAACACCTCCTCAAGCTATCGAAGACAGACATGGAATTGTCATCAACGCAAACAATACTGAAAATGCGCCAAAAAATTCTCTTTCTACGCAAACCGTAGCATTCTCTCATTATAATCACATTTCAGCTCAATTGCCAATCGACCCAAAAACGGGTAAAATGGTAGCCGGAGGTGTAAAAGAGCAGGCAGAACAATGTTTAAAAAACATCAAAGCAATTTTAGAAAGTATTTCACATGGTATGGAAGATGTAGTTAAGGTTAATATCTTCCTTAAAAACATCACAGATAGCGAACTTGTAGATGAGGTTTATACAACATTTTTCCCAGGGGGTATTCCTGCAAGAAGAACAGTTGGCGTGTCAGCATTACAAAACGATGCATTAATCCAAATTGATGTAGTGGTATCAAATGCAGAAGGAACACCTCTAAAAGCGTAACATTCAACTCAAAATATAATTTATAAAAGGGGCGGTAATGGTATTATCCCCCTTACCCTTCTGCTTTATTTCTTTAGTAATTTTTTATTCCAAAAAAAAAACTAAAAAAGTATTTAGCATCGGGCAAGTACGGTTTTTTCTTATTGAATTCAGAAATCAAATCACCTTATACTTAATATAAAACAATTATGAAAAATAGTAAATTCGCATTTTTATTTTTGGTTGTTACTGGTTGTTACACAGCACAAATTAATTTTCCGTCTCAGCAAAAAACAGATGATGGAAAATCGCTTTATGAAATGGAGTTTTCTCCTCGTTTAAAATTAAATGGATACTTAAATTTGGGAGGTAATGACATGAATTCTCAGTCAATCAACCTAAATTCAGCCGATCCTTACAATAAAATCGATCAAAAAAATGCAGGTTTTAATATGTACCAAACACAGTTGGCATGGAAAACTACCTATAATGGATTCTCAAAAGGCCCTTTAGTTGCTTATGTCGAAGCACAATGGTGGGGTGCTCCCGGCGCAGGCGGTAACTTGCAATTGAGAGTTGCTTACGTAGATTACAATCACTGGCACATAGGTCAGGACTGGACTTTCTTTGGTAACGGTGTTCCAAGTTGGTACAATACGCTGGACTGGGAAGGACCTAATAGCGGTACATGGGCACGTCATCTACAGGTTAAATATTACAATGATTTTGGAGCTGATAAATCGTGGAAATTTGAAGGTGGTATCGAAAGCTCTTCGGAATATCTTAAAATCGCTGTTGGAGTCACTCCCGGTCAGTTTTCTGTAGATCCAATTGTAGCATTTACCAAAAAACTGGATGACCAGACAGGTTACTTGCGTTTAGCCTTTATGGGACGTACGCTTCGTTATGAAAAAGACACAAATGATAATACTATGACAATGGGATGGGGCGTTAATGCCAATTACAAAACAATGCTTAATGAAAAGAGTTGTTTTATGGCTCAGGCTGTTATTGGTTCTGGTATAGGAGGTTCTTATACTTTATCCGGTGCCTTGTTTGGTAATGGAGGTGCAGGAAATATGTATGACGCTATTTATGACCAGAATGGCAATTTTAAAACAGTGCCTATTTATGGAGGTTCTGCAGGCGTAGAATATTACTTTGGAGAAAAGAAAAGACTGCATTCTAATTTAGTTGTAGGTTATACTACCATGACGTATAATGCAACTCCTGTTTCGCTTGTAAACAGTAAAGTTATAAATGATAATTCAACAGCAGATTTTGTTAACAATAATATGAATTCGAATACGCGAATTGCTTTGCCTTCTGCTTCTATTAATGCCATGTATGATGTAACGAAGAACTTCTTAATAGGTTTAGAATATGATGCCGGCGCCAAACAAATCATCAATACCAATACACAAACTTCTGCAGTCAATCGTATTGCTGTAGGCATGATGGTTGGATTCTAGCTTTTACTGATAATAGACTTTTGAGTCACATTAAACATAAAGATCTACAAAATCTGCTTGAAGCTTTTGCAAGCAGATTTTTGTGGATTATATTAAAAAACAAAATGACAAGAATTCAAAATACAATAGTTTTCCTTTTCTTAATGATAAGTGTAGCAGCTGTAGCACAGAAGAAAGAAAGTGAAATGCAAGCTTTCCTTAAAGATACAGACAGTAAATTTCCAATAGGTAATGTCTTGATAGAATACAATCACGGAAACACACATACCCATTCAGAACCAGATGGTTCATTCAAATTGTATATTCAATCCTTTCCGGATACACTTGTAATTAGTCATCAGGGATATGATCAGCAGAAATTGGCTGTTAATAGTAATACTGAGTATGAAAACAAAGTCATTTTTCTTCAGCGCAAGCCTATTGAAATTTCCGAAATAATTATTAACCACAATTCATTTCTTTCAGATATCACAAAAGTTGATCTTAATAAATTTCCGGTAAACTCAGCTCAGGATTTATTGCGCAAAGTTCCTGGTTTGTTTATTGCCCAACACGCCGGTGGTGGAAAGGCAGAACAAATTTTTTTAAGAGGTTTTGATGCAGATCACGGAACGGATGTTAGTGTAAATGTAGACGGAATGCCTGTAAATATTTTATCACATGCTCACGGTCAGGGATATTCAGATCTGCATTTTGTGATTCCCGAAACCATCAACAATATCGATTTTGGAAAAGGAGCCTACTACGCTGACAGAGGAGATTTTAATACTGCGGGTTATGTAGATTTTAAAACTTATGGGGCTTTGAAAAACAGTATGATTAAACTCGAAGCAGGTTCTTTTAATACAAAAAGAATTCTGGGAATGTTCAATATCATAAACGATCCTGATAACAAGAAAAATTTCTATTTAACAACAGAATACAATTACACCGATGGACCTTTTGATGTAAAACAAAATTTCAACAGGGTTAATATCTTTGGAAAATACAACCAGTGGATAACTGAAAATGATTATTTCAACATTCAATTTTCTACGTTCAATTCTTCCTGGAATGCTTCAGGACAAAATCCGGAACGCGCCATAAATGAAGGAGTTATTGATCGTTGGGGAAGCATCGATCCTACCGAAGGAGGAAGTACTTCTCGTACCAATGTTCAGATGAATTTTAAACATATCATTTCTCCGTCAGAGCATATTGAAGCGATGGCCTGGTATTCTAAGTATAATTTTAATCTTTATTCTGATTTTACATTTTTCTTAAATGATCCTATTCACGGAGATGAAATTCAACAAAAAGACGGCAGAAATATTTATGGCGGTGAATTTAAACATGTCAAAAATTTCATCTTTTCTGATAATTCTTTAGAATTGATATCTGGAATTGGATTCCGAAATGACGATATTCAAACTTTGCAGCTGAATCATGTTTATCACAGAGATTTATTGTTGGATAAAAAAATGGATGTTACCGGCGTAGAAACCAATTTGCACGCTTATTCAGAATTGATATGGAAAACCGGAAAATGGACTATTGCTCCGGCGCTAAGACTGGATCATTTTATTTTCAACATGCATGATTTACTGGATCAGGAGCAATTGCCATCGGGACAATCATCAGAAGCAACCCGACTGAGTCCTAAGCTTAATTTTTCTTATGCTTCCAGTGACAAAGTTGTGTGGTTATTAAAAACAGGCATGGGATTTCACTCTAATGATATGAGGGTTGTAATTCCTCAAAACGGACGTAACACGTTACCATACTCTATTGGGGGTGATTTTGGAACAAGACTTCATCCATTAAAATCATTGATTATTACACCAACGATATGGTATTTATTTCTACAACAGGAATTTGTTTACGTAGGTGATGATGCCGTAGTAGAACCGTCGGGTAAATCAAAACGTTATGGATTTGATTTAGGTATTCGCTACCAGCCATTACCAAATCTATATTTAAATGCTGATGTTAATTATTCTCATGCCCGATTAATGGAGGAACCAAAAGGAGAAGATTATATTCCGTTAGCACCCGTAATTACGAGTACCGGATCTTTAAATTGGGATTTCCTGAAAAGCTTTTCTGTAGGATTACAGTATCGTTATCTGAGTGAAAGACCTGCAGTTGAGGACAATAGTCTCAAAACAAAACCTTACCTTGTAAATGATTTGATATTTTCTTACAACCGTGCAAAATGGGGGGCTAATTTGCAAATCAATAACTTGTTTAATGTAAAATGGAATGAAGCTCAATTCGCTACAGAAACGCAACTGAAAAATGAAGCTGCACCAATTACTGATATTACTTATACTCCGGGAAACCCTTTTGGAATAAAAATGGGACTATTTTATAAATTTTAAATGAAACTAAGTATTAAATTTACACGATTTTCAATAGTATATTAATATGGAAACACTTTCTAATTTTCAATATAAGAAACTTTTTCTTCCTAATATTACAGAAAAAATACTTTCTAATAATGCCGATATACAGCTTTACAGGCTCGAAGATTATCTAAAAGGTATTCTTATGCCCGTAGTTCCATACCGTACCACTTTTAATTTTGTTCTGTTTATCACCAACGGACATATTAAACAATATCTGGAGAATAAAGAATATAATGTAGAAAAAGGAAATGTTATTTTTATCAAACAAGGAACAATTACGGCAACCATAGAATTATCAGATGATGCCGAAGGTTTTTTCTTAGCCTATGAAAATAATATTGTATCCGAACAGGAATTACCCAAACATAAAACCAGCATTTTTTTTATGCCTCCTTTCCTAAATTTGGATAGTCTTACTTACGAAACGATTAAACAATTGCTTACCATTATGGAGCAGGAGTTATGGCTTAATGAATTGAATTTAAACGAGATTATTATTACTATGCTTCATCTTATTTTGGTGAAAATATTAAGTACAGATACTAATAGTCATCATAAATCAGCTACTCGTCCTATGGAGTTGTCTCTTCAGTTCCGGGATATTCTGTTCAAATATCACAGAGATGAAAAAAGAGTAACATTTTATGCAGATAAACTATCTGTTACGGAAAATTACCTTAATAAATGTGTGAAAAATATAACTCAGAAATCACCCAAACAATGGATCAACGAAATGGATATCAATTACAGCAAAGCGCTTCTTCAGTCCAGTAAAGATATTGCTGAAATTGCTTACCAGCTTAATTTTCACACAGCTTCACATTTTACACAACTTTTTAAGAAAATTACAGGAATCACCCCTAAAGAATATAGAATACAATTTTTTAAATAAAATGATATTCTCGTGGTAAAAACCTATCCTGCTAATACTATATTCAAAAAATAATTTAATACAAAACAAAAAAAACACTCGTTTCGAGTGTTTTTTTTGTGACCTTGACGGGGCTAAATTCGAACCTTTTATTGGAGGATTTGAAGGTTTTAAATGATGTGTAACTGTTTTGTTTTATGTTCATTCAACTAGTGGTCAGCTATCACTTTCCTATTCATCTAGTAGGAAAAGTATGCAATAAATTAGAAAACCTTTCGATCATTTTTAAGCCATATTATTATATATTTGATAATAATATAGACGCTGAGCATTATCCTACCCAATTTTAGGCTGATATGTCTAATGTTCTAACTAGTATATACTAGTTGTGCGTAATTTTAAGTAAAAACCGTAAAAAATCATGATAATAGGAATTTCATCATTTTGCTGGCATTGTTTTAATGAAACTTCACAGACAAAAGAAGATTATGAAGAACTGAAAAAAGAACTGAATTCTGAAATCGATTTTGAAGTTGAACTTAATGATGAAAATTTATATGAATTTATTTGTCCTAAAAATCATCGTTCATTAACTCAACTCCAAGAACAAAAATTCGAAATCCTATTTGATATTGCATCATTAGCCTTAATTGATGGATATACAAAAGAAGCTGTTTCTAGTTATTCGAGTTCACTTGAAAGATTTATCGAATATTGTATTCTTATATTTTCATTAAAAAATTCGGTTACTATCGAATCTTTTATTAAAACATGGAAACAAATGGCAAATCAGTCCGAACGACAACTTGGAGCATTTTTAATTCTTTGTTTGCAAGAGGGAATTTCTAATCGAATAGAAGAATCAAGGTCAACATTTAGAAATAAAGTTATACATAAAGGTTATATTCCCTCATCAAAAGAAGCTATCGATTATGGTCAATATGTAATGGCGTTCATCCAAAACACACTTAAAGACCTAAATCGAACTTGCTATGAGTATTTACAACAAGCAATGCATATTCATCTAACAAAAAATGGAGACAAAGTACCCGAAAATGTGCGATTAGCGAATGCATCTATGCCAACCATTTTAAGCTTAAGAAGCATCCAAGACCAAGATTACGGAAATATTTCTTTAATAGACGCTCTTAATTCTGTAAAAGAAAATGGATTTTACAAACATTTTTATAGAAAGAAAATTCAATAAAAAAAACGACACACAATAACTACTACAACGAATTAGACAATTGGCTAATGGAAAATGGTTTTGTATTTGAATGAGTTGGCAAATCAGAAAATAGGGCTTAATTTAGTCCCAAACCTGATGTAATACGAAGACGTTAGCAGTAAACCTCCAAAAAATGGAGAAAATAATAAACAACATAGTTTGCAACGCAAATCAATTATGACAAAATTTGACGATTTTACTTTTGAACATTTAAACGGATTACAAGTTGGAAAAATTGGTGAATATTGGGCTAAAATTTGGATGACTTTTGCAGGTTTTGATATTTATACAACTGATGTTGACGATAAAGGGATTGATTTTATAATTAGAACCGATAATGAAAAGCATATTGATGTTCAAGTAAAAACTATAAGACAAAAAACAGGCTATGTTTTTGTATCAAAAGAGAAGTGGAAAAATGAATTGAGGGAAAATTTATACTTAGCACTCATTATCCTTAAAAACAACGAAATGCCATCTGTTTACTTTATTCCTTCAAAAGTTTGGGAACAACCAACTTCATTATTTACAGACAAAAATTATGATAAAGAAGGTCAAAAAAGCAAACCAGAATGGGGAATCAATATTTCTCAAAAAAATATGGCAGAATTGGAACAATACGAAATAACGAAATACATATCAAATAAAAAGTCCTACTGCTAACAGCCGTTAAAATCCATTTGCGGATTTAGTGGAATTACCGTTTTTAAACATTATTTTCGTTAAGCCGAAAATACTCAGTTACAAAACCCGCAAACCGTTTGTACCGTCAGGACGTTAGCAGAAAACCGTAAAAAACGAAACGCATGAATATCGACGACATTTTTGAATTTGGTCAATACAAATCTTTAAGTTTAAAAGACGTTTATCAAGGAACATTAAATATTAATCGAGAGCTTTTACGTAATTTTTTAATAAATTGTTTAGGAGATAAAAATGTTCCTAAACCTCATATTTTTGATTTTCTAGAAATACAGATCGGATTTGAAGAAATAAATATTGATCCGAATATTTTCAATGAGGAGAAATTAGAAAGCATGCAAAACACAATTTTAATTGGAAACCTTGCTGGCGATCTTCAAAATTACTTCAATTATTTCTTCTCGCCCAATTTGCGCGGTATAACTCAAAGTTTTGAAAGATTTAATCGTAGTAATTTATCTACTGTCATTGGTGGAAATCCAGAATATCTTATTTGGTGTTCAAAAGAAATTCAAGAATTTACGCTTAATTCTCAAACAAAAGATGAGCTGGAAAAGTTACAAGTACATCGATTAAAAGGGATCTCGGTTGAACAACGTGAAGGTTATCAAAACAGTTATGTTTACAAACCTATAATTAGAACAGAGTATTTCCAGTTTTGATTCTGCCTTCTGCTAACAGCGGCTTCCCAACATGGCAGCGTCCTGAGGTGATACAAACATACGTTTTTTAAGCCGAAAAATTTAAAAGTTTTGCTACCTTCCGTCTTGGCGGAGAAATCCGTCTCCGGAAGGCTGCCACCATCGGGCAACAGCCAAACGTTGACAAAGTGAACTTAATAAGTTTATCTTCAATATGCAAATAATCATGATGTTCTAGAAATTTAGAGACTTGACGGAGTTCGAACCAAAATTTGCTGTAAACACTGATATTTCAAAAAATTAAAATTTTAGATAATAATTTTCGAACCAAAAAAAGCCTGCAAAATATACACTTTGCAGGCTTTCATTTTTTATAGTGACCTTGACGGTACAGAATTCGAACCATTTATTAGAGGATATAAAAAATTTAAATGATGCCTAATTTTGTGATTTGAAGTTAAAATTACTTTTTGTTAGACATGTTTACGTTGATTCAATAAAGAACCAAGTCCACTGAATTTTATATCCATGGTAGTACTAAAAAGCATTCAACGAATTAAAAGTTCTCTTGATTATTTATAAGTTTATTATTATATATTTGATAATAAATTAACCCTGACCCTTGTCAGACATATCTACCAATTTTGGGATGATAAGTCTGATGTTGTCAGTAGTATATACTAGTTAGTGGCAACCTTAAGACAATGAACTACAAAAACGAAATAAAATACCTCGACAAGCAGTTACAGTGCTTCCAAGAAGTTATTTATGCAATTGCTCCGGATAAAATAGGTTATTCCGAGCTGACTTCAGTCATTGGCCCAATTTTAAAATTCAACCTCGACACAGGTAAAAGCATAAAGCTGTTAGCAGAAAATAATCATCTTCGAGACTTAATCATTCTTTCGAGACCATTTATTGAAAGTATTATTAATGTTGGTTTTATTTGCGCTAAAGGAGAAGAGGCTGTTTTAAAATCAAAAAAGTATGCTTATCAAAAGGGGTATCGCGACCTTTTCAGAGAAATAAAACTCAACGATTTTGAAATCAAAAATAAACTAACTGACCATAAAGGATTTATTGACCCTCATAGACCAGAGCACTTGGTTGAGGCGTTGGATGAATACACAAGAAATAACGGCAATGAAGTAAATTCCTGGACTGACGAGACAGCAAAACAAAAGTTAGAAATTATTGGTAAGAAATATGGACTTGGAGTAAATGGTTTTTTGACTTTTGCGTTTTTTAATATTTACAGAGATGTTTCTGAAATTATTCACGCAAGTTATTACGGTGTTAGAATTATGACTGGTATGCAAAATAAAGACATTTCTGCATTCAAGACATCGACTGATGCCGCAGAATATTTTACAGACCATCAGTTCAAACTGGGAACTCTAATTATGCAACAGGTTTCAATTTCAATTGTAGCGATGATCGACATACTGGTTCAAGAATTTAATTCTGAAGCAGTAAAAGCTATTAAAGCAAAATCAGGAGATATTTTAAAAGAATATGCTGACGAAGTTTCGAAGAATAAATAATCACAATCGGAAAAAATAAATGGATTTTAAAGGCGGAACAATAATTATCGGATCATTACTTTGGGACAAGACACCAATCAGACATAAGTGGCGGACACTTTGCTTAAATGAAATTTCTACAAAGACACCTGTTAGAGTGAAAATTCGTTACGGACGACAATCGCAATCAAGACAGAATACTTATTCAATGATTTTTTCAAATCATCCTACAACGGAATACGGACAAGCTTATATTTTAGGTTTTAAAGAAATAATTAAAAATGCAAGAATATTAGAAAGTCAAGCATTCGCTTTAGCAAGTGCAGAAGGACTTTGGGGAGACAAACCTTCATTAAATAAATCTTGGGGAACTGTTGGACTGCTAACAAATCCAAACATTGACAGTAAAAACAAAACAGGTGCCGACATTATAAAGAAAAGATGGACTGAAATTTATCAGAACTACAAGGACACATTCAAAGCAACTAAATACTGCATAGACAACGAACTACCAGTGATTGACGACAACGGCTTTCTAAATATTGACTGGACAGAAGAAATGAATGATTACGATTTTCTTATTGCTACACCAGTTGTTCCAAATATTAAAAAAGCTTTGACTGCAAAGGAAATTGCAGACATAATGAAGGAAAACAACTATTTTGAGTATTTCGACAATAACGTAACTAACGACATAACGACATTTCAAGACAATGAAATTAGACAATCACTTGGACGATAGAAAGGCAGCCACTAACAGCTAGTAAGCAATAGTCGGGAATTAGGCTTAATGGAAAAATGGTTTTGTATTTGGAAAATTAGTGATAATCCGAATATAATTGCTTTATTTAGCCCGACCATCGCCTACTAGCGGGACGTTATGCGAAAATTTTAGAAACCTACGTAAAACAATAAACTTTTAATGAAACAATTCATATTTATTCTTTTGTTCTTATTTTCAATAGTTAGTTGTTCTGATAAAGGAAAATCTGAAACAGAAAAAATTGTATTTTATTCTTCACCTTCATTTTATAGTGGCTTTAAAATAGAATTAGACAATAAAACGAAGAGAATTATTGCTTCAATTCCATATGAATACTCTTTAGCAGATTCAGTATCACAAAAAACTTGGAAATTTATGGATTCTACTGATTTGGCAAGTATTAGAAAATTTTTGCCAAAAGAGATTAAATTTGAAGTTAAACCTGAAAATATAAAATTTAAGGAACTTGAAAATATTCTACAAAAACTATCTCAACTAAAAGCTGATGGAATTCCTCCAGAAGACGGAATCAATATTTGCATAGAAAGTAAAACTTCACAAAATAAAATATCTAAAAAGATTTTTTATTCTCCAAATAGAAATTCAGTAGAAGGAAAATTGATTGTGAAAACGTATGAAGTTATTGCGTTAATATTTAAAGATGAGACTAAACTTGAAGATGCAATAGAAAACTCTCAAAGATACTTCAATGATGATATCTACATTGTTAAATCTACAGCACCCTTGTATGTGAAATTTTTAGATACTCATTGTGATAATATAGAAAATGAAATTGGTAAACTCCCATATTCAAAAACAATTTTTGTTGACTTAACCAATTACAGTAAAGATAAAAACGAATGCTTAGAAAAAATTCTTCGGAAAAAATATTCTAAGATTAAATGGATATTAAAAACAACAGAAAATTACGGTTTTGCTGAAGAATAAATCTTCGCATAACAACTACAACAACGGATTTAGGCAATAGGCTCAATTGAAGTTGTTTTTTGTATTTAGAATGATTTGGCAAATTCGAAGAATGAGCATAATTTAGTCCCGCACCCATTGTATTACAAGAACATTATGCAACATTATAAAAAACTGCTTTATGAAACATTTTATTAAAATTCAACTTTTTCTTTTGTTATTGAGTTTGTCAAGTTGCGCACAAAAGAATTCATCTGAAAGTGGAAAATTTGATACTTATGAAAATAAAAAAAATCAACTAAAAGAACCCGAAGTTGAGAAACTAAATCCAAAAGCAGATATTAGTGAATTGGAAATGGAAATTAATAATGGAGGTTTTAATCAATACTTTATAAATTCTGGTCAAAATTGTTATGAAACTTTAAAAGCGTTAAAGAAAAATGGAAAAGTTGAAACCGCTAAACTTCTTGAAAGTGCAATTAAACTAATTAATCCGAATCAAATATCTGAAAATGTTTTTGTAGAAAAGCTTGAAAAAAAAGAAGTTGAAGAATTATATAATGACAAAATAAGTGCCAAACTAAATAAACTTGACGCCGAATTTTATAAATACAAAGACGGAAGTTTAACGGACGAATAACGTTACATAACAGTTATTACAAAGAGTTTGGGCAATTTAATCTCGTAATGGTAATGAAAGAAAATTCGATTTTGAAGAAAGTGTTACAGCTAGCTATTATGCTAATGATTTCTTTTGCCTATTCTCAAAACAGTATAAAAGATACATTGATTACCAAGCGAATTAAAATAAAGTTTGGAGAACTTATCGTAACCAAAAGTATTAGCCAAGATTGGAAGTCTTCACAAATCAGAAGTTCTATTTGGTTAGGGGACGACTGTTTTGTAGAAAATGAAACGGTATATGTAAATTTCACCATCGATTCAAATTGCTTAATTTCAAATTACAAGATCGATACAAAAGGAAAAAGTAAATGTGCCGTAGTGGGAGTTGAAGATTTCTGTAAAGAATTAATGGCAGTGATAAAACAAAAGAATGAAACAAACTTTTTTGATAAATGTAATACGCAATATAGACTTCCATTTTACATTAAAACATTAGAATAAAAACTGCCCATTACAACGTTAAGCTAGATCGGGCTTTAGTGGAATTATTCTTGTAAAGATAAGCCTGTGAGATAATCGTGAAACTTAAGAGATCCATGACGGAGTTCGAACCAAAATTTGCCGTAAACACTGATATTGCAAAAAATTAAAATTTTAGATAATAATTTTCGAACCAAAAAAAGCCTGCAAAATATACACTTTGCAGGCTTTCATTTTTTATAGTGACCTTGACGGTACAGAATTCGAACCAATTGTTGGATGATTTGAAAATTTTAAATGATGTTTAATTTTTTGATTCGACGTTAATATTGCTATTGAAAAAACGTGTTAGCGTCGATTCTATTAAACAGCAAGTCCACTGAATTTTATACACTGTCAGTACCAAAAGCACTCAACGAATTAAAAGTTCTTTTGAGTATTTATAAGTTTATTATTATATATTTGATAAATAAACCCTGACCCTTGTCAGACATACCTACCCAATTTTGGGATGATAAGTCTGATGTTGTCAGTAGTATGTACTAGTTGGCAGAAATATTAACCAAAAATAACTCCAAATGAAAATTTTTGATTTTCTGAAAATCTTTAATTCAAAAAATAATGAAGAAAGTTCAATTAGAGAAATTTTTGATGAATCATCAAAGGAAGTTGATAATTCAGAATATTCAAATGAAGAAATAAATAAAAATTGCTATTTTAAACTATTTGAAAAATTAGATAAACATATAATAAATCAAAAAAATCTAGAGCTTACTGGAGAAGGAACTTGTATAAAATGGTCTGGTAGTGATCGTTATGGGCATGTAAAATTTAAATTATACGAGTCTGCTAAAAATAATTCAGAAATAATTTGGAATATAGGTGAAGAAAAACTGCCTTCTGATTATAGAGTATTTGTGAATAAGATTGCAAATCTATTTCTTGACTTTGTTGAAAAGGAAAGAAACGATTTAAAGAAATTCACATTTGAAATTATAGACGGTAGTCATCATCCAGTCGATGCAAGATCAATAGCTTATGAAGTTGCAACATATAATGCGATTCTAAATTCATTTGATGAAGAATTGCATAAACCAGATTTAAATAAACTATTCAAAATAAAAATTAAAGAACCTGTAAAATGGGTTAATTATAAAAAGAAAAAATAAACACAACCCGCCCAGTTAAAAATACTTCTGCCAACTGTTACTACAGCGGATATGGGCAATTGGCTTAATGGAAAGAAGTTTTTTAAAAAAAATTAGAGACTTGACGGAGTTCGAACCAAAATTTACCGTAAACACTGATATTCCAAAAAATTAAAATTTTAAATAATAATTTTCGAACCAAAAAAAGCCTGCAAAATATACACTTTGCAGGCTTTCATTTTTTATAGTGACCGTGACGGGGCAGAATTCGAAACATTTAATTGAAGATTTGAAGATTTTGAATGATCTGTAATTTTGTCATTTAAATTTAACATCATTATTTAGAGTCTAATTCCAATTAATCAAAGTAACAAGATAACCGGAATTTACACTTTCTGTTTGTTCGAAGAGTCTTCAATAAATAAAAGTACGTTTGATGGTTTATGAAATAAAAATCCTATTTTTGAAAACAACTAAATACTGACATTTGTCAGGCATAGCTACCTAATTTAGGGTAGATAAGTCGGACATCGTCAGACATAGATACGAGTTGGCAGACACCGAAGCGCGCGTGAAAGAAGATAATGTATAATTAGAAATGATAAAATGATTTAATAAAAATAAGCTTTTTGGGGTCAGAAAGGTCGGAATGATACGTTTAACTATAATATACCAGTCTAAAACATACGTTAGCTGGGAAGGTAAATACCAATTTCCAAATATTCTGATGAAAGAATTAATGAGGAAAGAGTTATTAACAGCATAATGACTGTTGAAGCCGTGAGGTTGGTTCTGCGTTTCAATTTTCTGAACATATTAGATGTGTTTATGGATTTAATTACAAAGATAACAATTTCGATACCTGAAGAGAGTAGTGTCGCAATAGCCTTGCAAAAGGCAAAAGCTTCGACGGAGCCTGTACATTCTAAACCTGCTACTATAAAATCTGACCCCTTTTTTTAAAATATGGAAGTAGAAAACTGGTTTAAACTTAAAAAATATCCACATATTGGTTTACCAATTACAATCAAAGATTATAATTGGGCAAAAGAATATATAATGGATAAAGAAAAAATAAAAAAGCATAGCTTTCTTCCTCTTATTCATAAATGTATTTCGCAGAGAAAATTTAGACCCGATAAAACTAGAACCGACTTAACTAAAACAAAAAAAAGATTTAGAATTAAAGACAAAAAAGACAGAAACATTTACTTTGCTTCACACATTGATTCTTTAATTTTTTCATATTATAATACTTTATTAGTTGATGCTTATGAAGCATATATTTCAAAGAAAGAGTATAACAATTCGATAGTTGCTTATAGAAAAATTCCGCTTTTTAAAGGCGCAGAAAATAATAAATGTAATATTGAATTTGCAAAAGAACCTTTTGAATTTATTAAAAAAAATAATGAAAAAAAACTTTCTGTAATTGTTGCTGACGTCACTTCTTTTTTTGACAATCTTGACCATAAAATATTAAAAAAACAGTGGACTAAAATATTAAGCGAAAGAACATTACCTCCAGAGCATTATAATGTTTTCAAGGCTCTGACTAAGATTAAATATATTGAAGGCGAACAACTTTTCAATAGTTATAATAGAACTATGATAGTTGAAAGAGGATTACCTAATTACTCTAAAAAATCAATTTACAAAAGAAAAGAAATTAGTAAATCTCACTATTTCAAAGAAAAAAAAGCAGTTGCATATTGTGAAAAAGATGAATTTATAAAGAATAATTTAAATTTAGTTATTTCAAAAAATAATAAAGCTGGAATTCCACAAGGAAGCCCAATAAGTGCGACATTGGCAAATGTTTATATGATCGATTTTGACAAAATCGTTTATGAAAAAGTTGATTCAATTAAAGGATACTATCAAAGATATAGTGATGATTTAATTATAATTTGCGAACAAGAATATGAGGATGATATTATCAAAACAATCAGAGAAAATATTTCGGCCAAAAATGTAGCTAATCTTGAAATTCAGCCAAAAAAAACAAGTGTATATCGATTTGAAAATATAGAAAATAAGTTTAAAGGTTTTGAAATTGATGAAATAACTAAAATACCAAATTTCAATAAAACACTTGAATACTTAGGTTTTTCTTATGATGGGCAAAAAGTGCTAATTAAAACTTCTGGTTTTTCTAAATTTTATCGCTCAATGATAAAATCATTTAAAAAATCAGCTTCACTTTCAAAATACAGCAAAAATCCAGATAAGAGAATTTTTAAATCTAAACTTTTTAAAAGATTTTCGTATCGAGGCTCAAAAAGAAAATTAATTTATAGACCATCTAAAGACGATAAAACAAAATACGTAAAAACTAAAGAATATAATTGGGGAAACTATTTGAGTTATGTCTATAAAGCTAATTTTACAATGAGAGAAATCAATCACGAAGATTCAATTAAAAAGCAAACTCGTAAATTTTGGAAAAACTTTAATCACTTAATGAAAAAACATAGCGCTTAATAAAAGGCGATCTGCCAACACACGCTACAAGCAATTTGGGCATTTGGCTTAATGGAAAAATTGGTTTGTATTTGGAAGATTTGGCAAATCCGAAAGATAACGCTTATTTAGTCCCCAAACTGCTTGTAGCGTGAGAACGTTAGTTGCTATACACCTCAAAATCATGGAAAAATATCGTAATTTCATCGAATATTCAATTATAATGCATATGTCTAAAATCACTCTTTGTCAACAAGATGATTTAAACGAATCATTATTTCAAAGGGAATATAATGATGAATCACCATGTCATATTTATTTCATTATAACTAGACCAAGAATTACAATTGTACCTGAAAAATGTGAGTTTAAAGAATTAATCCGATTAACATTCAAAATACAAATTGGAAGTGAATTTCTAGAGCGAGAAATATTTTTAAATCATCCGCCAAACGAAAACCTTTCAAATGCAATCCTTAAATCAGAATATCCATTTTCAAAATTTCAAATATTAAATAATGGTGAGGAAATCTTATCTGTTAAGAGCAGTGTTTATTACACAATGCATTTAACAGAACATCCTGATTTTTTAAATGCTGAATTATTGTATATTGGACAATCATATGGAAAAAGAGGAGAAAGAAATGCTGGAGATAGGCTAAATCAACATTCAACTCTTCAGAAAATTTATTCAGAAATAAGTCAAAAAAATCCAGATAAAGAAGTTTGGCTTAATCTATTAAGCTTTAAGAGAACAATGCATACTTCTTTTGATGGTTTAAGTGGGACAAGCATAAGACAAGAAAATGAAATTGAAAATGTTTCATCAGTTATGCGTAAATTCTCTAACAATGAACTTAATGAAAAAGAGATAATAAATTTTACAGAAGCTGCTTTAATAAAATATTTCAAACCAAAATACAATGTTCTCTACAAAGACATCTTTCCAAGTCTTAACCATAAATCATATAAAGAAGCAATCGAATTGGATATTAATAGTGTAGCTTTTGAAATGAATACAGATTGCATAAATTTAAAATTGTTTACAGAAACTGTAAAGCCAAACTTTTCAAATATGGTTAGTTATACTTTAAAATCAGTAGAAAATAGAAAAAATTTATTTGACATGTTTGATAATACATTAATTCCGCAAACATTTGGAAATATACAAATCCAATAAATGTAGAGCAATTAACACATGTCTTGCGCAATTTGCGAATTTAGTGGAGTTACCGTTTTTTATCGTATTTTCGTTTAGCCGAACACTCATTTTTATAACTTGCAAATTCTCGAAGTACGAGAACCTTACCTGCTAGCTTAAAAAACGAAAAATTAAAATTCAATATTAATGGGTTCATATTCACATATTTCATTTGATGATTATCCAATATTTAGCGCTAAAAACTCCTACGTAAATGAAATTGTTGATAGTATCTTTTTACCAGAAGATTACGTTGAAGAAACAAGACTAAATAATTCAAGAAATAAAATTGTTTGGGGGAGAGATTTCGATAACGATAGTGAATATGTATTTAGAGGATTTAGTCAAACGGCAAAAATTTGCAAACAAAGATTAGAAATTTTTGGTAATTGTTTTTTAAGTGCGAAAAATGATTTTGACGAAGCTAAAATAGGTGCTAATGAAGAATATACTTATGATTTTCCAATCAATAAAGCCACTTATAAAAATTATTTATCAGAACTAAAATCAATTATACATAATAAGGAAAAAAATTATGACGATTTATATGGAAATCTAAGAGAAAGTTTGATAACTGGAGAACTTATGATAACTGGGCAATCTCTACAATCAGTGTTATATTCTATCTTAAGCGTTATAGATGAGAATTCTATAATCGAATATGATTTGAGTGAAGTTATTGCAAGCGGATGGGTAAATCAAGATTTTGTCAAAAAAATAAATATAGAAAAAATTATCGTTTTAGCCGAAGGAAAAACTGATACGGAATTTATCAGCAAATCATTATTGAAAATTTATCCACATCTATATCCATATTATCACTTTATGGATTTTGATGAATTCAAAGTTGAAAGCAATGCTTCTGCCCTAGTAAAATTGGTTACTGCATTTTCTGCATCAAACGTTAAGCATCCATTCATTGTATTGTTTGATAATGATACTACTGGTATAATGGAAATGAAAAGGTTACTTCAAATCAAATTACCTGTAAATATAAAAGTTTTAAAATTTCCTGATATCAAATCTGCAAAGCTATATCCAACAGTTGGTCCAACAGGCATAAAGAAAATGAATGTTAACGGATTAGCTTGTGGAATTGAAATGTATTTTGGAGAAGATACTTTATCAAAAAATGGTAAAAAAATCCCAATACATTGGAAATCTTATAATGAAAAGGAAAAACAATATCAAGGCGAGATTTATGAAAAAAACTATGTTCAAGAGCAATTTCGAGAAAAATTAAAATCTTCGATTGGGGACTTTACTGACATGAAATTAATTTTAGAAAAAGTATTTAATGCATTCAATTAAAAAGCCAGCAGGTAATACTATTATTGATTTGGGTAATTGACTCAGTGGTAAGTTGGTTTTGTATTTGTGATGATTTGGTAAATCCGAAGAATCAGCTTAACTTAGTCCCAAACCCACTGTTGTATCAAAACGTTGTGCTATAATTTAAAAAAATGACAGACAAAGAGCAATACATTAAAGATTTATTTGAAGATTTAAAATATAGTTTATCAAAATTTGACTCACAATCTTTGGCGATAAGTAGTGGTGCACTTGGTTTAGCCTTAACATTTATTAAAGAAATTGCTCCGTTTGCTCAATCAAAGTTTATATTATTTTTTTATATATCATTGGGGCTATTCATTATGACTTTAACACTTGGATTTATTGGGCATTACTTAAGTTTGAGGCAAATATCAAAATCAATTGAAAAAGTTGAACGAGACAAAATTTCAGAAATAAAACCAGATAAAGTAATTCCAAAATTAAACCTAATAATTGCAGTTTCTTTACCTCTAGGAATATTATTTTTGGTCTTATATTGTGTAATAAATATTGAATCTATTAGAAATAAAGGAGAGGAATCGTCAAAAAAAATAAACATTGAAAAAGAAAATCATAATGGAGAAAAAATTTCTATAGAAGGTTCCTTAAATGAATTTAAATATACTGATACTATTAATAAAAAAATAACTATAAAAATTAAATAATTATGAGTGAAGAATTAGACAGAGAACGTATAAACGAAATTTATAGACAAAAGTTAGGAAACTTAGAAAGAATAGAAGAAAAAGCTATGTTTTTAAGGCAACCACCAAGCTCTTTAACTCAAAGTAATACAACAAGTACTACCACTAACACAGGAGCAGAAAACCAAAATCAATCAAGCTCTACTGATAATAAAAAAGGCGAAAAATAAAAGCCATCATACTTCTAAAATGGAAATAAATCTATTTTGAAAAATACCTATTAAAAATATCAAGACTGCATTCAACGCATCATCAAAAAAGCCACTATTGATAGTAAATAGTGGCTTTTTTCTGTAAAACACTTGAGTAAATACAGGAGCATCTAGGTACGTAAGGGTGCATTTTTGCACCCTTAAATATTTTAAATCCCTTTATGAAGTCTCTTTTTCTTTTTTAGTTTAAACTGTTTGGAAACATAGTCATTTATCTTTTCCCCGCAGAGCAGTATATCTGCAAGATTTTCTTTTACAGACTCTTGCGATTCGATATTTTGAAATTTTTCTAAAACCTCTGAATTGGACTTTTGGTATTTTTTTTCAATTGCAAGAATGTTCATTGCACAGCTTTCCTGAATTCCTTTTGCACTTGATTCTTTTCCAAGACTGCTTCCATTGACAACCGACTGTGTTTTAAAGTCAATAAAAGTAATTCCGTAAAGCTTTCCCTCACTGCTTTTTCTTAAAATAGTATGAATGGATTCATCTTTGAGCCTTTCAGATAATCTCTCGACAGAAGTTATTCTTTTATCAAAAAAAGCTTGTCTCAAAGCATTTTTTACACGGCTTTTACAGTATTGCTTTTTTGATTCATTTACCCTGAATTTTTCCTCCAGAAATTTTAAGGTAGGTCTGCTGTAGAATTCGCTGGCTTTTATCGGCACGCCTATCGGTTTCGAATTCTGGTCAAGTATCTTGTAAAGCAGTCCGTTGTTTTTAAAAACTCTCGATTCCTCGCTTCCTCTGTCAGCATGCACATTGTAGAGGTTTAAAACCGCATTGAGTTCAGGCAGGCTTGAATATTTATAGTCAAATAAAACCTTGTTTAAAACTGAATTGATCGCATTTCTGGACTCTGCTTTTCCGTATTGGACTCTGCCGACATCTATCGGATTTAGCGAAAATTGTTCTTTCTGTTTTCTTCCTTCGGCTTTTACAAGTCCGAACATTTCTTCAATTTCTTTTCGGGCAGGTTCTGATTTTCTGATTCCCAATAAATGAAGATCGATTCTTTTTCCGTCTCTCTGAATGTTGTTTGTCACTATATGGCAGTGCGGATGCCCCGCATCATAATGCTGATACACCAGATAAGGCTGTCTGCCGAATCCCAGTTTTTCCATATAAGTGTCTGCAATTTCAGCCAGTTTTTCTTTCGAATGATTCTCCGAAGGGTCAAAGTTCAGCGAGATATGCACCGAATTCCGCTTTGTATTGGTATTGAGTTCTGCCAGCTTTAGAAAGCGGTTTAATTTTGAAGTGAAACTCAGTTTTTCCAGTTCCAGCGGATAATTTACCGCACTGATGCATTCCGCTTTTCCGATCTCAACTTTATTTTCGTTGTAATTCAGAATGCCTCTTATGGACGAGCTTGTTTTTATCACTGCAACCATTTTTCTGCTATTTTCTGGGTGTGGCCTGAGACCTCTTCCATTTTATCAAAAAGTCTTTTTCTCTGGATCTCGAACAGATATAGATGCCCTTTAAAATCGGGAACTGTGTTGAGCGTGTTTATCTTTCTGGCAATCTGATTGATATTATTGCCGATTGCCCGTAATTCGGAAGTAAGTACAGCTGTCTCTTCCATCAGTTCGTCTAAAGACTGGTTTCTATAGGTAGCTACAATTGGTTTGTTGAATAAGTGGCTCCTGATGTGGTCGCTTAATTTTCGGCAGGTGCTTGCTCTGAATCTTTTCTCCAGTTCGGCATACTCCAAAGGAGTGAATCGCAGTCCCACGATTCGTGTTCTGTTTGAATTTTCTCTTTCCATCATTTTTCATTTTCATTGTTATCAAACTCTTTTCTTTTAAGTTTCTCCACCGCCGAGTTCCGAGGCAATGGGTGGCAAGATAGGCGGTTGTTAAACAACCGTTCATCTTGCTGATCACAGGAACGAGGTGATCTCTGGAGATTTTTTAAAAGTCAGCAACTAATTTAATGAGAATTTTTGAATTTATCATGTTCAAAATATGGGCATGATGGCTGTAGGAGGTTAGCTTTTAAGTGTTTACTAAACAGTTCTATAAAATGGGATGTTTTAAGAAAGAGATTTTGACAATCATAAAATATCATCTAATTGACAGCTCTGATTTTAGTTGGTCAGTCTGCTTTTTATGTTTCTTTTCCAGCTCTTCAAACTCTTTCACTTTCTTTTTGTAGTAGACCTCTTTTAAATAAATTTCTTTATCAATGCGGGAAAGCTCCTTTTCCAAAATCTTGGTTTTTTCATAACGATATAAAAAATATGTAAGGGAGAAGAATAAAAGGCTTAAAAGAATTACAAAAAGAATTTTGAGACGATTCATAAGTAAATGAATTATAGAATTAGAAATCTTCTGTTTTATTTAGAGATAAATATATAGTAAAATCTTTAATTCTTGCTTTTATTTTACTGGCTTTTATGTGTTTAGGAAGGTGATATCTGTCGAAAATATTTTAAAAGAAAAGAAAAAAAGAAAGCAGTCCTTAATTGGACTGTCAGACAGCTGAAGTGCTATAAGTCCCGAAGGGCATTTTTGAGGAACGAAAAAATGTTATGCGCACTTCTCTGGCTGTGTCCAATATCTTGCTTTGCTTTTTTTGTTTTAGAAATGATTTAGAAAGGTTTGATACTAAAGTAGTGTGAAATTGCTTTTTACATTATCAATCAAAAATATGCTGTCATTTAGTCCGTTAGAAGTAATGAATTCCACTAAGATTTATAGTTTTATTCATGACTTGTGTATTGGGTATTTAGAGAGTATTTGAAAACAAAAAGAGACTCGAAAGTCTCTTTTTGGAATTAATATTTCTATATAAAAGCTTATTCAGCTTTTGGATTTTTCTCCAAATTTGAATTATTTCGACATTACTTATTTAATTAATTGTTCAAGCCTTTTCATCATCTCATCTTTTTCTTTCAACATACGCTCGTACAGTGCAATTTTTTCTTCGTGTAGCTGAATTAATTTATCAATGGGATTATTATTAAAAACTTCAATTTTGTTATTGAACATTGCATTATCAGAGAAATTGCATGAGATTAAATTAACCGCTTTTTCCTCGTCAAAATTCTGAAATGCTTCAACAGGAATTTTCAAAGAATCAGAAATCTGTTTGAGCAGCTTATCTTCAATTACATCTTTCTGTTCTAGTATTGAAATTTTCTTCTGATTCCAGTCTTCTCCCAGATCATAAGCAAGAGCTTCCTGTTTGATGCCAAGCATTTCTCTGAAGCGTTTCACATTTCTTCCCTGATGAATTTTCTGTTCCATAATGATTATTGGTTTTCTGAAGGCTCAAAGATAAAGCGATCTGGATTAAAAAATCTGAATTCCAAAGATAAAAAAATATCCTGTAAAATATCCTTTTTGTCAGATATTATATCCTTTTCTGGAATAGTTTATCCCTTTGAGAAGCAGGAACTTCGCTATGAATTTTAAATCTTACCGCTATGAAAAAGAATAAAATATCCTTCGATACGAGGTTTTGGGCAGGTTTTACGGCAGTAAATCCATTTGAAGCATTTGATGCCATATTTGATTTTGCCCACCTTGATTATTATAAGCAGAATTTGAGCGAAGTAGTGCTTCACTGTTATAGAAGAAAAGTTTATATGCAGGAAAATCCGTGTAATGTTTTTGTCTTTTATACAGCAATAAGCTCATTTATAAAAGTCTGCTACATCCTGAAAGGTAAAAGCAGGAAATGGAAAGTGAAAGAGTCAACCCGATCAGAAGACGTGTTTCATCTTTCTTCTCTGACAAAGGAAGAATTCGATAATCCTTTTTTGGTGCTTCAAAATGCATTTGAAGAAAGAACTCTTCAGCAGTTTGAGTTTTTCTTATGTGAAATCATAGAGTTTTCAATTTCACCCTACGATAATGATCCTGAATCCAATCTCTTGACACCTTATATTCATTTAATGAAAATGCTTGATGCAGGAGAGTTGATGAAAGAAAGAGGTATTGAGAGAATAAAAAAAGGTGATCAGGTTAGAGCAGAAACAGACTAAAATGTCCAGTATTTATTTGAAATACATATCTAATAGCAAATTCCAAATGTAGTATTAACTAAAATGAGTAAAATTATGAAAGCAATTCAAAACACCGCATCTGATTTAATTTATCGAGTTATTTCGCAGAACATCGATCCGATAGGTATCTACTGTTTTGCACAGAAGAAAAGCCGTTATACTTTTAATGAGCCTTTTCAGAAGCCCGTCCAGAAAGAAAAGCATGTCCATCTTTATCTGCTGGTCATAGCCGAAGAGTTCGAGGATAATATCGGCAATGACCTTACCGATAAGATAAAGAGCATATCAAGAGGCCAGATAACGGTAACCATTCTCATGCACCGCCTGAGAAACATCGTGAAATTATACGGAGACCAGCAGTATTTCTTCTGGAACATTTTTAAGAAAGCCGAAAGAATTCATATAGATGCATACAGATCGCCGATAATCTGGGCGAAAAATCCAGAAAAGAGATATGTGAAAAGCACTTCAGCATACGCAGGAGACAGAAGAAATGTTACTGAATCGATCTGGGATCTTATCTATAATAACGACCAGTATTTTTCCTATGAAGTCAGAATGTGTTCTCTCCACCAGATAGTGGAACAGACCTGCCTTTCCCTTATAAGGGTATTTCTGGGATATACCCCGAATCATTTCTCACTGGGCTACTTATTTGAGCTGTGCGAATACTTCACAAGCTTGACTTCTGAATATTTTCCCCGAAACAGCAGCGATGAAAAAAATATGTTCAAGCTTTTGAAAAAAAATCCAAACACGCTTCGATTCAGCAGAAGCAACAGTTTTGATTATCTGTATTATGGAATGATGGAAGGCCGATGCCGTGATTTTATGAAAGAGGCAGAAGCTATGATCCAGAAGGAACTGGAGAGGCTTGAGGGAATTCATCAGCAGGAAGCTTTATCAGTATAAAAACAGATGTTATGGAAACCGATAAAATCAAAAAACTGGAAGACATCAGGGTGTTAAGCGGAAAACTGCTTAATGCCCTGAAAAAAGCAGAGGATAAAAGGGGGATGTATAATGCAGAGATCAGGGTTTATGGCTATTGCGAACTCGGTTCTGTGATCAGAAACCTGATGAAGCTGTGCATTATTGCTTTAGATCATGACAGCGCAGAAGTTCCGCCCACGATTGAAAACCAATACATTGATGTTGGGCTTATACTGGGGATTGCACTGCAATTATTTCCAGTTGACGAATTTGAATTTTTAAATGAGATTACAGATCTGTTTTCAGAAAATAGAAAAGAAACAGAATGTCTAGATTAAAATTTAATATTTTAAAATTATGGAAACTGACAAAATAAAAACACTGGATGAATTTAAGGATTTTGCATCGTTTCATTTCAAGCTTCTGAAACCTGCTCAGGACAAGAAAGGGGAATCAATACGAGAGATAAGATTTTACGGATACACGGATATGACGTGTCTGGGAGTGAATCTCATCCGAATGTGCCTGCATATCATTTATTCAGACGAGCTGGATAACAGAGAAATATACATAGGGTCTGTTCTGGAACTTGCCCTTCAGCTGATTCCAAGTGTAGAAATTGAGGTTCTGGATGAAATATACAGAATGCTCAATAAGCAGAGGGAAGATAAATGAACACAGGGCTTATCAATGATTCCAGTACCGTTTTCATGAACATATTATGTCCATGAGATTGAGAGAAAAGCATTTTATCTTTGTTAGAATCAAAAATTGGATTGAGTGATGATGAGTAAATTTCACTTATGATCCTCAGTTGATTAGGTTTTATATTTGTGTAATCCTACCCAAATTTTGATCAGGATAAAAAGAGAAAAGTGTTTTAACTTTATAGCGATGAATGATTGTGGAACAAAAAAGACCGAGACTCGGTCTTTTTTTAATGAAGAGGAATTGTGAAATGAGAAATGAAGATGAGAATGAAAGAGGAAAAATGACGGCAGAGCAAGCCATGAAAATGCTGAAAGATGAGAATGTAAATGTAACGCTTGAACAGGCAGGAAGAGTATTAGATTTTTTACGACTGCTTGCCAGAGTAACGGTTTTAAACTATTTAAAGAAGAAGAGGGATGAAAAAGACAGCAGATTTATACGTGAGAGTGAGTACGGACGAGCAGGCGGAAAAAGGTTACTCTCAAAGAAACCAAGAGGAAATGCTAAGAAAGTATTGTGAGATTAATTCTATTCATATAAGGGATATTATTTATGAAGATCATTCTGCAAAAACATTTAATAGACCCAAATGGAAACTTTATCTGGCAACAATTAAAAAGTACAAAAACAAAACTGATTTGATCTTGTTCACCAAATGGGACAGATTCAGCAGAAATGCAGGTGATGCATATCAGATGATTAATACCCTGAGAAGACTTGGTGTCGAGCCTCAGGCAATAGAACAGCCTTTGGATTTGTCTATTCCAGAAAATAAAATGATGCTTGCTTTTTATCTTGCAGCTCCTGAAGTAGAAAATGACAGACGGGCATTAAACACTTTTCACGGTATGAGAAGAGCAAGGAAAGAGGGGCGTTACATGGGGCTGGCTCCGTCTGGTTATATAAATAAAATTACCGAAGATGGTAAGAAATATATAACGTTTGACCAGCCTGAAGCATCTATCTTAAAATGGTGTTTTGAAGAAATTGCAAAAGATATTTTTAATACAGAACAGATTTTTCTTCAGGCGAAAATGAAAGGGCTTAAAACGAGTAAAAATAATTTTTGGAGACAGATCCGTAATCCTGTTTACTGCGGAAAAATATTAATTCCTAAATATAAGGATGAGGAAGCAAAATATGTAATGGGATCGCATGAGCCGTTAATTTCTGAAGGGCTGTTTTATCTTGTTCAGGATGTTTTAGACGGACGAAGAAAGAATTTCAGGACTAAGTCGGTAACCTCCGAACCGTTTCCGCTTCGAGGTTTATTTAAATGCCCTTTATGCGATAAAATTTTAACTGCAAGCATATCTAAAGGCAGGAATAGTCATTATTCATATTATCATTGCTATAAAGGCTGTAATTACAGAATCAGATCATGTGAGGTTAACCGTATTTTCTACGATCAACTGAGAAAGTATATTCCAAAACCTCAAACAGAAAAGATTTACATTACGGCTGTTAAAGAATATTTTAATGATTTCAATAAGGAATCAATCGCAGAAAAGAAAAGAGTCATTTCTCAGCTGAAAGAATTTGAACAGAAGATTTCTTACATCAGAGATTTGCTGGCTTCAAGAAAGATTGAAGTGAAAGATTACACTGAGATGAAAACGGATTATGACAATAAAATTCATCGACTTGAAATTAAATTAGCAGATTTAGCAGGAGAGAACATTAGTATTACCGATCTATTAAAAGCAGGAATAAAAAATTTAATGAAGCTAAACGAATGCTGTAGTGAAGCGGATCTAACTCACTTTCGGAATATTATCGGTTCAATATATCCTGAAAAATTCACAATCGAGGAAAAGCAGTTTCGAACCGCAAGAATAAATGAGGTCGTTCAGCTAGTTTACTTAATTAATGAGGAATTAGACCCAAAGAATAACGGGGCAAAGAAGAAAAAATCTTCTTTGCCCCGTCAAGTGACCACGGTGGGATTTGAACCCACACGCCCTTACGAGCACCACCCCCTCAAGATGGCAAGTCTACCGTTTCTCCACGTGGCCTAAAATAAAAAAAGGTCAAGTAAATAAATACTCGACCTTTTGTGACCCGACTGGGGCTCGAACCCAGGACCCCATCATTAAAAGTGATGTGCTCTACCAACTGAGCTATCGAGTCATGCTATCAAGAAAAGTATTTTGTAAATCACAAATTTTGTGACCCGACTGGGGCTCGAACCCAGGACCCCATCATTAAAAGTGATGTGCTCTACCAACTGAGCTATCGAGTCATATTCTTTCCTTGAATGCGGGTGCAAATATAAGGAGTTATTTTTGATATTTGCAAGCTTATTTATTATAAATTTGTCTTTTTTTACTCAAAATTTACAACACCTTAATTTTTAGGTTCTTATTAAAATGAAAAAGATTATATTATTAGGATATATGGGCTGCGGAAAGTCAACAATTGCCCAAAACTTGTCAAAAATTACAAATATTCCGTTTCTGGATTTAGATAAATGTATCGAAAATAAAGCAAATTTATCGATAAACGAGATTTTCGAGCAGTTTGGAGAGATCCATTTTAGAAAACTAGAACACGAAATGTTGCTGGAATTACTTCAGTCTTCAGAAAACAGCATCATAGGCTTAGGCGGAGGAACGCCTTGTTATGCCAATAATCATGAATTATTAAAAAGAGATGATGTTACTTCGATTTATTTAAAAGCTTCAATAGACACTTTATATAATAGATTAATTCATAACAAAAGCAAACGCCCGCTAATTGCTAATATGAATGAAGAGGAAATGAGAGAGTTTATCGCAAAGCATTTGTTCGACAGAAGCTATTATTATAATCACGCGCAACATAAAGTTTCTGTTGATAATAAAGCTGTCGATCAAACAGTTCAGGATATTCTGGAAATCTTAGCTTAAAAAAGCATAATTGTCGCCGTTGTCATCAAAAACAACCTGAACATGCTCTAATAAAGAGGTAGATAACGAGATTCCTTTAAAATCCGCCTTTACGGGATATTTTTTATGATTTCGATCTACAAGCACTGCTGTTTTGAATTTCTTTAACGGAACGTCTAAGAAATGACGAACAGCATAAATTAAAGTAGTCCCTGAATTTAAGACGTCGTCTACAAGTACCAATCCTTTGTTTTCGTATTCTTCTTTTGTTAAAGAAGTCTGTATAGGCAACTGCGGATTTTGTTTGTCGACTTTCACTTCGCAAAGAGAAACCTTAAGTGTCGAAATTGTACTTAGTGCCAAAGCAATTTTTTGCGCAAAAATAGATCCGTTAGATGCGATTCCGGCAATAACAACTTCTTCTTCGTCAACAAATGTTTCGTATATCTGATAGGCGATACGTTTTATTTTATGTTCGATTTCCTGATTTGTTAAGATGATGTTTTTGCTCATGATTTATTTTTTTGCTAAAATACAACTAGAATTTTAGATATTAGAATTTAGATTTCAGATTTTTTGATTGGAATTTGGGATTTGTAAAATTTGGAATTTACTCAGTTTCTTCATCATCAATAATATCATTTCCGTATTCGTCGATATCTCTTCTGTCTTTTTTAGTTGGTCTTCCGGTTCCGGTTTTGCGATAATGCTCTTTAGATAGTTTTAATAATTCTAAATGTGCATAAGCTTCAGCTGGTGTTTCATTTTTTCTATATATATCTACCAGTTTTGCACCAACACGGCTTTCAGGAATATCGAGAACCGTTATAATTTGTGTGATCTGATCTTTTCTAAAAGTGATTTTATCGGTTGGAAAAACTTCTTTCGAGGGTTTGGCAACCTGCCCATTTACTGTAACATGGTTCTTTTTGCACGCTTCAGTAACCATATTTCTGGTTTTGTAATAACGTACACACCATAAGTATTTATCTATTCGCATAATTTTTCTAAATTCAAAGTTAAATTCTTTACAAAAATAAATCAATATTGTATCTTGCGCACCTAAAAAATTAACAATAATGAATAAATTTAAATATTATTTTATTTTATTACTTGCGGGAATAGCGATTGTGTCTTGTAATAAAAGTGATGATGACGATGTTGTGACTGTGCCTCTAAGGGACTATAAAGAACAATACAAAGCGGATAATGATTCTATTGTTAATTATTTAAAGACTAATTATATGACCGTTATACATGCTCCTGGAACTCCGCAGGATCTGGATGTCGTGATAAAAAAAATAGTTCCTGGTGATGGAAATGTTTCAATTTGGGATCAAAAGGAATATCCTTTACAAACAAGAA
>Ga0247817_10000271_pt1 | contig 31591 bp, 26 predicted proteins | sample UWRJL212509R1_FD_178010 | JGI IMG/M metagenome (GOLD analysis project Ga0247817, IMG submission 178010) | Plant litter microbial communities from Arlington Agricultural Research Station in Wisconsin, United States - UWRJ-L212-509R-1 | ecosystem: Environmental > Terrestrial > Plant litter >...
AAATCAAGGCTTGCATAATCCCCTTGCATAAAGCTAACAACAGCTATTACAGCGTAAGAAAAAGGCGTACCCAATCCTCAAATCCCACCCCACACGCTGCTTTCTTACTTGGCAATGCAAATCAAAAACTAGTGCAAAGCTGTTTGTTGCTTTCTACCGCGGTGATATGCTAGGCCGTATGCGCCGTTAGCAATGGCAGTAATAAGAAAAAACTTGTACTAATATTCTTGGCTACCGGGTTTAACCCTCTGCCCTTTATTCCCCTCTCCTTGGGAGGACCTGTTCCGACCTTCATCGGAAGGCCTGTAGTACAGAACAAGTACTATTAACTTTGATGGGTGAGGACTATGCAACCGGGTTAAACCCTCTGCCCTAACATAACACCATTCTCTACTCATATACCATTAACACTGCTAAGGACGAACGAGCTTGCCCAGCAGCGACAAAAGAAAGGCAATGGAAAGCCTGTGGGCGGCAGGGGCCTTGTTCAATTTAGTATTGTAAAAATTTAAAGAGGTTCTCGGCAGATCATTTTTACAATACCACAGCCCGTGTTTGCCTTTCTTGTGAGTTGGGACAGAGCGAGAAGCTGCCTTAGGGCAAGCGAAAGCGGTTTGCTTCCTTTGCCGCAACAAAGGAAGATGCCACCGCGGCATAGAGCGGAAAGAAAAAGCCCTACACACAACCTTGCCTCCTACCTACGGCAGGCAAGCGCCTTCCCGAAAATAATCCAATAGCTATCAGATCCAAACGCGCTTTTCCGTAAACCGTCATCCGATAGCTATCGGATTCGACGTAGGAGAAATCTATAAGACGAATTTAACTGAATAGATCTCTCCGCTAAACAGCGTTCGAGATGACGTGGCTTTGGAGAGACGAAGCTTGATAAATCGTCCTCCGAACGAGTTCTTCACGTAAACCGTCACGAACGAGTTCCTCACGTAAACCGTCATCCGATAGCTATCGGATTCGAACGAGTTCTTCACGAGGAGAAATCTATTACGATAAGCTACCCTAGCAGATCTCTCCGCTAAACAGCGTTCGAGATGACGTGGCTTTGGAGAGACGAAGCTTAATAAACCATCCTTTCGAACGTGCCCTTTGCACGAGCCAGTTCCGATCCGATAGCTATCGGATTTCGGAAAGAAATCTATTACGATAAGCTACCCTAGCAGATCTCTCCGCTAAACAGCGTTCGAGATGACGCCCGTTTTTGAACTTTAGTCCCTGCCTGCCGCAGGCAGGTTTACGCCCTTAAACCCACAAATCCGCCGGGTAAACACCTGCAGCTACCAATTCTTGCAAACCAGCCTTCACAATCGGTGCATCTTCCTTAAAAGTTACCCCAAACCATTTGGCCGACGTTGGAATCATCTGCACAGCGGCTTTGCCTTCCGCAATACACTGATCTACCACTTCTGGAATTAAAAACTCCGCCTTTAAATCTGTCTCCAGGTTTTTATCCAAGAATTCGGCATACTTTTCTTCACTCCAGTTCACAAAATCTGGCGTAAAACAGAAAAAGTTCATACTTACTTTAGTATCCAGTGGCAATTCTTTTTCCGTACCCCCTTCTTCGGTAATGGCTTTGCCTTCTTTCTTAAAGATAGAGCGACGCTCGATAATACCTGTTACCTTGGCTTCAGCATCAGTACTGATCTCACCTCTGGTTACCGAACCATGATCGCTCAAAGTATTTTTTAATTCATAACCCAAACAAGCATATAAATTATCGCTAACGCTTGTAGTTAAAAAGCTATAGGCTTGCTCAAAGGCATCCAAACCATAAAAATCGTCTGCATTGATGACCGCAAATGGCGCATCAATGGCATCCTTGATACACAATAGCGCATGTTGGGTACCAAAAGGTTTTACACGCTCGGCCGGGATGGCCCTGCCCCCACTAAATTTATCCAGCGACTGATATACGTAAGCCAATTCGATCTTTCCCTGTAGCTTAGGCTCAATTGCTGCCTTAAAGGCTTCCGCAAATTCTTCGCGAATAATGAAAATTACTTTCCCAAAACCAGCTTTGATGGCATCATAAATGGAATACTCCATAATGGTTTCGCCAGCAGGGCCAAAAGATTCTGTTTGTTTGTTTCCGCCATAACGGCTAGCCATTCCAGCTGCTAGAATTACTAAGGTTGGTTGGGTTGAGGGCATGATCTTTATTTATTGTAAGTTTTAAAATCTTTATGTTCGGTGTTCACCAAGGCGGCTGTTGGTAACGACTTAAAATAATCGTAGGTAATCTTCAAGCCTTCGGCCCTACTTACCTTCGGTTCCCAATTCAGCAATTCGCGAGCTTTGGTAATATCCGGTCTACGTTGTTTGGGATCATCAACCGGTAAATCTCGCAATACCAATTGCTGCTGCGTGCCTGTTAACTTGATGACCTCCTCGCCAAATTGTTTAATGGTAATCTCATCTGGGTTACCAATGTTAACCGGTTGGGCATAGTCGCTCAACAATAACCTGTAAATTCCTTCAATCAAATCGTCTACGTAACAGAAAGAGCGGGTCTGGCTACCATCACCAAATACTGTTAAATCTTCGCCACGTAAAGCCTGGCCAATAAAAGCAGGCAATACACGGCCATCATTTAAACGCATCCGTGGACCATAGGTATTAAATATGCGTACAATCCTGGTTTCTAAACCATGGAAAGTATGGTAGGCCATGGTAATCGCTTCCTGAAAACGTTTGGCCTCATCGTATACGCCTCGTGGACCAACAGGATTTACGTTGCCCCAATATTCTTCGGGCTGTGGGTTTACATTAGGGTCGCCATATACTTCTGAGGTAGAAGCAATCAACATCCTGGCATTTTTTGCTTTGGCCAAACCCAATAGATTGTGTGTACCCAAAGAACCCACCTTTAGGGTTTGGATCGGAATTTTAAGGTAATCTATCGGACTAGCTGGTGAAGCAAAATGCAGGATATAATCTAGGTCTCCAGATACATGTACATAATTAGATACATCGTGGTGGTAGAATTCGAAGTTTTCTAATTTAAATAGGTGTTCTATATTGGCCAGATCACCTGTAATCAGGTTATCCATCGCCATTACATGGTAATCCTCCTTGATAAAGCGATCACACAAATGGGAGCCCAAAAATCCGGCTGCTCCGGTAATTAATACTCTTTTACGCTCCATTACCTTACGCCAATCGAAGTTACTTTAAATCCAATTGCCCTTAATTTATCGGCATCTAAAATGTTCCTACCATCAAAAATCTTGGCGGGTTTCAACATGCTATCGTAAATGCGTTGCCAATCGTATGCCGCAAACTCATCCCATTCCGTTAGAACCGCAATGGCGTGTGCATTTTCGCAGGCACGGTAAGGATCTTCGAACACCTTAACCGAAGCTGCATTTTCTTCCGCTTTGCGGGTAGCCAAATAATCTAAATCTCCATAAATCTGTGCCTCCTTTACTTTCGGATCGTACACACGGATCATGGCCTGCTCATTTAACAGTTCGTCAGCTACATAAATCGCTGCCGATTCACGCGTATCATTGGTGTCTTTTTTAAAGGCCCAACCCAAAAAGGTAATCTTTTTGCCAGAAACCGTATTGTATAAATCTTTCACCATATTCAAAGCAAAACGCTTTTTCTGGTGGTCGTTCATGATAATTACCTGTTCCCAATAATCGGCCACTTCTTGCAGCCCAAAAGAGCGAGAAATATAAACCAAGTTTAAAATGTCTTTCTGAAAACAAGAACCGCCAAAACCTACCGATGCTTTTAAAAACTTAGGACCAATACGGCTATCTGCTCCAATGGCTCTGGCCACTTCATTAATGTTCGCTTCTGTTTTTTCGCAAAGCTCAGAAATAGAGTTGATGGATGAAATGCGTTGCGCCAAATACGCATTGGCTACCAATTTAGACAATTCAGACGACCATACATTGGTGGTTAAAATACGTTCAGCAGGTATCCAGTTGGCATAAATATCAACTAAAGCTTGCACAGCTTCTTGGCCTTCTGGTGTAGAATCACCTCCAATCAGAACGCGATCTGGCGCCAATAAATCATCTACGGCAGTACCTTCGGCTAAAAACTCTGGGTTAGATAGTACCTGAAAATTAACGCCATTCCCTGTATTTTGTAAGATATCCCTTACCGCTTCTGCGGTACGTACCGGTAAAGTAGATTTTTCTACAATAATTTTATCTGTTTTAGAAACCCTGGCAATTTGGCGCGCACAAAGCTCAATCCATTTCAGATCTGCGCCCTTACCTTTACCTGCACCATAAGTTTTGGTAGGTGTATTTACCGAAATAAAGATCATTTCTGCTTCGGCAATCGCGCTATCTACATCGGTAGAAAAAAACAGGTTTCTTCCTCTTGCTTCTGCAACCACTTCGCTCAGACCTGGTTCGTATACCGGTATATTATTTACATCAGGATCATTCCACGCCGCAATGCGGGCCTCATTTAAATCTACGATCGTAACTTTAATGTGTGGACATTGTTTGGCCACTACCGCCATTGTGGGGCCGCCCACATAACCTGCACCTATGCAGCAAATACTGGTAATTTTCTTCATATCTAAGCTTGGCATTAATTTTAAGCAATTATAGCAAAATATCGCCTTTTATTATTATAAAAATCGAAACAAATTTTCTTAAAACGAAAGCTTAAATTGCATTCAAAGATAAATATTTAACTATAAATCGATATATTTACAGCAAAATAAAATACAAAATTTATCATTGTTAACCAAACATCAATAAATTATAAATTTTAAGCTCTCTAAATGGCTTAAAGTAGGTATTACTAACTCAATATTTTGCTAATAAACTCAACAAATCAATGAAAAAAGCGCTAATCACTGGTATTACAGGTCAAGATGGTTCCTATTTGGCCGATCTATTGTTAAAAAAAGGTTATGAAGTACATGGTATCAAACGCCGTAGTTCACTTTTCAATACCGATCGTATCGATCACTTGTATCAAGATCCTCATGAAACTGATGTTAAATTCGTATTACACTACGGAGATTTGAGCGATTCTACCAACCTGATCCGTATCATCCAACAGGTACAACCTGATGAGATCTACAATTTAGGTGCCATGAGCCATGTGCAAGTGAGTTTCGAAACTCCAGAATATACCGCCAATGCGGATGGGATTGGAACTTTAAGAATTTTAGAAGCCATTCGTATTTTAGGTTTAGTTGATAAAACAAAGGTATACCAAGCTTCTACTTCAGAATTGTATGGTTTGGTGCAAGCCGTACCTCAATCAGAAACTACCCCATTCTACCCTCGTTCTCCTTATGCCGTTGCTAAAATGTATGCTTACTGGATTACGGTAAACTATCGGGAAGCTTATGGCATTTATGCTTGTAATGGCATTTTGTTTAACCACGAAAGTCCATTAAGAGGCGAAACTTTTGTTACCCGTAAAATCACCCGTGGTACTGCAAAGATCGCTTTGGGTATGCAAGATAAATTGTACCTAGGTAATTTAGATGCACGCAGAGACTGGGGCCACGCCAAAGATTACGTAGAAGCCATGTGGTTAATCTTACAGCAAGACAAACCAGAAGATTTTGTAATCGCTACCGGAGTGACGACTACCGTACGTGATTTCATTAAAATGGCTTTTGGCGAAGTAGGCATTACCTTAGAGTTTAAAGGAGAAGGTGCGGAAGAAAAAGGTTATGTAGTGGCTTGCAACAACCCAGCCTACCAAGTAGCAATTGGTAAAGAAGTAGTGGCAGTTGATGCCCGTTATTTCCGTCCTACAGAGGTTGATCTATTAATTGGCGATCCAACGAAATGTAAAGAAAAACTAAACTGGAAACCAAAATATGATTTAGCAGGCCTAGTTAATGATATGATGACTGCTGATGTGGAGCTTTTCCAAAAAGAAAGAATGTTAAAAGAAGCTGGTTATGCTGTTAAAAATCAGTTCGAATAATGGAGCATAGCAATAAAATATATGTAGCAGGGCACAACGGCATGGTGGGCTCTGCTATTGTAAGAAAATTAAAAGCCGAAGGCTTTACCAATATCATCACCCGTTCTTCCAAAGAACTAGATTTAAGAGATCAGCAAGCAGTAAGTGCTTTTTTTGCTGAAGAAAAACCTGAATACGTTTTTTTAGCAGCAGCTAAAGTGGGTGGCATCTTAGCCAATAACATTTACCGTGCAGATTTCCTTTATGAAAATCTCATGATCCAAAATAACGTGATCCATTCGGCCTACTTGAATGAAGTAACGAAATTGATGTTCTTGGGTTCTTCTTGTATCTATCCTAAACTGGCTCCTCAGCCATTAAAAGAAGATTACCTATTAACAGGAGAATTAGAACCTACCAATGAGCCTTATGCCATTGCTAAAATTGCCGGGATCAAATTATGCGATGCGTACCGTTCGCAATACAATTGCAATTACATCTCTGTAATGCCAACCAATTTGTACGGACCGAATGACAATTACGACTTAAACAATTCGCATGTTTTACCCGCATTGATCCGCAAGGTCATCACTGCCAAAAACAATAAGGAAGCCAGCGTTACCATTTGGGGTACAGGCACACCTAAAAGAGAGTTCTTGTATGTAGACGACTTGGCCGAGGCCTGTTTCTATTTGATGCAGACCTATAATGAACCAGGATTGGTAAACATAGGCGTTGGTGAGGATGTGTCCATTTTAGAATTGGCACAATTGGTAGTCAAAGTGGTGGGTTTTGAAGGCGAAATTGTAACCGATACCACTAAACCAGACGGAACCCCAAGGAAATTAATGGATGTAGGCAAACTACATGCACAGGGATGGAAAGCCAAAGTTTCGCTAGAAGAGGGCATTACTAAAGTATATAATGAAGTAAAAGATTTAAACTGGAATTAAGTTAATGAACGCTAACAATTACGTATTGATTATGGCTGGCGGTGTAGGAAGCCGTTTCTGGCCAAAGAGCCGCAACAATTTTCCTAAACAGTTTTTAGACATTCTGGGCATTGGCAAATCACTATTGCAATTAACCTATGAGCGTTTTCTCAAACTTTGCCCAGCAGAAAACATCTACATCGTTACCAATAGCCAGTACGAGGAAATTATTTTGCAACAACTAGCAGGTATCACTGCTGCACAATTGATCTGCGAACCTAGTCGTAACAATACGGCGCCATGTATTGCCTATGCCTCTTTTAAACTGAACGCGCTCAACCCAAATGCCAATGTAGTGGTGGCACCTTCAGATCACTTCATTTTGTATGAGGATGTTTTTATCGACAAGATTAAACAAGCCTTAACCTATACCGAACAAAATAATGCCTTGGTAACTTTGGGCATTGCCCCAACTAGGCCAGATACTGGTTATGGTTACATTAAATATGAAAGCACTGAAACAGGTGGCGTGCATAAGGTAGCACAGTTCAAGGAAAAACCTACACTAGAGAAAGCCCAAGAATTTTTGGCAGAAGGTAATTATGTATGGAATGCAGGTATCTTTATCTGGAAGGTAAGCGCTATCTTGAAAGCATTAGCCAAACATTCAGCAGAAATTTATACTTTGTTCGAAAAAGGTAACCACACCTACAATACCGTTGCAGAGCGTGAGTTCATTGATACTTACTACCCTACTTCGCCAAACATCTCTATCGATTATGCCATTATGGAACAAGCAGATAATGTATACACGATACCTGCCGAATTTGGCTGGTCTGATTTAGGCACTTGGGCTTCGCTTTATGAAGCTGCACCAAAGGATGAAGAAAGCAATGTCATTGCAGCACAACAGATCAATGTTAGCGGCACTTCAAACAGTATTATTCATATCAATAACCATAAATTGGCCGTTATCAGAGGGCTAGATAATTTTATTGTAGTGGATGAAGGCAATGCCCTATTGATTTATCCTAAATCTGATGAACAAGAGATCAAAGAAGTGGTGAAACAAATGACCGCACAATTTGGCGAAAGTTTTGTTTAATCGATATTAGGTTTATCTATCTTAAATTAATAATGGCTGATCTTAAATAGATTGGCCATTTTTTATTGGTAGGGAGTGTAAAGAGCCTCACCTCCGATGTAAAATCGGAGCAGGCTCCAACCCTTTCCAAAGGAGAGGGGAATGCAGGGCGATCTAGTAGAAAATACCAAACAAGGCGTATAATCCTCACCCCTAACCCCTCTCCAAAGGAGAGGGGAATGCACAGGGAGCATAAAAACCTCATAACAGCGTTCGAGATGATGGGACGTTGAGAGACAACGCCAACGTAAATCGTCATCCGATAGCTATCGGATTCGAACGAGTTCTTCACGAGAGCCGGTTCCGATTTATAGGAAAGAAATCTATTACGAAGAAACACCTTAACATATCTCTTCACAAACCGTCATCCGATAGCTATCGGATTCGAACGTGCCCTTCGCACGAGCCAGTTCCGATTTATCGGAAAGAAATCTATTACGAAGAATCATTCCTATATTTTTTTATTACCTTAAACTATGGAAAGAGGTGGATGCGTTTATATCATGACCAATCATAATAAAACTGTATTATACATAGGTGTTACATCTGATCTATATAACCGAATCTTGGAACACAAGCAAGGTAAGTACCCAAACTCCTTTACCGCTAAGTATCAATTAAAATATTGTGTGTATTACGAATTTTTGCCTAGGATAGAGGAGGCAATTGCAAGAGAAAAGGAAATTAAAAAATGGCGTAGAGAAAAAAAAGAGCTTCTAATTAATTCTTCCAATCCTAATTGGGACGATCTATGGGGGCTTATGAAAGAATGGTGAAATGTAAGTGAGTTAACTTAAGATTTAGCTTCTTAGATTATCAGAACTAACCTAACAGATCTCTCCTAGCGTCGAGATGACGTGACGTTGGAGAGATGACCATACCAGTAAACCGTCATCCGATAGCTATCGGATTCGAACGAGTTCTTCACGAGAGCCGGTTCCGATTTATCGGAAAGAAATCTATTACGATAAGCTACTCTAACAGATCTCTCCTAGCGTCGAGATGACGTGACGTTGTAGAGATGACGCTTATTAACTCGTCATCCGATAGCTGTCGGATCCGAACGAGTTCTTCCCGTAAACCGTCATCCGATAGCTATCGGATTCGAACGAGTTCTTCACTCGAGCCGGTTCCGATTTATCGGAAAGAAATCTATTACGACACGCTAATCAAACAGATCTCTCCTAGCGTCGAGATGACGTGACGTTGGAGAGATGACGCTTGATAAATCGTCCGAACGTGGCCTTCACATAACTCGTCATTTCGAACGAGGTACGAGGAGAAATCTATTACGAAGAAACACCTTAACAGATTTCTTCACCTAAACCGTCCTTCCGAACCTGCCCTTAGCTAACTCGTCATCCGATAGCTATCGGATTCGAACGAGTTCTTCACGAGAGCCGGTTCCGATTTATCGGAAAGGAATCTATTACGAGTAGCTACTCTAACAGATCTCTCGTCGCCGCATTCATGAAAGATGACCCACTGGAAGGCGAGTGTCGGCCACCATCAACTATGGACCATTAACTATGAACCATCAACCCAAATCAGCCATAATCTTTTTAAGGATATTCTCTTTATTTAAGTACTGCTCGGCATAAGCCCTAGCATTAACCCTTAACACATCCATATCCTTTGCAGTAATCTCCACAATGGTATCGGCTAACAAAGTCTCGTCTTCGGGTACAATCACTACGCCCATTTGGTACTCATTAACCACATCACTTAGTGTAGTACCACTGTTAGCCGTTACCAAAGCCAGACCACCAACCGCCAAAATGGTGGTTAATTTAGAGGGCATTACCAAATCGCTCGCATCGCCCTTTTGTAATACCAAATGGACATCGGCCATATTTAAGAATTGGTTAAACACGGCATTGGCCTGTAGGGGCAAAAAATGAACATTCAACAAATTATCGGCAGCCGCCATGGCTATGAGCTTTTCCTTATAAGGCCCAGTACCACAAATTACAAACTGAATGTGTGGGTAACTTTCCAACCGTTTAGCAATGCGGACCAAGGCATCTAACCCCTGTTTTTCGCCGATACTGCCCGAATACAAAATGATCTTTTCGGCAGCACTGAAACCCCAATTTTGTTTGAGCGAATCCCGATCGGCAATTGGAGAAAAATTAGTGGTATCTACCCAATTCGGGAAGAAAAGGATTTCTTGAGCCACTTTGGCCTTTACCCTTTTGATCATACCCTCAGATATGGTACTTACATAATTTACCCGTTTTAAAATAAAACGCTCTAAAGCAAACAACAGCGTAAACAAACCAGCAGGCAACATTTTCAATTCCTTAGCCGCATCTACCTGTAAATCTTGGATATGATAAACAATTTTACCTCCTTTAAAAAAGCGGTAAAACAAAGCCAAAAAACCCAGGTGAAAGGGTGGTGCCATCGCAAAGATAATGTCGTGTTTCTTTTTAAATAACAAAAGCAACACCACCAAAAATGAGCTCAAAAAGAAGGTAGCTTCATGGATCAACCTTTTAATCCCACTTGGTACTTCGGGTACATACATCGGGCAACGGTACACTATTAACTTACCATCATGAAAAACTTCTTTCTGATAAAAACCGCCGCTATAAGGTGCCTGCACTTTCCAATAAGGATAATAAGGAAAACTGGTAACCACAGTGGTATGGTGCTGATTTTCAGCTAGCCAATTCACCATTTCGCCAGTATACTTACCTATACCTGTTAATTCCGGAAAACAATTGATCCCTAAAACTAGTACCCTCATTATTTAATCAAATTGGTTTGATGCAACAGCTCTTTCGTTTTTAAGATGATGAAGTATTCGTAAATGGACTGTAAGGTAGCATAGGTTAAGCCGGCCTTACCGTCTAAAAATGCCCTACGCCAAATCACCATGTAAAACCATTTGATGATATACCTACCCGGTATTTTGTAAAACAAACCTTTTTGATGGTATCTTTTCTCTGAAAAATCTTTGCTGAACAATGCTTTTTTGAAAGAAAATTGCATATTGTCATTGTGCTCATCTATCCAACGCTGTGCTTCCATGGTCGAATATACATTGTGTTTATCTAGCCAATGACGGTAACCCTTAGAAAAAGGGTAATGGTCAAAATAGCCCTTTAATTCGTTAATCTTACCTGGCACCTCAATCACTTCATTTACCTCACGGTGGTAACTCGCCTTACCTCTCCTTACCAGGCGTACGTAAAAGGGAGAAATTTGCGCATGTTTTAACCAAGTTTGGTTTAAAAAATCGCGACGTCTAATTCTAAAGCCGTCTACATCGGCAGCAACACTTTGTAAAGTAGTATCAATTTCGGCAATTAAAGCAGATGGTATCCTTTCGTCTGCATCTAAGATAAAAAGCCACTCATTTTTATAGGGTAAGGCTAAAGCGGCATTTCTTTGTTTGGCATAACCATCAAAAGCCCTTTGCGTAACAGTTGCACCTGCTTGTGTAGCTATGGCTAGGGTCTGGTCTGTGCTAAATGAATCAAATACATGAACATCATCGCTCCAACTTACCGAAGCTAAACAGCCCGGTAAATCTTGTTCTTCATTTTTGGTGAGAATTACTACTGATATCATTTGAGCTTAATTAATTATTTTTCTGTCTTTAAGGTAAACCGCAGGATTACCTCCAACAACCGACCAACTTTTTACGTTTTTAAATACTGCAGCTCTAGCACCAACCACCGCACCCTCGTCCACCGTTACACCAGGGCCAATAAAAGCATCTGCTGCAATCCATACCCTGTCTTTAATTACAATAGGTTTCAGCAATAAGGTATGTAAGGGATGGTTAAAATCGTGGGTAGAGGCGCAAAGGTAAGCTTTTTGAGAAATCGTTGCGTTAGAACCGATGGTAATCTTACCTTGATTGTAACAATCCACCCCTGGGCCTATTGCTGTAAATTCACCAACTTCTAAATTCCAAGGTGCCCATATGATCACCGAAGAATGAATGGTATTCGTCCATCCTACTTTAGCTCCAAAACACCTTAACACAAAAATCCGCCATTTCCTAAATGGGCGTGGGGAGAAGGGTTTGAAAAACAAAACGCTACAAAAAGCCCATGCGATACGCCCCAATTTATTCTTTAAAGAAAAATTATGCCTCACGGCTGTCATGTTTATATTTTTATCTTCCATGGCATCAACTTTCAATTACTATTTCCCCTTCCTTAATTTAAAATAAGAGATTTTTCTTTTGATTATTCTCGATGCCGAACTGGATATTTCCAATAAACGCAATACTTTTAATTGCGCCTGCATCCGTTTTTTATAATATTGGTAATCGTCCTTTGCCAAGGCAATTCTAAAATCCTCTCTTGATTTTAGGGTTACGCGGAATCTCATGGCATAGATCAATTTTCGCAATGGTGGCATGATAAATTCGCCAGCACGTACTCTTTTAATTGGTCTCCACAAGCCTTTTTTATCCACTACTTTTAAGCGATAAGAAAGTCCTTCACGTCTTTGCCTAAACCCTCCCGATTGCGCACTTACGGCATCTTTTTCAGTTAAGGGTTCCAAATAAATTCTATCTGTACCTGCTGCATTTTTTATAAGTTCATTGATCTGCGTATTCCTTACAATCAACAAATTGGTTCCATTAGAATCGATCTCAAATTGCGGCAACCAAGCATCCCCAATGGTTACGTCAGCCGTTTCACCTACTACATCATCACAAAAATTACAGGCAGGTAACATCAATGAACCTTGGTTAAATTTACCACCAACCACATTTCCGGAATCTTCTCTAATCTCATAATCATCTGCATAGGCGGTAAATACATAAGCCCTAGCAGGTATATCGTCTGCCTTGGTCCTATATTTAAACTTTACCGCATCAGCAGGTTCTATGCCTTTGGCCCAGCCCAAAGAAAGTGTCCAGTTAATGCTTTTCAAATGCCCACATACCAAAGCTGCGGTGTAAGCAATGGACTCTTTAACCAAAGGGTCAACCAATTGGATCCGTCTAATTGCTTTAACCATACATGGCAAGCCAATAAACAAATACTTCCCTGGTTTTTCCTTAATCATTTGTAGCACTTCCGAAACCTCTATTACATGGTATTTAGTCCTAGCTCCTTTGGTAATTTCTTCCAAACTATTACTAATGGCATATTTAAAGAAAGGGTCTAATGCAGTAGCTCGTTTATGTTCTTTGATATGGATCACACCATCAATCAATCCCTGTTTAAACAACTCTGCACCGATCCAAGTACCAAAACCACCTGATGTACCATTATTTCTATAGGCACCCTCTTTTACGTAACCCGCATATACATCCTGATAAGGACCAATATTTTGACTCGGATGATCGCAGTTTTTCAGAAATTCTGCAGCCAATGCATCCTCATTAAATTTAGGATTTAAAGAGGGGCAAACAAATTCCATCTGTGCAGCAAGCTCATTGTCTTTAGCTTCGCTAAGATTACTTAACTCTGGATAATATTCGCCATAATCATTGATCTTGATTGGTGTGCCAGAAACAAATGAACAAGCGCCACAACCAACACAGTAGCCGCCATTTACAACATTTTTTAGGTTATCAATATGGGATAATTTTTTTTCCATCAGCTTAGTTGTTAATTGCTTCTTGTAAAAAATGAACAGAAGCTTCTCTTTTTTGTTCCAAAATTGGTTTAACCTTTGTATAATCAATCTCCATATTTTTCATTTCTGGAAATGGCGCCCCCTCTTCAATCAATCTTTCTTCTAGCCCCAACATAGCCAATAAACTTTGCTGGCGACTGTTGTTATTTTTGCTACCTGGTGTAATGGTATAAAATGGCTTTTCGAAAATTAAGGAGAATATAGATCCATGAAAAGAAGTGGTCAACACGATAGCTGCCTTTTGGTAAAGGCCTAAAAATTCTCTTGGCCCCATGTCTCTAATGTTCAAAATTTTCGAATCTGCTTCTACCCTCATTTCATTTTTACATACGCGGATAATCCGATAGCCGGTTTGTTGTTGTAAATGTAGCGCCAAGTCTAATACATATTTAGAGTCTTTAAACACGAACAACAAAATATAAGGATCCGTACTTTCATAAGGCACCAATACTTGCTCCCACTCCTCTCTCGTTAAGAGCAATGTAGGATCGACTACATGCATGGCATCTTTGCCCGTAATTTCCTTGATAATCTTAACCCCATCAGCCTCTCTGGTAGAGATAAAATCTAAATTATTAATTAAACCCTTATAGGTATTGTGGTAAGCTGCATTGATAGATCCTACGCCGAAACTAGAGGCATAAGATATTTTTTTTGCTGTCTTAGGTGCAAAGGTGAGGTAATAAGGCTCAATACTGGTGTGATTGTTTGGATTCCATACCTGGTCACTACCAACAATAAAGGTATCATAATCGTGATTTGCCCTATAAAGTTCAGAATAACTATGGTATACTTTTGAGGTTTTGGTAAAAGTACCATGAAAATCTTTGAAACGCTTCGCCCTTACCTTTGCAATACTTGGATTACTAAACATGCTATATTTGTCAATCCACTTCAATGCAAACTCTTTAAGTTTACTAATTGGTTTATGTTTAAATAGCGGCTTCGCCTTGGCCTCGCTGCGGTATCTAGGGTTTTTATAGAACAAATAATTAATAATTTCGTTCTGGTAGCCCATTAATTTAAGCTTGTGGTGCAAGGCAAAGGCCTGCAATTCGGCACCATAGTTATTTACATTAAGGATGGTTATGATTCCTATTTTTTTCATTTGAATTGAGTTCCTTATTTATCTAGATATACAAAATCTGGTTGATTGGTTTTTTGGAGTAGCCATTCGTAAAGTCTTTTCATTTTAGCCGCAATTACATCTTTAGCGTATTGTTGCAAAATCAATGCTTTGCCATTTCTGCCCATTTGCTGGCGCTGCTCCTCCGGCAATGCTAGTGCAGTTAACAAGGTATTTTTTATGGTCTCGGCATCGTTAGCAATCCACCATCCACATTCATGGCTGGCTAACTCTTGCCAAGGCGTACCTTTAGACGCCATTACGGGTACCCCATGCATCAATGCCTCGGCAACAATCATCCCGAAATTTTCAAAATCGCTGGGTACGGCTAAGTAGGATAGCGAATTGATGGCATCCTCCTTTTCCTGCCCACTTAAAAAACCGGTAAACTTTACATTGCTTAAGCGCAAGCGTTTGGCCTGTGCTTTCAAAGCCTCATGGTGTGCTACATCCCCAGCGCCAATAATCAGCAATTCGCCATCTTTCACCTTTTCTCCCAATGCGGCCCAGGCTGTGATCAAACGATCAATATTTTTTCTCGGATCGATCCGACCCAAATAACCTACCCTAAATACCCCATCCTTAGTAGCAATTTTTTTTGCTGCCAGCTGCGCTACATCAACCGGGTTAGGGATTACGGCCATTGGCGAGGTAATGCCCCTTTTACGCAGGTGCTCCATCTCCTCGATACAGGTTACATGTACACAAGCTGCTTTTTGCACATCTTTTTTTAACCCCAAATTCCAAAGCAGACTTTTCATCAAGGGATTGTTTTTAAAAATTTGTGGATACAACATGCCCCTTGGGGTAATCACATATGGCTTATCCATTTCGCGTGCAAAACTAGCAGTAGCAAAAGACGGGTACTGCCATACCCCTTGCGCATGGTATAAATCGTAATTTTGGTGTTTGGTTAACCAATTCTTTAAATGCGGAGAATAAACGAAACGCCTTTCTTTAGGAGATGGTAATAAGTGTACAAAATCTCCTGCAATAATATTTTTTTCAGCAGCAGATTGCACATCGTAAGCCAAAATATCGGTGTCAACATTTAAATCACGAAGCCCAATAACCGTTAAAGAGACACTTAAAGGTGGCCCGCCTGCGGTTAATCTTAAGCCTGGTATAACGTGGAGTATCTTCATATTTATATATCTAAAGCTAAGCGCATTTTAAACAAGTTAATGTTAACTCAAAATTATCGTTTAGTATATTTAAACTAAGCTCAATAACGCTTGGCTGTTGTGTATTCTGCTGGCTTTATATCGCACATTTTTAAGTATCTATCCTAATTGTAAATCGGCACAAATACAATTATGTAGGCATCATACTAAGTAATGTTATTTATATTTATTGCCAAAAATGTATGTATTTACTTTATCAGGCATCAAGTTAAGCACGTGCTGAAAAATGTAATAGCCAGTTGCATTAAATATCGATTTATACTTTCTTCTAAAGTAGAAATTGAGATTAGGGTTACTGCCCAAAGGCGAATACAATCTTTTGAAACGTTTTACTAGGGTAGTTCCACTTGTTCTTTCCCTACAAATAGGATTTTTTTCGCCATAAGCAACAGCCTTACGGGTAGCATATACACTTATACCATTCGCAGCCGCTCTAAAACCATAATCTACATCTCCCATATCATGATGATAGGTAGGATCGAGTGTACCTAATATTTTATAAACCGCTTTGGGAACCATTACCACATTTCCATTTAGGTAAGAAATCTTTTGTAATGATCCATTTGGCTTAATTAATTTTTTATGTTGATCGGATCCTCCATATAAAATCCCATGATTTCGATCTTCAATTATTCCGGAGATAATAGATTTGTTGTCTGTTAGAGCCAAGCAATCCACCAACTCCATTAAACAGGAATCGTGAAGAATCACATCATCATTTAACCATAAATAATAATCAAAATCTTTTTTTGCAGCTTCTTGCCAGGCTAAACACATCCCCCGATTCCAAAATAGATTGCCATCACCTTTAATTAAGTTTACTTGGGGGTAGGTGTTTCTAACGGCTTCTGATGTACCATCTGCAGAATTGTCATCCACTAAATAAACAACCACATCTTCACTTAGCTTATAAAGTCTTTCTAGGCAACTTAGCGTATGTTTCTTTCTATTAAATGCGGTAATTAAAACGGCTATGGATGACATATGTAAAATGGGAACTGTTTTTTGAGAACTTTATTCAAAGTTAAGATTATTTTTAACTATTAATTAAAGAATTCTCATTAATAAGCTTTCTAACGCTGTAATTTTTGAAACAATCCACATCCTAATGATATTTGCACCTGATCAATAATATAAAAATCGGAAACTTTGGAAATAAATTATTTTTAGACTGAAATAAACCAAAATTGACGTCAATACTTAAAGAATTTACTTCAAAATTTAACAAAAAGATATATCATAAAGCAGTTAAGAAAATAAGTTTATATGAATTGATGGATATAGGATGAATTCTGAGCATGATTGAGAAAGAAATCGAAAGACTGGGTATTGTTAGGCATATTATCTTCATTGGATTACTAACCTATTACCAATATGATGTTATTGACTAGTAAATAACAGCTAATATATCATTCATTGCTAGGTATTAGAGATTTATTGAATACTATATAACTTATTTCAACACGTAAGTTTTAATTATTGAAATATTAAAACTTTAAGAAATATTTTCTAAAATGATTAATATAAAATTACATATTATTAAAATCCCGGATCGATAGTATACTTAGCGGAAGTTAACTAAGAAATTCTGCAAAACTGTTATATGCTGATCTTGGTTGCTATTTATTTAAAAATTAAACTGTAGATAAAATCTTACTCCATCTTTGTCCATATGCCTCCATCGAAAATTTATTCCGGATGTTATCTATCAACGCGCTTCCCATCGCGCTAGCTTTTTCGGGATTTTTTATAAAATAATCCATACGTTCCATTAATGCATTTTCGTCATTTGCTTTGATTACAAATCCATTTATCCCTTCCTCTACAATTTCAGCTGCTCCGGAGGTTTCTGTTGCTATAATTGGCAAGCCACAAACTGCGGCTTCTACCAGTACCTGAGCCATTCCTTCTAATAAACTTGGAAAAACAAAAACATCAGCAGCTGCAAACAATTCATTTCTCTTATCTGGATGGATAGCACCTATGAAATCAACATTTTTAGGGAGAACGATATTTTGAGGCAAATCCCCAAATCCTGCGATAATTAATTTAGCATCCTTTGGTGAAAGTTGCTGCCAAGCCTTAAGTAAAGTTGGCATTCCTTTCCTAGCTGAAATCGTACCTAGAAATAAAAATGTTAGATGATCATGCTTTTTATTCACGCAATGAGTAAGACCATCTAAGCCAACACCATAAGGATTAACAATAATTTTAGTATCCAATACACCTTCAGCGATTAGCGATTGTTTTACAAAGGAGCTTCCTGCAACCACATAATCCGCCAGCTCAAGTTCTTGGTTCTCTAACGAAATGTATTTTTGATCTACTTTTTCCCTGGCGTAATAACTTGACCAATCCGGATATTTTTGACTGGCAATATTGAAGTTCCCTATAGAATAATTGTGATGCGCAATAGTACGTTCGAGTAAAAATGGACGTCCTAATTCCTTAATTCTTTTACCCAAAATCCATGAAGAACTGTCGTAACTAATAACAGCATCACTAGCTAAAATATGCTTGTTTTTTATACTTTTTTGATATTCTTCTCTGTAATTATAGTAAAATTCACGCCCTTTTTTTTTCAAGATTTTTTGTTGAAAAAGACGATACAATTCTAAAGGAAAATTATTTTCTACTATACTGGCAGGCAAATCTATAATACGACTTTCCAATTTACCCCGTATATACTCTGGTAGTTTATCTGCATTTTCTTTGGATATGCGAGATGGATTTACAAACTTATACAATTCGTTATTTATATACAGAATTTCTGCTAACTTCTTTGAATGCTGAGTTTGTGGATGACAGAGTAATGCTTTCATAAATTATGGTTTGTCGCCTGAAGTATCAATTATTTATTTTTGTTTAAAACATCACTATCCGAGTATCCCTTTTTTAGAGATGCAATTGCCAATCCTCCCAAAAGTGCCGCAAATCCCAATATTGGCGCTACCCCCCACTGGCCACTTATCAATACTGGCAAGGCTGAAGCCATCAGAAAAAATGGTAAGCTATTTTTCTTTTTCACCATGGCTGTATATGCTTTTTTCAGCATCGAAAGACTAAAAAATAGCCTTGTAAACAATATGATCCAACCAAAAAGAAATCCAGATTCATCAACTACTCTACTCCATTCTTCCTCAGCGAGAAGAAAACCACGATCAGCACCCATCATTGCTGATGCAGCATTCGTCCCCATTCCTTGTCCAAAACCGAAAAAAGGAATATCAATACGAGATAAATTTTGAGGTTCAAATAAGCCCCTGTAAAAAGAGCCAAAATATCTCTCTCCTAATGTACCGGAAACAATCCCTCCTTCAGAAGCACTAGCATGATCAAATCTCAGGAAGATGTTGTTAAAGGCTATTTCAAAGAAACTAAATTGCAAAAGAAATATCCCTGCAAAGATACCCATAATAGAGATAAAAATTATTTTACGCAAATTCTTTAAACTGCTAAAGGAGGAAATGTAAACAAAAATCACGGTTACGGCTGTTTGAAAAATAATAGTTCTTGATAAGCTTACAAACATTGATATAATGTAACAGATAACTATTACATAAGCCCAATTTTTCAACTTTCCTTCCCTTGGATTAATTATGAACCAGAATAAAAATGGACAAACAATAGACATAAAACTTGCCAAAATTGCAACAAATGAGAAAATACCGGAAGGCCTGAAATATTCACCAACCCCACCAAAACCAGTTCCTTCTGTCCCACCTACACTTTTATTGACAAAGGAACTCTGGGGACTAAAATATTGCAAAACAATTATTAACGATACCAGTATAGAGACATATAAAAAGAACCTTCCGATCTTTAAAACGTCTTCGAATGATAAAACTCTCCCAATAACAAACATCAACGGAAAGTATATTAGAGTTATCCGACAGCCGTATATCGCTACCAAAATATTCTGATGCCCTAGAACCAAAGTGAGAAAAAAAGTTATAATTGAAACTGCAATCATAGCCACTGCATAACCATTAGTTATCCATTTATGCTTTAAGCCTACAAACACCAAATACAGTGCTATTGGGTCTCTTATAATTAAGAAAACATTACTTAGAGAAGGTAGTAACCATTTCCTTAAAGCTCCTTCGAAGATTAAGAGAATAATGTATATCCAAATGATTTTTTTTAATGTAGAAATATTCAATTTTGTATATTTTTAAATCCATGTGCGATTTTTTCGCATTATTAAAATATTATATTCATTTGAGGGTAGAACATATTAGACCTACTGCGAACACTAAAGCCAATTTAAATAAATATAGAGAAAAAGTAACTAAAAAATCATAATGCTAAGCTTTTCTAGTCCTTATATAAGTCATTAAGTCTCCACCCAAAAGACTTTCAACCACTAAATCCTTATGTACTTCTTTGCGCTTGTTGATTTCTATTGTCGGATTACCAGCTACCACACTCATTTTTTGTACATCTTTAGCTACGACAGAGCCGGCAGCTATTACTGCTCCATATCCAATATATCTGCATGAGGGTAATATTAAAGCATTGCTAGCTAACCAGACATAATCTTCTATTATAATCCCATAATATTTATGCTCCCATTCTGGGGAATGTATATTATGTGAAACAGTTATTATTTCCACATTATTTCCGATTATTACATTATTTCCTATAACAATTTTAATTCTTGTGTCAATCTTATCAGTCTGTACTGAAACATTATTACCGATTATTAAGTTCGAATTTGCTTTTTTGGCTAACAAATATGGGATGTTTGTATTCTCGCCTATCAAAGCGCCTTTTTTGCGGGCGAGCCATCTATTATATGCAAAGATTAATGATCTTTTTACACGAGCAAGCATACCTACTGTGAACCTTACTTTACTCCTAGCCTTTATACCTTCTTGATATTTATTTTGATTTTGCATTATAATATTGTTTATGGCCACATACCTTTGAGCTTTAACTATCTTCAGAATCGATACCTGTTCAAAACGAGCCAAGTTAAATGACTTTCGACTTCTATTTTTTCAAATTCTCGAAATAGCTTATTCATTAATCTGATCCAATAAAGTATCAACATCTTGAAAAAGTGCAGCTTTTTCTTTCAATTCTTTGAAATCTTTATCCCACCACTTTAATTCAAGTAACTTAGATTTATTAACTTCAGAAAATCTATCTTTTATCTTTTTTGCTGGTGCGCCGCCCCAAATTTCATATGGAGGTATGTCTTTTGTTACTACTGAACCAGCTGCTATTACGGAACCATCTCCAATTGAAACACTCTCCATAATTTTCACTCCGTAACCTATCCACACGTCATTACCTATGTCGAATGCATAGCCTGATTTAGTTAAGCGAAACTCCTGAAACTTTTGGGAAAAAATAAAAGTGAAACCAGCCTGTTTCTTCAAAGAGAAAAAAGCTGGATGAGTTGAGGCATATGGAGCAAGTGGGTGTATCCCACCTACACACTCAACCAATGGCGCAATAGAACAAAATCTACCTATTTTACCATAATTTAAAGTACTATCATGGCCGATATAAGTTCCTCTACCAACATATGTTCCAAATATGCTTACATATTTATTAATTTTATTATCACCTTCAAAAAAAGTTTTAAAATCTATATTTGAACGGATTGACAATACCACCATCTTTTTATTAAAAAATTTGAAGTGGACAGAAAACAAAAATCGATATAACCTTTTCAGATACATCATAGTTTTAAAATTTTTTTGATTAGAAAATGAAGAACATTTTTTCGCGTCAACAAAGAATAATCGTAAAACAACTGCTTGTAAATTTGATTATTAACCACAGCAGGGTTATCTTGTTTTGAAATGCTGGTATCATATAAAAAAATATCATTACCATTATTTTTCAAAATTACATTTAACTCATGTGGCCGGAAATTTAAACCATATGAACCAACTATTTCGTAAGGTAAATGTTTCATCGACAACAGATATTTAACACCTTCGTTTTGTTTTTTAGCCCCATATAGGTCTACGCACAAGCTTTCAATTGACAAAACGGTCTCCAAATCTTGTCGTTCAAAGAATGCATCATACTTGATAGCTGCTTCAATGGTAGGAATATTATATTTTTTTGAATCTAGTTGTAATGGCACCTGAGAAACATTATTAGCTACTTTATTATGTGTCCCTGTATCGGTAAAGTTAGTGGATAAGGACTCGTATGGATAGACGAAATATTTATCTTTTTTGATTACATATTTAATAAAATACTTTAGCCATGAACTTTCTGGCCAACTACTTACAAATGTAGGCACTTCAGCTTCTGGTACCAAAGATTGATTTTCTAAGTACCACGAGTAGAAATCCTTCCACATCCTTACGGACCAACACTGCCCCCAAGACTGTGCAAATTGCATTAAAAAAACGTCATACCCATTATTTTGAGGAGTGAACGTTCTATTCACATTTACGTTCCGCAAATGTTTATAAAGCGATATTCCTGCTACATATTCTTTATTTTCATAATAAGCCAACATTTGTACACTATAGTCATAGAACTGCGGAGATACATAAATATCATCTTCTAGCATGATTATGGAGCCAAATTCTTCAGAAAGATTGCCACAGCCCAGAATATGTTTTCTGAGACCAAGATTCTCTTTATGCTCAATAATTCGTTTTTCTCCAAATTGCCAATTGAAGTCTGATGCAGTTTTTAGCACCTCTTTGTGATTTTCTGAGTTTTGAAAATCTATACTTATCACTAGAGGAATATCAACAGTCGTATACGATGCGATACTCAAAGCATTTAGTAAACGGCGTAATGAATTAGCTCTATTGTAAGTAACGACTACTATAGCTGGCTTCATAATTATTTAACTTTGTCCCATATTCTTGACCACATTTCGTTAATTAGTTCTAACAGCTTATTTTTACGCATTGCCAGTTCTTCTTTGATTTCCCTATTTGTGTTTGCATCTAGCAAATAATTTAATTTTATAAGTGTATCATCTGCATTAGCTATGTTTACCATCATTTTCTCTTGTCCAAAATCTTTCATCAACATTTCGTACTTATGATTCCAACCTGTTGCGAAGCACGGTATGCCCTGGTTCAATGCACTAGCAACTCCATGAAAACGAGAAGAAATTACAGCATACGAAGCGCCAATAACACCTTTGATCTCTAAGGAACTTAGATCAGTAACAATTTCTAGGCGATTATTAAATCTTTCGTTTATTTGATAACAAAGTTCTAAATCACCTTTAGCTTCATGGTTTAACAAGAACACTTTCCTACCTGTTGCTTCTACAGTATTTACTATGTTTTCTAAAAACTTAAAATATTCGTTCGCATTACTTGTCGAGTGGGTAATCATCTTCTTATTTGGAATAACGCAAACTTTCCCTTTAACATTTGCAAAACGTTCCGGAAAAACTCCCGAAACAGTCAATGAAAAATCGGGATAACACCAAACTTTATCTTTATTTGCACCAGCAGTGGTAACGTACTCATAGGAAATTTTGTCGCGAGCAATTATTACATCTGCATACTTATTAATAATAGCAACTGTTCTTTTACCGTTTGGAGTTTCGAAAGGTCCAAGGGCTTGTGGTAATAAAATTATTTTCGTTCCATTTTTCTTTAGTTTACGAAAATAATTCTCCCATCGGTCAAGCTGTTTATCAGAATAGTTCCATTGATCAGAAAATTGAAAGCCTCCACCATCTAATACAACATCTACACCGCTAATCACTCGTTTGGAGGTGAATAAAGATAACGGCAAATTTAGCTTATTAAGGACCGCTACTATATAGTAATTTAATTTATAGCCAAAGATTAATTTTCTAGTGGATAACTCTAAACTGGTCTTAACAGGAACATAATCAATATTAGCATCGCTAAGAGAATTATAGTATACCTTTGATTTAGGGTATGACTTTTCAATCTCTTGTAATATAGCGACAAGCATTAACTCTGCACCTTTATTTTGGCTGTTGGTGCCATCTATTTGAATTTTCATCTTAATTATATTTTCTTAGTAAGTCTATATCTCTTTTCTCTGAATACGCGACCATTCCTTCTGGATCTGGAAATCCAACAGCCATACACATAATAGGTCTTTGGTACTTTTCTAATTTTAAGGCTTTCTCCATTCTACTTTCCAAAGCCTCAATATCTGGCCAGTTTATAGAGCATGAAGCTAATCCTAAGGTTTCTAGAGCCAACATGAAAGACATGTTGGCTAAAGAGGCATCCACATATATAACGTGTCTATCCTGCTCAGCAAAATAGGCATCTAAGTTTCCAACAACGACAACAATTGCAGGAACATTATTCTGATATCCTTTTATACCCATGGGAATATTCACCACCGTGTTTAATAATTCAGGATCGTCTATAATTCGATATTCAAACGGCTGTCTATTACAAGCACTAGGAGATTGATTTGCTGCTAATATGGCCTTATCAATCAGATCATGAGGTACTCTTTTGTTTAGAAACCAACGCACTGATCTTCTAAATTTAGTTAACTTATAGAAATCGTCATAGGTAATGTCGGGCCTATTTTTCTCTAGTCTAAAATACGGAATAGATGTGACTCCATCTTGGGTAAAAGCCATTATTATATTTTTAAATCTTTCACGCTGTCTATCCACAATTATATGACTTCCTGTTACCTTGAAATACTCACTTAAGACATCATAAGCCCACTTCATTTGTGAATCTATAGTACATTTTAAAGGTTCGAATAATGTTTCAAAATTATCAACAGTTTCTTTTATAAATTCTGTTGCAAAGACCTCACGTCTTGGTCGCATTAACAATCCCTTTTCTATTCGATGTATATTTCGGATTAAAGTATAAAAACTTGATTTAGCTTTTTTAGCATCTTTCAAATGTTTTACTCTCCCTGAAAGTACGGCATGCGTTTCTCTTCTAAACTCAGAAGAGAAAAAAAGATAATAAATACTGCTCCAAAAAGGAGAACTGATAAAATAGGATGGAAAAATATTAGCCTTAAAAAACTTCCATTTATTATATATTTTTCTTAGTAAATTCTTCATAATACTATACGTTAACCTTCTTCTTTAAAAACTTTTGAATCAACTGTGTAAACATTTGTTTATCATTTTTATTTAAACCAATAAAATAAATAGATATTACATAAGATGCCGCCGACAACATTAGCACCACAATAAGGTCTAACCATCTATCTGAAATAATTCCTTGAACATAGTATATCAAAATAGCAGATGGTAAAAAGCTCACAAAGCAGGTTAAAATCACATTCTTTAAGTAATCACTAACTGAATAGCCAGTTAGATGCCGGAAATAGAAAATTCTAAATATTGTTGAAATCGTCTCCAATCCAAAGGAAATTAAAATAACAGAATATGGTGGATAACCCAACTTTAAAAAAATAAAGCCTACAGGCAATGTTAACAACTGAATCCCCCCTGCTACCATTTGATAAACTTTGATATTTCCGATTGCCTGTACGGCAGTCATTACGCCCATATTAATTTGATTAACCATAGTGAGTAATATAATTGATCTGCAAAATTCAACACTATACTCTGGTACATTTTTTAACCATAGTTTTAATATAAAAGGCATCTCAAAAAATAGAGGCAGTGCAAAAAAGGTAAAAAGAAAAAAAGAAAATTTATTGGCTGTTAGAGACAATCGAATCATTCTATCCCTGTCATTAGCTCCTTCACTTTTCATAATTTGAGGACGCATGGCACTCATCATCGTCTGTGAAAAAAACATCAACTGGGCATTGATTTGATTGGCAACGCCATAAGCAGCATTTACAAAAGTGCCATAAAAAAGGTTTAACATAACAGCTACCCCTTGGTTTCTACCCAGCGCACAAAGTACCCCAAAAAGATTCCATCCAGCAAAAGACGTGAGTTCCTTAATCTGTTCTTTATTATATTCTGTTCTTAAACTTACTCTACATTCTGCATAATTTTTCTTGCTATAAAATTGCTTGATGATGCGAATAATTATCACTACAAGCATTGTGAAGAGGCCATAATAGAATAATTTATCTACTGGTAAAAAAATGAGACTTACCGCAGTAATTAATTTCAGGAAAGACTCAATTATACTTACCACAGCGAGAAACCCCATGTTTTCGTGTGCATTAATCACAGCCTCATACGGTACGGATAGAATTGTAAGAAAGGTGGAAGCAACAACAAAATGAAGGATATAAATAGCAACTTGTACGCGTTCTGGATCAATTTTCAATTTATTTTTGATAAAATAAACCCCAATAATCTCAATAGCAATTACCACTAAAATCCCGATTACAAAATGAATAATTACACTATTTGCAAAAATACTTTTAACCTTATCTAACCTTTTTGCTCCTAGGTTATATGAAAGATAACGCTGAGTAGAAGTTGCCATAGCAGCATTCAAAAAGGCAAGCATGGCAATCATGCCGCCGATTACATTATAAAGACCGAAGTCCTCTGCACCTAGTGCATTCAGCACAAGCCTTGTGGCATATAATGAAATTACTGATGTAATTACTGCTTTGGCATAAGTAATCCCTGTGTTGAAAATAACTTTGTTAGCACCTTGCATCTAAATTCTGCCCTTTTTTTTCATTTGTATATATTATACTTGTATTTCACTTTATCCTCTTCATCCAACATTCCCTTCAATGTGAATTAAGTTTAACCATTAATGGTTCTTCTTACCAAATACTTGCTGCCAAAAATTTCTTTTTTTCTCTTCGCCATAAGTTCCATAGCCGTAGCCATAACCATAACCGTAACCATAGCCATAGCCATAACCATAGCCATAGCCACCAGAAGCTTGAATATCATTAACGATAATGCCCATTTTCGTCATTTTTTTCTGCTTATGTAGCCCTTGTACAATATTGAGTTGCTCTTTAAACGTATATTTCTGTCTTACCAGATACAAACACAAATCGGCATGTTCTGCCAGCAACTGCGCATCGGTTACCAAACCAATGGGAGGCGCATCGATAATGATATAATCAAAATACTTTTTAAATTGTTCAATTAACTCGGTAGTGCGCTCACTCAATAACATTTCTGCAGGATTCGGCGGGACTGGACCAGAACTGACCAAATATAAGTTTTTATGAATTTCTAAGGGTTTCACGATCTCCTTGGCCGTTAAGGTATCACTGATGATATAATTGGTAAAACCAATATCATTCGCTACGCCCAACTTGGTAGATAGCCCAGGTTTCCTTAAATCCAGCTCCATTAATAACACCCTTTTGTTAGAAAGCGCCAATACATTGGCCAGATTGATGGCCACAAAAGATTTACCTTCTCCGCTCATACTCGAGGTGACTAATAAGACCTTACTTCCTGTCTCTTTTAATAGAAAGGAAAGGTTCGTTCGTAAAGCCCTAAATTGCTCGGCAATGGCCGAGCGAGCATTTGCCGCAATAATCAAATTCTCCCCATCTTCATTATGGCTAATTTCTCCAATAATAGGAACCTGTGTTATTTTGCTAATGTCGTCCTTGGTCTCTACCCTATTATTCATCAATTCCTTAAAATAAAGAACTAACATTGGAATAAATAAACCTAACATTAAACCCACTAGCATAATAATCTCTCTCTTTGGACTAAAAGGACTGACTTGTGATTTAGGTGAATCAATAATTCTTGCATTGCTAAGGTTAGCCGTTTTAGAAATTTCAGTCTCTTCGTTTTTCTGCATCAAATACAAGTACAATTGCTGTTTAATTTGCTGCTGTCTGGCCAAATCCAAATAATTACGCTCCACCTTAGGCACCTGTTGCATATCCCCCTCCACCGTATTCATTTGCTTCTTCAGGCCATTTTTGCTAATGGTTAAATTGCGTTGGATATTTTCCAGATTAGATAACATATCTACCCTTAAAGCAGAAATCTGCTGGTCTAAATTGACAATTTGTTGATTGGTTTCTGTAAAACTAATCGATTTGCTATCTCGCTCTAATAACAAGCGGTTGTAACGTTCAATTAAGCCATTAAATACGGCATCAGTTACCAAGGTAGAGCTAGGCAATACCCTTTTATTCTTGCTTTCGTCTGTCAAATACTCTTTTAGGCTACTCAGGATATTTAATTGCGTTTCGATCTGCGAAATATCTTTCATATATTCAGCAGTATTTTGAACCAACATTTTACTTTGTTCACTCATCTCCACCAAATTGTTGCGTTCTTTAAAACCCTGGATATTACCTTCTACACCCCCCAATTCACCACCGATATAAGCCAATCGATTTTTGATAAATTTGATCGTGCTATCGGCGATGATATTTTTATCATCAATATTGCCTTGCACATATTTCTCAATTAATTTGTTGAGAATGTCTTCACCCTTTTTTGGAATTGAGTGCTTAATTCCAAAGTCAATAATGGAAACTAATTTATTAGTAGGCGCAACCGTAATGTTATTCATTAATGCAGAGACCTCTGAATCTACAGATTTAATGGTGAAACTATATTTTTCACCTTTTTTTAATGGTTTTCCATTATTCTGGATCTGGAAAAAACCAATCTTTCCAACATATATTGGCTTACCATAATTGATAATTGTATCCAGTTTATCTGTTTTAAGCGAAAGCTTTCCATTTGCCAATTGATTTAACGAAAAATTGGTTGCTCTAATCGTATCAGCCTCTTTTAAAAATACAACACTGAAAGGTGGTTCATAATACTCTACGTCTCTAATATTACCTTCTTTGAAATATTTGACATTCAGTTTCATATCTATTACTACTTTACGTAGTAAATCCCTAGTTTTCAATACCTCTACTTCATTTTCGAGTGAATTTTTAGCTCCAAAAAGGCCGCCGAGATCGCCTAGAGCATCACTCTGTCCCATAGCTCCACCTTTTTTGTCATCGCTTACTAGTAAACGAGCATTAATATTGTATAAAGGAGTTTGGTAGCGTAAATAAGCCCATGATGCACCTAGGCCTAGACAAATACTTAACACAAACCATGGCCAAATAGATAATAATCTACCAATAATTTTTTTGAAATCTATTATTTGTTCTTTTTCATCAGCTTGCAGCTGGTTATGTTCTGGGTTATTCTCCATTATTTTTATAATCTAGTAATTGCCAATATCAATACCGAAACTGCGGATAGGATTAAACCGATACTGGTACGGGTGGGTGCATTTAAGGCCGCTGTTTTAGATTTATGCGGCTCTACATATACGATGTCATTTTGCTTTAAATAATAAAATGGGCTTTTAAAGATGTCAGTATCGTTTAAATTCAAGCGAGCATATTCTTTTTTGCCATCCTTTTCCCTAATTACCAAAATATTTTCTCTTTTGCCATACAGCGTTAAATCCCCTGCCAAACCAATGGCATCCAATACGGTTACTTTTTCGTTAGGCAAGGTATAGATGGCGGGTTTGGCCACCTCTCCAATTACATTGACCTTAAAATTGGCAAAACGCACCTGCACACTGGCATTTTTATAATCTGCGGCAGCTTTGGCACGGATCAAATCTCTTGCTTTGAACGTAGTTAAGCCCAATAAATTCACTTTACCCATTCCCGACAATTCGATTTCCCCATTTTTATCTACCAAAAAACCATTAATGGCATTAGTACCATTTAGGCCTACAACCGCTTGAGAAGCCAATTGGTTAACTTGGGCACCACTTGCAGGATCGATGGTAAAAATAGAAATGGCCAAAATATCATCTGGTTGGATTACTGGCTCGGTAAAAATAGCCATACTACTGGCACTTACCGAATCGATAGCACCTACATTTTGGAAATAACCAATATTTTTAACGCCAGAACAGGCGGCAAAAGCCACAGCGATATAAAGCAGTAAGCAACTCTTTAAACAAATAGATAAATATTTTTTCATAAGGTATAGTTTGTTTTAGTTAAAGTTGTGGTAAATATAAGGAAGTTAACTAAAACGAAAGTAGTTTTTTCTCAAGCATCTCTCAAAAGCCTCCACAGGCAGCTATTAGAGCATTTTGTTTTTAAAGGGATAATGGCCAATATTGGCATAAAGCGTTCCGTTTTGCACAGCAGATTGCAAAACCTTTAAGTGTTGCTCATGGTGCAAATCGGTACCCGCCAAATCATACAGTTTTTTACTCAATAGGTATTCGGCAGCCAGTTTAACAGGTTTCCCATAATAACCGGTTACCGACAATAAGTTCAGTTGAAACAAACAGCCCATATCCTTTAAGCGATGGTAACGCCCATGTTCCTTGTGGTAAAAATTATAGCGCTCTGGATGCGCCAAAATCACTTTATAACCTTTGATCTGTAAATTAAAAATCACCTGCTCAATATTTGGGGTTTCGTTTAAATAAGACATCTCGATCAGCAGGTAGCGATTAGGCAAACACAGCAAGTCGCCCTCAATTTCAAAATGCTCATCTGCCATATATTCGGCAGCGGCATCAATTACTACCCCAACATTAGCCACTTCAAGAGCCGTTTTCACGAGCATTAAAGCGGGTAATATCGTTTCCTTACTGTTGGGATACAGCTCATGAAAAATATGGGGGGTACAGATCAACTTTTCAAAGCCTAAATCTTGCAGGGCTTTGATATAGCTTACTGAATCTGCCAAGGTCTTGGCACCATCGTCGATGCCTGGTAATAAATGCGAATGCATATCAACACCTAACCAGCTGATATCGGTAACTTTTAAAGGCTTTTTTTTAAATATCGAGAACATGATTGTCAATTGAGCGTTAATAGCTCTCGTCTTTGCACATCTCCTAAAGCTTAGTGTACAAAATACAATAACTAAATATGCCACTAAATTAGCAATTATCTCTTTAAAATCAAATAAATATCTTTACAGTTAATACAAAACTATAATATTTAACCGCCAATTAACATGAATTTAATGGCATTTAGGAAATTTTTAGCTATTTGAGACAAATCCTTTGGCTAAAATTTCAACAATTGTAGAAAATGATAAAAAAACATCCAATTAAAGCATGAAATGAATGTCAAAAAGGCAAAAAATTAAGCATGATAGTGAGCTAAAATTGTAAACTATATGGCTTTTTTTAATCACCTACTGGCTTAAGAGCTAATTCATTTCATGCCTAGCTTGGCGGTAAAGAGGCAAGCCTATGCAATTGATATAGGCACAGGATTTAACTTAAGCCCTTTCTTCCCCTCTCTTTAGCTATCAGGATTTTCCACTACTGCGGTGATAGGCTAGGCCGTATGCGCCATTATCAATGCAAGTAATAAGGAAAAACCTTTGAAACTATCCTAAGCAACCGGGTTTAACCCACTGCCCTTTATTCCCCTCTCCTTGGGAGAGGCCTGTAGTACAGAACAAGTACTATTAACTTTGACGGGTGAGGACTATGCAACCGGGTTTAACCCACTGCCCTTTATCTCCCTCTCCTTGGGAGGACCTGTTCCGACCTTCATCGGAAGGATATTACTGCAGTAGCCTCTCCTAATTACTTTGACGGGTGAGGCTATTAGCAAATCGGGTTAAACCCTCTGCCCTTTATTCCCCTCTCCTTGGGAGGACCTGTTCCGACCTTCATCGGAAGGCCTGTAGTACAGAACAAGTACTATTAACTTCGATGGGTGAGGACTATGCAACCTGGTTTAACCCTTTGCTCTAACCTAGCACAATAGCAGTTCCCAAATCCCTAACGCTGCTAAGGACGGCAGGGGCCTTGCGCTGTTTATCTCTATTCCCCTTTAG
>Ga0247817_10000274_pt1 | contig 31490 bp, 24 predicted proteins | sample UWRJL212509R1_FD_178010 | JGI IMG/M metagenome (GOLD analysis project Ga0247817, IMG submission 178010) | Plant litter microbial communities from Arlington Agricultural Research Station in Wisconsin, United States - UWRJ-L212-509R-1 | ecosystem: Environmental > Terrestrial > Plant litter >...
AACGGAAAGCTTTACCGGTTTTTCCATTATAAAAAAGGGCACGAACAGGGCCAACAGCAAATGTGGTGGGACGATGGTAGAGTTAGAGCTAATTATGTTGTTAAGGATAACCGCCAATACGGATTGATAGGACGCAAACTTTGCAAGAACATATATAAAAAATGAAGAGCGCTAAATTACTTGGCTTTGTAGTGTTGCTGATGGGTTTATCTGCGTGCAACAAAAAAGAAAATAAGCTACCCTTTTATAACACGCCCGATTTTACTGCGGTATGGCTGGAGCCCGGCGATGCGGGATACGATCAAATTCACACCATTCCGGCTTTTAATTTTACAGATCAGTTGGGCAACATTGTAACCAACAAAACTACCGCCGGTAAAATATATGTGGCTAACTTCTTCTTTGCATCATGCAAAAACATTTGTCCGGCTATGATGGATAATTTGAACAGGGTGCAGCAGGCATTTAAAAGCAATAAAGATGTTCTTATCCTGTCGCACTCGGTAACGCCTTTGAAGGATGATGTAACGGCATTGCTTAAGTATGCTAATCAGCGGCATATAGATAGCAAGCGCTGGCATTTGCTAACCGGCGACAGGGATGCTACCTACAAACTTGCCCGGCAAGCCTATTTTGCAGACGAGGCCAGCGGTTTTGAAAAAAAGCCCGACGAGTTTTTGCATACCGAAAACGTAGTGCTGATTGACACCAAAGGCCGCATCCGCGGAGTTTACAATGCTTCGCTTGCGGTGGAGATTGATATGTTGATTGAGGATATTAAGCGATTGGAGAAAGAGATTTAAGAAGCACTCATTTCGCAACAATCCCGTATCTTAATGCCATGAACTTGCTGAAAAGCTATCTGGCAGATTTTACTTCATTACTTTTCCCGCATTTATGCCCCGCCTGCGGCGAAGCGTTGATGGCTAACGAGCATATCATTTGTACAGATTGCCGCTACAGTTTACCTTTTACCAACTTCCATTTACAGCCGGATAATGTTGTTGCCCGCCAGTTTTGGGGTAAGCTGAATATTGAGGCGGCTTATGCCATGTACTATTTCAGTAAAGGCGGTAAAGTGCAAAATTTGTTGCATCACTTAAAATACAAAAACATGCCGCAGATAGGTAAAGTACTTGGAGAAATGGCAGGCGAACAATTACTAAAAAGCGAGGGCTTTAAACAAGTTGATTACATTATTCCCGTTCCGCTGCATAGCAAAAGATTAAGCGAACGCGGCTACAACCAAAGCGCCTGCTTTGCCGAAGGCTTGAAAATAAAGTTAAATGCGAATTTGGTAGAAAAGAACCTGATCAGAACACGCCACACCGATACACAAACCCACAAATCGCGCTTTGCGAGGTTTGAAAACATGCAGGAAGTTTTTTCTGTGAAAGATCCGGATCTGCTTGTAGATAAACACATTCTGCTGGTTGATGATACCATAACCACCGGCTCAACCCTTGAAGCTTGCGGAATAGAACTGCTTAAAATACCGGGAGTGAAACTGAGTATAGCTACGATTGCGTATGCGGAGTGAGTTAGTTGATTAGTTGACTTGTGATTAGAGATTAGTTCTTGTCTAGTTATTTACAGGCAATTAATTGACTATCTACACCAACTGAATATTTTTACTAATCACTGATCAACCAATCTCTAATCAACTAACCTTTTTGATATCTGCTCAATTTCTCAAACAGCGTTTTTGGTTCAAAGGGTTTCAGTATATAATCATTCATACCAGCATCGTTTATCTGGCCCATTTGGTTGGTGAGCATAGATGCGGTTAGCGCTATAATAGGCAATTGTTTAAAATACGGATCGGCTTTTGAGCGGATAACCTGCGTGGCTTCCAGTCCGCCCATTTCGGGCATGTGGATGTCCATCAAAACAACGTCGTAGTTTTTGTTGGTCTCCACCTTATTAACTGCCTGCAAACCGTTTTCGGCAAAGTCAATTGTGGCTCCCCACTTGGTTAATATTTTATTGATCAATAACCTGTTTATCTGGTTATCGTCAACCACAAGCACATTAATATTTAAACCTGTTTCCACGTTCGCGTTGTTATAATCGTTTCTATCTGCCTTTTTAAATGTTACTGTAAACCAAAATGTTGATCCTTTGCCCGGTTTGCTTTCCACATTAATGCGCGAGTCGTGCAGCTCTATCAGCCTTTTGCTTATAGCCAGGCCCAAACCTGTACCCCCATATTTGCGGGTGGTATCAGCTTCGGCCTGTTTAAACGTTTCAAATATCGTATTTAATTTGTTATTTGCTATACCAATGCCTGTATCGCTTACAGCAAACCTTATGCGGGCCTCGTTATCGTTCTGTTCAATTACCTTCAGCTCAACAGTTACCTCACCCTCATCAGTAAATTTAACGGCATTGCTTACCAGGTTAAGCAGTACTTGCGATAGCCGGGTTCTGTCGCCAATTACATTGGCCGGTATATTGTCATCAATTTTCTGAATAAGGCTTATCTGCTTTTCTTCAGTTTTAAACTGCATTGAGCCGGTTATGCTGTTAGCCAGATCGCGCAGGTCAACATTTACCTTTTCCAACTCAATGTTACCTGTTTCTATTTTAGTAAAATCAAGCACATCGTTGATCAGCAGCATCAGGTTTTCTGCCGAGAACTTCAAGATATCCAGATTTTCTTTTTGCGACGGATCCGGGTTACCCTCTTGCAACAGGTGCGACATGCCAATAACCGCGTTAAGCGGTGTGCGGATCTCATGACTCATTACAGATATGAACATATCCTTTGCGCGGCTCAATTGCAGCGCTTCTTCTTTGGCCGCTATCAGCTCCAACTCTACTTTCTTTTTGGCGCTTATATCTATAATAACCTCAATGTACCGCTCAATCTCGCCGTTTTTATCCAACAGAACCGAGTTAATAACTGATATCCACATCGGCTTGCGGTCTTTACGGTAAGCCAGCAGATCAACCTCAAACGATTTTTTGTTTTTTGACAATTCACGGGCGTTTTGTATGATGTTGGTATCAGTAAGTTCGCCCTGTATAATGTCGCCCAAAAACCTGGTTTGAATATCTTTTAAACTATATCCTGTTATTTTCTCAAACGCAGGGTTTACCCACTCAATTTCGCCTTTGCTGTTGTTAATTACTACGCCGCTGTTAATGCTGCTGGCCACTAACGACAGGAGCTTAAGCTCACTCTCGGCACGCTTGCGTTCAGTAATATCAATTACTGAACTTACCTGCCGTTCCACTCCTCCTGCTTCATTAAATAACGGACTGTTAGACAATGAAACCCATACCTTTGTTCTATTTTTTCTGTAGATCAGTATTTCTATGTCGTATGGTTTATTTTCCTGAAATAATTTAACAGCGCCCTCAAACACGCTCAGGTCTGTATCAGGGCCTACCAGACTGGTACCAAAAGTCTTTCCCTTCATTTCGGCGAGTGTATATCCGGTAATCTTCTCTACGGCCTCGTTCATCCATATAATGCGCCCTTCAGCATCGCGGGTAAGCATGCCAGCAGGCGATTTTTGGGCGGCAAAGGACAGTATCTCCAGATCCTGCTGTGTGGTTTTGCGGGCGGTTATGTCAGATAATATGCGGATATACTTCTCCACATCACCTTTCTTATCGTATATAACAGATGTGATAACCGATAACCAGATTTGCTGCCCATCCTTTCGCGTGGCATAAACGTGTACTGAATATGATTTTTTTGTCTGTATCTTTTCGTTATAACCCTGTACGCTTTTAGTGTTCTCTACATCAGGGACAAAAACATCGCGTAGCCGTTTGCCCTGCACGTCGTAAAGGTCGTACCCCGTTAAAGTGGTAAAGGCTTTGTTTATCCAAATAACATTATCGTTAGCGTTGCTTATACTGCAGCCGTTTACCATGTTGCTGGCAACCAGCGATAGCTGCTCCAGATCCTCTGTTAATTGTTTTTGATAAGTTATATCCCTGCCTGTAGCGTACCATTTACCCCCTTTATTAATGGCGCACCAGCCTATCCACTTGGCCTCGCCTGTCGCGGAGATAGTTTGCGTCTCTAACTCAAATGAGCGCCCTGTATTTACAGCCATTTCAATAAGCGGCAAAAACTGCTCGCGGTTTTTGCTTACCACAAACTCCCATAATGATCTGCCAATGGCCTGCTCTGGCGTGTAACCTAAAATATTGGTTACCGCATCATTAATAAACTCAATGCTTGAGTCGGCTCCGGCTATATAATGTATTTGGGGCGATGTATTGAACAGGTTATAAAACTCTTTATGCGCCGCTACCGATGCCTCTAAAGCCGCTTTTTGCTTGCGTAGCAACAAATGCGACATTACCTCGCCAGCCAATGTGCGCAAAGCATCGCGCTGCTGGCCATCAAGTTTACGGGGAACAGTATCTATTACGCAGAGCGATCCCAAACGATGGCCATCCGGGTCTATTAACGGAGCACCGGCATAAAAGCGGATATGTGCATCGCCGGTAACAAAAGGATTGTCTTTTACCCGTTCGTCCTGAGTGGCGTTATCTATTTCTAAAAGTTCGTCGCCAAGAATGGTGTAGTTGCAGAAGGCGTCTGCGCGGGGAGTTTGCTCAATATCTAAACCGATTGACGATTTGAACCATTGCCTATCATCATTCAGCAATGTGATGAGTGCAATGGGCACCTGGCATATGTATGATGCCAGGCGCGTAATTGCATCGTATTCTTTTTCGGGCAGGGTATCCAAAACATTATAGGAGTTAAGTGCCATTAAACGCTTAGCTTCTGTATCTGTTCGGCTCTCCTGCTTTATCATTACTCTTTTCCCTTGTCAATATATAACGGAAATTGTTCCGTTAACTTATGTACCTTTCTACGTATTTTGTTCAAAGAAAGTTCATTTTCCGGGTCTTTTATTACCTCGTCAACCAGAGCAACAATAGCTTCCATTTGTTTTTCTTTCATGCCGCGGGTGGTTACCGCTGCTGTGCCTATACGTATGCCCGAAGTAACAAACGGCGACTTATCATCAAACGGCACCATGTTTTTATTAATGGTGATATCTGCCTTAACCAATGCGTTCTCGGCTGCTTTGCCTGTTACGCCTTTGTTACGCAGGTCAATAAGCACCAAATGGTTGTCTGTACCGCCCGATACAATTTCATAGCCCCTGGCTGTAAAAGCTTCTGCAATTGCCGCGCCATTCTTTTTAACCTGAACAATATATTTTAAATAACTATCAGATAAAGCCTCGGCAAAAGCAACAGCCTTAGCAGCAATAATATGCTCCAACGGGCCGCCTTGGGTACCCGGGAAAACAGCCATATCTAACAGGCTCGACATCATTTTCACTTCGCCTTTTGGTGTTTTCAGGCCCCATGGGTTTTCAAAGTCTTTACCCATCATAATTAAACCACCACGCGGGCCGCGCAACGTTTTATGGGTAGTAGTGCTAACAATGTGGCAATGCGGCAGCGGATCTGTAAGTAAACCGCGGGCAATTAAACCTGCCGGGTGAGAAATATCAGCTAAAACCAATGCGCCAACTTCGTCTGCTACTTTGCGGATAAATGCATAATCCCAATCGCGTGAGTAAGCCGAAGCACCGCAAATGATCATTTTTGGCTTTTCGCGCAGCGCTACTTCTTTTAACTGATCGTAATCAACATAACCGGTTTCTTTTTTAACGCCGTAAAAATGCGGCTCATACAATTTACCAGAAAAGTTAACAGCCGAGCCATGTGTTAAGTGCCCACCGTGTGAAAGATCAAATCCTAATATTTTATCGCCGGGTTGCAAGCAGGCCAGCATAACCGCCGCGTTAGCCTGTGCGCCTGAGTGCGGCTGCACGTTAACCCATTCAGCATTAAAAAGCTGCTTGGCACGCTCAATAGCAATGGTTTCAATCTCATCAACTATCTGGCAGCCACCGTAGTAACGTTTACCCGGCAAGCCTTCGGCATATTTGTTGGTAGCAACAGACCCCGCGGCTTCCATAACCTGTAAGCTCACAAAGTTTTCTGATGCTATTAGTTCTAAACCTTCTTCCTGGCGTTGCTGCTCTTCGTCTAACAGCTTAAATATTAGTTTATCTCTTTTCATTGTTATTGTTAAAAAACGTGAGCAAAGTTATTAATATTAGCTTTATATGGCTAAATTTTAGCCAATTAGTTTGCTTTTGTGAGTAAATTTTGAGTTTTTAACAAAAAGCGGCATATTAAGATTGCGTGCTGGGTGGTTTGCGGTATTTTATGTGGTTTTTGGATGGAAAAAGTATAAGTTTGCTAATAAAAATAAGCCTGCCTTATGCGTTTTAATAATATTCTCTTTATACTATTTGTTACTTTTTTAAGTGTAAGTTCTTGTAAGAAATCAAATTCTGACAAAGGTAGTGATAATAAAAACTTCGATATCTATGTAGTTGGTACTAAACAGGTTGATGGCCAAAGCTATGCTACTTACTGGAAAAACGGTGCAGAAAAAACACTTTCAACTGTAGATAGCAAAGCAACTTGTATCGCCATTAACGGACGCGATGTTTATATTGGAGGAGCTGTTAACAAGCCAACCTATAACCGGGGTGTTTATTGGAAAAATGATCAATTGACAGAAATTCCGTTACCTGATAGCCCGATACCTGCTGTATACGGCGTAAAGAGTATTGTTTTCGACGGGAGTGATAATTATATATTTTCTGATTATAACAGGTATACAAAAAACGGCGTTACTTATGATTATTCAAACTCTACCCCTACCAACGCTATTTATGCTAAAGGTGGCAAATTAGCACGCGTAACTAATGATGCTGTGGGATTTTATTACAGGGAAGGCACACAACCCGGAGGTACCCTTATTCCGGGTGCTTATTCAATTGGCGCTATGCTTTTAGATGGCAACGACTATTACGTTGCGGGCCTTAGAGTAACTACTCTTAACAACAGGAGCTATTTTACTCCCGGATATTGGAAAAATGGCGTATTTGAACAAAGCGACCCTATTAACGTTGAAGACAACATATATATAAGAGATATTGCTATTAATAAAAATGGCGTATATATAGTTGGCAGTATAGTTGATGCAGTAAAAGGGCAGGTACCTGTGTATTGGCACCAAGGAAAAATCAATTATTTACCCATAATTGCAGGTGGCATAAATAGCAATGCGCGCTCAATATTTTTAAACGGAGATGACATCTACATTGCCGGCGATACAAAAGGTCAGCCTTGTTATTGGAAAAATGGGAACCTGGTGATTTTAAATGCAGACGTTACTAGTTCGCAAGCGACAGGAATAGCCTTAGTACCACGGTAAACTCACGCCCTGGTATCATTCCCATTATAAATGCTCAGATAGCTTTCATAGCGCGATAGCTCAATTTCGCCCTCTTCTAACGCATCAAGCACAGCGCAGCCTGGTTCATTAATATGGCGGCAGTTGTTAAAGCGGCAATCCTGCATACGGCTGCGCATTTCGGGGAAGTAGCGGCCCAGCTCGTGCTGTTCAATATCTATAATTCCTAATTCGCGTATGCCGGGGGTATCTATTATAAAACCACCTTGTGGCAGTTCAAACATTTCGGCAAAAGTAGTGGTATGGGTGCCTTTATCGCTCCATTCAGACAGGTGACTGGTACGTAAACTCAGATCTGGCAATAAAGCGTTTATCAAACTTGATTTACCTACGCCGGAGTGGCCGGAGAGCAGCGTAACTTTATCCTTTAACAAATCCTGAACCTGCTGAATATTGGTGCCTTTAATAGCCGATACCTCAAAACATGGGTAACCAATTTGCTCATAAACAGCCTTGTATTCTGCAAGTATTTCCAATCCTTCACCACTAAACAAGTCAAGTTTATTAAATACCAGCATAGCGGGTATGTCGTAGGCTTCGGCGGTAACCAAAAAACGGTCTATAAATCCTAAAGAGGTGCGCGGCGAAGCCAGCGTAACTATCAGCAGCGCCTGATCTAAATTAGCTGCCAATATATGCCCTTGTTTAGATAGGTTAACCGATTTACGGATGATATAATTTTTGCGCGGATGCAGGTTTGATATTACGGCAGTTTCTTGATCGGGTTCCGGTTCAAAATCAACAATGTCGCCTACGGCAATAGGGTTGGTGGTTTTAATACCCTTGGTACGGAAGATGCCTTTTATACGGCAATTGTACTTCTCCCCTTCAGGGGTTTGCACCTGGTACCAGCTTCCGGTTGATTTGGTTATTAATCCCTGCATGTAGCCTGTAAAGGTATAAATTTAAAAATCAGTGTGTATCTTTAGCATTAACAACACTCTACCATGAAAATTGCTTTAGCCTCGCCTCCTTTTCCAAAATCATTAGATGATGGTTTGCTCTCGCTTAAAAAGCTAACTCAGGAGGCTGCGGAAAAAGGCGCGGAGATCATTTGCTTTCCAGAATCTTTCCTGCCGGGATATCCTTATGAGGAGTTTAATGTAGTACAGAGTTCTCCTCCAGAATTACAGGCGGCTTTAAAAGAAACACAGGCAACAGCAGTAGCAAATAACATCGCCATAATTTTACCTATGGATTGGTATACCGATGAAGGTTATTTCAATGTAGCACAAGTAATATCCGCCAACGGCAAACTATTAGGCTATCAAACAAAAAACCAGCTTGACCCTACCGAAGATGATACTTGGGATGCCGGCACACAGCGCTATATGTTTGAAATAAACGGCCTTAAATTCGGTATCGTTATTTGCCATGAAGGTTTTCGCTACCCTGAGACAGTGAGATGGGCGGCACGTCGTGGTGCGCAGGTGGTTTTTCATCCGCACGCTTCGGGTAGTAATAGATCAGGAATTATACCAACCGAATGGGGCGATAAAAACAGTCCATATTACGAAAAGGCTATGATGATGCGATCTATTGAGAACAGCGTTTACTTTGCCAGCGTGAATTATGCGTTTGACTATCCCGACTGCGCGAGTACGGTAATAGCGCCTGATGGAAGCTATGTGGCACATCAGCCTTATACTGTACCGGGTGTGCTGATAGTTGATATAAACCCACAATTAGCTACAGGCCACTTGGCTAAACGTTACAAGCACAGTCCGCATCAACAAAGTATACAAAACCTGTAGACTTAATAAAAAAATAACCGTTTAATCTTGTTATTTAGAAAATTAACCATTTAATTTGCCCACGCAATAAAACAATGATTACAATTAACACCATAACAACAACCATTACTACCACCGGCATCAACATCGGAGGAAGGTAATCGTATGGTGTAACCCAGATAAAAAAACCACATGAGCGCCTTCCTCCGGAAACCGGGGAAGGCGTTTTTGTTTAATAGCTAATACAAAATGAAAGTTTTAAAATTCGGCGGCACATCCGTAGGTTCAGGTCAGAGCATCAGTACTTTAATTGATATTTTAAAGAACGAGGTTACAACAACGGGCAAAAAACCTGTGGTGGTACTGTCTGCCATGAGCGGAGTAACCAACTTGCTGCTGTCAATGGCTGAAGAAGCTGCTGCGGGCAATGATTTTGTTGCCGGCCTTGCCGAGTTGGAGCGCCGTCATTTTGATGTGGTGAAAGAGCTTTTGGAGATCCAAAACCAAAACCCTGCCTTAACCCGCCTTAAACTAAACTTTAACCAGTTAGAAGAACTTTTACAAGGCATATTAACCCTGCGCGAATTGACTCCAAAAACCCGCGACCTGGTATTAAGCTTTGGCGAGCGTTGCTCTACCATTATGGTAAGCAAAATTGCCGCGCAGTATTTTCCCGAAGCTATTTACGTTGATGCGTCTGAACTGATAAAAACTGATAGCAGCTTTGGCAACGCCAGGGTGCAAACAGAAATTACGGAGCAGATAATCCGTGGATTTTATAACGGACATAAAGACAATATGCTGTTTGTTACCGGCTTTATTGCAGGTAATGACGACGGGCAGATAACCACCCTTGGCCGTGGCGGCAGCGATTACACCGCAGCTATTTTTGCGGCAGCGCTAAACGCGGCCGAAATAGAAATATGGACCGACGTTAACGGAATGATGACCGCCGACCCGCGCATGGTTAAAAAGGCGTTCAGTTTGCCGGAGTTAACCTATACCGAGGCGATGGAGCTATCCTATTTCGGCGCTAAAGTTATCTATCCGCCTACCATGATCCCGGCGTTTATGAAGCGGATCCCAATTGTGATACGCAATACTTTTGAGCCAGAATTTAAAGGCACTTTTATCCGTCATGATTGCAAGCCATCAAACCTGGTTATAAAAGGCATCTCGTCTATTAATAATATCAGCATACTGAATGTTCAGGGCAGCGGCATGGTGGGTAAATCGGGCTTTAGCGGTCGTTTATTTTCTTTACTGGCCCGCGAGCAGATCAATGTTATATTGATTACCCAGTCATCATCAGAGCACAGCATAACCTTCGCAGTAGCACCTGGTGATACCGAAAAGGCGCTTAAGGTTATTGAACATGAGTTTGAGCTGGAGCTGATGGCCAAAAAGCTGGAGAACATTGATATTGAACAGGACCTGGCCATTTTAGCCGTTGTTGGCGAGAACATGAAAGAAACGCCCGGCGTATCCGGCAAGTTATTTAACGCGCTTGGGCGTAACGGCGTAAACGTGCGAGCAATTGCGCAGGGATCATCAGAATACAATATATCGGTTATCATTTCCGCAAGCGATCTGAATAAAGCATTGAATGCTGTTCACGATGCCTTTTTTGTCGAGCTGACCAAAACCCTGCATGCGTTTTGTCTAGGGACAGGTAATATTGGCAAAACATTGTTTAACCAGTTAAACGGACATGCAGCCTTTCTGCAAGAAAATAATGGTATACAGGTTAAAATTGCAGGTATAAGCAATACCCGTAAAATGGCTTTTAACAGCGATGGCATAGACCTGAACGAGTGGGAAGAAGCACTGGAAAGATCGCACGACGCGGCAGACCTTGCAGGTTTTGTAGCAAAAATGCAAAGCATGAATTTGCCTAACTGTGTGTTTATTGATAACACCGCCAGTCCGAAGCCTATTGCTTTTTACGCGGATGTATTAAAATCAACCATATCTATTGTTACCTGTAATAAAATAGGCAACTCTGGGCCATACAGTCAGTACAAAATGTTCCGTGATACTGCACGCCAGCATGGGGTTGATTTCTTTTATGAAACCAACGTGGGTGCAGGTTTACCTATTATCCGCACGTTAAAAGATCTGATGAACAGCGGCGACCGCGTTCAGCGTATTGAAGCCATCCTATCAGGTACCATATCTTTCATCTTTAACAACTTTAAAGGCGATGTAAGTTTTCATGATGTGGTTAAACTGGCGCAGGAAAAAGGTTATACCGAACCTGATCCGCGCGACGATTTGCGTGGCACCGACTTTATGCGCAAAATGCTGATACTGGCCCGCGATGCAGGCTACAGCTTAGAAGCCAACGACGTTAAAATAGGCAGCATTTTACCGCAAGCCTGTTTAGATGCTACGTCTGTAGATGATTTTTACGCCGCCCTAAAAGCTGAGGACGCTTACTTCGCTAATCTAAAAGCAGAGGCGGAAAGCAATGGCAAAGTTTTAAGATACATTGGCATATTAGAGAATGGAAAAGCGGCTATCACTTTAGAAATGGTTGACGAAAATCATCCGTTCTTCACCCTGTCGGGAAGTGATAACATTATATCATTCACAACAGACAGGTATAGGGAGCGCCCGTTAGTAGTTAAAGGCCCGGGTGCCGGTGCGGAGGTTACCGCAGCAGGCGTGTTTGCTGATTTGATAAATGTGGGAGCGTAAACCCAAGCCCCCTAACCCCCTAAAGGGGGAACGATAGTTTGATAATATATGGAAAGTAATATACAAGAGAATAAAACCGCCTCTACATTAGCTCCCCCTTCAGGGGGCGGGGGGGGTATTCGCGTCTTCGCCCCGGCAACTGTTGCCAACGTAGTTTGCGGTTTTGATGTGCTGGGCTTCGCGGTTAACGAGCCGGGCGATGAAGTGATAATGCGTGTTACAGATAAACCGGGTATCACTATCAGCAAAATAACCGGTGATGATGGCAGGCTGCCGCTTAACCCGGAAAAAAACACCGTTAGCGTTAGTGTTAAGCATTACCTGGAAAGTATTGGTCGCGCGGATATTGGTTTGGATATTGAGCTGCATAAAAAAATGCCTATCGGCAGTGGTTTGGGCTCAAGCTCTGCCAGTACCGTGGCTGGTTTGTTTGCCATTAAAACGCTTTTGGGCGATGACAGCGACCCTATAAAACTTTTACCCTTCGCTATGAAAGGCGAAGAAATGGCCTGTGGACATGGACATGCAGATAACGTGGCTCCCGCGCTTTTTGGTGGTTTTGTGTTGATCCGTAGCTATGAGCCGTTGGATGTAGTAAGATTACCGCACCCAAAAGGCTTGTATTGCGCCATCGTGTTCCCTGATGTTGACGTGCCCACCCGCGAGGCAAGGCAGATCATCCGGAATAAAATATATATGAAGGATGCGGTTACCCAATGGGGCAATATTGCAGGTTTGGTAAGCGGTTTATTTATGGGCGATATTGACCTGATAGGCCGCAGCATGCACGATGTATTGGTTGAACCCGTACGCTCTATGCTAATACCAGATTTTTACAAGATGCGCGAAATTGCCATGGAAACCGGCGCGGTAAGCTTCGGTATATCGGGCTCGGGACCATCGGTATTCGCCTTTACAAAAGATGAAGAAACAGCAAGGATTATCACCCAAAAACTGCAAAAGCATTTAACCGGTATAAAAATCGGTTCGCAAGCCTACGTATCGCCAATTAATGATGCAGGGCCGAGAGTGATAGGATAATTATTGAGTGAATGAGTGAGTTAGTGATTGAGTGATTAACCAGATTGTCATCCTGAGCGATAGCGAAGGATCTTGTAAAAGCGATATTAACGCTTTACAAGTCCGCGGGATTGGCAATGTGTATAAGATTCTTCGCTATCGCTCAGAATGACAAGCAACAAAAAATAAAATTCGAAATTGAACATTCGATATCCGAAATAAAAATGAAATTATACAGTACCAATAACCCGGAATCAAGAGTAAGCTTTAAAGAGGCTGTGTTTAATAGCATGCCGCAGGATAAGGGACTGTACATGCCTGAATATATTCCGCGTTTAAGCGATACCTTTCTAAATAATTTGGATAGTTATTCGCTGCCTGAAATTGCTTTCCATGTAGCTAATAATTTGATAGGCGATGATATTCCGCAGGAAGATCTGAAGGCCATTATTTACGATGCCATTAACTTTTACGCGCCAATTGTAAAGCTGGAAAACAAGGTGTACGTACTGGAGCTTTTCCACGGGCCATCTTTAGCCTTTAAAGATTTCGGCGCGCGGTTTATGAGCCGGGTAATGAGCTACTTTTTGAAAGAGGGAGAAAAGCAACTGGATGTTTTAGTAGCAACATCTGGCGATACCGGTGGTGCAGTAGCTTTGGGGTTTTTAGGCGTACCAAATACCCGCGTTACTATTCTGTACCCTAAAGGAAAAGTAAGTGATATACAAGAACTGCAATTAACCACTAACGGGCAAAATATTCGTGCCTTAGAGATAGATGGTACTTTTGATGATTGCCAGGCCTTGGTTAAACAAGCGTTTACCGATGCCGAATTGAATGAAAAATATCGCTTAACATCAGCCAATTCTATCAACATAGCACGGTTAATACCGCAAACCTTTTATTATTTTAACGCCTATGCGCAGGCGCTTAAACAAGGCAAAAGCAAAGTAGTATTCTCTGTACCGAGCGGCAACTTTGGCAATTTAGGCGCAGGGTTACTAGCCTGGAAAATGGGTTTACCTGTTGAGCGCTTTATCGCAGCTACCAATGCTAACGATACCGTGCCACAATACTTAAACGGTGGCGAATATCAACCCAAACCATCGGTAGCTACCCTGTCAAACGCTATGGATGTGGGCAACCCTAGCAACTGGGTGCGTATTGCTGATATGTTTAAGGCAGATGCAGAAGCGCTTAAAACTTTGGTAAAAGGCTACAGCTACACCGACGAAGAGACAAGCGCTGCTATTGAAGCCATTTACTCAGATTATAAATATGTGGCTTGTCCGCATACAGCTATAGCATGGCGTGCCTTAAAAGATTTTCATCAGGAAAACGCTGGCGAGGAAGCGGGCATATTTTTATCTACAGCACATCCGTGTAAGTTCCCCGATGCTTACTCAGAAGAAATTGCTGCACAAATTGATCAGCCGGAGCAGGTAAAAGAACTTCAATCAAAAGAAAAACAATCTGTTGATTTAGGTAAGGATTTTGAAGGATTTAAAGATTATTTACTGACGAACATTTAATAACTCTTTTTTTATAAAACACAAAGGCCTCCTATTCACATATGAGGCCTTTTTTGTGTAGTCTTATTCTTCCAATTTTTATGTTTGTAAACAATAAAGTTGTAAAACACGCATAACATAAATTCTGCCTAAACAAAATTCACAGTTTTTAGTTATTTTGATTATTGCTAAAAAAACGACTACCTTATTATGTTACTTGCCGACGGAGAAGACCTGCATAAAACGATACTTACTGCGCCTATAGGCATCTGCATACTAGACGCGGAAACTTTTATAACCGATGTGGTTAATGATAAGTTTCTACAGGTAGCGGGAAAACGTCACGATGAAGTTTTTAGCAAACACTATTGGGAGGTATTTACCGAAACCAAGCCCCTCCATCAGCCTGCAATGGCCGGTGTTATAAAAACAGGCCAACCTTATTACGCCAACGAGGCAGAGGTAACTATTACCCGCAATGGCACTCCCGAAAAGATCTTTATAACTTTTGTATACTCGCCGGTAAAAAACAGTGCCGGTAAAGTAACCAAGGTTTCTGTCTGGGTATTAGAAAACACAAAACAGGTAACCGAACGCCAAAAAGAAATAGCCGAAAAAATAGCGTTCCGCCGCGAGCGCGACCGCCTTAAAAGCTTTTTAATGCAGGCACCAGCAGGTATATGCATTCTGCGTGGGCCTGAGTTGGTTTACGAGTTGGTTAATCCCGGTTATCAGCAATTTTTACCGGGCCGGGCATTGTTAGGCCGACCAATATTTGAGGCGCTGCCTGAGCTTGCCGGCACACCTTTGGAAACCATTATTAAAAACGTTTATGAAAGTGGCGAGCCGTTTGAAATAAACGAGTTACTGGTGCCCATTTCAGAATTCGAGGGCGGCCCACCTCAGGACCGATACTTTAGCTTCAGCTATCAACCCTGGCGAGACGAGGATGACAATGTTGAGGGACTATTGGCAATTGCGTTTGACGTAACACGCATGATGAAGGTACAGCAGCAGTTGATTGAAGCGCGTGAAATAGCTGACCGTCAGCAACGCGTTTATGAAGCTATAACCGCGGGTACTCCAGACTTGATGTATGTATGGGATCTGGATTACAAGTTTACCTATGTTAACAAGGCCTTGTTAGACATGTGGGGAAAAACAAGAGAGGCGGCCATAGGGCGTGGTTTCCGTGAACATGGTTACGAAGAGTGGCATGCCGCCATGCACGAGCGCGAGACAGACAAGATAGTTGCCACAAAACAGCCTTTGCGCGGCGAAGTAGCTTTTCCGCATGCTACGTTTGGTAAACGTATTTATGATTATATTCTAATACCCGTACTTAACGAACAAGGCGAAGTAGAAGCCATTGCCGGCACCACCCGCGATGTTACCGAACGCAAGCGAATGGAGGAAGCGCTGGCGCAGAGTACGGAAGAGTTACAAGCCATTAACGAAGAAATGGCAACAGCTAACGAAGAGCAGGTGGCATCTAACGAAGAACTAATGGCCACTAACAACCAGTTAGCTCTAGTTAATGAACAGCTACTTGAAGCGCGCCAAAGTGTTGAGAAAAGCGAAACAGCGCTTCACCTGGCCATAGAAGCGTCCGATTCGGGCACTTACTCTATGAATACCAAAACATTGGAGTTTTATGCTTCGCCACGTTTAAAAGAGTTACATGGTTTTGAGCGCGATGAAGAGGTTTCTTATGAAAAACTTTTAGGCCAAATTCGCGACGATTATAAAAAAGCTGTAGATGATGGTGTTCAGGCAGTTCTGGTAAATGGAACTAAATTTGACCTTACCTTCCCCGTAACCGGCTTTAGGGATGGCAAACAGCGTTGGCTGCGATCGGTAGGCACTTTTCAACAAGCCAGTAATAGTTCAGACACCTATTTTGCCGGCATTACCAATGATGTTACCGAGCAAAAAGAGGACGATCAACGCAAGAATGATTTTATCGGTATGGTTAGTCATGAGTTGAAAACGCCGCTTACCTCGCTTACTGCTATAGTTCAGGTAGCCAATTCAAAATTAAAAAATAGCCAGGACCCATTTTTAGCCGGAGCCATGGATAAAGCCAACCTGCAGGTTAAGCGCATGAGTAAAATGATCAACGGCTTTTTGAATGTATCGCGTTTAGAATCTGCAAAGCTGTTGATAGACAAGAAAGAATTTGACCTGTGCGACCTGATAACGGATGTTGTTAAAGAAACTGCATTAACCGTTTCTACACATACCATTACCGTGCAGCATTGTGATAATATTAAAATAAATGCTGATGCCGATAAAATAGGCTCGGTACTTACCAATCTTATCAGCAACGCTATTAAATACTCGCCTAAGGGAAAAGATGTTGAAATTAAATGCCAGCTGGTAGCCGGCAAAGTGCATGTAAGCGTTAAGGATGAAGGGCTTGGCTTAGCACCCGAGGATAAGGCGAGGGTATTTGAACGTTATTTCCGTGTGGAAAGCAGCAATACCAGGCATATATCAGGATTTGGCATCGGGCTGTACTTAAGCGCGGAAATTATCCACCGCCATGGCGGTGAGATCTGGGTTGACAGCGAACCGGACCAAGGATCTACCTTTTATTTCAGTTTGCCGCTGGCGTAAGCTATCAGCATTGAAAACCATCGCGCAACATCGAATTTAAAGTTTGCAGATTACGCACGGCATCGCCCATGGTGTTATTAAAATAGGTGTAAACGATTTTGCCTTCGGCCTGCCAATCATTTATATAGCTTGCATATTCATGCAGCACATCATCAGGATAGCTGCCACGATATTTGCCGCCGGGCCCATGGAAACGCAGATAAACGCTCTCACTTGTGTCATAATAATCCAGCGGCGTTGCCGATGCCGGGATATCATGCAGTACGATACTTAGTTTATTGCTTTGGGCATACGCAAACAGATCATCTGTATACCATGATGCATGCCTTAGTTCTATGGCGATTTGCCAATCACGGCCGGCATCAGCTTGTAAAACCCAGTTTACCAGGTATTGCAATTGTGGCATTAGCACCACTCTTACTGATGGGGGTAACTGTATAAGCAGGCATCCTTTTTTATCGCCTACTGCGTTAATGGCTGTCAAAAAGCGGTTAACATCTGCCAGATCAAAAGTCAGTCCTTTTTCGTGTGTTATACCGCGCCAAAGTTTAAAGGTGAACCGGAAATCTTCCGGCACTTCATTTGCCCACTTGGCTACCGTGCGAGCTATCGGAATTTTGTAGAATGAGGAATTAACCTCAATACTGTTAAACAGCGAACCGTAATAATTCAATCTGCTTTTATCGCGAAATTCAGGTGGATAGTATGTTTTATTAGGAACAGGTAACACCAGTCCGCTGATGCCCGAGAAATAGTTGGTCATTAATAACGCTTTCTATAACAACGGCACAAACAGTCTTTGGTTTCATGATAAGTTAAATCCAACTATCTGTAATCGGGTATAATCAGAGTTTCTTTGCAAATAGGTTTTTGATCCGTGGCTGAAATACTTTCTCCAGCAGGTAAGCCATGGCAATTATCAAAGCAAAAAGCAGGCTCAGCTTTACAAAATATCCCAATAAAACATTACCGCCAATAGCAATACGGGCCACAACATAAAGCAAAGGCTTGTGGATAATATAAATGCCATAGGATATACTGCCCAGCCAGGCACCTACCCTTACCATAAATCGGCCTAAGCCTTCAATAACAGGCCAATTAATAAATCGGCATATCAAACTTAAAACCAAATAAATTACAGGCCCTGCAAATGCTAGTGGATGCTCCCGCCCTTGTTCAGTTAATGCAATATAAATACTGTACAGCAGAGGCAGCAACAGTAAAATAAAGCACCAACTGTCGTATTTAAATTTACGGCCAGAAAACACCAATACCGTGTATAAACAATACGGCAGCAACGCCAGATCCTGGTACCCTAATACTATCAGCATACCCCCTACCCCGAGTGGCGTTTCGTGCAAATGTTGTTTGAATAATAAATACCCTGCGCTATCTATTAAAGTTGGCAGGCCCGACCGGATTATCATTTGCTCTGCGGCCAAAATAAAAAACAAGGCGCTCAATAGTTTTGAGTAGTTAATTTTCAAATCGCCCGGCGCAAGGTATTTGGCTATGCAGGCCCCGCCCATCCAAAAGGTAAACCCCAACAGGTATAAGGAAATAATGGCTGGATAAAGCTGTAACTGGAAACAATAGTTCCCTACTGCTATCAGCATGGATACCACCACCACCGCTATAAAATTTAACCTGAAGTAGATAAGCGGTATAAAGAGCAGATAAAAAAGCATCTCGAAATGTAACGACCATGTGGGCCCATTCTCTGCAAATGGCGCCACTATCAGATCCTGCATCATGGCGAAATTCCAGAAAATGGTCTTAGGAGAATAGTTAAACCCAGCCACTATCAGGGTAAATAACAGCGCAACAAAATAAATGGGATAGATCCGCAGCAATCGTTTTTTAGCGTAGCTGATGATTTGGCTGTAGGAGGACATCCCTTTGTTGCTGACAGTAATTACATAGCCAGACAACACAAAAAACACCAAAAGAAACAAGTGCGGCGAAGGCGAAAATACTACCAGCGGCATCGGTGTGTATTGGCCGGTAAGCGTTAAATGCCCAATAACAACAAAAATTGCTGCATACCCCCGTAATGCTTCCAGGTTTACATTAATGGGTGTCTTCACTTACGAGAATTTTCTTTTTTAGAATCGAGACTATCTATTATAATTGGCGGATTAGGTTCCCCGAGTTGGCAATTACAACCGGGATACACAATTTTTGCTATTGATATTTTACTGGTATCCGTTTTATAATTATAAAATGCGGGGGAGTTTTTATATATCTGTAATGTACCCTCTATAAAAGCCCACCTGCCTTTAAATCGCATGGCTTTCGATTTTGATATCCTAGTAAACATGATCACCCTATGGCGAGAATGTTTATCGCCTAACATAAGCAGCGCATAGCCATTGTGCATCAAGCTCACTTTATTCACCATCCCCAGGTAGGATGCATACTTCCCGTTAAAATTACTTGACTGCGAGGGCTTAACTAATAATTCCGTGGAGTCATTTACAAAAACCTTTATTTTACCTTTTTCGTTATTAAAATCTTGCTTTTCAAAACCTAAAAATTGGGCATTTACGTTACCAATAAAAGCCAGCATAATTAATGGGATAAGCAAGTACTTCATGATTCTAAGATAGGGAGTTTAAATTAAACGTCGCCTCTCTACGCATTATCACCTTTTAAGCTTCATATTTAGCCTATCCTTAACTAAGGAAGGCGGTTTGTACGCCTTGCCAAAACGCTTTGTAGCATCTATAGCATACTGCTCATATTCTTAGGATTGCGCATTACCATCACCAGTATTGTGCAGTACCTCGTGCTTCAACAGCGCATCACGGTCAGTTTTAGGTGCTTTAGTGGGGTGGTGCAGGTAGGCTTGCGGGTCTGGTTCTTCTTGATCGCCGTCTTCGTCCTTTCCAAAATACCCGGCCAACTGCCGGCGCACAGCGGTACCACTCTCGGTTAAAAACAAATAGGCTAAACTTGCAGCCGCCGCGCCAATAGCTATGCCGGCTATCAATAGCGTCTTATCTTTCTTTTTAAATGGATTTTTCATGATTGGAGATGTTTTATTACTATTGAGTAACCTATGGCATTAAACAATGTTTGCCGCTATTTGCAAGGCCGGTAATAAAAAGCATTTTGATTTGCCCAAATGGCGGTTATGCAATCACTTAATAATCAATTGATTAAAATATATTCATAGCTAATTCCCTGATGAGTAAGTTGTTTAACACAAAAATACAAACTGTTAAATGTCAACTGCTTACTAAAAGTAGTGTTCCGGTCCGTTTCACCTGTTCCAGAACAGCACAAACAAAGCAATAGGCAAATCGTTACGCTTTTATATGAGCAAGCCAATTAGTTATTATATGGTGAATGGCATTAGCCTGTACCGCATGGTGGCGGTGCCGCTATTGGTGTGGCTTGCTTTGAGTCAACAGTTTAGCTTGTTTAAATGGCTGATAACCCTGGGCTTTGTTACTGATGCTGTAGATGGCTATCTGGCGCGCCGCTACAAAGTAAACAGCAAGTTTGGCGCCATGCTTGATTCTATTGCTGATGATCTTAACCTGGCCGCAGCCATAATAGGCGTTTACGTGCTCGATCCTGAATTTTTTGTTAAGGAGCGCGTGACCATTTTGATATTGGCAGGACTGTATCTAACACAAACCTTGCTGGCGCTCATTAAATTCCACCAGTTAACTACTTTTCATACCTACATGGCTAAAGTGGCCGCTGTGCTGCAGGGTTTGTTTCTGATAGCATTTTTCTTTTTGGGGCAACCACTGTATTGGTTGTTTTACATTGCAGCGGTAGTTACAGCCGTTCAAATAGTTGAAGAAATTATATTGATACTGCGGTTGTCGCGCTCGCAAAACGACATTAAGGGTTTGTTTTGGCTTAGTAAAAGAAATTTAAATAACTCCTGATATTAAAGCGGCAGACTAAAGTAAAAGGTTGAGCCCTTCCCTATTTCGCTTTCCAGCCATACGCTGCCACCGTGGCGCTCGATGATCTCGGCGCTCAGATAAAGCCCTATGCCAAAACCGGATATGTGGCGGGTATCGCTGCTTTCAACGCGGTAATAGCGGTCAAATATCCGGGCTGCATCAGTTTGGCTGACGCCTATGCCGTCATCCTTCACACTGACAACAACCTCATGCTCCTTGCGCTTGCAGGCAATCATGATGGCGCTGCCATTTGCTGAGTATTTAATAGCGTTACTCACCAGATTGGATATTACAGAGTGAATCTTATCCTCGTCTGCATTTACTTCAATAGCGTGGCACTCGTCAATTTCAATAACATGGGTGGTGTTGGCAACCTTCACCTCATCAGCAACATCCTGTATCAGGTGTTCCAGATCAAATGGGTGCTTATCAATCATTATTTTCCCCGACTCCAGCCGCGAGATATTCAGGAAGCCATTTATCATGGTGGTCATCCGCTTTACTTGCTGGTTAGCTTTTTGCATAGCGCCAGACAGGAAGGGATCGTCGGCATTATTAAGCTTGGCTTTAGCCACCTGCACTATTGCACTTAGCGATGTTAATGGCGTTTTTAACTCGTGGCTCACCATGCCTATAAAATCGTTCTTGCGGGCCTCGTCCAGTTTCTTTTCAGTAATGTCTCGCGCTATTTTTGACAGGCCTATAATATTTCCTTCCGCGTCCTTTACCGGAGATACGGTTACCGAAACATCTATCAGCCTGCCGTCTTTAGTTAACCTTTTGGTTTCAAAATGCTGCACCCTTTCGCCACCTTTTAAACGGGCCAGAATAATAGGCTCTTCATCGTACCTATCCGGTGGTATAATTTTGTAAATGGTCTCGCCAATCATCTCCTGCGCCGTAAATCCAAAAATCCGTTCGGCAGATGTATTCCAACTGGTAATAACACTTTCAAAGGTTTTACTGATGATCGCATCGTCTGAAGACGCAACAATAGCCGCCAGCTTGGCGGTTTTCTCTTCAGCTTCCTTCAATCCTGTAATATCAAACGCGGTGCCGATGAAGCGTGTAGCTTGTCCGTCATTAAAATGTACTGTTCCCTGAACCTTGATCCAGCGCGTTGTATGATCGTCAAAACGAAGAATGCGATAACTCAAATCATACTTACCCCCGCCCTCAGGTTGCATAGCAGCTGCAATCTGTTCCTGCACCCACGCGTAATCCTCAGGGTGAATGTGGGTAGAAAAAGCTTCAAGCGTGGTAGCGTCATTATCAGTTAATCCGTAGATCTCTCTTAATTCCTTAGACCAATATAACTCGCCTGTTGTTGGTATAAATTCCCATGTGCCCAGGTTGGTAGACTCAATAGCCATGCGCAACCGCGAGGAGCTTGCGGCAAGTTCCTCATTGGCGGTTTCTACCAGTTGCCTGCTCACATTCAACTCTTCGTTGGTGCTTGCTAATTCTTCGTTAATGGCCTGCAGCTCTTCGTTTGATGCGGCAAGTTCTTCGTTAAGGGCAGCAAGTTCATCAGAAGTTTCTTCTACTAATTGTTTGGCTAAAACAGTGTCGGTAACATCTGCGGCGGTGTTCATCACACCATATATTTTTCCTTCCTGATCTGTTAGGGCCGTAAAACTATAATTAAAATAGAAGATGCGCCGGCTGCCTTCAACCACCAGGTCTACACGCTGGTTACGGGCGTGGAATGGTTCTCCGGTTGTATAAACCTCATCCAGTTGGTTAAAAATTGCCTGATCAATCAGTTCGGGTAAAAGCTCCCGGTAGCCGCGTCCAATAACATCCTTGCCTTTGCCCCAAACATCAATTATGGTTTGGTTGGCAAACGCAATACGCATTTCCCTGCCCATGTATACACCTATCGGGAAGGGGGCATTTTCAACTATTGAGCGTACTCTGTGCTCGCTTTCGGCCAGCTCGTAAACTATCTTTCGCAGCTTTTTTTGGCTGGATGATAATTGTTCGTTATCGCTTTCAAGCACCGCTTTTGATCTGGAGATCTCTTTATTGGTACTCCGCATATCCTCAATGGTTGCCACCTTCGCGGTTGTTTCAGTACATATTACCAATACACCATGAATATGCATATACTCATCCGTAAGGGGCGTGTACGAAAAATCAAAATACACGTCCTCTTCCCGCTCGTTCCTGTTCATGGTTACCTTAAAATCCTGAAAGGATACCGATTCTCCGCTCATAACTCTTTCAAGCAATGGCTTTATAGCATCCTGTCCACCGGCAAAGGTTTCGTAAACCGGAACGCCCAAGGCCTGTGGATGTCTCTTTGATCCTAAAATAGGAATACAGGCGTCGTTATACAAACGAATGAGCTCTTTACTCCAGCAGATCATCATTGGCGAATGCATATTCAGCATAATACCAACCTGCTGTTTTAATTGGGTAGGCCACCCTTGTGGTGGCCCCAACACACTGCTTTGCCAGTTAAATTGGCGCATCAAAGCACCCATGGCGCCGCCGCCTTGCAAAAAAGGTAATTCTGATTGTTGGATAGAAGTATCAGACATCGGGGGTAATACTACAGTTTTGCAATTGTTTTAACAACCTTGGGTTGCTAACAACAATTTATAAATGTGGTTGTTTGCGTATATTCTAATTTTTTAACCCACCTCTCTTAGCATCCGGTGCTCCTTTTTAAACTCAAGGGGCGTTTTGTTCATCAACTTTTTAAAGTAACGATTAAAGTTTGATAAATTGTTAAAACCGCTATCATAACACACATCATAAATGGTCATGTCCTTTTCCAGTATCAGGTTGCAGGCGTGGGCTACTTTTACCTCCAGTAAAAAATCTTGCAGGGTTTTGCGGGTTTTGGCTTTAAAATACCTGCAAAAAGCTTTCGCGCTCAGGTTAGCTACCGAGGCTATTTCTTCAAGCGTTATCTTTTTCTGAAAGTTATCCGATATGTATTGCAACACCTTGTTCAGCCTATCAGCTTCCTGCGGTTCAATTTTTTGAGGATGATAAATGGTATTAATGTACTCGCGCTCTTTTGAGGTGGCTATTTTATCTAAAATACTCAATAAGATCATTATCCGCTCAAGCCCAGCGGCTTCTACCAGTTTTTTTATCAGCGCTTTAACCTGTGCCTTGGTATCTCCGGTTATCTTGATGCCCTGTTTTGCTTTCTCCAACAGTACCTCGATGTTTTTAAGTTCGGGCGTGTTAAAAAACTTGTCGCCTAAAAAATCATGTTGAAAGTATATTACTGTTACTTCGGCCTTTAATTTTGATTCTTCTACAAAATATTCCGGGTCGCAGCGCCACATGTGCGCAAGGTTTGCGCCAAACAAACACAGCTCATCGGGTTCAAAACGATGCACATCATTGCCAATAAATCTTGTCCCCCGCCCTTTATGAATATAAATAAGCTCTATTTCCGGATGAAAATGCCATTGATTATAAAAGTTTTTGTCCTTATTCTGATAAATAGAAAAGGATGCTTCAGGCTTATGCGGAACTTTTAGCAGGTGCGGTTTCATCATCAAAAGATATAAAATCTACAATAACGGTAGCTATCTGTTCAAATATAGGTTACTATAGTATTACTTTTTGCGAATTGGTTGGAAATTATTTCTGATTTAATAAATGAAATTTGGAATAGAACAGCACGCGTGATGTGGTGGGCACATCATAGCCGGTTCTATAAACCAACAATTGCTTAAAGTTTTTTTCGTTATATTTTTTACCAGGACTGCTTTGTCCGGTCAAAAAAGCATTAAAAGCGGTAAGACGGTAGAAATGTGTGTATTAACGGGTTGGAGAGATAATATATAAACCAATTATCAATTAAATACCAATTAAACCAATTAACCTAATTTAAAATTTTGAGAACATGAAAGTTTATTTGATCGGTCTGATGCTTGTCATCGGGTTTGTACTAACCCTGCACTTAGCCATGAATGGCCAGGTAGGCGCTATTTTAAAAAACCCACGCATGGGTAACGCTATTTTCTGGGCTATTGGCGCTTGTACCGCTATTATAATCGGCCTTACAGATTGGGACCCAACTGTATTTACCCGCTTAAAAGAAGTACCATTTTGGCTGCTTACCGCGGGTGTAATGGGTGGCGCGCTGGTATTTGGTATCGCATACGTTTTTCCGCAACTGGGCGCGGGCAGGGCTACGGTGTTGATGATAGCGGGGCAGGTTATATCAGGCCTATTGTTTTCTCACTACGGCTGGTTCGGATCGCCGGTTGAGCCTGTAACTGTAACAAAAATTGGCGGCGCATTACTACTCTTGGCAGGTACTGCTATGGTAACGCTGGCCAAGTAAACATATTAAATTTTAATACCATGGAAAATTTAGATTCATTTAATCGCAGAGACTTTATGCGTATGGCCGGTATAGCCGGTGCGGCGACGCTTGCTTCGCCGGGCTTCGCTCTTGCAGAGGCTAAAAAACGCAAATTCGAGATAGGCTCAACCTTTATTCTTTGGGGATACGGTGGCGACGTGCTCGAAGCTTCGTTAAAAGACATTGGCTCATTAGGTTACCACGCTTTTGAAACCTTTGGCCAGGTAATGGAGCAGTTTGAGAAACTACCGGGCGGCTTTGCGCAAATAGTACAGAAATACAAAGTGCCAATTGTATCGGCTTTTTGTACGCATGATGTTCTTGATCCGGCAAAAACTGCAGCCGAAGCTGAAAAACTAAGGCGCTGGTGCAAAATATTAAAAGCCAACGGTGGCAAGGTTATAGAGTATTGCGCAGGCGGAAGCAGACGCGGTTACGATTATAAGAACTATAAGAAAAACCTGGTAGATTCCATGAACATGTATGGTAAGGTGGCACAGGAAGAAGGCCTGGTTGCTGCTCTGCATCCACATACCGGTACCCCTATTGAAACGGAAGAAGAGATCTACTTTATTATGGAGAATGTAGATACCCGCTACATGAAATTTGGCCCGGATGTAGGCCAGATCCAAAAAGGTGGCGGCGACCCGGTTAAAGTTTGTAAAGACTTTATGGATTTGATTGAGCACGTTCACCTGAAAGATTTTGCCGGTGGCGATAACGGTTACCTGGGTTACTCTCCGCTTGGCGAAGGCAAGGTTCAGTTGGCTACTATATTGGATATGTTGGAGAAGAAAAAGAAGAAAATGGCAGGCATGATCATGTTTGAGTTGGATTATGACAACAAGGTTAAACCGCCATATACACCTTTAGAAGCTGCAAAAGTATCAAGGGATTTTCTTGCCAAACTGGATTACAAATTCGACGGGAAAACAATTTAATTCTATCAAAAAAACTAAGTAATAAATACATGGCGCGCCTGCATGGTAAGTGCGCTGTGTATCATCTAAAAACAAAACATGGAAATTTTAAGCAATTACATTAGCAACAAATGGGTAACAAGCAAGGAAACCGGCACTACCGACGTAATAAATCCTGCTACACAGGAAATATTAGGTAAGGTACCCTACGGTGGCCAAACAGCTACCGATGTGGACACGGCAGTGAGGGCGGCACACGAAGCTTTTAAACAATGGAGCCAGGTGCCGGTGATGAAAAGGGTGCAACCTTTGTACAAGCTAAAACAATTACTTGAAGAAAATGCCGAGGATATTGCAAGAACCATCACCTTAGAGTGTGGTAAATCTTTAGCCGAAGCACGTGGCGAACTGCAACGTGCTATTGAGAACGTTGAGGTAGCCTGCGGCACCCCTATGCTGATACAAAGCGAGTTTTCTGAAAACATAGCCGGCGGTGTTGACGAGTTTATGATACGCCAGCCTTTAGGTGTTTGCGCCTGTATAGCTCCGTTCAACTTTCCTGGGATGATACCTTTTTGGTTTTTGCCTTACGCTATTGCCTGCGGTAATTCTTTTATACTGAAACCATCAGAAAAAGTACCGTTGACCATGATGAAGGTATTTAAACTGATTGAACAGATTGATCTTCCTGCAGGTGTTATCAGCCTGGTACATGGCGGTAAAGAAACTGTTGACGCGTTCTTAGATCATCCGTTAATTAAAGCCATCAGCTTTGTGGGTTCATCTAAAATTGCGCAATATGTATACGGCCGTGGTGCTGCAAACGGTAAACGTGTGCAGGCACAGGGTGGCGCTAAAAACCCTGTAGTTATTTTGCCTGATGCGGATATTGATATGTCTGTACAGATCATAAGCGATAGTGTTTACGGCTGCGCCGGACAGCGTTGCTTAGCGGCATCAAACATTATTACCGTTGGCGATGACGGTCATATTAAAGAGGCACTTTACGAAGCTGCCAAAAAAAGAACAACCGGCTACGGTTTAGACGAGGCAAACGAAATGGGACCCGTTATCAGCGCCGAAAGTAAATCGCGTGTTGAGTATCTGATAGGTAAAGCCGAAGCAGAGGGCGCTAAAGTTTTACTGGATGGCCGTAAAGCCAGCATTACCGGTTTTGAAAAAGGAAACTTCATTCTTCCAACTATTTTAGAAGGTTTGCCTTTGGGCGGCGAGGTGATCAAAACAGAGATCTTCGGGCCGGTTATGAGCCTTATATCTATGGATACCGTTGACGATGCCTTGAACTTTATCAATGGAAACAACTATGGCAACATGGCTTGCCTGTTTACCAGCAGCGGTGCTAACGCGCGTAAATTCCGCAGCCAGGCTAACGCGGGTAACATCGGTATAAACATAGGTGTAGCTGCACCAATGGCGCAATTCCCTTTCAGCGGCTGGAACGAAAGTTTCTTTGGTGACCTGCATGGTCAGGGCCGCCATGCCATTGAGTTTTTTACCCAAACAAAAGTGGTTGTTGAAAGATGGCCAAAAGAGTGGGCAAGGAAGTTTTAGCCCCTCTAAATCTCCCCTAAAGGGGAGATTTGAAAAAACAAAAACGCGTCATTGCGAGGTACGAAGCAATCCCTACACATGCAAATCAATAGCAATAGTTATTGTTTAGGGGCAAACAAAAATATGCTCAGCCTGGCAATTCAGAGATTGCTTCGTTCCTCGCAATGACGTTTGAATAAAACAATTTATTTTAAAAACATTAACCCGAATTATACATGTTTAAGAAAGCCTTTTGTCCACCATTTAAGTTGCAGACAAAAATGAACTTTATGGGTATTGACTGTGTGGTAACAGACCTTAGTCATACCATAGCAACAACCGACCCTACATTTATCGGTCACCAACGCACGCTGATATGGAACCACCTATCGCACGAAGAAACACAAAAAATGGGGCTAACCAAGCCGCCATACTCTTACAAGGTAGTGGGCTTTACCATGTGCGACCACTCTAATACCCACGTTGATGCGATAAACCACGTGGTGAACGAGCCAGACGCGCGCGCTATTAATGAACTGCCTTTAGAGTGGTTTATGGCACCCGGTGTTTGGTTTGATTTTTCGCACAAAGAACCAAGCAGCTACATCACCAAGGCTGATATTGAGGAGGCCATTGCAAAAACCGGTGTTACCATTAAGCCGCAATCGGTAGTGTTATATTACACCGGCTGGTACAAAAAATGGAGCGACAATTTTGGATACATCCGCGATTATCCGGGTGTTGATCGTAGCGCTATTGAGTATCTCAACGATCTGGGTGCCATAAGTATTGGTGCCGATGCGCCAAGCATTGACAGTTTTAACGAGGTGGCCGTTGTTAAAGAACAGCCTGCCCACATTGTTTGCCGCGAACGCGAGATTTTAAATATAGAGAACCTTGCACAGGTGGATATGATACCCGCGCACGAGTTTTGGTTTGTTGGTTTACCACTAAAAATTAAAGGTGGCTCAGGCTCTCCGTTCAGGGGCGTTGCTATAGTACCGGAAAGTAACATCAAATAATTATGAGCTTACCTAACCAAATGGACGCCGTTGTTTTAAAAGGCGTTCGCGATTTTGAGATACAAACGGTACCTGTACCACAGCCCGATGCTGATGAAGTGATCTGCAAGGTAGATACCACTTTTATTTGCGGTACAGATCCACATATTATTAACGGAGATTTCCCCGGCTTTTGGCCTATGGGTTATCCGTTCATTCCGGGTCATGAGTGGTCTGGCACTGTTGTGCAAGCTGGCCCAAAAGCGCTTAGCTTAGGCTGGAAAGAGGGCGACCGCGTTTGCGGCATCTCGCATTGCGGTTGCGGCTATTGCGCCAACTGTATGAAAGGCCGTTTTAACAACTGCTTAAACTATGGCCACGAAGAGCGCGGTCACCGTCAATACGGACATTACACACCTGGTGCTTACGCGCAATACATGCGTACGTCGGTAAAAAGCATTTACAAAGTTCCGGATTCAATGGATCTGGAATATGCAGCCTGTGTTGACCCATTGAGTATAGCATTATACACTGTTAAACGCTCACGTTTACAACCCGGTGATGATGTGCTAATATTGGGCACAGGGCCGCAAGGCTTAATGGCTATACTTTGCGCCAAGGCTTTAGGTGCCGGCAGAATATTAGCGGTTGGCAGTGGCGAAAGGTTGAAAAAAGCAGAAGAATTGGGCGCTATACCCATTAGTTATAAAGAGGGCGATGTACTGGCGCAGATAAAGGAGTTAACCAACGGCCTAGGCGTTCCGGCTGTATTAGAATGCGCCGGGACTGCCGAATCCATTCACCTGGCCTGCCTTGCAGCATCAAAAGGCGGGGTGGTTTCAATGATCGGTATTCCGCATGCTGATCCGTCACTTCCAATAAAACGGATAGTGCTGGATGAAGTGGAACTGATAGGTAACCGCGCCAACCCAAACACCGCTCAGGAAGCTATTGACCTGCTTGTAAATGGCCGCGTAGACCTTACCCCTTTAATGACGCATCGTTTTGCGCTGAAAGATTTTGCTACCGCGCTTGATGTTTTTGAAGGCAGAAAAGAAGGTGCCATAAAGGTGGCAACCAAGCCTAACGGAATGTAATCTATTATTATTTGACCAAAAATTAAATCAAAACCTATATGAGTAATAAAGTAATGATAGTAAGCGGCGGGGCATCAGGATTAGGTCTGGCTGCTGCTGAAAAATTTGCCAGAAACGGATACGATATTGTGATCTGCGATATTAATGACGAAAAAGGCGCCATAGCCGTTGAAAAAATAAAAGCCATAGGCACTAATGCTATTTATTGCCACTGCGATATATCAAGTAAAGAACAAGTACAAAAAGCTGCCGATGCCGCAAGACAGCAGTATGGCCGTGCTGATGTACTGATCAACAACGCCGGTTTAGAAGTTCGCGGAAGCATTACCCAGTGCAGCGAAGAAGATTGGACCCGCCTGTATGACATCAACTTGAAAGGTATGTATTACATGACCAACGCTTTCGCACCAATGATGTTTGAACAAGGCAAAGGCGCTATTGTAAACACGGGATCTATATTAGGTTACCGTACCGTTGGCGAACGAGCTGCATATTCATCATCAAAAGGCGCTATTGATACCCTTACCCGCAGCATGGCGTTTGATCTTGCCGAGAAAAACATCCGCGTAAACTGCGTGGTGCCGGGTGCTATTGATACCCCTTTGTTAAGAGGATCTATAAATGATTCGCCGGACCCTGCAGCTACCGAAGCTTTTTTAGGATCAAAAAGTGTTTTTGGCCGTATGGGCACATCAGAAGAAGTGGCCAACGTAATGTACTTCCTGGCATCAGACGAAGCATCGTTTGTAACCGGGGCTGCCTACTTTGTTGATGGCGGCTGGTCTATCATGTAATCAGATTATAAAAATTTAAACATACTGTTTTGATTTATTTAGAGGATAAAAAATCGCTGGTAAATAAGGGTATCACCCACCTGCTACAGGTTAAAGATTCGGATATCCGATTGCTTAACCTCTATCAGTGCCGTCACGCGGTGGATAGTTCAATCCACATTGGCGGCGCGTCATCAGCAACCATACCTATGGTGAGCCTGTTTTATGGTGGCATTATTGATGTTAATGTAGAACAGCCTACCGCCACAGACCAGGATATGTTTGTGCTGAGCAAAGGCCATGCTGTTGCTACTTTGGCATCCATTTATTCAGACCTGGGTTATTTTGATAAGTCGATATTAAAAAATTCGCGCTCTGTTAAAAGCATACTGAATGGCCACCCTGGTCCGGTTTTACCTGGTGTGCATGTTGCCACCGGCCCCATGGGTCAGGGTATCGGCGTGGCGCAGGGATTTGCCGTAGCGGGTCAGCGTTCGCCAGCTTTTGATGTGTATACTGTAACCGGCGACGGCGAATTACAGGAAGGCCCCGTGTGGGAAACTGTAATGTATGCCGGTGCCAAGCGTTTGGATAACCTTTGCGTATTGATTGATAACAATGGTGGTCAGCTGGATATAACCAGCACACTGCACTTTCCGCACAACAGCTTAAATGGCACTTTCGCCAGTTTTGGCTGGAAGGTGATTGAGGTGGATGCTACCAAGTATAATCCGGTTTTCGCTGCCTTGCAGGAGTTTAAATATGGCGAACGCGATGGCAGACCAACGGCCATTATCTGTAAAACCACCAAAGGTCACGGCGGCTTGTCTGATTATATGAATACCCATAAGGCTACCATTGCCGTGGATATTTTAGATCAGGAAGACCAGCTACAGATCAACCAACGTACTGCCCGCGAGGTCGATTTCTTTAAGTTCTATAACCAGTTAGGCGGCGAAGAATTTGATGAGGTTAGACT
>Ga0247817_10000275_pt1 | contig 31474 bp, 33 predicted proteins | sample UWRJL212509R1_FD_178010 | JGI IMG/M metagenome (GOLD analysis project Ga0247817, IMG submission 178010) | Plant litter microbial communities from Arlington Agricultural Research Station in Wisconsin, United States - UWRJ-L212-509R-1 | ecosystem: Environmental > Terrestrial > Plant litter >...
AGTAAAAATGTGATCAGGATAATTCTCATATATAGTCTCAATTGGTGATTTCGTAGCGGTACATCACGAAGTTGTTTATTTTTGGAAGTGTAACTTCAATTGTTCCGTTTTTTGCAATGGTGGTGTTGATAGCCTTTCCGTTCCCTAAAACGGGTGTGCATTTAACATTGGTTCCGGCAGGCAACCAGGTTTTTACGGCCCCAACTGCTTCGGCGGTATTTTCCCTGTAAAAAATGAAGTAACCTTCCTTTCCTTTCAAGGATTGAAAGCCCGTCCAGGACCTTCCAGAAGGTTCATCGCCAATTGGCAAAATGGTTCCCGAATGGAAATCGTGCTGTATTTTTCGGTAAGCTTTGATCAAATCTTTGATTTTTAGCGCTTCAGCTGGTAAACCTGTCCCCTCGAACCATGCCAAAGGTTGTCCTGCCATTGTAGTAGCGAATAAGTACTCGAAAGAATGATTATCTGGCGCAAAAATATCTTTGCCATACTGATCAGTATTTCTCCATTTATTCAAAAATTCGATCTGCAATTTCTCGGCTGGCACATATTTAGCTAGCTGCCATAAATTTCTTAAAGTCCAATAGGGATAGTAATTCTGCCAGTCGGTATAGCGGTTTTCTAAGAATACATTGCCGTACTCATTAAAAGTGTAATAGCCTGCCCTCCTACCGGCGGTAGCATCTAAATTGAATACAGCTTTGTTATTGGTTTGCTCCAGCACGCCATCAAATAACCTGCGGAGATTGATTTCTGATTGTTTGGTGGGAATAGCCAAACCGTCAATTTTAAATGTACGGATGCGGTATGTTTTATATAGACTTACCAGAGCGTTCACATCTTTCTGCCAATCTGCATAGTCATTTTGCACACTCGGATTGAACCACAGACAGATTTCTACACCTAATTCTTTTCCCCGTTTTACGATTGGATGTAAACCATTTGGATACTTTCCAGGATCTGGTTTCCAGTAATCAGGGTTATCCCAAATGTTTTTAAAAGATCCTTTTGCTACAGCTGAATTCGGACTTTTACCGATCTGCCAGCCATCATCAATCTGAAAGTGTGAAATCCCTAATTCGGCTGCTTTTTCTACCTCCAGTAAACTAAACTTTTCATTCACCTTTGCATCCTGACTTCGATCGCCCCAGGTGTTCATCATCACCATTTCATCCCGCTGAGGCAATAGTTTGCGGATATTTTTTTGATAACGGCGCAAGGCGGTTAATTGCTGCAGTTCGCCGCCACTATACACCCCGATTACGCTGCTATATGCTTTGGTCCATTCCTCAGCTTTAATATCGTTAGCAGTCAATCCCAATCCGGTTAAAGTAAAATGACCGAAATCGGTAGTAAAATCGTAACCTTGATAAGCCAACTGTACACTTGATGTCGGAGCTTCCTTCAAAAAGAAAAAGCCTTTATTATTTTCGCTGTTGTGCGCTACCAATAAATTCCCTCTGTAATTCGTTTTGCGATAAGGAATGATATGCCTTTCCTGAATCAGGTTGTTATTCCAGTCTGTCACATCAAAAAATTCAACGATTTTGGTTTGCCAGTGAAAGCCATCCAGTTTGATTTGATCTAAAATAGCCGTCATCTGCTGCGACTTCATATCTTCAGTAAACTCAATGTTTTTCCGATCCGCGGCATTAATCGTCCTGGAATCTGAGGCTAGATTCGTACTACCTTTTAAATAAATATCGCAGGCAATTACAGGACTGTCCTCATAAATCCGATAAACCCTTTTAACAGATAAAGTACCCAGCGAAACTTTGATTTCGACGGCTAAATACTTGGCATGAATGGCCGTTTCCTTCACCTCTTTCGATGTATATGTTCCATTTGTTGACTCATCTTTCGTAAGCTGCAAATCAGGACTTGTTAATCTGTTCAGCCAGATTTGTTTCGTGGCTTTGTCGGTTAAACTGTAAGTGATCAGGTTGCCCTTGTTCCAAAGAAACTTCCTTTCTATCCATTTGTTCCCAACTGCCAGCGTATCTTTTTCCAATCGACTGTAAGTTGTCTCATTCAACGCGTAAAGAGGTAAAGCTAAAGCCGACAGCAGCAATGTAATGATGTATTTATAACCTATTTTCAGCATATTGATCACGCCATTTTTTTGAAATTCTACTTAATGATAACCTGACTTAATTTGTTCCAGCCAGTTTTGGTGGCTTTATCCTTAATGGCCAGTTTGATTCCAGGATAATTATTTTTCGTTATATCAACAATTGCTATCGCCCAGGTATATTTTCCGGAAGGGACCTGGACATGCTGGTTAAAATCGTATTTAATCGGCTTATCTTTGATCCAGTTTGATGGTTCACTTTTTGAGTCTACGTAAAGCTTCACTACCTCATCACGATCGTTAAGTAAAGCAAAAGCCACTTTGTATTTATAATTCCACTGCGGAATATTATTCGGGCAATAGCCCCAGCCCATATTTTTCCAGCGATGGGAAATGTTAACAGTATCTCCGGAACTCAACTCAACAGGAAGACTTATTTCATCGGGATACAATCGATATCCACCCTGCGAGACGAATTTTTGAACATAAGGAAATGCCTTTGTAAACCAGGATGCGGTTTCACCGCCGGCCCGGAAGTCCATCATGTTCACTTTTGCCTCAGCCGATGCTTCATATTCTCCTTTTCTAACATCTTCATCGTGGCCTTCCCGATATTGATTACTCGGATCTATCCAATAGCGATGCGCTCCTGAAACGATCCAGCCGCCTTCCATGATAATTGGTCGTTTGAAATTCCATGATTTTGCAAAATCTTTCTCCCATTGCTGATAATATCCGGTCATACCAAATGCATCATGCCTTAAACTGTAACCTTTGTTAATGGCCTTTTCTAACAATCTCCGGCTGTTTGGATTTGCTGCTGCCCAGCTTTCCGGATGACCAATTAGCCGATGATAATTAATGACTAGCGGAACCTTGGTAAAGTTGCGGGTGTATAAATCGGTAACCCAATCCAGTACTTCTTCCTTATATTGCTCAGTTCTAACAGAATCGGAGGATTTACCCTGATCCTGATATACTACATTGTGCGCTTCGCCCCATTTACCAAGTCCGTAGGCATCAATAAAGGATGTTTTTTCAGGATCATTATATTCTTTGGCAAACGCTTCAATAAACTTCGAGTAATATTTTCTGAAAACAGGATCCTGGGGATATGGTGTTTTCCTATCCGGATTTGCTTTATTCTCTAAATAAAATTTTGCGCCCGCCGAGTAAACAAAAGCTGGTGTATTGGCTCCCTGATCGCGTCCATCAACAACGATACGAAAAGCAATAGGTAATCCTCTATCTTGAGCACCCCGGATCAGCTTGGCAATTTTAGAATTTGGATCATTCCAGGCATAAACGTTTTCTGATGGGTTTAATGATGCCCAACTCGTTCTTACATAACATGCCGAAGCATAATCAATTGGCTTAATTTTCTTCCCTAACTCCGGAACAAAAAAGGTGGTGTCCCAATATGAAACGTCCGCGTTTCTCGATGCATACATTACCCAGCCATTTAGCGGATTTTGAAGTACAGTGTTGCTATTGTAACCAGGTTTAACAAGTTGGTACGATTTATTGTCAATGTTATTAAACTTTCTCTTTTTCTGGGCAACAACCCACGTTGATAATAGTAGAAAAAAAAGAGACAAAACGATTTTAAAAGTTGCTGCAGTAAGCTGATGTTTTAAGCTGGAAAAACTAATTTTCATAATGATTTGGTTAGACAAACTGTAACTACTATTTGTGCGCTACAGTTGTATTGGCTTTTAACTCCTATACAAGGCAAAAGTAATCATCAGCAAAATGCAGAATGGTATTGTTTTGTTCAGAAATGGTTTGTTTTTGTACAATTAAAGGTCATTTTGAGGCGAACGACCAGACTTTTTGATTTCTGCATGCGACGAGGAAAACGCCAAAACGGTGAGCTAAATGTGCAAGGGGATTGTTAAATGATCTCCTTGTCGCCCCGTCATCTGTTTATAAAATGGAAGCTTATTCTGTCCGAATAAATCTGAAATGCAAGCTATTAGAGCAACCTTTTTGAATGGAGTGCAAAGGCCATGGAGGGTTTATGCAAGAACTTCTTGTTGCGGACAATAATACACTGTGTGTGTTAAGCCATTAAAGAAAATAGTAGCACTATAGAACAAATGAATGTCAGCGAAGAGCATAAGGTAGGATTTGTTACCTCACTAATTACAATTAAAATATCGAGCCTTTAGAACGAAGACGTCATAATAAATTATTTTTGGCGGGTGGGGTCATTTTACATCGGCATAGGCACTATAGAGCTTGAAGAAGTAACTCGAAAATTCTTATTACTATTTATCTATATTATGGGTGTTTTTTGATAATAAAAAATAGTTGTCGTTTGTCAATGAATAAGCCCTTACAGGGCACGATAAATTTTCAATTTTCGGCAATTTTTGATGCGGTAACCTTCGGAATGACTACCAATAAATCATAACCTTTAATTACCCTGGATAGCTTAGAATCAGAAAGAGTAATCTTTCCCTGCTCCAGGGCGTTTCTAAGTGGAATCATGTCATAACACTGCCATTGATCCCCCTGCGCTGCACTTGTTATTGGTTTTAACATCTTAAGTAAGCTGCTATTTTCATCGATTTTTGACGCAGGATGTCCTTGAAATGGCGATGCCTGCGTTCCAGAGGTACCTAGTATCATAATGTGTAAGGAATTTTTGTACTGGCTATCATCAACATTGTTTATTAAGTTTCCAAGATCGTAGATCTCCATCAAACTTTCGCCTTTTGCTAAGTGATTCGCACCATATTTAAAAAGATTTCTCTTGTCTGCCCAGCTAGTATATTCTTGCATAAGTTGATTTTTCATCAGTTGAATCCTCAAATGATGGTTACGGGTTTTATATATTTGGATGCTTTGCTTCAAAGCATCAATTATTCGACCCTCTTCGGGACTTAGTGTTAGCAAAGAAAGTTCATTTAACTTTTTCCCGAAATCGTCTGTTAAAAGATAAAAAGGCTTACTTGGATCCTTTAAAAAATTTTCAAAGTATAGTTTCGAATTATTTGCTATCGTAGTATATATTTCTTTAGCTTTTTTATTCTTGGTCATCTTCTGAAGCTCATTACATATCACTCTATCGCCAATTACCATTATCTGATCAGTCCCATGTATCTGGGTATTTGATTGAGTCAGCTGTCTAAGCAGGGCGAATTCAGAAGTGAAAGCGTAGAATGAAAAAGTATTTCCATATTTATTTAAATAATTTTCTAATTCAGCCTTAGTTAGACTTTCAATTTTCTTTTGTAAAATCCTGGCCGTAAAAGGATCAATTTCACAAAAGAAATTATCAAATTTAACCTGTGTTGCTAATGCAGAAGTAAAGTAAGGGATTTCAGCTGTGAAGTGATCTTCCCCAATAAGCACATCATTACTCCCCTTTACCATTTCCATAATCTTGGACCATCCTAGACCAGAAAATGAATTTCCTTCGGGCAAAAAAGACAAAACATTAACCTTTGCAAGTTTCGTGATCAAACTATCCTGCGCAAAAGAAGTATACACGTAAAAAAGATTAATGAGCGCGAATAATACTATAAAATATTTTTTCATTTAAATTAAAAGATATTTTGGAAAGTTAAGTTAAAATCTTCAAAAGTGTGTAATTCAATGCATCATCGAAAAGTGCTGGTGTCTCATTTTCGACTTTAAAAATCTAAAGATCAGCATATTGCATTAGGACAAACCAATTAAGTTGACCCCTTTCCACCAATCCACTGACTTACAGGCCAGCAGAACTTACAAAAATTCCGTTTTCGGGGATATGGAGTCAATCTACTCTGGCTTATCCGTTCAGGTGAACTTATTGCTGAAAATTTGGATAAAAAAAAACCGCTATGGAGTTAGCGGTTTATACTAAAATGATGAATATTCACCACTTATAATTCAGCGGGATTATGTATTAGGATACAATACATCATGAAGATCCTTAAAAGCTTTTGCATGCTTTCCTGGGGACATTTTTGCCAGATTAATTAACCTCCATTTGACCGAAGGCAGGTCTGCAATCAGATCGGGGTTTTCCATTTCTAAAAGAGAGAAGTATGGAGCTTATTTTTAACCGATAGCAAAAATTGCCTTTCATTTTCAGTCATGTTGGTATTGATGTCGTGGATTAATCTTTCACGCGTTTCCAGGAGTTCTTCCAATGAGACATCGACTTCCGCCATCTGTACAAATTCATTTTCATAAATAGCAGATATATCTTTCCTATTAGGATTGAGCAATTCAGACATAGGTCTAAAATGACTGACCAAGAATATCAGGAATGTCTTACGAAGATCATCGGTGAGACCCTCGTTGTGGTAAAGTTGCATCACATCGAACAGACCCCTTGGATGTTGCCTGTCCAGGGCTGCACAAAGCTTCCCTGCATATAGATCGGGATGAGATGTAACAAGTATTTCCGCATAACCAAATTCCTTTTCGACTGTTTCATGTACTTCCATCTTTTTAGCAGCAAATACACTGCCCCGTATCACCGGAGATAGCTCGATTTTCACCTTAACATCACCCAAACTTACAATAAGCCTTAGCGAATTTTGTTGATGGTGGGTCGTATTCTGAATGTGAACACCTGGAACGGATGCTTTGATTTCAATAGATATTCGCTCAAATGCAGCTAAAATATTATCCCATGCAGTTTGCCGGTCATCCATAGGAAGATACAAAAGGTCAATATCTACCGATAATCTGGGAAATGGCCTGTAAAAAAGATTGATTGCAGTTCCACCCTTCAGGGCAAAACATTCCTCTTTATCTATAATGGGCAATAGGCGAACTAACAGCCTAACTTGTTCGGCGTACTCTTCCTTTTTACTAATAACTTTCCGGTACAGTAATCTGATATTTCTTGTTTAAGCGCCCCCCTTTAACGATCATCCTGTTTCCGGAGCCAAAGTTTATTTTGGTTGTATCAAGTTTAGCTAACCATGGATGATTTTGTCTTTCGGCTAAATAGAAGAATAAGCGACGCACTTTAAAGTTATCGAACAATTCTAAAAGCTGCTGCAGCGCACGGGGAGAAAGTGTATTTAAACCCTGCATTAATTCATCTGCATGTTCAAACGATATTTGTGCTGGGACCTGGTTGAGCACCTCTAATATCGCCCTTTCGGGTATTGATATTCTTATTCCCTCATTGGTTTTCTTCCAGATAAAGGTTTTGGTAAACTGATATAGCCGCTCTTGTAAATCATCTGTTACGATGTGCCCCAGGAGATGACCAACATTATGTTTTTGAAACGAGGCATAATCGGTTACCCTATTTATCCAGGAAGGCAACTGATCTTTGCCATATAAATGAACTGACCGTCTGCTGGATAAGGAAAGATAGTGGGCTAGCTTTTGAAGTTCTAAAGCGGTGATTCCACCTATAGTGAGATCAGTCCTCTCTTGTCTTTGTAAAAAGTAAACAACATCCGCCCATTCGACAATCGAGCCTTCGCGCTTGTATACGCCATTTTTGACCGTAGTCACCTGGTTGCTTTTAAGTAAGTTATCTATCGCATGGCTGCTTAAATCATGAGACTGTAGCCAGTTTCTAGTCACAAGAAAACCTTCAGGAACAAGCCGGAATACATCTTTACGTCTTTGAGAATCTATGGGCATGTTTATCAATTAATAAGTTTTCGGCGATGAATCGCCGAAAACTCAAATATAGACAAGCAAATTTATTTATAAAACCATAACTTTTCGGCGATCATCGCCGAAAACTATGAAATAAACAAACAAACTAAAAATGTATCTGCCTTTAAAACATTTCCATATTTGAGCTTGAGTGTAATCGTCCTTCCAGAGATATGTTTTTCGGTAAGCTCAATGCTCAAAATGGAAACCGGAGTAGATTGCCCCCCCTCTCGCCAATAACAAATATTTTATAACATACTATTTTCAAAGCACTTACAAATAGTTAAAATTTGTGCAAGGGGTCAAATAAATTGGTTTGTGCACATAAGCAACTAAAAAATCTAATGCTAAAACCAATTAATAATGATTTAAAGATTTGAAATAGTTGGCAACTTTCGCCAACTCCTGCAAATCAGCCAAGAAAAAATTCGAAATCTTTGTCCAGTAACGGCTACGCTACTACTGATCATGCTCATCTTGACACTTCGTTTTTTATCCAAGTTAATGCGGGTAGAGTAAAAATCCTGAGCAACTTTCGCGGCAGGGTGATCTGCATGTTTTATTACCGCCATGCAGCTGATGTGGGGATTATCCCAAAAATGGTCACTCATTCCTATCTAAAATGACCACTTATTTCGCTCCAAAATGTGCACTGATTACCGCTTAAAGTGTGCAGTCGGCTGATTTTTAGCGTTTTTAAACTTGGTTCTAAGGCTTCCGGAATCTTCTATCGTCTGAACAACAAAACGCGCTGTAGATGCTTTAAAATTGGCTAAAAAAGAAAGAGTAGGTTGTTCTGGGTGATATAGTTTTAATGGACCGTTTTTTCAGGTTTGGATAGTTTCTGAATGACGAATGGAAGCCGTTAAAGGGATTCAGGGAACTAAAAGCTATTTGGGAAACCCGGCAGAGTAGATTGCCATGTTCAAAAAACTGAACGCTGAAAGTTCGGATGAACTTTTATCTTTGGTACAGATTGAATCAAATTTCCCTGGATCCAGGGACTAAAGCCGGGTGCACAGTTTGGATTGAAATCCGGTGTCTACTATCCCTGAAATCCCCAGAAATGGCTTAAAATCTTATTTTTTATTCCGAATTTAAAGGCCAAAACCTAAATGCTAAGGTCGCATTATATTTTTATGAAGATTAAAATTAATTTTGAAGACACGTACGAGCCGCTAACCGTATCAGAAGATTTGAAACAAATGATATTTCCATCCCCACAAAGAGATGGAACTCAGGCGGAACTTTTGATTAAGATATCCACTTATCAGGATATCGGAATACCCCGCATTTATAATCTGGGTTTTGGCCCGCCTGATGGCAATGGAGAATTTGATGACAACATTAGCCTTGCCCATCAGGATTATAATAAAATGTTCTCAACCATCTTATTCCATGCATACGTCTTTTTAAATAAAAACCCTGAGCTCACCCTCGGCATAGACGGTTCAGATGACCGCAGGGCAGCAGTATACCACAAAATGTACATTAACAATAAAGACTACTTGGAAGAATATTTTGAGGCTATAGGTGTAGACTGGTATGTTAGAGTATTTAGAAATTGGGAGTATGAAAAAGATGAGCATGACAACCTATTACCCAAACCAAGACCAGAGGCTTTCAATTATGAGCGAAGTTGGCACGATCTTTACAGATATTATATGTTCAAAAAAAAACAATAATAAAATAAATAAAATTAAAATAATTATATTTGTATATGAATCAGCGGATTGAACAAAAATTACAGCAATATGCGCAGAAGGCCAAAAGCCATTCCAACCACATTAAAGTGAATAACTGGGTAAGTTCTGACAACCTGACTAAAGTGATCAGAAACCAGCGGGATGCCGACACCTTTATGGCAGAACTGGACGCCATTGGAAAACGTAAAAAATAGAACTAAAGCAGTTAACACAGAATAAAAATAGAGCAGTCCGATTGGACTGCTTTTTTTTATACACTCAATATTCAATAACAATGCATTAATAGTTTAAATTAAAATACATGGGACTCCCAACTGATATACTTAACTTTTTCTCCGCGCAAAATTCTAAAGTTACTCCCGAGGGACGCAAACCTCATTCGGTGGGTGATTGCAGCCGCGCATTAAATACATATCCTTTCGTCATCAATGCAGTAATCAATACTCTACGCCTATCTTAAATATGTGGATTGTTGAAAAATTATCAGGAGAGAAGGTGTCTCAAAAAACGAAGCTTTGAAAGTCAGATTGTTCAGACCAAAGTGAAAAGTTTACACGCTGTAGAATTCAATGTCCAGTCAGATCAAAAACAAGAAAGTAGACTTCAACTTTCAGTGTATCGGTTAAATTTCACTAAAAACCTGCTGTACTTTTCAAAAAAACCTTCATTGACATCCTTTAGCAGCAATAAATGTGTTTTTTCTTCGAAAGGACAAACTTTACTAAATGTTAACTCCGACTGCTCAAATTGATAAGATACCGAAGTTATAGTTGGTTCATCAAAAATATCGCCATTCAAGATTATTTTGACGGGTGGCAACCATCCAATTCTAACTTCTAAATCCACCGTCTTCTCAAAATTGTTTATTAGAACTAAGATATCCTGGCCTGGATCAAGTATCTTGTTGGGTTTGGTTGTCACAGAGTTGCTCTCAACCTCCAACTCATATTCATCATTTTGAAATGGAAAGGAAAACGCAGGGTTTCGTAAAGCGAATTCAACACTATCGCTAATTTCAGATAATTTATGGTCAAGAACCCAATGTCTAAGACGCTGAAAATTATCGTCTAGAACAAAATCTGCACCATAAACTAATGCTAAAAATTCATAACCAATCTTAGTAGCGTAAATAGTCCAAATTTCCCTTGACCATTTAGAAAATAACTGAAGCTGCTTTTCAGCACCGACCTGATTTTCGCCTAAAAATGATACTGTATAACCATTTAAGTCATCTTTATTTTCATTGTAAATAGCATTTGTATCTACTTGTTTAAGAAATCTTTGAATATCATTTTCACTGTTTCCCAGTAAAATCACTCGATCATTATTAAAAATAGCTCTAGGAGAAAAATTATCTGGAAAATCTTGTTTTACGTCAGACAAAAAGATTTTATTTTTAACTGCTTGAATGATTATATCCAATTCGTGGCCCATACTACTATGAAACAGAGCTAGGGTTCCCCTATTTGTTAGAATCAGTTGTGATAATGGCAACGCTCCAGTTCGAGAATGTATAACCAGCCATTCATGTAATTCAGGCTCATATAATAGAATCGGTAAGCTGTCTATTGTGGATTTCTTCCCTGATTTGCGCCACTTATCATCTTTATAAATTCTGAGTAACGAATTTTTACTCAACCATTGTTCAAATTTCCCGAAAAATGAATTACAAACATGGCAAACGCTATTATTAAGATAATTATGGGGATGATTTTTGGTTAATAGCGACTTAGGGATTATATGAGCCTTGTTAAAAAGTCTTTTTTGCTCGCACCAGATGCAAATACCGAAAGAATTCTTCTCTATTGGAACAAAAGTTTTCGCTGGCAATGCTTTCATAATGTGAAATTACTTTTAATGGTAATATCCAAGTTTTTTGTGAAAATTCCAATCATTAATGTGAGGCTCCCAAAAAGGACGCTCTCTTCGATAGTCAACTTAGAATGAGCCTACAAACTAAAGGATGATATTGGTGCATAAGAGAATTATTGTAGATTATAAACTGTCTCAAAAAACGAACAAATACTAATTCGAATCAAACAGTAAAACGGTTGAGCTCCGACATAGCGCCTTCCGTATCACTGTAAGCTACAAAAATATGATCATGGTAATAGCCCGAAACAACATTACAACTGATATTTACCTTGGCCAATGCAGTGGAGAAAGCGGCTGTCAGGCCAACAGCTTCCAATGAGGAGTGCACTGACAAAGTAATCCATGAAAAACTATTTTCACGGCTTAAATTGTACTTGTTGGCAGTCTGTTCTGATACTATTAGGGTAATGGCCTCTCTTTCCCCAAAAAACATGACTATTTCCCCAAGGGGGATTTTTATCGAATTCAATGATTCAACGCAATGGAATGAATAGATACCATCATTCAATATGGGCTTCATTGTCTTTAATAAGATCGATAAATCAGTTTCGCCACCCATATTTTTATTTTAATGATAATCCCATTGCCACAATGACCCCGTCCAAAAGGCCTCGTTGTAATACTATATTTGTTTGAACAAGCGTGCCCTGTGTAACTTGCCCCAATCCTGTAGCATTTCCAGTATGGGCGATATCGTTTCGGTATGCTCCGTCCATCTGTACTTTATTGAAACTGGATAGTCCTCCGATACCTCCCTCTTGATTAGCGCGTTCTCTTCAAGAATTTTAAGTTCACGTGACAACACCCTTGAAGATATGGGTGAAAGTGCCTGTTGGATAGTTGTAAAGTTAATATGCCCATATCTTACGGCAATTAGGATCTGTATCCTCCACTTTGGCCCCAATACCTCTATCGAATCCCTGAGCGGAAAATACTGGTTTATGCACTGCCTATGATCCAAATCGCAATCGGGTGTTTTCATGCTTCACTATCCTAAAGGTTACTACGCTCAATTATGGGTTAAATGTACACTATTTTTGCTGCTCAAATAATTATAGTTAACATGAAAAGAATAGGTATTATAGGAGCTGGTCAGATCGGCTCTACTCTGGCAAAAAAAATGAGTGCACTTGGCCATCGGGTCAAGATAGCAAATTCAAGGGGAGCTGAGTCATTATCTGCGCTCGCCCAAGAAATAGGTGTGGAAGCAGTTGACTTTAGGGATGCTGTTGTAGATGTTGAATTTTTGATCATTTCCATTCCCCAAAAGAGTATAGAAAGCCTGCCGCCAGATCTTATGGCAAACTGCAGGGAAAATCTTGTGGTAGTGGACACCGGCAACTATTATCCGCTAAGGGATGGGAAAATTAGTGAACTCGAGGATGGTATCCCAGAAAGTCAATGGGTATCAGGGCTTCTACGTAGACCAGTCCTAAAGGCATTCAACAGCATCGGGGTATCATCGTTGGCCGATCTTGGTACAGAGGCTGGTACACCCAATAGGATTGCCCTGCCCATCTCTGGAGACGATAGTGATAGCAAAAGTGAGCTGATCGAACTGATCTGTACCCTAGGTTTTGATGGTGTGGATGCGGGAACACTTTCCGAATCTTGGCGCCAGCAGCCCGGAAGCCCGGTTTACTGCACCGACCATAACAGGGAAGATCTGATAAGGCTGCTCCAAAAAACTGACAAAGCCACCCTTCCAGAACTTCGCGACAAGGGGCTCCATCTTGTTATGCAGGCAAAAGAGCCGATGAAAGAGGCACGGGATATATTGAGAGCCCTGTATATAAATTTATAACACCACAAATATTTTTTTGGCAAGTGAACGATATTAACCTGGGTGAATATTATTGATTAGCGTTACGGGTATGTTTGTGATGTCAAAATGATTTGGCCCTTAAAAAATTAAAACAATGAAGAAATTAGCATTAACAATGATCGCAGGCCTGTTCGGAATGGGCGTGTCGGCACAAAATCTTAACAAACCAACAATCGTATTGGTACATGGCGCCTGGTCAGATGCATCCGCATGGAATCAGGTAACTCCAAATTTGAACGCCAAAGGTTATAATGTGGTAACGGTAAATCTGCCAGGCCATGGTAGCGACAATACGCTATTTACCTCCATCACACTAAATTCTTATGTAGATGCGGTAAAAAAAGCGATTGGCGACCAAAAAAATATTACCTTGGTTGGACATAGCATGGCTGGTGTAGTGATCAGTCAGGTAGCCGAAGACATGCCCGGAAGCATCAAGAAGCTGATCTATTTAACGGCCTATTTGCCAACCAATGGACAAAGCCTGCTTGATATCGCAAAAAAGGATGAAGGTAGCCATGTAGGAAAACACCTACACATCGATCAGGAAAAAGCTTCTGCGGGTATAGCAACAGCAGGTGCGGTAGATATTTTTGCTGCAGACGCATCGAAAGATGTTCAGGATAAATTTTCAGCTGGTGTAAAGGCAGATCCATTGATCCCATTTGTAACACCGGTAAAGCTGAGTGAAGCTAACTTTGGAGCAATAGCGAAAGTGTACATCTATGCCACAAATGACCATGCGATAAGCTATGCAACACAGCAGTATATGGTGGGCAAGGTTCATGGGATAAAAACCCATCAATTGAAAAGTGGACACACACCATTTCTATCAATGCCCAAAGAGGTTGCAGCTATATTGATTAGGGAAGCAAAGTAACGTTATCATCAAGCATATCTGGTTTGGGCCTGTTTTTAAACCAACCGAAATATATCAAACTTATAATATGGAAGAGATTAGCTTATTAAGAAATGAGATGGCTGCTGTAGTAAATATGGACAGCGAATCTTTTGATCTTTCATTGCCTTACTGGACTTTGAAAGCGTATAAAAAAGGCGAATTCTATAATGAATACCATAACGTTTGCAAACATCTCGGGTTTATTCTCAGTGGGGTGTTCCGGATCTACCGAATAGATGAAGAGACCAGCGATGAAAAGAATATGCTTTTCTTTTCCCAAAACAAGTTTGTCGCTTCCTACACGAGTTTCCTGAGCCAAAAGCCATGTAACTATTATACTGCCTCGGTAGATCAGTCATTGATATTGTACATCCATATCGATAACCTGAACAAGTTGTACAGCTCTTCACACCAATGGGAAAGGTTTGGAAGATATATTGCAGAAACGGCCTTCCATCAGCTGATGGCCAATACCGAAGGATTTCTTTTCAAGTCGGCCGAAGAGCGCTATCAGGATATGATCGACATCCATCCTGAAATATTCAATACCGTTCCACTCTACCATCTGGCATCCTACCTTGGCATCAAGGCGCCCTCGCTCAGCAGGATAAGAAAGCGGATGGTCGGAAGGTAAACAAACACGTTCTATCAAACAAACAATCGGAATTTGCCGATTTGTTACCCTGTTGGAAATGACAGGTATGGGCCTGCCCTTGCCCACAAATTTGTGCGGGCAAGGGATCAGCGCATCATCAGTAAAGCAACACAGAGTTCAATTTAATTTCAAATTCATCATTATGAAAAATCCAAATAATAGGCCCCTCGGAACAAACGAAAAGGTTTTCTGGGCATTGGATCAAAAAAGTAGTACACATTTTGCCGTTGCTGCCGAACTGCTTGGCAACGCATCTGAGGGTGCATGGCGGGCAGCTATTGACACTGTACAGCTCAGGCATCCCAACCTTTCCGTGCGAATATCCGGAAACGAATATCACTCAACGGCATTTGAGAGTATTGGCGATTGCAGGATACCACTGAGGATTATCCGTACGGGACTTGGTGAGGATTGGGCGGCCATCGTAGAAGGGGAACTCAATGAGGCAATTGATCTGTCCGTAGCTCCACTGGTAAGGACTGTGCTTGTACAGCAACCAGGTAAAACGGTTTTTATATTTGTCGCTAACCATTCCATTTCCGACGGTATGTCAGTAGCACTTGTTATCAGGGATATATTGAATGTAATCTCTGGACAAAGTATTGGCAATTTGTCACCACTTCCATCTCTTGATGGGGTAATCGGCCTTAACGTTTTTGATAACCAGGCGCAGATATTCACTGAACATCACAGTATCGAAAAACCATTGCCGAGGGAAAAGACATCAATAGCATATCAAAAGTTTTCAGAAGTGGAGACAAATGATATTATCAGCAGATCTAGATTGGAGCAGACCACGGTGCACGGGACACTGGGTGCCGCACTGGTTGTAGCTCTGGTAAATGAACAAACGGGGGAAAGACCTATAAGGATCATGCATCCAGTTTCAGCACGCAGAACGCTAAATATGGGTGATGATTTTAGCCTGTTGATCAATATCATTACATCTGCCTACAATGGCCTTTCTGGAAATAAATTTTGGGATCTTGCCCGAGAGGTACGGGCGAGTGTAGCTACTGCCCAAACAGCAGAATGGATAGAGCATGATACTATATCATCACAACAGCTTTTCAATAACAATTTAAGCCTGGAAACAATCCTGCAGGCCCTAGCTGCAGGTACCGAACATGAAGTTATGTTGACCAATCTTGGCGAACTGGCATTTGAAAGCAGATTTGGTCCTCTAAAACTTCTCCATCTATGGGGGCCGATGGTACTTACACCACATCTTGCGGCTAGAACCGTTGGCGTAGCCACCTTTAATGGAAAACTTACCCTAACGGTGACTGGGCTGTTCAGGTCACCTGGTCTCTTGGAAAGGGTGCGGGCGATACTGGCACAGGTCTGCGGATCCTCGGCCGATACACAAATCGGTCATTTAACCCAACCCCGGGACTCGGATCAGTCAAGATAAATCACTATAAATTAACTTATTTATAACTAACCCTAAATTCATGAACAACGATAATCAAAATGAACTAAAAAGTTATTGGGAATTAGATCCTATACACAGCGAGCTTATGTTCAATGTAAAGTATCTGATGATAAGTACACTGAGTGGTTACATCAGAAACTTTAGTGTAGATCTGACAACCACCGGAAGCGATTTTGGGCAGGTTACCGATCTACTTGTAAGGGTTGATGTCAACTCCCTTACCACTGGTTATGAGCCACGTGATGAGCACCTGAAATCGAAAGACCTTTTTGATGCCGAGGAAAGTCCGGTGATCGAATTCGAGGGTATATTTTTCGAGAAGCAAGGACTGGACCATCCTTCACATTTTTCCGTTTACCGAAGAGATTACTTGCTGAGGGGGAAGCTGACTATCGGCGGTATTTCCAAACTTATTCTGCTACAGGGTGAATTTGGAGGAATTTCCGTTGGTCTGGATGGGAAAAAGCGTGCAGGTCTTACGGTAAGGGGAATAATATCCCGTGAAGAATTCGGACTGACCTGGAAAGGTCTCACTACAGCAGGGAAACTGATGGTATCAGACGAGGTAAATATTTTGGGCAACCTGCACCTGATCAAGAAGTGATAATCAAATTTCTTTATATTTTAACCATTATGCTCAAGATCAGAACAAGATTGTGCGTAAAATCGTGTTTTGCGTTTGTTTATTTTTACGCTCAAAAGTAAAATAGGTAACCAAGGTAAAAGTATTTCAATATTGGAACATTGTGTGCGGAAATCAATTTCAGTTAAACCAAGCTTGGTTTAACTGAAAATTTATATCACTTATAATTTAATTTAGACGGTGGATTTTAGATAGGATTAAAAATCTATAATGTAAATTTCGTCTCAGAAAACGAACAGTTTAACGGCTCCTTATTTCAAAACTATTGGATTTTAGCTTAACTAAAAAGTGCTTATGTTATCTTAGATAAAGAACTCTCTGTCCAAAAAGAGTAATTTAATTCTGATTGTGCTTTCCGTATTTATAGGTTTAAGTTAAGAAATCATTATTAACTTATTATTGGCGAAGATTGTCTGCATATCCGCTACCTTTATAGATCTCATCACTTGTTAATTTATATAGCTCTTTCCATGAATCTTTGCCATGATTTTTCACATAAGCTTCAATTATTCTAAATCCGAGCCAATAAAAAAGAGTCTTGGGAGCATCCGGGAATAATTTGAATTTATTATTCTTTAGTAATGGATTTTCTGCTGTTTCATCAAAATATATCTTAACCTTTTGGAATATCTCCCTTTCATGTGAAATGTACCATTGCCATTCGCCTTCAGACATGTTCTCAACCGCTTCATATTTCGGAATAGTTCCATCAAAAAACGCCCAGGTAAAATAACAGGCAAAGCCTTCGTCAATTGTTTGTGCTAATGCAGTTTGATGTTTGGGGTCTTTCATTCTATTTGGTTCATAGGCCAGGTGATTGAGTTCATGTGGTATTCCTTTATTGATCGTGTAATCCAGATCATTATTTTCATAATTCAGCTCAAGTGCAAATTGCTCTGCACTACATCCCCCAAAACCGATGCCCTGAACTGGTGTAAACAATATACTAATAATCGCTGTGGGTTTGTAGCCAACCATTTTGTTGAACTTTGTTAAATTTAACTTGAGAACGGAATCTAAATTCATTGCCAACAGCGCTTTAGCCTTAGTGTCGAAAAGAGATTTGTTTTCCGGATACAGCGTTTTATTCCATTTTATCATCCCAGTGGAATTATTAAACTTGAATGCATTATCGGGTCCAAAGATGATCCCATAACAACTGTCCCATAACTGCTTGTGAGGCAGGTAAACATTTTGTAAAATCATTGTGCTATCAAATTTGCCAACCTCACGATGAGCCAAAATTTGGCTTTTAAACAAGTTGTGTATTGTTATGCCCTCAACTCTAATACTATCGGATACCATATTCAGGCTATCCTGTAATGACAATGGTTTGGAATGGACCGACCCTCTTTGCGAAGAACACGAAAACAAAAACGTAAAACCAACAAACAAAACAAGTATATATTTCTTCATAGATGTAAATTTATAAAAAGTGGTCATTTAGTATGCCAATGTTTTAACTGCTCTGAAAGTTTGCAATAACCACACAATTGTTATTTATTGAGCGTCTATTGTCCATTATTGAACATAAGATGTTCGATATTGAACGAACAGACAAGCTGTCTTTAGATGTTATAAAATGTATGTAAATTCTGATAGACTGACGAATTTACGATTGTGAATATTTCGTATATGAAAACGAAAATATCTGATCACTTGAATTTCTTTTTGAGTGTCGAACTTCGTTTCAATCGACTATTAATCATCTTCTGAAGATGTTAATTAGTGTAAATAAAGTTAAAAAGGGTTAACGATTACGTTATAAGACAAGTGCTTAGTAGTTTCGGCTATGAAAATAAGGATTATACTTTTAATTACAGCATTTGGTGCACTAGGTGCAACCAAAACATTGGCTCAAGATTCACTAGTTAAACATTCTGTTTATGTTGCTCCCTTTATTGGTTTAAACTCCACAATCAGAGCTCCCATTTATGGAGCTGAGGTTGGATATGAATTTAGGCTAAATAAACATTGGGGGCTTACTGCAGGGTTGAATATTGCTTATACGCAAAAAGATAATCCTGCCATTTACGACGGGAATAATGGTGGTAAGCAAGCTATAAATTCTAAACTATTGCAAAATGCATTCTACGCAGGGGCCAAATATTACATTGGTAAATTTTACCTGTCAGCAGATTTTGGCTATCAAGATGCTTATTCAACAATTAACCATCAATACATGGGTACAGGTTCCAGCTACAATTATGGCACCAATGCTTCAAATGGATTCTACCAGGCTTATGGTCTTGGGTATCAAATACCACTGAAAAAAGGTGACAATATCGAACTCTTCACAAAGGGAACCAACGCAAATAGTAATACTTATTATGCTATTGGATTTAAATATAATTTTGGGCTTTTTAGCCGAAAATAGACTCAAAACTAAACTTACCCAACCTAGCGTACCGGTAGCTTGGGTAAGTTTAAAGAATGTTAGACTTGAAACACTTAAACAGATCATTTTGCTTTATAATTCCATTAACAACATATTAAAGGTACTTGAATAGACCATGTTGATGGACATTAAGACGTTGATGTTATCCTCTCAACGATCCTCTTATACGTACAAAACCGTCTCAAAAAACGAAACTTATTAGGTATTTACAATATCAACTAGTCTGAATGAATATTTGTAAAATATCGATGTTTTCCTCAACAAGCAACCTGCATATCATTGGAATTTGGTCAACATCTTCATATTTAATCTTGATATTATCTTCCAAATTGTCTTGTACCTCAAAGAAAGATTGCAATAACTTTAAGGTAAAAGGATTATTTTTTGTCACAATAACAATTCTTTTCTCTCCGTCGGATTGAATTTTTATATCCATCGTCTATTACTTGTAGAGGGAATATTTAAAGAATTTTTTAAAAAAAATGCCACATTAATGTGCTTAGAAATCGAACTATTTAGGTTTGAAGGACCAGATACTTTATCAATTATTCATATTTCAATGCGCTGACGGGATTTGCCACAGCAGCTTTGTAAGCTTGAAAAAACACAGTTATAAATGCTATGAAAACGGCTATGAATATCGAGATTATAAATATTGAAACTGACAGTCCCACATGAAATTCGAAACCGTTCAACCATTTTTTCATCAAAAAATATGCAATTGGCACACTAATTATGGCAGCGATGAGAACCATTTTCAAAAATGAAAATGACAATAACTGAATGATACTGGCAACTGAAGCGCCAAGTACTCTTCGTACACCAAATTCTTTTGTGCGTTGTTCTGCACTATAGCTCACCAAGGAATACAGGCCAAGGCAAGAGATTAAAATTGCGATACCACCAAATACATTGGCTAGCAATCCCAATACTTTTTCAGACTGAAGTTTCTGGGATAAAAGGTCGTCGACAAAGGCAAGCTCCAATGGGTAATTCTGGTCAATGTTTTTAGCTACTCCAGCAATCAGCTCAACATTATGACTCAAACTGTTCTTTGGATTCAATCTCAGGTTAATATTTCCTCCTTCATTTTTACTAAAGTTAATAATCATCGGACGGCCGGAGTGGTATGGGGAGTCCCAAATAAAGTCCTTAAATACTCCAATAACTTTAAGCTGTTGACCGAAAAGGTCAATGTTTTTCCCTATTGGGTTTTTAAGCTGCATCATATTTATGGCCTTCTGGCTGAGCATAACTCCAGCGGTATCGGAGGCAAAGTCCTTTGAGAAATCCCGTCCCTGAATTAATTCTATGCCTGTAGTTTTCAGTAAATCATATTGGGTTTGCAGACGGTTAAACACAATCTCTTTCCCTTTCTCTTCCATATGCGGCCATTTTAGGCCATAGAACCAGTTGCTCACTCCGGTCATACTTTGCGAGGATTGATTAACGGAAATTGCAGCCCCGGATTTGATAAGCTGTGATTTAAGCAGCTCGAACCTAGTGAGGAATTGGTAATCCTGAGGGATTTCGGCAAGTAAATTTGTTGAATACCCAATCGGTCTATTTTTTATATACTGCAATTGCCTGTAAATAACTAGTGTAGCGATTAGAAGGACTATTGCGAAGGAAAATTGAACAACAACTAACAGTTGTCTGAAATTTACCGAAAAAAAACCGGAGCGGCCATTTTTGTTTACTACCGCACTTTGGGGATTAAATGCAGAAAGATAAATTGCAGGATAAGCTCCCGAAATTCCGCCTGTAAATATAGTCACAATGAGAATGCCTATCCAATATCCCCAACTGGAATATGGAATTTCTACTCCTACTTCCAATAGATTATTGAATAATGGTAAAGTAGTTTCTACTATAATAATTGCGATAAGGACGGAGAGAATAGTGAGCAGAAAGGCTTCCATTAAGAACTGGACTATTAGAGAAAATCTGGTTGCGCCAATCGTCTTTTTAATCCCGACTTCTTTGGCTCGACGGGCTGACCTTGCAGTTGCCAGGTTCATGAAATTGATACAGGCGATAAGCAAGATACCTAAACCTAGTCCTATAAACAGGTAGACTCTTTCGATTGCACCTCCAATACTTTTGCCACCTGAGAACTCACCGTGTAAATGCATGTCGGAAAAAGGGAAAAGAAAATTTTCAGCTTTTTGATCTTTGTAGTTTTCATTGAAAAGTCTTTTAACGCTGGAATTGATAATGTCAATACTTCTCGGATTATCTACTTTAGCAAATGCCAAAAAGTTGAAATTTCCCCAACTAGGATTTCTAACATAATCATTTATACTTTTGAAGAACTCCCACGACATGAGGTAATCAAATCTAAGGGACATATTTTTTGGAAGATCTTTGATTACTCCTGTAACTTTCAATTCTTTTGAATTCTTATATTTCACTGCCCTTCCTAACACATCAACAGTTCCAAACAGGAGTTTAGCAGTCTCGGAGGTTAGGATAATACCATCAGGAGAATTCAGTGCAGTTTTAGGATTGCCGACAATAAAATCATATTGAAAAATTTCCAGAATCTGTGGATCGGCAAAAAAATCTTTTCTTTTGAATAATTTTTGCTTTGTAGAAATTACAGATCTGTCTCCGCCGCCAACCCTCGCAATCTTTTGAACTTGGGGTATTTTTTCGCGAATGGCTTCAGCAATTCCATCTCCTGGTGATCCTCCCGTACTAGTTATCTTTCCTTTCGCATCCTGAAAATTGGTCATCACCTGATAAACCTTACTCGACTCCTTACCTTGGCGATCATAGCTCAATTCGTAATTAGCATACAAAAGAAGTAACACACATGCCGCCAGGCCGGTTGCTAAACCGATTATATTAACCAGAGATATCGTTTTATCTTTCCAGAGATTTCGAAATGCGATTTTTAGGTTTAATTCAAACATGGCAAATATTTTATTAATACAACCGATACCAATTCTATTCCAAATTAAAATTATCCGTTTAGCACGTATTTATCGCCTATTTATTATAATTTCAGAGTCCTTGTTGTCCGATAATGAACAGTCCCTGTCCAGAAGCGAACAATCGCTTTTGGCAGGTATTCAGGTTTATGGAAGAAAAAAAAGCATGGAGTAGGAATAATAATATGTGATGATTTTTCGATACTAAGACACCAGGCTATTACAAATGTCGGGTTGTTCTCATGCTATGAATGCTTCCGTTTGATCCTCAGCATTCAAAATAACAACTTCCATTCCCTCGATCTATTTCTTAACACCACCGAGCAAGTCTTCAATGCATGCTCAAAGTCACCGAATCCTACCTTATCAATACTCGGTAATCCTGATACCATAAGCAGTTTGGTACCGTACATGCGGTCGAGGTGCTTAACGAAAAAATGTTAAGTTTCTCAGAATCTAAATTGGTTTTTTTCCATGCAGAGTGAGTGTCATCCATAAAAAAATTATTAATCAACGACTTAATACCGACTGGATGGTAACGGTCTAGTGATTAAATCAACATTACTTTATTAAATGCTGGATGTCGTTCAGGTCGGCAGTAAGATATTTTAGTTTCGTTTGCGACCACTCCCTGAGATTTGCATTTATTAATCCCAAAGCGCCGGAGGCCTTAACATGGTAACCAATCATTTTTTGATCCGACTCGATAAGGAGAGATTGCAGATATTGGAGATCAACTGGAGTTTGACGACGTAAAAGCAGTATCTTTCTAAGATGCTCATCTGTAAGTGGAGCTTTATTTTGCAGCGTGGTATTTTCCATTAATTCATCAAGGTAAACCTTATTATCCTTCTGTCTCTTGTAACCAAAGTTGCTAATTTCGTTGCGGGATGGCAGATTTTGGAGTTCAAGGTTTAGCTGGTGCTGATACATCATTTCTGGATAGACCGAGTCTGTAAACTCGTAATCGTGCATTTCAAATTCTGCCTGATCGTGCTTACAACTATACAAGATCGATCCAACAGCTAACAGTAAATAAAAATACATTTTTTTCGTCGTTTTCATTTCGTTTTATAAGCAAAATTAATGGAAGTAGCTAACCTGTATAAAACAATGGGAAAATGTTGAAAGTTTGAGAAAAAATAAATCGCAGTCAATATGGTCAGAATCAAGCTTTATACTCTATCGACAACAACTTTAAAAAAAAAACAAAAACCCTAAACTTTTACAAAAAAATAATTGTTAATCTCAATATAAAAAACCTTATTCCTATGAAAAAATTTATGATCATGATGCTTGCCTGTACAATCAGTTTGGCATCCTTTGCACAGACCCGCCAGGACACAACTGGAAAAAAAACCGAAAAGGCTAGAACTACGAAGAGCAAACAAAGGCCTGGAAAAAAAGACACCACCAAGCGTGATACCCTTAAACGTGATACGCTTAGAAGAGATACTATGCGCAAATCTAATCCGTAACTTTTAAAGAGCTGTATCATCAATAACCTGCCGATGTAAGTTTATCAAAAACTTAAATAAGCATATAGGTGTTTTTGTAGTTAACATGAAACCCTTTAAGGCATCCCATATGATGGTACAGCTTTGAATCCTACCTGTTTGACTATTAGCGATTTTTTTTAGCTATTTATTTAAAAACCGTTGATAATGTCGCTTCTGATGGATAATTCCAAAAGCATTGGCCTAGTCCATAAATGGAGATCTTTTTGTGAACCAGCATGGCACCTCCGGAAGATTTTCCTGATCGAAAACTGATTGCCGCCCATTGCGCTTTTTCCAGCACCAACATTTCCATCATGTTTCCAAAACAGTTCTCTGCTCGGCTTAATTTCACCCTCCGTTCGGGATTAAAGATTTCACACTACTTAAGACGATAGAATTGACTAAAAGCCCGTTATAATTCGTTAAAAAGAAAGAATTTTTTCCCTCTAGGTATTGTAATCAAGCATAGTTTAATATATCTATTTTTTTTAAAATAAGAAAGCCAGAGCAAGGTTCTCTGGCTTTAGCTTAACCGCAAAAAAGCCTCCTAAGTTGGGATTTTTTTGTAACCCCACGGTCCCGGAATGCACGCATGGCAATCATCTTGGGAAATAAGGCCGACAGGTCGGAATGTTGATCCACAATCAGGATTCCTTCGCGAAGCACACTTTCCTTAGTATATTCTGCGGTCAGTTTTTTAAAAAAATAGTTGCCTCAATGACCTGGATAGCGGGAGGCATCCAACGCAATGCCTTTGCAGTGTTTGAAGACTTCGTTAAGGAAATGTTCGGCGTCGGCTTCCAACGCAGCCGAACTATTTTTTTCGCCTAGTAGATAAACGGCATCAGATAAAACACAAGGCGCGGTCAGGAAACTCTCATCTACCTGGATGCGCTTGTCATCAGCAGCAATACTGGTCGAATTCATCGGTCGGTATACGAATGACAATGCTTTGCAGGTGATGTTGCATTTATTCTGGCACTTCCGGCGATGCCTCAATAATCTGTGTCCTCTGGCAATTCAGTCGGTTTGGATGAGCTAGTTTTGAGTTTTTGAGTTTTTAGACTAGTTTCCATGGTATTGAGTAATAGGTCAAGAACGTGTTTTTTTATTTGGTTGACGCATAACCTTGTATTGCGGACATGGCTTCAAGATTCCTGAAATTTTGAATTCGGAGTTTTGAGCTGAAAAGATTCCAGCTGAGGGCATCCCCAAATATCAAAAGCCTGGCAAAACCAGAACACGGAAATTGATGTTTATAGAGCAATCTTTTTATAATAAAAACTGCAGTTATGGTTAGCGATACATTAAAACAGGTAGGCCATCTACTTATTGAAAGCGGGATGACCCTGGCCTTTGCCGAAAGCGCTACAGCTGGTCGCTTGAGCGCAGAATTTTCCCTTATTGATGATGCCGGAGATTTTCTTAAAGGGGGTATAGCCTGCTACGATGCTTGTATTAAAGAAAGTCTTTTAAAGGTGGACCACGAACTTATAGAAAAATATACGCCTGAATCTATGGAAGTAACAAGGGAAATCACCGAGGGACTTATCCATCTTATCCCGGCTGATATCCATATCGGCATAACCGGGCTGACCTGCCCTGGGGGGAGCGAAACGGGAGAAAAGCCAGTGGGCACGATGTTCGTCTACGCCCTCAAAGGTGGCACGCACCTGTTTTCTGAACGGATGAATTTTTCCGGTGACCGGGAGAAAATTGTTTCCCAAACCATAGAACGAACAGCCGTTCTGATGAAACAACACCTGAACCTTAACGAACAACCATAATGGCAACAAACAAAAAATATCCAAAAAAAACATGGCTATACCGAAACGGGCTATCTGTGTTTTTCATAAGCATCTTTCTTATAACTCTATTCGCGCAGGCAATCACTGGCTGGCATGAACACAATTCCGAGCTGCAGGATCTGGGCGCTAGTGCCCTTGGTCTGGGCACCTATCTTTGCAGCGGGCATTTCATATCAGCTACCTTTGAGAATTTCGAAAGCGAATTTTTGCAGATGGCCCTATATGTGCTACTAACCATCTCGCTTCGCCAGATCGGCTCTGCGGAGTCCAAAAAACTAGATGAGCCCGAAGAGGTTGACCGCAAGCCGAGACCTTCTGCCCAGGCCCCATGGCCGGTGAGAAAAGGTGGGTTGGCGCTGAAACTTTATAGCCATTCACTTTCAATTACATTTGGAATCCTGTTCCTGGTATGCTGGGGACTACATTTTTACGGAAGCTGGCAAGACAACAACGTAGAGCTTGTACTAAAGGGCAAATCTGTAGAAAGTATGTTAGAGTATTTAGGTGAGGCAAACTTCTGGTTTGAAACCTTTCAGAACTGGCAGAGCGAGTTTCTCTCGGTAGCCTCGATCGTCGTCCTCACCATATTCCTAAGGCAGAAAGGATCCCCTGAATCTAAGCCCGTTGATGCACCGGATCTGGAAACGGGCAAATAAAATGGTATACCTCCTCAATTGCCAATCTTTTAAAATACCCAAGAAATTTAAAATTCAAAAACCAAACCGCAGGTTAAAGGGTTATTGGGGGTAAACCTTTAGAAAATTAAACAATATGGCAACTACGAAAACCGCCGCGAAACCAGTGGCAAAAAAAACAGCTCCAAAAGCGGGCAAGATGGAGGATACAGAATTCCATGAATTCTTTGTAGACGAGCTTAAGGATATTTACTGGGCGGAAAAACACCTGGCAAAGGCACTTCCTAAGATGAAAAAAGCTTCTACCAGTCCCGAACTTGCTGCGGCCTTTGACAAACACACAGCAGAGACCGAACAGCACATTACCACCCTTGAGCAGGTATTCGAACTTTTAGAAGAGAAAGCCACAGCCAAAAAATGCGATGCAATGGCGGGATTGCTGGAAGAGGCAAACGGAATCATTTCTGACACGGATAAAGGAACGATGATCCGCGATGCGGGACTTATCCTTGCAGCGCAGAAGGTCGAGCATTACGAGATCGCCACATATGGTACATTAAGGGTATTTGCGCAGAACATGGGCCGCGATGACATAGCCGATCTGCTCAGCCAGACACTTGAAAACGAAAAGGCAACCGATGTTGCCCTGACCGAAATTGCGGTCGGAGCAGTTAATGCACAGGCCGTTTCAGAATAAGATCAATGGGCTCCTTAAGGGAGCCTTTTTCAATCCCGGCATTTATAAAAAACATCATATTATCCAGAATTATAATTTAGGCTCACAGAACAAAAACTTATGGAAAATATCGATCAGCTCATTATACCGGCTGCCAGACAGGGCGAAAACGAAGTAATCAGGGAGCTCATCAAAAGAGGAGCTGACATAAACTTTCGGGACGAAAAAGGTTACACCCCGCTCATCATCGCCTGTTATAATAACAGGTTAGAAACGGCCAGGCTTTTACTTGACAGCGGAGCAAATATCGATGAAGGGGATAGCGGCGGAAACACAGCATTGATGGGCGCAAGCTTCAAGGGCTATCTTCCGATCGTGGAACTATTGATTTCCCGCCAGGCCAACTTGGACCTTCAGCATGGAAACGGCGAAACGGCCCTGATGTTTGCTGCGATGTTTGGACGCAATGAAGTATTTGAGTTGCTGCTTCGAAGCGGGGCAGATCCCAGCACCACCGATATCCGTGGACAGAGTGCTGCCGACCTTGCCGCGATGCAGGGAAATGACAAAGCACTTGAACTTTTGAATCAACGGTTATCAGCAAGTCAAGGAATCGCTTAAGACTCCTGATTGACTTTTTTTATTGGAACATATGGAAAATAATACAATAAATCCCCGCGACGGGAAAAATATAAGCCTATGGCAGGTAAGCAAAAGAGCTTTGGCAAATGGGATAAGCGATGCCAGTGAAATCTATGATGTGCTGATTATAGGCGGCGGCATTACCGGGCTGACTACGGCGCTTGACCTTCAACGAGAAGGAAAAAAATGTATGCTGGCCGAGTCCCACAATCTGGGCTTTGGAACTACGGGAGGAACAAGCGCTCACCTGAATACCTTTCTGGATGCCACCTATCCGGAAATCGACAGTGACTTTGGAAAGGGTGTTTCTAGTATGCTGGCTGATGCTTCCAAGAGGATGATAGAAAAGATCAAGGCCAACATAGATGAACTTCAAATAGATGCGGATTTTGAATTTAAGGACGGCTACCTTTTTTCACAGAATGAGGAGGAAACCCGGCAACTCCGTGAAATACTCACTTCTGCTCAGGCGGCGGGAACCGCTGTCTCTGAATCTAATGAAAACGGCCTTCCAATTGATTTCCAGCATTCCCTTCGATTTAAGGAACAGGCGCAGTTTCATCCACTAAAATACATCGCCGGTCTTGCTGATGGATTTACAAAACTTGGCGGAAAGATCTCCGAAGGGATCATGGTAACTGCTACAGAACTCAGAGACGGGATCCACCATGCCGTTCACGATAATGGAGAAATCAAGGCAAAGAACCTGGTTTGGGCTACGCACATTCCACCAGGAATAAACATCCTGTCCCTCCGTAATGCACCATACCGAAGTTATGTGATTGCAGCTGAACTTAAAGACGGAAATTATCCAAAATGCCTCTCCTATGATATGCAGGAGCCTTACCACTATTTCAGGAGCCATGAGCTAGACGGGAAAAACTATTTACTGGTAGGCGGCGCCGACCACAAGACGGGCCACGATGATCCGGAGCAAGCCTTTACAGATCTGGAAAAATATGCGAGGGAAATTTTTGAGATCACTGAAATAAAATTCCGCTGGTCCTCTCAATACTACGTTCCGGTAGACGGTCTTCCCTATATTGGCCAAATGCCCGGAATGGATGATTGCACCTATGTCGCAACTGGTTTCAATGGAAATGGCATGATCTTCGGAAGCTTGTCGGGAGAAATTATCACTAGCCTGATTTTAAAAAAGGAACATGCACTAGCGAAAGTCCTTTCGCCCTCGAGAATAAAGCCTGTCTCAGGCTTCAGCGAATTTGTGAAAGAAAATGCAGATGTCGCTTATCATTTCATAGCCGACAGATTTGGCGGAGCGGTACTGGATACGCTCAACGGCTTAGCGAATGGCGAGGGAAAAATTGCCTCATTTGATGGCAAAAAGCTGGCGCTTTATAAGGATAGCACTGGAAAGGTTACCGCACTTGATCCGGTATGCACCCATGCCGGCTGTATTGTGGGCTGGAACCCAAGCGAGAAGAGCTGGGACTGCCCATGCCATGGCGGGCGGTTTGCTACAGATGGATGCGTGATCACAGGCCCTCCAAGGGAAGCACTTGGGAGAGTCAATATCTCCGGAGATAAAATTCCAAAATGATAAAGCATAAATAGTCACTCGATTACTTTCAGAGCAAGGCCTGCGGTCAAATGAAAAGACCGCAGGCCCGACAGTTTCAGAACATCTTACCTATTGACCACCAGAGGGTCCATCCTGGTTTGCATCCTCTTCTTCCTTATAGGATCCGTTGACTGTGTTTTCCCAAAGAATTTGTTCGTTGAGCCGTCTTGCAGCCTCATCGATTTCAGGTGCAGAATCCCCCGCAAATTGATTTTCGTTTTTATTTTTATTTTCCATGATCATTCCTGGTTTTGTAAGGTTAAAGCCGGATGGACAGCCCGACGAAGTAACTTTTCCGCGCCTCATGCTGGAGGCCATAGTTCAGTCCGCCATCTAAAAGTATATCCCTGGCCAGTTCAACCTGCAGGGAAGCATTCAAAAAATTTTCGAAGTGCGCTGCCTTGATTTCATAAGTGTAATAGGTTTCGACGATAGCCTCCAGTTTCTTGTTAAGGGAATGGGAAAGGGTTAATGTCTGAAGGAGCTCGTTGTGGTGCCCCCTACCTTCTTCATCCTTCAGCCGATCCGCCTCCACCTGCATGCCCAGCTTCCATTCATCGCCGACTTTAATGCTCATGGGAATGATGATTCCGCCCTCATATTCCCTTTGTACCTCTGCCCTGGAAGTCGGAAACTTGAGGTAAGGCAGCACGGCGACAGCAAACTTTCCCCTATCGTTTCCCAGCAGGTTTTGTTTCACCCGCAGGGTAAGGTCGCCAAATCCACTGCTTCTTTGCACCTGGCCCTCATTGTCAAAATCTTTGTTAACCGCATAGCTTCCAAAATTCAACTGGACGGCTGTTGATCTGGTCAGTCCCAGCTTGATATTCATCTGATTAAAAAGATACTCATCTGTTTTCCCCTGTTCCTTTTTTTGCCGTTGAAAACGGAACAGATCAGTCTCAATCTGAAAATGACCTGCATCTACGGTCTTGGGACTTTCACTAACATCTGGCCGGTCGGTTTCCATTTCCCGCAAGCTATCCCGTGGCACAGGCTTGAAAATGGAGTAGGAATATTTGTTTTGCCCAAGTGCATTAAGGCCGAATAAACAGAAAACGGCACATATAAAATAGTTTCTCATTCGGTTAGTTTTCTTTTAAACAGTTACCCAGATAGAAAAGTTTAACTTGGGCGAACTATTGTTTTTTGAATTTAAGCAGTATCTGGATTGGTTTCGCTTTTTTCATGGCATTCCGGAAGTCTGCATCGTTCTTATAGGTTAGCCAGCGCAGTTGCCGCAACTCATAGGCAACCGTAAAAGTATCGTTCTCGAACGGCCAGGGGGATATTGTTAGACATCCTTCGCTGCAATAGAGCCCGTACAATTTTCCTGTCGGCCCGGTGCTAATCTCTACCTTTCTTCCCTGCGGGGGAACGCGGTCCTGGCAGATCAAAAGGGATAGCGCGTCGCAGAACTCGAGTAGCTCATAGGCGGAATCGACCTCCTTTTTGGAAACTCCTACTATTTTTAGCCAAGCACTTTCCTTTTTTTTGAGCTTGGCAAGAAATGGTTTTGCGCGGGGTTCTCCTCCATGGGTAAAGGCGATCTGCCGGAAGATCAGGAGCGCAATGAAGCTGCCCTTCATCTCAGCACGGCCGATGAGCTGCTGGGAAAGGCTTTGATCGAAGACATTCATCTTGAAATCGACTGGTCCTCCTGTTGGATTGACCAGCGGTCCGGTTTCCAGTTCATTGAATACATCATCGTGTTCAGCCGTCGCGATCAGGATATCTACCCAGCGCTTTGGCCGCTTAGGATGTTTCCACACCGCACAGATCTGCGCAGCGAGCAGTCCCTGGGATCACTGGTTAATTAACTACCAGCCATTTTGGGTGTAGTTCACGATCATATGTCTCTCAGATTTTAACGCCTCGCCTTTATCCTCAAAACCGGAAGTTGCGCTATTTGTTTTCTATACATCAAATTCACAAGTAGCCGCGTAGCAAAAAAACAAAGAAACCAAACCAAGCAAGCATGTAAGATGTTTTTATTTAAAACTGAAAAAGATGGAAAGATTGGCAGAAAGTATAGAAAAGGAAAAGGGCTATCTACAGATAGTAAGGTCCAAAACTGGCGAGGGTATTTATAATCATAGGAACAGCGGTCAGGTTGCAGAAAGGTCGCCCAGGATAATTAGCATTATCCCGGAAAATACAAAATCCAGGCCAGCGCCAGTAATAGGCGAAATCAGAGAGCTTACCAAGATTGTACCAATGAACGGGCTTCTCGGACTCCTTTGATATTTCCGGGCAGCTATTAAGCAGCCCGGAACAAAACGACGCTTCGTTTTCAACTCTAATATTTGCCCCGCTCGAATAAACATCCATTAGGTGCACCCGGGCGCCTGTAGCAGAAGCGCATTCGGATTGTGGCCCAACATGGAATGCTAAATCAAAGAAAAAAGTCTCGCATGCACCCGGGAAAAGGATGCATTTTGGAAGGGATATTATTTCCTAAATGTATAATTTCAACCATCTGCTTAAAGCAAGATTCATTTACCTCCTTAGGTTTTTCTATTAGCCTGTAATGGTAGAAATAGCTCAGAAGTCCAATGGAATTTA